>Ga0180431_10000741_pt1 | contig 46437 bp, 28 predicted proteins | sample SS_ome_11_FD_132459 | JGI IMG/M metagenome (GOLD analysis project Ga0180431, IMG submission 132459) | Hypersaline lake sediment archaeal communities from the Salton Sea, California, USA - SS_1_MS_1 metaG | ecosystem: Environmental > Aquatic > Non-marine Saline and Alkaline > Hypersaline >... | reverse complement strand
TTTGATGTTGCCTGGATTCAGACCCACAACATCATTACCGGAGGCCGCTCTAGGCGCAAGAGCCTATAAGTTATTAAAAAGAAACGCCTTACAAACAGAAATGACTTGGCTTCATGCCATTCAAGCCTGACCCCCTTTTCTGCGGCGTCGGAGATGTTCTTGTTGCTCGGCCTGCCGGGACTGGGTCTGCTCCGCGCTGGGGGCAGACGCCTGACCTGAGACGAAAGGAGTGAATCATGCGCGCAAGCGTGTGGGTCTTGTTGCTGTTGGCGCCGGGGGCGGATGCGACCGCCCCGCCCAAGTGGACGGAGAGCGATTTCAAGGCGTTGGTCGATACGTGCATTGGAAGCAGCGGCAGCGGGTATTTGGCTGCGGCGGCCAAGCTCGATGACTCCCGGGAATCTGGCAGGGCGATCACAGACCTTACGCTCAACGGCAAGACGTGGGAGGAACGAATGACAGCTCGGATTCTACGGGCCCGCAGGGCCTACCCATGGCATGTTCCCGGGCGACCGCGACCATACACGACAGGCATTGCGGCCATCAAACGTGCCAAGCCCCCGGAGCGCAGACCAGGTGAGGGGGAGGTGCCTGCTCTCAACGCGAGCCATCAGCTGCCCTACCCGCGTCCCCACTGCATCGAGAGCCACAAGAGGCAATTGGGCCGCAGACTGTTCGGGGGCGTAGTCGTATGCGTCGAGTTTCTGTGGAAGCACAAGGAGACTACACAAGCCCAACGTCTTTACGCAGTGAAGTGCCTTGTCAGGGGAAGCAGCCTTCAGTACTGGCAAGCGATGGGGTATGACCTGAAGAACACACACCCGTATATCAAGTATGACCGGTGGTACTTCCACGACCTCGGCGAGGTGCTCATGCATGTGTTGAAGCAAGAGGAAGACGCCTATGTCGCGCGGGAATTGCAGCGCGTGCTTGTCATGATCCCGGACGAGCGGGTGTTGGAGAGAGTCCGCCAGCAGGCTGCATCCAAGGACCTGGCCGAGTCGGTTCGCCAACGATTCGCCGAGGTCGTGCCCCTCATGGAGCAATACCTGAATCGCCTGAAGGCCAAGTCCTCCGGCACGACCCAGCCGACCCGGTGACCGCCATGCTCGATCCCCCGGGGATCGGGGAGGTTGACGTCGACATCCACTACGACAAGAGTGCCTTCTGGCTTCACTTCACGTGCGAGTACGAGAGCAACGAGCAGGAAAAGGCGCTTCAGGACTTGATCATCAAGTTCGCAGACGGCGAGGACATTATCGATCACACCCCGTTGTGAGACGAGCAGGCCGCCCTTGACCAGATTGAACGCTACAGAAGAGAAATGGGGCTCGACATCCTCGGGGACCACGTGCAGGTAAGACAACCCGTTCGCCTACTGCAACAGGGACACCCAAGCAACCACGTTCGACCGAGGAGACAGCGATGGCGATCCGAGACATGCATGATGCCATCTTGTGGGAGAGCCTGGAGAAGAAGGGCGTAGACCGGAGGGATGAGGAAGCGCTGATACGCTTGGTTGACGAGGCAAGGGACTTGCACGCGGTCTGGTGCGCAACGATTCTCCTTCGTACCTGTGGGACGGAGCGCTGCATTCCGTGCCTCAAGCGGGCGATGTACTACCCGAAGCCGGACGTCAAGATCACGTCTCTCTACACGATTGCAATGATAGCTGGGGATTCAGAGGCCGACTTCTACCTCGCTGCGCTTGGCGACACGAAGTACACTGAGAAATCCACAGCGGTTGAGTGTGTCGTCCAGCATTGCGGCGAACGGGGGATCGAGCCGATCTGCGACCGAGTCAAGAAGATCCTACGAGGCGAGAGGATGCGTGTGGCCTACAACCGGGGCCACAGCGAGTTGACCACCGCTTTGTGCTACCTGGACGGCTGGCGCGAGGGCAACCCGGTGATCCAGGATCTGTTCGCGAGTGTCCTTGATCGGTGGGACAGGTTGGAGATGCAGGAAGAGAGGAAGCTCACGGCGGAGCTGAGCTTTTTTCGGGAGAACGCGCCGCGCAAGGAGGAGGAAGATGACCGTATTCGACTGTGAATGAGTTCGCATACTGGCGTCGCCGAAAACGAACCGTTCCTGTTTAGGGCGTTCACGCTCAATCCTCCGGGGATCGGAGAAGTGGACGTCAACATCAACTACGACAAGGGGGCCTTCTGGCTCCACTTCACGTGCGTATACGAGAGCAACGAGCAGGAAAAGGCGCTTCAGGACTTGATCATCCAGTTCGCGGACGGCGAGGACATCATCGATCACACCCCGTTGTGAGACGCACACGCCCGAAACACGCACGCTGGTCTTGTGCGGGAGGCGACCATGGCAGGCAATGAGGTCTCAGAGGCCAAGAGGCGATATCAGTCCAGGTTGGACAAGCGGTTGCGCATAGGAGCGTACCTGGGGCTCGTTTGCGGGCCGATCGTATTCGGCGTGGGGGTGCGCGATTACCGCAAAGTCAAAGGGCTGAAGAGCAACGGCGTTACCGTCGAAGCCACCGTCGTCGAGACGAGCGTCATGAACACAGGGAAGGGTCGGCGGGCCTACAAGGTCGTTGCCGACTACCACCCCGCAGGGAAAGGGGGCTTACTTCTTGTCACGCATAGGGACCTGGTGCGACGCTTCGGATAGAACGTTGACGAGCGACGCGCAATCCCCGTCGTTCTCGAAGGGCGTCGCACGACCCGCTGGCCGGTCAAGGACATGATAGACAATGCCGCCGAGATCGATCTGAGGCCGTCTGGGCATACGCTCATGGCAGTATCGACGCCGCCCCCGTCAATAAGTAAGCCTGACCCCCTTTTCCCCTTTTTACCTTCTGCAAGGTCTACAGGCCTCAGGAAGGGGCGGTCACCTCCTGTTCTACGGGAAGGAGTGGCCATACGGGCACACATACTGGGATACAAGCTATCCGCAGTACGCACCATCGCCCGCTCTTCGAACTGTGAGCGATGTGCTAGGGGACGCCAATCTGATGAGCTACAACGATCGGATCCAGAGCTCCCTTGATGGGATTCGAAGTGGATTGGCAGCCGCGTTCAACGTCGACCCAAACTCCACCTTCATCAAGGTGCCTGTCTTGTTTTACCCTGACGACCCCAACTACCCAACGTATCCATCGCCCCCCGATCCAAATGACGAGCGCACTCTCGCCAGCGCGTACACGCCAGACATGGTGAATTGTATCATTATCAACGACCGCCTCCTGGTCCCGAAGCCCTTTGTGGCTACAGACCCCAATGACCCAAACGACCCAAATGCGTCTGTATTCGAGGAGCATGTACGGAACAGCCTTACGGGGACGGGACTGAGCGCGCACTTCATTGACGATTGGGAGTACTATCATTGCTGGCTCGGGGAGCTACATTGCGGCACCAATGTAGAGCGTGCCGCCTGGACTAGGCGCTGGTGGATGTACAGCGGGTCTCCGTAGAAGATCGGCTTCGCAAACACGCTGCGCATGCGGCGATGTTGTGGGCCTGAGGATGGACGCGGGACCTAGGCAGCGAACTGACTGAACGAGGAGTGAATCATGCTAGCAACTGTGTGGATCGCATGCGTTGCGTTGGTTTCGGGGGTAGGATCAAGCCCATCTCAGATGACAGAGGCGGAGGTCCGCGCCTTGATGGAGACCTGCATCCGATGCGCCGGCAGCGAGTATGAGAACGCCGTGAGTAAGCTGGACGAGGTGTTCCTCAAGCGAGGTTCCTACGGTGGTTGGCTGGATGGCTACAGCGGGACCTGGCAGGGGCGCCTCTTGCGCCGGATCTTGGCCTCGCGGACCATTTCCATCGAAGTCAGGCGCAGACCGGGCCGCATCCATCGCGCTGCTCTGGGACATCTGCACAACCCGCCGGCCACAGTTGATCGAGCCAAGAATGGCGTCTCGCCGCCGCCCCTTGCCATTGCGCCCCCACGCCCGATTTCGACTGCTCGGCTGAAGAGCCGAAGGAAGCTGATGCGCGACACTATCACCACGGCTCTACCGGCCTCCATCGAGTTTCTCTGGAAGCTCTCCGAAGGAACGGAGTGGTGGAAGCGTGCGAATGCAGTACGGACGATCGGCCATGGGACGGGTGTGGCCGACTGGGAGGCGTTTGGGTTTGACATGGTCAACCGGCATCCCGAGTGGAAGAGCTATGGACAGCTCATGCAGGACCTCGGCGAGTTCCTCATGTACCTGCTGGAACGTGAGCCCGATGCGTGGGTTCGCCGCGAGATCCAGATACTGCTGGCTAAGCTCCCCGACGAGCGCGTCCTGCAGAAGGTCCGAGAGCGATCCGTGTCCGCTGGACTCGCTCAACCGGTCCGCCAACGATTCACAGAGGTCGTGCCCGTCCTGGAGCAATACCTGAATCGCCTGAAGGCCAAGTCCTCCGGCACGACCCAGCCGACCCGGTGACCTCCATGCTCGATCCCCTGGGAATCGGGGAGGTTGACGTCGACATCTACTACGACAAGGGCGCCTTCTGGCTCCACTTCACGTGCGAGTACGAGAGCAACGAACAGGAAGAGGCGCTTCAGGACTTGATCATCAAGTTCGCGGACGGCGAGGACATCATCGATCACACCCCGTTGTGAGACGAGCAGGCCGCCCTTGACCAAATTGAACGCTACCAAAGAGAGATGAGGCTGGACATCCTTGTGGACCACGTGGCGGCAAGGTGGAGGGAAAGGGGAAAGGGGAAGGGGAAAGGGGCTTACTTCTTGCACTGCTGCTGCCCTACTCAGACGGTGTGAACCGCGCGACGTATCCGCCCCCGGTCCGCATGACGATCTTCAGGACGTCGCCCGACCTGACGCGCTTCTCCGATCGAACAAACGCGTCCGGCTTGCCCGCGTCGTCGGCCAGCGTGACGGCCTGGTACGTACCGGGCCCCAGAAACGCCAAGTCGATCTCGACCATTCGCTTCCCCCGGCCGTTCAGGATGCCCACGAACCACGTCTTGCCGGACCGCCGGGCGAAGGCGGCCACGTTCCCGATCTCGCTGACGGCCAGCACCCGCGTCTCGTCCCAGACCGGCGGGATGGTCTCGAGCACGTCGCGGGCGGGGTTGCCCAGGTAGTTCTTGGGGTTGTCGGCCCAACAGGTCACCGGCGAGGTGAACACGATCGCGCAGGCCAGCTGGTGGGCCCAACTCGTGCCCCTCATCCGCTTCGGGTCGAACGTGCAGGGCGTGTAGTCGCCATGGCCGGCCAGGAACCGCGTGAACGGGATCGTCACGTTGTGCGTCGAGCTGATCCGAGTCCACTTGTTGTACTCCAGCCCCTGGACGCCCTCGCGGGTCATCTCGTTCGGCCAGGTCCGCGACTCACCCGTCGGCTTGTTCGCGCCGTGGAAGTTCACCATCAGCCGATGCCTCGCCGCGTCCCGTAGGCAGGCCGTGTAGAAGTCGATCCGCGCCTTCGATTCGGAATCCATGAAGTCGACCTTCACGCCCACCACGCCGACGCCCTTGACCCGGGCGAAGAACCTGTCGCGGACCTTCGCTTCTGCAATCTGGAGCCAACGCTTCCAGACCCACACGTCGACGTTGCGCCGCTTGGCGTGGTCGACCACCTCCTTGACCAGGCCCCACTTGTCCTTGGAGCCGTCTCTCCACTTCTCCCAGCCCTCGTCGATCAGGATGTACTCGAACCCGAGCTCGGCGGCCATGTCGGCGTACCTCTTTTGCAGCGACCATCGCCCCGTGCCCTGGCTCCACCACGACCAGGTCGCCCGCCCCGGACGGATCCACGACGCCCCCGCCAGCTCGGCCGACGGCGGCGGGTTGACGTTGGCCACGATATCCGCGTTGACCAGCCCATTCAGATCGGCGCTCACCAGCGTGATCCGCCACGGCGTGGTGATGGTATCGGTCAGCTTCCACGACCTGTCGTCTTCGAAGGCCGCTTCGAACACCCGTCCCCCGGCCGATCTCAGCGTCATGCCGCTGTAGTTGGTGAGCGCTCCTTCGGTGATGGCGACGTAGCGCTTCCTATCAGGCAGGACGGCCACCATCGGCGGTCCGATCTTCGTGTCCTTCTTGAAGGACTCGGCCGTCCGTTGTCGGTGGATGGACTCGTAGTTCTTCGTGTTCGACTGATACCAGACTGAACACCCCGCCGGCAGCGTCCAGGCAGACGCCTCGCCCGTGATCCTCCGCTCGCCGCGGCCCGGCACGACGTAGCGGTACGCGAGCCCATCGTCGTAGGCCCGGACCTCCAACGTGTACGTCAGCCCGCTTGCCTGGTGGGTCACGGGGATCACCGCACCCGTATAGTGATTGACGGCCATGGTATGCACGCCGCGCGATGCGTACGTCTCGTTGACGGTCGTGGTCTTGGCCGCCCCCAGCGTCACGCCCGCGCCGAGCTTGATACCGTCCACCGTGATCCCCAGCGGCGAATCCTCCAACACGCGAACCCGGTCGTGCTGGACGCTGTAGGTCAACTGCCCGTTGCCGTCCACGTGAATCGTCGCCGCCAGGTCCCCTCCCGGACTCCTCACCGTCAGTTGAGAGCACCCCGCAGCCCCAAGCAAGCCGAGCAGCAGCACCGACCCGACGGACATTGAGCGTTTCATCCCGCATGCCTCCTCATCAGAGCCCCATCGCGTCAGCGACGGGGAACGCACGTCACGTTGTAGCCCTTGCCCGCCTCCGTCTGGAACACCGCAACCACAGGTTCGGGGCGCTCGGTGGCGATCTTGGCGCCGTTCGAGGTGACCTCGACCGGCGTCTTGGTTCGGACGCGACACGGACCGCCCTTGGACGATCGGATGGCGGCCTCGATGAGTCGGCCGTCCTTCCAGGCGATGTCGACCTCGAAACCGCCCCGCGCGCGGAGGCCCTTCACGTGCCCCGTCGACCAGGCCTTCGGCAGCGCGGGCAGCAGGCCGATCTCGCCCGCGTGGCTCTGCAGGAGCATCTCGGCGATGGCGGCCGTCGCGCCGCAGTTGCCGTCGATCTGGAAGATGTGCGGCGGGTGCAGGTCAAACAGGTTTGCCTCGGTGCTCTTGCGGAGCAGGACGTACAGGCTGTCGCGGGCCAGATCGCCCTCCTCGAACCGCGCCCACAGCGCCACGACCCACGCACGGCTCCATCCCGTCCCGCCGCCGCCGTGGGCCAATCGTCGTTCCAGCGACTTGCGAACGGCCGCGGCCAGCTCCGGCGTGCCGCGGAGCGTGAATTGACCGCCCGGATAGAACCCGAACAGGTGCGACAGGTGGCGATGGCCGGGGTCGGCCTCGTCGAAATCCTCGATCCACTCCTGCAGCTGGCCGTGCTTGCCGACTTGCGGCGGGGCGAGGCGCTTCCGTTTGTCCAGCAACTCGGCGCGGAAATCGGCGTCGATCCCCAGCAACTTGCCCGCCTCGATGCAATGCGTGAACAGGTCGTGGATGATCTGCATGTCCATGGCCGCACCGACCCCCAGCCCGCAGACCTGACCGTCGGCGGCACGGAACCGGTTCTCCGGCGACGTCGACGGATTGGTGACCAGCCGGCCGCGGTCGTCTTCGATCAGGAAGTCGACGAAGAACGCCGCCGACTCCTTCATGATGGGGTACACCCGCCGCAGGAACGCCAGATCACCCCCGAAGGCGTAGTGCTCCCACAGGTGCTGACAACACCAGGCCGCCCCCAGCGGCCACAGCCCCCAGCCCGCACCGTCCGCGGGCGCGGCAAACCCCCACAGATCGGTCAGGTGGTGGGCCACGAACCCGTCACAGCCGTAATGCACCTTGGCCGTCTTGCGTCCGGGCTCGCGGAGCGAATCCAGCAGGTCGAACATTGGCAGGTGGCACTCGGCCAGGTTACCGACCTCCGCCGGCCAGTAGTTCATCTGCAGGTTGATGTTCAGGTGGTAGTCGCAGTTCCACGGCGGGCTGAGGCTGTCGTTCCACAGGCCCTGCAGGTTCGCCGGCAGACAGCCGGGGCGGGAACTGGCGATCAACAGGTAGCGGGCGAACTGGAAGTACTGCGTCATCAACTGCGGGTCCTCGCCGCCCTTTCGGATCGCCGCCAACCGCTCATCGGTCGGACGTTTGAGGAGGTCCGCCCCGCCGAGGTCCAGCTCGACCCGACGGAACAGCTTCTGGTGGTCGGCCAGGTGAGCGCCTCGAAGCTCGGCGTAGGACTTCGCCGCCGCGGCGGACAGCCGCTTCTGGCAAATCTGCTTTGGATCCTTGCCCCCGAAATTGGTGGCGGCCGCCAGCAGAAACGTCACCGCATTGGCACTCGTCACCTCGACGCTGGCGCCCTTGACCCCGAGCCGCCCGCCTTCGGTCAGCACACGCAGCTCCGCCCGGAACGCCATCCCCTTGCCGCCATCGCACCGGCCCGGCAAAACGACACCGTCCGTCCCGGCAGGCGTGCACTCAGCGTCCTGTTCCCGGTCGAGCGTGGCCGTGACCGTGATCCCACCCGGCTTGTCGCAGGTCAGCCGAACCACGAGCACCTGGTCCACAGCGGTCGCGAAGACCTCGCGGGTAAACTGCGCGTCGGCGATGCGATAACGCACGCCCGCAACGGCCGCATCGAGATCGAGATCGCGAACGTAGTCAGCCACCTTCTCATGACCCTTGAACGACAGATGCAGATCGCCCAGCGTCTGATAAGGCGTGACCCGCATCGGCACGCCCATCATCGTCCTGTTGGCGAGTGCCTCGGCCTGCTTGAACTTCCCTTCTTGGATCAGCTTGCGGACCTTGGGCAGGTTGTCGCGGGCCTTCGGATTGGTCCGGTTACGCCGACCGCCCGACCACACGCTCTCCTCGTTTAGCTGAATCCGCTCGCGGGCGACGCGCCCGAACACCATTCCGCCCAGACGACCATTGCCGACGGGCAACGCCTGCAGCCAGCCCTTGGCCGGGCGACGGTACCACAGCGTCATCGCGCCCTTGGGCGCCGCTGCCTCCCCTTCAAAGACCGTCTCCACCATACCGGCCGGGTCATCCGTGCTCTTCTGGTAGTCCTCGGCCATCGCGCGCCCTTCCTTGCTGTCGGGGTCCGCGGGCCATTTCGCCCACGCCGCGTCATCACCCGTCCGAAACTGCCACTCCCCCTCGAGCCGCATCGAGCCGTTCTCGCAGCCCAGCGCGATCGGCCCGTCCAGGATCCCTCCGCCGCCGCTCTTGTCGTAGACGCGAGCGGCGATCAGGTTCCAACCGCCCGGGCGGACATTCTCGGCTGCGACGGCATACCGCCGCCGACTCCCCGACGCGCCGCGGTACTTGGGCGGCATTGCGCCGGTCGCACCGATCTTCGTCCCGTTGAAGAACACCTCGTCGCTGTCGTCGATCCGGCCGAGCGTCAACGCCAACGGCAGCCCACGCCACGCTCCGGGCACCTTCACGAAACACCGGTACCACGCAAACCCGTCGTAGCCCTTCAGCGTCCCGTCGCGGGCCTGTTGCTCCCAGAACCCAGGCACGCGGATCAACCGCCACGCCGACACCTCCGCGCGCGCGACCGACGGCGCCGCCGCTGACGCGCAGATCAGCCAGATCCAAGACGCGCGTATTGGGAACGTCGTCATCCTACCCACCTCCTGACGCACCAGCGACTATTCCCCCGCGAAGCTAAACGCATACAGACAAGCCGACTTCAGCTCGAACGACAGTTGGATCGACTTGCCGACGTACGCGGACAAATCCCGTCCCGTCTCCCAGGCGACCGCCTCGTCGGTCACGTCCTTGGTGATCGGCTCGGACTGACCCAGCCCGAACCCCTCGCCGCCCACGACGCCGACGCGCAACGAACCACCCGCCGCGTCGGCGCTGACGCACAGGCGCTTGCCCGTGCACTTGACCGGCTTGGTGACGATCGTGCCCGGCGTGTCGGCATCCGTCGTCTTCATGCCGGCGAACCCATCCGGACGCAGCCGGGCCAGACACAGGAACCCGTCCCGCCAGGTCGTGTGCGGGCCGTTGTTGCCCCCGTAGTACAGACGGATCTCGCCGTCCCGCACGATCGGATACGCCGCCGCGTAGATGCAGCCCCAGTCGCAGCTTCCCTTCGGCCCTCGAGGAATCATCGGCGTCCCCGGACAGACGCGCTCCCAGTGCACCGTGTCCGGGCTCCACGTCAGCTCGCAGTCGACCAGATCCGTCTTCGTGTCAAGCAGCATCACCAAACCCAGGTAGACGTTGGCGTAGCGGAAGACGGGCATGGCGTACGTCTGCCGGTGACGCTCCGTCTCCAGGCCGCACATCAACTCCACCGCCTTGGTCCACTTGGCGAAGTCGGCGCTCTCACACCGACCGACCAGACGCCCGCTCTTGCGGTTCCACAACCTTGTGATCCCGACGTACTTGTTCAGTTCGGGGCACCAGAACGCGTTGTTGTGCGTGTCCCCCGCCGCCTCGATGCCGGGACATATCGCGACCTTCGTCCAACGGAGTCCGTCCGGCGAGAACGCCACCGACATCTTGCCCGGCTCGCCGCTCTTGGTGAACATCTTGTAGCGCCGCGCAGGGTCCGGGTCGCGCAGGTCCTTCATCACGCCCGCTCCGTGCGGACCGCGGTACACGATGTTGTTCTTGGCGTTGCCCTTGAACGCGACGATGCCCAGCTCCGGCTTGTCCCAAACCAGGCCGTCCTTCGACGTGGCGTAACAGACGCCCATCTCGCGGTCGTTCGGCTTGACCTTGATGTAGTTGAGACCCTTTCGCTTGTCGCGCGGCACGCTGGTCGTCCGCAGATCGATGATGAAGGGGCTGTACCAGCACTTGTAGACGCGCTCGTCCTCGTCGTAGATCACGTTGGCGTACAGGTTGTCGAACCGCGGCTCCCAGGGCTTATCCTCCTTGAACAGCGGATTCCGCGGCTCCTTGGTCACCTTGCCGATCGTCAGCCGGACCCCGTCGGCCTTCTCGACGACGCGACTGTCGAGCAGCAGGTGTTTCGACCCCCTGGTGGCAGCAGCCGTCACGGTCTTCTCCTTGCCCCCGCGCGCGGACGCGAGACGATCCTGACCGTCCGTCAGCCAGGCCAGGTTGAACCGGGCGAATCGGATCGCGTCATACGCGCTGTGCCTGCGATTCCGGTTAGGCCTGACCTGCCCGCACTCGTACACGCAACAGACCGACATGTCGGACGCGACGCACAGATCCGAATACGCCGCCGGACCGGCGTGCAGGACCTTGCCGTCCGACCACGTCTTGCACTCGTCGTAGCTGATGCGGACGGCCATTCGCTCGCGATCCTTCCCGGTCGGACTCGAGAACAGGATGCGATTCCTGTCGTGCCGTTTCTCGTCGGTGAACCGGCAAATGCTGGCCTGGCAGACCGGCGAACTCAGGCCCTTGTCGAACACGGGGTCCGACCAGGTCAGCCCACCATCGGCGCTCCATGCAACGGCGCGACAGTGCTTGCCGTAGAAGTTCCGCATGTTCAGGCAGACGCGCCCGTCGACCGTCTCCACCGCGATGGACTCGTTGGTCTTCTTGACCGACGAGCCGCCCACCTTCCACGTCTTGCCGTGGTCGTCGCTGTAGATGACGTGCGAGAACGAGTCCTTCCGCGGCAGGCCCTTGACCCGGTGATCACACGGGATCAGCAGCCGTCCGCTGGCCAGTTGAATGCCGTGGCCGGGACCGGTCGCGAACCATGTCCAATCCGGCCGCATGACCTCCTTGCTGATCTCGCGCGGTTTCGACCACGTCGCACCGTCGTCCGCGCTCTCCGCGACGTAGACGTGGACGACGTTCTTGGTGAACAGCAGGAGGATCGCCCCCGTCTCGCGGTCCACGACCGGGCACGGGTTCTGGATCTCGTTCTTGCCGTCGTCCCAGATCGTCTGAACCGGCTGCCACGTCTTGCCGTTGTCGAAGCTGCGCCGCAGCAGCATGTCGATGTCGCCGCGATCACTCAGGCTATCCCGGCGTCCCTCGCAGAACGCCAGCAGCGTGCCCTTCTTCGACGTGACGATTGCCGGGATCCGGTAGCTGTGGTACCCGCCCGTGCCCGACACGAAGACGTCCGTCCGCTCGATCTTCGGCGCCGCCATCGCCGCGCCGGCAAACACGAACGGTACAACGCCGAGCGGCAGGAACCGCAAGGCACGCTTAACCGCATGCACAATCGCAGAGGTCTTCATCGATTCGTATCCTTCGCCAGGGCCTCCCCCGACCCGTCTCCTCTCGACATCCCCTACCTCGCGCCCCGTCACCTCCAGGTAGCGCGGCCCCTCACTTGGCCTTCAGAGTATCCGCCCCGTTCGTCAACCACTCCAGATTGAACCGCGCCAACGTGATCGTCTCATACGCAGACCGTTTGCCCCGCTCGTAGAGGCAGCAGATCGTCTTGTCCGGCAGGACGCACAAATCCGAATACGCCGCCGGCCCCGCGTGGATCACCTTGCTCACCGGCCAGGTCTTACATTCGTCGTAGCTGACCCGAACGGTCATCCGCACACGCTGCTTGCTGGCCGGGTTGCTGAACAGGACGCGGTTCTTGCCGTGACGCTTGGCGTCGGTGAAGCGAATCACGCTGGCCTGGCAGACCGGCTCGATCAGCGCCTCGTCCAGTCTCACATCGGACCACGTCGCCCCGCCGTCCTTGCTCCACGCGTACGCCCGGCGGTTCTTGCCGTGGTAGCTCCGCATGTTCAGGTACACGCGGCCATCCGCCGCCTCGACGGCCGTGCACTCGTCGGTCTTCTCGGCGAGCGATCCGCCCAGCTTCCAACTCGCGCCGTGGTCGTCGCTGTAGAACACGTGCGAGAACATCGTCCTGCCCTTCGCGCGCTCCCGATGGTCACAAGGGATCAGCAACCGGCCACTGTTGAGCTGGACGCCGTGAACGGGCCCGGTCGCGTACCACGTCCACGACGCCGGCTTGACGTCCTGGGTGATCTCTTTCGGCCTGGCCCAACTCGCACCGTCGTCCGTGCTCTTCGTGACGAACACGCGATCGTTGTTCCGACAGAACGTCAGCCAGATCGTGCCCGTCGACTGATCGACGACGGGACACGGATTGCCGATCGTGATCTTCTGGGTCCTCCCTTCCTCATGCACGATCTGCATCGGCGTCCATATCCGACCACCGTCGAAACTCCGCTTCAGGACCAGATCGATGTCACCGTGGTCCCGTCCCGTAGTCTTCCTTCCCTCGCAGAACGCCAGAAGCGTGCCCTTCTTGGTCACCACGATCGCCGGGATGCGAAACGTGTGGTAGCCGTCATGGCCCGACGCGAACACCTCGACCTGCGAGAACTTCGGCGCCGCCATCACGCCGCCTCCCATCGCCCAGGACATCGCCCCGGCCAGCAGGGCGAGTCTCAGATGCGCAGACCCCGCTGCGTCCCGATGCGCGTTCATCAGAGAGCCTCCTCGTCGTAGTGCGACATCACTTCGCCTGCACTTGATCCTTGCCGTCCGTCAGCCAATTCAGCCCGAACCGGGCCAGCGTGATCGTCTCGTACGGGTGCCCCTCGCCGCGCTCGTACAGGCAGCAGATCGTCATGTCGGGCAGGACACACAGATCCGAGTACGCCGACGGCCCGTAGTTGAGCACCTTGCTGACGGGCCAGGTCTTGCACTCGTCGGTGCTCATGCGGATCGTCATCTGCACGCGCTTCGTGCTGGCCGGATTGCTGAACAGGACGCGGTTCTTGTCATGCCGCGCGGCGTCGGTGAACCGGACGGCGGACGCCTGGCAGACCGGCTCGATCAGCACCTCGTCGAGCGTCGGCTCAGAGAAGGTCTCGCCGCCGTCCTGGCTCCACGCGATGGCCCGGCGGTGCTTGCCGCGGTAGCATCGCATGTTCAGGTACACCTGGCCGTCCGTCGTTTCGACCGCCGTGCACTCGTTCACGCCGTCTGTCAGCAGCCCGCCGATCTTCCACGTCGCGCCGTGGTCGTCGCTGTAGATCACGTGCGAGCAGAAGGGATGCCCGCCGTAGCCGTGATCCGAATAGTCACACGGGATCAGCAGCCGGCCGGTCTTGAGTTGAATCCCGTGACAGGGCCCGGTCGCGTACCATCGCCAATGGTCCAGCTTGGTCGTCTGGGTGATCTCGACCGGCTCGGACCACGTCGCGCCGTCGTCGGTGCTGTGCGTGACCCACACCGTCCGCGGCGCCTTGCCCTCCTTGATGAAACGCTCGCCTTTGTCGCCCAGGTTCTTGCAAAACGGCATCCAGATCGTCCCGGTAGACTGATCCACGACGGGCGCCGGATTGCCCGCCGTGTTCGGCCCGTCGTCGACGACCGTTTGCATCGGCCCCCATGTCTTGCCCCCATCGAAGCTCCGCTTCAGGACCAGGTCGATGTCCCCATAGTCCGACCCGCTGTTCTTGCGACCCTCGCAAAACGCCAGGACCGTGCCCTGCTTCGTCAGCACGATCGCGGGGATGCGGTAGGTGTGATAGCCGTCCTTGCCCGACACGAAAACGGCCTGTTGTTTCGGTAGCATCGCTGCCTTCCTGTCGATCTCGTCCAGCCTGAACCGCACGCTCACGACGGCGTTCTTCTCGCCCTTCGCCAACACCGCGTACGTCGTGGTTACGAACGTCCCGTCCGGCAACAGCTCCAGCCCGGGATAGCCCAGATCGTACTTCTTGGGACTCCGCAACAAACAGACGCGGTACTGCCCTTCGCGGAGGTTGACCAGGTCGTCGTAGGTCCCCACCCAAGCGACGAACTGGCCGCGCGTCGGGCCGGCGTAGGACGTGTCCCGAAACGTCATGACCAGCCGGCCATCATGCGCGTACCGCGGCATGTGACGATCGCCCGTCAGCGCCGCCGGCAGCTCGACGGGCTTCGACCACGTCTCGCCCTCGTCGTCGCTGGTGATCAGGAACGAGTTGTACCGCCGCTGGTTCTCCCGCATGACCGCCGCCAGCTGCTTGCCGTCGGGCGACCGGATGATGGCGGGCTCGCAGACGTCGGCACCGTAGAACGCTGCCACCTTCCGCTGGGCACCCCACGTCAGGCCGCCGTCAGACGAGATGCTCTGCCAAATCGCCAGCGGCGATCGGTCCTTGTCGCTGTATCCGCGGTGGACGAGCTGCAGATGGCGGTTCCCCGAAATCGGCACGATCGTGATCGGTGCGACGACGCAGTGCAGGCCGTTCGGCTCAAACGGCGTCCACGTCTTTCCGTTGTCGAGCGACATCGACTGCCGCATCGCCCCGTTGCCCTCGAACACGAACAGCCGCTCCACGCCGTCCGGACCGGTCAGTCGATGCAGGCACGGGCAGTTGTTCGCCGTCTTCCAGTTGTCCGGCACGGGCAGCCGCTCGCTCCAGGTCAGCCCGCTGTCCGTGCTCCTCTTGAGCACCGCCGACGGCCCGCCATGACCCAACGGATACGTCACCAGGATCGTCTTGCCGTCCCGTAGCAGCACCGTCGTCGGATGGCCCAGGTACTGACCGGGCTTTCGTTCCACGATCACCTGCCGGTGCTTCTCGTACGACAGGTCGATCACGGGGATCGTGTACGCCTTCGGCTGGGTCCGTGGCGGCGGCGGCTCGCGCGTCTGCCCCTCGATCCAGAAGTCAAGGATCTGCAGTCGGCTCCGCCACGGCCGAAAACCGAAATCCCCCAGCGGCGGCTTCCTGTAGGCGAGTTGATGCACGGGCTTGCCGTCGATGAGGAACCTCAGATCGCGGCCCTGCCGGACGACCTCGAACAGGAACGTCTTGCCTTCTTGAACGAGCTCTGACGGCTTGCCGAGGAACTCGGTATCCCGGCCGAACAGCGGCCCTTGAACGAACGCCTTCCCGGTAGCCCCCTCGAACCCGAAGTGGCTTCGACCGTCGATGAAGAAGGACGCCGCACTCTTGGCAAGCTTGAAGATGCGCAGCCGCGCGGCGATACGGAAATCGTCATCGCCGAGCACCCGGCCGGCATGCAAGAAGTTGCCATAGCCCGAACACTCGATGTACCCGTCGCCGCGCTTCCAGGGCTTGCCCTCCACGCGAACCAGCTTTGCAGCGCCCTTCTGGACGAAGACGATCTTCTCGCCAACCGCCCCCGACGCTCGACTTTCCGACAGGACAAGCGCCATCAGGCAAACTGCAAGTAGCATTCGTTTCATGCTCAACCCTCCGCGTCGGCGGATGGCTGCGACGCCCGCCGATCGGCCACGGTGTGGATCGTCAGCCCGCCGAGCGGCTTCTCGCCGGCCCCGACCACCACGCTGGCGACGTAGCCCACCACGAAACAGGTGATCACGCCGACGGCTGCGTATAGGAAGAAGTGGACGTTCGTGAACTGCTGGACGCAGACCAGCACCACCACGCTCACACCGGCCCCTATCAGTCCGCCGGTCCCGTTCGCGCGACGCGTGAAGATCCCCAGCGCGAACAGCCCCGACAAACTCCCGCCGAGCAGGCCGAGGACCTTGATGAACAGGTCCCACAGCGACTTGATCTCCCACGTGGCCATCAGCAGCGCCGTGACCGTCCCGAAGACGCCCAGGACGACCGTCAGCCACCGCGCCAGGTTCAGGCAGGTATGATCGGACACGCCACGTTTGAACCGACGGTAGAAGTCGGTCACGATCGCGGTGGCCATGCTGTTCATGCTGCTGTCCAGGCTCGACATGGCCGCGGCGAACAGGCCGGCGATGACCAGTCCGGACACGCCCACGGGCAGTTGCGTCGCCACGAACCACGGCAGGATCGAATCCGTCTTCTCCAGCGCGGGGTTCAGCAGCCCCGGGTGGGTCTTGTAGAAGACGTACAGCGCGGTGCCCAGCCCGAAGAACAATACGGCGGCGGGTACCGTCAGCAGCCCGTTGGTCCAGATCGCGCCGGCTGCCTGCTTCTCGTCGCGGGTGGTCAGGTAGCGTTGGATGACCGCCTGATCGGTCGTGTACGGCCCCAGCGTGGAGAACAGATTGCCGATGAAGACCACCCAGACCGCCGTGACGGTATAGTCCCAGGTCCAGGTGAACGTGTGGAACTTGCCCTCGGCGTGGGCGGCGGCCAGCATGCCCGTGAACCCACCTTCGACGTTGACTGACACAATGATCAGGCTGAGCAGCGCGCCGCCCATCAGCACGATCACCTGCAGCACGTCGGTCCAGATCACCGCCTCGATCCCGCCCAGGACGGTGTAGATCGTGCACAGGACGCCCATGACCAGGATGCACGTGTAGACGTCGATGCCCGTGACGGCCGACAGCGCGATCGCCGGCAGACACAACACGATCGCCATGCGCCCCAATTGGAATAGAATGAACGCCGAGCTGCCGAACAGACGCACCGGCAGGCCGAACCGCTTCTCCAGATACTCATAAGCGGTCGTGATGTCGAGCCGACGGAAGAACGGCAGATACAGCCACACGATGACGGGCGCCATCACGAAGATGCACATGTTCGCCAGGATGTACGTCCAGTCCGTGGCGTAGACCTTGGCGGGGATGCCCATGAACGTGATCGCGCTGAGCTGCGTGCCGAAGATGCTCAGGCCCGCCGCCCACCACGGCACGCGCCGCCCCCCCAAGAAGAAATCCTCCGTGCTTTTCTCACGCCGCGAGAAGTACACGCCCATCACGACCAGTGCGCCGAGATACACGCCCACGACGACGAAATCGATCGTGCCGAACCGCTTCTGCGGCGGCGGCGTCTTGCCCTCCAGGACCTTCGCCGACCGATGGCCGGGACGGTCCTCCCCGCCGGGGATCACCACCCGACCTTTCCACCAGACGGCATGGGTCGTGACCAAGCCCGCCGGCAGCGTACCCGCACGGGTCCACGTATCGGTGATGGTGTGATAGGCCCAGACGTCGCGGCTGAACCCGGGGTGCCGATCTTTCAACTCCCAGACGCGAGCGGCGTTCGCGCCGTCGTCGCCGCCGAGGATCAAGAGGTGCGACGGGCCCATCGCCACCCACGTCCCGGCGATGACGGGCTTGGGGGCGTCGGCGATCCGCGCCCAGCCGGCTTTCGGTCGGAACCGCCAGCCGTCCGTCAGATACCGACGTGTGGGCTTGCCGTCCGCACCCGTCACGAGCTCGGCGCCGCTGATCACATAAACCCCGCCGTCCTGTGCCGCGACGATCGGCAGGAGGCGTCCCGCGCCGGGCCACGGGTCCAGCTCCCGCCACGCCAAGGCCTTCCAGTCTTCTTCGTCCTCGGGCAGGTGGAGGGCCCAGAGGGTTCGCATCGCAGTCAGGGCGTTGGGCGACGCCCGCCCACCGGCAACATAGATCGTCTCGCCCAGGACGGCCGCCCCCATGAACGCACACGGCCCGGGCAGATCGGGCAGCGGCGTCCGCTCGAGGGCGCCGTTTCGCCAGCGCAAGCGGAACACCTGGGCGAAGTGCTCCTTCGCATCGCCGCCGCCCAGACAGATCATCCCGTGAACGGTCGTGACCGTCGCACCGTACGCCAACGGTCGGTCGAGCGTGCCGGCCGAACGCCACGCGTCCCGCTGGGGGCCGAGCACATGGATCGCGTCCAGCCAGACCTTCTTGCCGCCCTCGAACATCGACACCGGGAAGTTGGACCCGCCGGCGACGATGAGCACGTCCCCGTCCTCGTCGGCGCTGACGCCCGCGAAGTGTCCGGAAACGGGTTGGGGCAGATCCGGCAGGGCCTGCCACTCGAGCACGTCGCCCATGGACGCAAACTCGGCACAGAAGGCCACCGCGCCCTGGGTCAGCCACCATCCGACGATCCACCAGAGACGTCGCACGCCCTTCCTCCAACGCTATCGCCCTGTCGATTCGGCCGTTCGAGCGCCCGGTTCCCGCTTGCCGCGCACGGACCGGCTGCCATACGATACGCGGTCTGGACCGCGGGCGGGATTCGTCATCATCCATGGCATTGAGCGGGAATGCAAACGGAATCCGGGCCGCCTGATGCCCTGCCGCGGCGGACAAGGAGACATCGCAGATGCTGACCGACGAACGAACGATCAAGAAGCTGGCCAGGATCGAGCAGTACTACGAAACGCTGCGTTTCAAAAGAATCGCCGACGTCCCCGTCGAGATGTGCCAGACGCCCGAGCACTTCCGCCGCGAACCGGGACGTGGCGCCCAGGTCAAATGGCGGCCGGCGAAACCCGGCACTGCCTGGGGCGATAGTGGGATCACCGCCTGGTTCCGCGGAAAGGTCCGGCTGCCCAAGGATTGCGACGGTCGGCGGGTTTTGATTCGCGCCAAGACCGACGGCGAAACGCTGTTCTTCGTGGACGGCCAGCCGCACGGGGTCTTCGACCCGAACCACCCCGTGGTGATGATGACGCAAAAGGGCAAGGCCGGTCGGACCCACCGGTTGAGCTTCGAGGCCTACGCCGGCCATACCTTCCCCGGCACGCAGCCGCACGACACGGGACCCCTCGTCGAGCCGAACTCACGGACGTTCGACGGCATCGAGCTGATGCTCGAGCGCGAGGACGTGACGGCCTTCGTGTATGACCTGAAGGTGCTGCGGCAGCTCATCAACGTCCTGGACGAAAACAGCCTGCGTCGTGGGACGATCATCCACCACCTCGCCGAGGTGTTCCGGATCGTCAACGCCCTGCCGCAGGAGCTGCCCGAGGCCGTCTGGCGGAGCAAGCTGTCCGAGGCCCGCAAGGTCATGCAGCCGCTGCTGCAGGCCCGCAACGGCCCGAGCGCACCGTTGATGGGCATCATCGGTCACTCGCACATGGATACGGCCTGGCTGTGGTCGTTGGCCGAGACGTGGCGGAAGTGCGCCCGGACGTTCTCCTCCGTGCTGACCTTGATGAAACAGTACCCGGAGTTCGTCTTCATCCAGAGCGCCCCCTGCCACACCGACGTGATGCGCAAGGAGTACCCGCGCCTGTTCGAGCGGATCCAAAGGGCCGCAGCAGCAGGGCGCTGGGAGCCCAACGGGGGGATGTGGGTCGAGCCAGACTGCAACATCCCGTCGGGCGAGGCACTCGTCCGGCAGCTCCTCGTCGGGCAGACGGCGACGCGCGAGATGTTCGGCTACACCTCCGACACGCTGTGGCTGCCCGACGTGTTCGGATACTCCGCTGCGCTGCCGCAGATCCTGCGCGGCTGCTACGTCGACAACTTCTGCACGACCAAGATTACGTGGAACGACATGACGCGGTTTCCGTACGACACGTTCACGTGGCGGGGCATCGACGGGTCGGCCGTCACCGCGCACTACAACGCCATCCATTGCGTCCCCGATCCCGAGGCGCTGACGTCGCAGTGGAACTGGGTCCAGCACAAGGACGCCCAGGACCGGCGGCTGTGCAGCTTCGGCTGGGGCGACGGCGGCGGCGGGCCGACCGCCGAGATGCTCGAGATCGCCCGACGCGTCGGCGACCTGGAGGGCTGCCCGAAGGCCCGCTACACGACCGTCAGCGCGTTTATGAAGGGCATCCGCAAAGAGATGCCCGAGCTGCCGACGTTCTGGGGCGAGCTGTACCTGGAATTCCATCGTGGCACGCTGACGAGCATCGCCAAGATCAAGCGGGGCAACCGAAAGACCGAACTGGCCCTCCGCGAGGCGGAGTTTCTATGCACGCTGGCGGCCTTGCGGGGCAGGGCGTACCCGGCCGCCAAGCTGCTGGACACATGGAAGACGCTGCTGACGAACCAGTTCCACGACATCCTGCCCGGCTCGTCCATCCAGGCCGTCAACGACGAGGCCATCGAGACGTTCGACCGCTGCATCGCCGACGCGAGGGACTTGAGCAAGACGGCTCTGAAGGGCTTGGGGGCGACGCCCGGCCGGCAGGCCAAGCGCATCCTGATGGTCAACAGCCTGAGCTGGGACCGCACCGGCGAGCAGGTGTTGGACGACGTCCCGAGCGGGATGCGGCCCGCCGACCCGGGAATCAAGGCGCAGCGGATTGCCGACGTCGAAGGCCGACGCAAGCTGATCGTCTCCGGCCTGAACGTCCCCGCGCTGGGCGCGACGGTCGTCGAGCTGAAGAAGGGCAGGACGTCTGGCGCGTCGCCCTTCAAGGTGGCCGCCAGCAAGGTCGAGACGCCGCATGCGACGGTCCGCTTCGACAAGGCGGGTCGGATCGTCTCGCTTCTCGACAAGGCCTCGGGCCGTCAGGTCGTCAAGGAGGGCGGCCGGCTGAACACGTTCGTGATCGGCGAGGACGTCCCCGAATCCTGGGACAACTGGGACATCGACAGCGACCAGAGCCTCAAGATGCAGAGCGAGGACCGCCTGGTGACGCGTGAGGTCGTCGCCGACGGCCCCCTGCAGCTCCGGGTCCGCACCGAGTACGAGATCGGCGGGGCGTCCAGACTCATCCAGCACATCGTCTTCCATGCCGACACACCCCGGATTGATTTCGAGACCGTTCTGGACTGGGCCGAGAAGCACCAGCTGCTCAAGGCCGTCTTCGACGTCGACGTCCTGGCCGACCACGCCCGACACGAGATCCAGTACGGCCACGCCGAGCGCCCGACGCACCGCAACCGCCCGGAGGACCGCGCCCGGTTCGAGGTGTGCGCCCACAAGTGGACGGACCTGTCGGAGAACGGGTTCGGCGTGGCGCTGCTGAACGACTGCAAGTATGGCGTCAGCGTGCACGGATCGACGTTGGGCCTAAGCTTGATCAAGTCGGGCACGCACCCCGACGATCGCGGGGACGCGGGTCGGCATCGGTTCACGTATGCGATCCTGCCGCACGCCTGCGGCTTCTCGGTCGAGTCGGTGGTTCGGCCCGCTTACGAGCTGAACTCCCCCGTGACGGTCGCGCCGGCCGGCCCGAAGGCGACGGGATTCGACGGCCTGGTCGTGGTCGACGCGCCCAACGTCATCGTCGAATCAATCAAGTGGGCCGAGAAGGGCAAGGCCATCGTCGTCCGCCTGTACGAGGCCGGCAAGACGGGCAGCCACGTCAACGTAACGCTGAACGTCAAAGCGAGGTCCGTCAGCGAGACGAATCTGATGGAAGAGCGCCCCAAGAAGCTCCGGATCACGCGCAACACCGTCCGGGTCTACATCAAGCCGTTCGAGATCAAGACGCTGCGCCTAGCGCTGTAGCCGCAAAGTATCGACGGCTGTGTCCGTCTGCCCCCGCGGCAGGGCACCGGCCGATCCTCCGCGACAGCCCCTTTCGGCCGTGCAACGGCAACGCGGGCCCGGTACAATGGGTTTGGGATGGACGTTCTGCTCCGGATCAAACGCCTGGTGCTTCAGGGACGAGTCCGCTTCACGGACAAGGCCAGGGATGAGATGGAGTCCGACGAACTCGACCCGGTGGAGGTCGTCGAATCCATCCTGAACGCACAGACGATCGACAAGACGTTGCGATCTCGGTCCGCCCGAAGACGCCACCCGCGGGAGAAACTCTATGTCATCAAGAGCTTCAGCTTCAGCGGCACGCTCATCTACACGAAAGGCGCGATCGTCTCACAGCAAGAAGACGAGGTCTTCTACATCTTCATCTCGGCCAAGATCCCAACGATCGAAGGGTAAAGTGGAACCGCTCAAACACTGTGTTGTCTGCGGCGCGGATGGCGTCAAACGTAAGCGGATCTCGGTTCGCCTCCGAAGCGGACGAACCGTTTCCGGCATCCGAGCCGACGTCTGCGAATGCTGCGGTGAACGGTACTTCGACCTGGCCGCGATGGAGAAGCTCGAGTCCGCGCGACGCGAATCATAGCGGATCGTGGGCTTGGGGATCCTGATGTGATGCCGCATAATGCCCGTGCCACCGCCACACCCACCGTAACAACGATGCTCACGTGATTGTCAGAATGGCCGAGGGATGTTGTATGTTCGTGGACTTGGACCGCAACGTTGTGAATCGGTACTGCAGCCGTGCATCTCTCGCAACCACCGCTAGGACATCTGCGCTGGTGGCGTGCCTGTTGGTATGTGCGGTTGGGAACGCCGAGGCCGCTGCAGCAAACAGCGCAACTGCCAAGAACACCAGCGCGCCGGCGCGATCTGCGCCCGTTGCATCGGATCTGGACATCACCAAGTCGGTGGGCCAGCCGTTCTATTCGGGGCAGGTGATTCCGACGCCGAAACGTGCGACCTATCGGGACGAACACCTGGTCCTGCTCGATGGACCCAAGCGAATCACGTTCTGCGAGCCGATGTTCGAGTACTTCGGGCCGGCGCGGGATCTGTTGATGCGGCTGTTCAACAAGCGGTTCGACCGCTACAAGGCGCTGTTTGCGGGCACGTGGAAGCTGCCCGACAAGACGCAGCGGCTGCCCGTGCTGTTTGCGCTGGCGTCCGATCCCAACGCCAAGTACCTGCTCGACCGGTATGGCCTGCACGAGACGGCCAGGTCGCTCGAGCCGCAAGGATACCTGCTCGATATCCGGCCCGCGGGCGTGCTGTGCGCCGGCAAGGACAACGCGGGCCTGGTGAACGGCCTGGCGTCGTTCCTGCAACTCCTGCACGTCAAGGACGGGCGGTGGGTCGTGCGGGGCGCGAGTATCGTCGACGCACCCACCTTCACCACGCGATACACGGCCGAGTACTCGCTGGGCTTCGCAGACTTCTTCGACTGGATGATGCTGTATAAATACAACGGCTTTGCGAGCTGCTATCCGGCGATGGACTGGCGGGGGCTGTCGGAAGGACACAAGAAGGCGATGGCCGTCATCAAGGACTACATCGACACCTACCAGACGATGACCTACATGGTGGAGTTCCACATCGGCGGCCGACGGCATCGGGCGATGGACTGCGGGGATCCGGTCGATGTCGAGCGGCTCTTGAAGACCGTGACCGAGACGCTGGAACGGTCCGGCGCCCGGCACATCATGCTGTGCTACGACGACGTGAGGCCCAAGCTCCAGCCGCACGAGAAGGGACGGTTCAAGACGCCGGCCGACGCCCACGGCGCGGTGGCCGATCGCGTCTATCGACGGGTCCAGGAGATCCGTCCCGGCGCGGTGGTTAGCTTCTGCACGCCCTACTACCAGGGATTCCAACACAGGCGTTGGCGAGCGGGCAGTGAACTCCGCGAAGTCGGGCTGCGGTACCTGAGAGACACGCGGACGTGGAATCCGAACCTGCGGATCGTCTGGACCGGGCCGGTGACCGAGAGCCTGTCGATCACCCAGAAGGACATCGACCTGTACCGCGCCGAGATCGGCCCGGACCGCCCGCTGTTCCATTGGGACAACACGTGGCACTACCACCAGCCGCTCCGGAGCTTCTACGCCACGTACGTCCAGGACTTCGTCCACCAGTGCGCCGACCGGACAAGCTACGTCAACATCAACGGCACCAAACCGATCGGCAAGTTTTTCGCCGCCACGGCCATCGACTACTACTGGAACCCCGAGGGATTCGACCCCAAGCGCTCGCGACAGCAGGCCGTCGCCCAGTTCATGGGCCTGCCCGCCGTCCCGGTCGCAGAGCGCTTCTATCGGTACCGGGGCGACGGGTACTTCTATCACTTCTCGCGGATGGCGAATCTGTCCACGTTCGGGGCCATCCTTCGCGACCTCGAGAAGGTCAGTCTGGACCCGGACCTGCCGGCCTACTGCTGGTCGGCCTATGACCAGGTCGCCAAGGTCCAAAAGAGGCCGCCCCACAAGCCACAGTAGGCGGGGCGGGCTTCCGTGAGATCTGAGGCGAATCGCGCGATGGGACACAGCGACATGACCGACTCAGACGACGTCCTGGTCATTGGCGGCGGAGTGATCGGCGTCTGCTCGGCCTATTACCTGGCCGAGCGGGGCTGCCGCGTCGTGCTCATCGATCAAGACGAGATCTGCTCGGGAGCTTCGTGGGGCAACGCCGGATTCGTCTGTCCCAGCCACGCCGTCCCGCTGGCCGCCCCGGGCGTGATCGGCCAGGCCATCCGATGGATGTTCGACCCCGCCAGCCCCTTCTACATCAAGCCGCGGCTCAACCGCGAACTGTTCAGTTGGCTGCTGAGATTCGCAGCCGCGTGCACCGAAGTGAAGATGGAACAGTCCATGCCCGTCCTCCGCGCGCTCGGCGTGGCCAGCATGGAACTGCACGAGCAGTTGGCGGCCATCGACGGACTCGCGTTCGACATGAGGCGAGAGGGTCTGTTGATGGTCTACGGCCGACCCGAGGCCTACGAGGCCGGCGCCGAAGAGGCCCGGCTGCTCCAGGACCACGGCGTCCGGGCGGTCATCCTCGGCGCCCGGGAGCTCCAACAGCGACTCGGCGATCTGGGATGCACCGGCCTCGGCGCCGTGTTCTTCCCCGACGACGCACACCTCGACCCGGGCGAGTTCGTCAAGGGCCTTGCGCGCATGGCGGAGGGGATGGGCGTCGAGATCCGGCCGTCGACGGAGGTTCTAGGCTGGGAGACGTCCGGCCACCGCGTCACTGGGGTACGGACGACGCGCGGGACGCTGCACCCAGGACAGATCGTCCTGGCGACGGGGGCGTGGTCGGCTTCGCTGGCGCGCGACTTGGGAATCACGCTGCCCATTCAGGCGGCCAAAGGCTACAGCGTCACGTTCAAGCGGCCCGCGAACTGCCTCGACGTCCCGATGCTGCTCGGCGAGACGAAGGTGGCGGTCACGCCGCTGGCCGACGCGCTCCGGCTCGGCGGAACGCTCGAGCTGGCCGGCATGGACTTGTCGGTCAACCAGCGGCGCGTCGACGCGATCCTGCAGGCCGCGCAGCGGTTCCTGCCCGGGCTGAGCCCCTCGGAGATCACCGAGATCTGGCGAGGCCTGCGCCCCTGCACGCCCGATGGACTGCCCATGCTGGGCCGCTGCGAGGGCTACGACAACCTCGTCGTCGCCGCCGGCCACGGAACGCTGGGCATCGCCCTGGGACCGGTGACCGGCAAGCTGGTCTCGCAAGTTTTGCTGGACGAGACACCGATGATGGACCTGAGGCTGCTAAGGGTCGATCGATTCGCCTGACACGCGTGCACCAGCCAGCGGTCCTGCTCTTGCACTACTTCCCGACCGGCAGATCGAACACGAACACGCCCTTTGGGTCGGCGTCGCTGTCGATCTGGTCTGCGGCGACATCCATCTCGTGACCGCAGAAGTGGCGGTCCCAGATGAGCCCGTCCGGCCCCGTGACCAACCACTCGATGGGATGCACGAAGACGATGGGCAGCCCGGACGTCTTCGATCGGGCCCGCAGATGATGGTCGTTGCGCTTCGGGCCCCACATCCCCCCGGACGGCACGATGATCAACTCGGCGCCGTTCTTGACCAGCCCGGCCGTCACCTCCGGATAGCGGCGGTCGGCGCAGATCATCACGCCCAGCCGGCCATAGGGCGTCTCGAACGTCGGGCACGCACTGCCCGGCGTGTTCCGCACGCGCTCATGGCCGAGGTGCTGCTTGCGGTACGTGCCGATCAGCCGCCCGTCCGGGCCGATGACGGCGGCGGCGTTGTGCGTCTTGTCGCCCGTCCGCTCCAGCAGGCCCGCGATGAGGTGGATCTTCAGCTTCCGGGCGAGTTCCTGCAGCTTCGTGACGTACGGCCCGCCGGGAATCTCCTCGGCGAGGGCGCGATAATCGGCCAGGGGCATCTTCTTGTCACGAATCGAGTAGCCGTCAAGAAACGACTCGGTGGTGCAGACGATCTTGGCGCCGCCGGCGGCGGCCTGGCGGATCAACGGCACTGCCCGCCGGTAGTTCCGTTCGCGGTCCTTGGGCGCCCACTTCATGACGATCCCGCCCACACGAACGATCCTGGCACCCGCGGGGACGGCGCAACACGTCAGCGCAACCAGCCGCACCTCCGTCACGTCCTTCGGCGTGCACCCCTCCCCGGGATGCCCATGTGTGTAGATCAACCAGGGCACGTCGACGCGGTTGTGCCCGGTGCTGCGCTCCAGGCTCGGCAGCCAATTGGGCGTCTTGGCGTCGGGCGGCGAGATCAACCGGCCGGTGAAGGTCCGCCCCCCGTCCTGTGAGACGAGCAAACCGATCTCATTCCACGGCGAACCCCAGCCAGGGGTGTGCGTAGCCAAAGCCAGCTGGACGTACAGCCGCCCGTCCCCACCGAACGCCAGTGTGCCGCCCACGGGCTGGGCCTTCGGCCAGAGGGTCTTGCTGACCCATGGGCCGAGCGGCGTCTTGCGCCACGCCGCACCGTCGTGCCGCCACAGGATCGCATCGTTGGGCTTTGTCTTGAAATGCATGACGAGGAAGTGAGGCCGGCCCTGCCGGTCCAGGGCGACGTTGCTGACGCGCATGTCGAGCCCTGGCCCGGCCTCGACCAGCTCGGCCGTCTTAGGCATGACGGGCAGCGTCAGGGCACGTCCCTTCGTATCGGTCCACGTCCGTCCACCGTCCGCGCTCCGCATGTACCCGACCGCCTTGCCCGCCGCCGGATGCAAATCATAAAAATGAAAAGCCAGATGAAGCGTCCCGCCCGGCGCAACGGCCAGGCTGTTGCCAAACTGGGTGTACCCGCGGGGCACGTCGGCATCGGCGAGCACGACCGGACCCGTCCACTCGCCGCCTGACGGCTTGCGATAGTAGTGCAGCTTGTACGGTGCGTTGCCCCCACGGCAGGTCAGGTGAAGCGTCCCGTCGGGCGCGCAAACGAGGCTGGGATAGGTAGCCTTCTTGCCAACATGCGCGACGGGCGACCAGCTGTCCATGTCGCCAGGCCGGGTGGTGTGGCGATACTGGAACGGTCCGTGGTGCGGACCAAATACGACGTGCAGATTCCCCTTGCCGTCCAAGGTCATCGCCGGGCCGGCATGGTTGTCGTGACCCTTGCCGAGGGTCACGATTCGTCCGGGTGCACCGGTCTGGCGGTCGAACACCTGCAGTCGGACCGCCGCCTTCGTGTCCAGCCACGTCACGTACGTTCGTCCGTCCACCGTCACGATCTTGTTGGACATCACATAGCCGGTGGCGCGCGTCGAACCGGACGTCGACAAGGTGTGGTCCAGCAGGATAGCCGCACCGTGTCCCCCAGCGGCGTCAGCGGCCCAGGCCGGCGCCGTGGTAAACAAGACCAATCCCGACGTGATCGCGCGTTGGTTCTTCATGTCGCTCATCCGATGGGGCGCATACAGACCTTGCCGCACGCACCGTATCTAGGCATCGGCCCTTTGGCGAGCGCAACCCGGTTCGAGATCCGCTCAACCTACTGCGTGATGCCGTACTTACGCATCCGCTCGCGCAGCGTATTGCGATGAATGCCCAACTCCCGCGCAGCGAGCGTACGATTCCATCGATGTCGGCGGAGGACGCTGAGGATGACCTCTTGCTCCCCACGCTGGGCCGGTTCGGGCTGCAACTCCTCGACACCATTGACAGCGGGCGAGAAGCGCAAGTCCTTGGCAACGATGACCCGGCCGTCGTGGGCTGAGGCCTGCGTCAACACGTTCTGGAGCTCGCGTACGTTGCCGGGCCAATGGTACTCGCGAAGCCGCGCCAACGCCCCGTCGGTCAGCCGGCAGGCCGGCTTGCCGCTGGCCAGGGCCTGCATCCGTAGGTGCGACAGGGCCAGCGAGCCGATGTCCTCGGGCCGTTCACGCAGCGGGGGGATGTAGATCTCCGCCGTGTTGAGTCGATAGTAGAGATCCTGACGAAGCTTGCCGCTGCGAACGCATTCCCGGATGTCGGCGTTCGTCGTGCAGATGATCCGCACGTCGGTGGCGATCGTCCGCTGGCCGCCGAGACGGCGGAACTGCTGCGTCTCGACAACCTGCAGCAGTTTCGCCTGCGCCGAGTGCGGCAGCTCGACCACCTCGTCCAGCAGAAGCGTCCCGCTGTTGGCCAGCTCGAAACACCCCCTCTGACGACGCACCGCGCCGGTGAAAGCGCCACGTTCATGCCCGAACAGCTCGCTGAGGATCAGCTCGCCCTCCAAACACGCGCAGTTGACGGCCAGGAAGGGCCCGCTCGCCCGCGGACTCGTCGCGTGGATGTGCTTGGCCATATGGCCCTTGCCCGCGCCGGTCGGGCCGAGCAGGATGACCGACAGATCCGTGAGCGCGATCTGCTCTGCCATGTGGAGAATCTGCTTCATCGCCCCACTCTCGGCCACGACCGATACCGAGCTGCCTGGATCCGATTTGGGCCTCGCGGGGCCGCCGGGCTGGCCCCGGCGCTCTCGATCAAGCAGAAGGGCAATCTGACTGGCCAGCGTCTTCAGAACGTTGAGCTCCTCCGGTGTGAAGGTCCGCACCCGACGGTCTGCGACGTTCAGCGTTCCCAGAGCTCCGCTGCCCGAACGGATCGGCAGCATGCAAATCGCCCCCAAGTTGGCCCTGGCGGCCGCACTGTGCGCCGATCGGAACCTCGGGTTGTTCAAGAACCGGTGGTCACTGAGCGCGTCCGGCGAGACCAAGATCTCCCCCCTGCGAAGGACCTGCCCATTGAGTGAGTCCTCGATAGGAACGACCGGGGTCACTTCGGAGATCGGCCTTGCCGTTTCGCTGCAGGCCCGCAGCACCAGCGCGTGGCCTTCGGGGTCGCGCACGTAAATCGCCCAGGCGTCGAGCCCAACCAGTTCGGGCAGGTGGTCCATGACCCGACGGAGGGCCGTTTCGTCCGCAACGTCCGTCCTTGCCAAGTCCTCGGCCATCTGCTGGAGAGAGGCCAGCCGACGGGCCTGTCGGGCGTCTCGAAGGACGCTGACTGTGGCGATCGGGACGTCTCGCTCGTCCGTGATCGATACGTAGGCCAATTCGATCGTGATCGGCTCGCCCCCTCCGCGACGGGTCTCCACCAAGCCCGACCAGTTGCCCTGGTCGGTCAGACTTGCCTGGATCTCCTCCCTCGTCCGTTCGTCCAGACCGAACACCTCTTCCGGCTCGCAGTGAATCATCTCGCTGACGTCAACGCCAAGGATCTCCCCAGCCGCCTGGTTGGCAAAGGTAATCTCCGAATCAACGCCGGTGATGACGATCCCGTCGCGGCTCTGTTCCATGCTCCGGGTGAAGACCCGGCTGGCCTCCTCCGCTTGCTTGCGCTCGGAGATATCGCGCACGACGGCCAACACCCGGTCCTTCCCCCCAATCGTGGCGCGTTTCAGCGTGACGTCCACCCAGAACAGCCGCCCCGTCGCGCCCTTGCAGATCCATTCGAATACCTGGGGCTCCCCCTGGGCAGCCTTGCGAAGCCACCGGAGGGCGTCCGTCTCCGTGTACGGAGGCCAGCCCGCGCTCAGTAGCCCCACGCTCAGCTGTCGCGCCTCCTCCCGCGAATGACCGAACATCTCGCAGAACTTCTCGTTGACGTCGAGGATGTCGCCCGTCACCAGATCGTGGACGAAAATGGCGTCGTTGGCCGCGTCGTAGATCGCCCGGTAGTTCGCCTCCGACGCCCTGAGCGCCTCCTCGGACCGCTTGCGTTCGGCCACCTCCTGTTGAAGCCGGCGGTTGACGGACCGAAGCTCCGCCGTTCGCTGTTCCACGCGCGCCTCCAGTTCCTCGTGCGCTCGCTGCAGCGCCTCCTCCGTCCGCACTCTGTCGGTGATGTCGTGCGCGATGTCGACGACGCCGATCAGCCTCCCTTCACCGTCCAGGACGGGTTCGCCCCGCTCGTCCCAGATCCTGCCGTCCGGCGAGCGTACGATGCCGCGTTCCGTCTTGCCGGTCTGCAAGGCCCTGACCACGGGACACCCTTCGCAGAGCCGGTCGGGATCGGCCCACAACTCGTGGCATGTCCGCCCGACCAGCGCCTCAGGCGACAGACCGACGGATTCGGCGGCGGCCACGTTGGCCCACTGCACCTCCAGGTTCTCGTTCAGGAACGCAATGTTGGTCTCGATCCCGTCGAGGATCGCCCGCGTCTGCGCATCGCCCCCCGTGCTCGGCTCATCGGCCCCCTCGTCGCTCACCTGTGCCCGCTCGAGCTCCGTTACGCGCGCACGAAGCCGCGACACTTCGTCGACGAGCTGGGCTTCGGTCTTGTCCGAACCGCTCATGGTCCCATCCCTGTGGGTTCCAGCGTCTCCTATCCTCTATTGTAACGCGGGGCCCGCATCATCGTGCAAGACCCGGCATCGAACCGCGAGCGATGAGTTCTGGCTGAGGGGCTTTGCGGCAGCGGGCCTGATCCAGTAGTGTTTCTGCAGCCCGAGCTCGGGGCGCTGGGCCGGCCGGCAAGAACGCCGGGAACGGTCCCCGTCCTTCACTGTGAATGGAGCATACGCATGGAGCCTGAACTGATTGCCGACTACGCGTGCGATTGCGGCGAGGGACCCCTGTGGCATCCCGACGAGAAACGCGTCTATTGGCTGGACATCACCACGGGCCGCATGTTCCGGTACGATCCCGCCGCGAACAAGCACGAGACGTGCTACGAAGGCGACATCGTCGGGGGGTTCACGATCCAGGAAGACGGGGCCCTGCTGCTGTTCATGGACAAGGGCGCGGTCAAGATCTGGCGAGACGGTGCGCTGACCCCCGTCATCGACGAAATCCCCGACGAGCGCGACTCACGCTTCAACGACGTCGGCGCCGACCCCGCGGGTCGCGTGTTCTGCGGGACGATGTCCACCGACGAGCGCCCGGGGCGCTTCTACCGGCTCGACACGGACGGCACGCTGACCAGGCTGCTGGACGAAGTCGGCTGTTCGAACGGCCTGGGATTCACACCCGACCGCAAGCAGATGTACTACACGGACTCGATCCCGCACGAGATCTACCTGTTCGACTACGATCGCGACACCGGCGCCATCACGAACCGGCGGGTCTTCGCCAAGATCCCCGAGGACATCGGCCTCCCCGACGGCATGACCGTCGACGCCGAGGGCTTCGTCTGGTCCGCCAACTGGGGCGGCGGCTGCGTCATTCGCTTCGCACCGGACGGCACGGAGGACCGCAGGATTTGCCTCCCGGCCAAGGCGGTTTCGTGCGTGACCTTCGGCGGCGAGGACTACACCGACATCTACGTGACCACCGCCCTGGGCGGGAACAAGCAGGAGAACGGTCCCGGGTCGGGCGCCCTGTACCGTCTCAACCTGGGCATCCAGGGCGTGCCGGAGTTCCGTTCCCGCATCGTCGCGCCCACGACGGGAGCTTGACAAAACAACGTCGGGCCGGTTACGAAACCCTCTCACGCGGCGGTCACCGATCGCCACGCGGCTCACGAAGATCCATACGAAGGGAGACAGTCATGGCTGGCAGATTCAGATTCACGTTCGGGCCCTGGAACATCCACGAAGGCGCCGACCCGTTCGGCCCGATGGTCCGCAAGTCCATCTCGTTTCGAAAGAAGCTCGGCATGTACAAGAAGCTCGGCTTCGACGGCGTGCAGTTCCACGACGACGACGCCGTGCCCGACTTAGACAAGCTGACCCCCGCGCAGATCATCCGACAGGCCAAGGCCGTCAAGCGGGCGCTGGACGGACACGGCCTGGTCGCAGAATTCGTCGCGCCGCGCCTCTGGGAGGATCCGCGGACCGTCGACGGCGCGTACACGTCAAACGACCCCAAGGTCCGCAGGTACGCACGCGACCGGAGCCGGCGGATGCTCGACATCGTCCACGCCCTGGAAACCCGGCTGGTCGTGCTCTGGTACGCGCGCGAGGGCACCTACCTGCGAGAAGCCAAAGACAGCAAGGTCGCCGTCGATCGCCTCGTCGACGGCCTGAACGACATGCTCGACTACGCCCCCGACGTCAAGATCGCCATCGAGCCCAAGCCCAACGAACCGATGGACCAGGCCTACATCCCCACCACCGGACACGCCATCGCGCTGGGGATGCTGACCAACGCCCCTGACCGGATTGGCGTGAACATCGAGAGCGCACACGTCGTCCTCGCCGGCCTGGACCCCTCCGACGAGATGGGGTTCGCCCTCGCGCACGGCAAACTCTGGAGCGTGCACCTCAACGACCAAAACGGCCTGAAGTTCGATGAGGACAAGTCGTTCGGCTCGGTGGACCTGCGTCGCGCGCTCAACCAGGTGCGGATCCTCGACCAGCACGACTACGGCAGGAACGGCGAGTTCGTCGGCCTGGACGTCAAGGCCCTGCGGACTCAGAAGGCCGCCGTCGCCACCAAGCACCTGAGCAACAGCCGGACCATCTTCCTACGACTGCTCAAGCTCTCACGCAGTCTCAACGCCAAGAAGATGGATGCGCTGATCAAGGCACGCGACTACGAAGAACTCGACCTCTACATCATGAAGGCCTTGATCGGATAGCGAACCCCGGCGCGAACGGGGCGATCCGCAACGTCATCGCGCAAGTATCTGTACGCCAACACGGTGACGAACCGCCCTACGGGCACGCTGGGCGCCCTTCGTGAACACCACGGGCATCCGCGCGCCTGGCGTCGTGGCCCGTCACGACTGGGCCTCTCCAGGACCCTCGTCAGCCTTGTGGCCGCTGACCAGGGCCATCAGTTCATTCACCATCCCGTAAACGCCCTGCGCCTGAACAGACATCTCCTGGGACGCGCCCGCCGATTCCTCGGCGCCAGCCGCATTCGCCTGGGTGACCTTGTCCATCTGAGACACGGCCGTGTTGATCTGATCCACGCCCACGGCCTGCTCCTTGGAGGCCTGCGCGATCTGAACCACCAGGTTCGCGACGTGGGTCGCCGACTCGCCGATCTTGGCGAAGCGTTCCGCTGTCGTCTGGTTGAGCTCCACGCCCCGGGAGACCCGGTCTGCAGTCTGCTCAATGAGCGATCCGGTCTCTCGGGCGGCGGTGGCGGCGCGCTGAGCCAGATTACGGACCTCATCGGCCACGACGGCAAAACCTTTGCCATGCTCGCCGGCGCGGGCGGCCTCCACCGCCGCGTTGAGTGCCAGCAGGTTCGTCTGGAACGCAATCTCCTCGATCACCTTGATGATCTTGCTGATCTGATCGCTGGCCTCGGAGATCTGCTCCATCGCCCCGGAGGTCTCCTGCATGGCCTGACCGGCTTCGCCGATGGCCTGGCTTGCCTCGGACATCGAATCGTTCGCCTGTTTGGCATTGTCCGCATTCTGACGAGCCATCGCTGCCGTCTCTTCCAAGGCGCTCGACGTCTCCTCGAGGCTGCTGGCCTGTTCCGATGACCCCTCAGCCAACTGCTGGCTGGTGGCGGAGACCTGGGAGGCCGCGTCGTTCATCTGCGAGGCCCCCTCTCGCAAGCCCGCGATGATCCGGTTGAGCGGGTTGGTGATTCCGCGTGTCACCACCATCGCTATGCACACGGCGGCCACGGCGAGCGCGAGCGCGATACCAACGCTCCAGATGACCACCGAGCGAATCGCTACGGAGTGGGCTTGCTGGATCCCTTCGAGTGTCTCCGCTGACTTGGCCTCCATCTGGCGAACGGGCGTGTAGAACTCGTCCTCATAGGCGCCGGCGCCGATCACCCAGTCCCACGGGGCGAAATACGCGATCTTCACGATCTTGTCCCGCGGAGCAGGATCGTTCGCGTTCTTCCAGGAGTAACGGGCATCGCCCAGCTCGCCCGGGTTCAGGCTCAGGGCCGTCTTGCAGATCTCCTGGATGAAGAATCGGCCATCGTTGTCCTTGGTCTCCCAGATGTCTTCGCCGTCGCGCTTCCCGCCGCTGGAGATCACGTAATGCCCGCGCGTGTCCCCTTTCGCGTTCAGCACGTAGACGTAGCCGGTGTCGCCCACCTTGATGGACACGATCGCATTGCGCAGACTCGTGGTGCTCTCTTCCTTCACGCCAGCATACAGCACGCCGACGATGTTGCTTGACGCGTCCTGGATCGGTTCGTACGCCGTGATGTACCAGGCGTTGACGACATACGCCCGCCCCTTGAAGGTCTCACCCTTCAGGACCGCGGCGATAACCGGGTTGGGCTCACCGCCCCCATTCACTGCAGGGATGTAGGTTCCGATCGCGCGGGTGTTATCGAGCTTCTCGACGTTCGTGCAGACGCGGAGCATGTCGCCGGCTTCGTTCATCCGCTGAAAGACCGTACACGTCCCGCCAACCAACGCTTTGACCCGATCCACCACGGGCGACTCCTGATCCATGTTTCGGTTCTGCCCGAGCCACGTCTTGCCGACCAACATCTTGGGCAACGTCACCTGCGACTTGGCCTTGGTAAACTGGTTGATCGCGTCCCACACGACCGTCTCTGTGGAAAAGGAAACGCCCCCCTCCTTCTCGAGGACAGACCTGGCAACGTTGAGATCGTAGCCCACCTTCGCTTCGAGTACCTCTTGCTGTGCCTGGCAGGTCGCGTAGACGGCCTTGGCCGTGTGTTCCAGGTCGGTCAGACCCGCTTCGACCAACGCGTGCCGGCCGTGTTCCACCACGTTTGTGAACCCGGATTCGGTCTTGCCGGCCGCCAGATCGAACCCCTGGGTCGCCTGCCACAGGGCAATCGTCGGAAGCAGAACGGCCGGGACGATGACCAGCACCAGTTTGGAGGTGAGCAGCTTCGTCTTCAATGTCATGGTCTCGATCTCCAATACGCACCCGCTCAGCGGGTACTAAACAGATGAGCTGCCCGCTCACCGCGGCGGAAACCGAGGGGCCACGGCTAGCAGGGCAAGACGCGCTAGTGGCACCTGTGGTATCCATCGACAGGGGTCGAAACTAGATTCAGAAAGTAAAACGGCAACTTACGAATTGAAGTGAAAACTCAAAACGCGCCAAGTCTTCTTGAGGATGATCCATGTCGCACTTGTGCCGGGCGGCAATCACACCGAAGCGCTCGTGAAGCAACAGAATTGGACCGGGGGGCCCTGACTGACCTGGCCGCCACCTGCGACCAACACGCTCAGGACGTCGTCCAGCAACGCCTATCCCCCTCGCCCTGGACTCCGTCTCCCGAGCACGTTAATAGGGATGTCTTGGGAATCCAACCTGAGTTCACGGTGTGTCGCCCGCGGGTCCATTTGCGGGAGCCCCGTGGACACGGCGTTGTGCCATCAGGCGTGTCGGGCAAACCCTGCCATCCCAGAAAGCAGCCCTCGGGCCAAGACGTCGAGACGCCGATCGCCGGAGAACGTTACATCACATCGAAAGGAACGGTCCGATGACAATCGATCGCTGCCTCCGCGGGATCGCGGGCTCCTTCATCCTTGTGAGTGTAGCATTGGCCCACAACCATTCCCCCTACTGGCTGCTCTTCACGGCCTTCGTTGGGGTCAATCTGCTGCAGTCCTGTTTCACGGACTGGTGTCCCATGATGTGGTTCTTGGCGCGGTTGGGGGTCCCGGCCCAGTGCCCATCCAAGCGACCCGAGGCATGACCGCACGGGGAGGCGGGCAGGAAGAACCGGCTATTTGCCCACCCATACGACGGCGCCGGGGGGAGTTCTTGAGGGATCCAGGTAATCCCGCATCTTGAGGTGCACGTACGGGCGCTTGCTGGCGTATTCGCTCTCTTCCGCGTGGGCCACCCACAGCTCGAGCGCCGTCGCGTCATAGACAACGTTGACCAGGTTGCCGTTCTTCGAGGCCACCTGCCTGGACAGGGCGATCATCTTGTCCGGATCGTACCGACCCCAGTTCGCCTTGAGGTGCTTGTAGGCGATCTCGTTCTCCATCGTGTTGTAGATGGCGTTCTTCAGGACCTTGGGAGCCAGCTCATCCGTCTTGTCATTGTCTCGCCAGATGGTCAGCGGGATGGGGTCCGGCGTGGTCACCTTGATCTTGACGGCGCGGACGTCCGGGCCCTTCCCATCCCCGAGATACCAGTAGTACCGCTTGATGCGTCTGGCTGACTGGATCATCCCCAAGGCCTGATCCAGGTCACGCGCACGATAGAGCAGATCGCGAAACAGCGTCGTGAAATGGACGCCGTCCAGGTTGAAGGGGAAATCCGACTTGGGGCTCTCGCCCTTCTCCCCGAGCACGACCCCCTCGGTATTCATCCCGGTGTGCGAACCGACGAAGCCGGCAAACGTCGGGTTCACGTGAGGGATCCCCTTGTCCGGCAAGTAGACCACGATCACAGGATAGTCCTGGAGCCCCGCGTTCGTCGAGAAATCCAAATTGCGGAGCTGCAGGAGGTGACCGCTCGCCGTCGCAGGACCCCACACCGCCACGCCGCTGCAGGCGAAATCCGACACGACCGGGATCATGTGCACCCGTCTGAGCACCTCGATAGGCACCCCCGACCCGTCGGCCATGCCCGCGAGCTCCTGCTTGAACCGATCGTTCGTGTGCGGCGCGACGGTTCCCCACGCGGCGTCCAACGCCGCGTTGCTGCATCGATCGGGGTCCTCTCGTTGCGCGACGGCCAGCCAACCCGTCATGCACGGTTTGACCTCATCTTTCATGAGCCGGCCAAAGGCCTGGCCCATCTTATACGGGGTCCCGCTCACGACGACGACGGAAATCTGATCAGGCCCCTCGCCGACAGACGTCCGGTACGACCTGGGGGGCGCGGCACAGGACGCTAACGTCAGGCACGACGCCACTGCCAGAAACGAGAACAGGTTTCGCATCGGATGATCCCCCTTGGCTCGCGCACAAGGCGAGCCGCGTCCAGAAAAAACCCCGGGCACACCTCGGTGCCCGGGGAGGAAGTAACCTCTCTGACCTTGGCGGCTAGAACTTGACCTGGAGTTGCACGCGGACCATGCTGATCTCGTCGTTCTGGCTCCAGTTGGCTGCCGACGAACTCGACGGGGCCTCCGCCATCCGCGTGAAATCCGCCTGAAGCGTAACGTTGTAGGTCGACCACGGGAAGTAATTCACACCGAACGCGTACTCCCAGACGTTGTCGCCGTCGTTGTCCCAGACCCCGCCAAGCCGGGCGACCGCCTCGACCTTCTTGGGAACGATGAAGTAGCCCGCCTGAACGTAACCGCCCTGCTGGTGATGGGCGCCGCTCCGAGCGGTCTGCAGTTCCCATGCGCTCAGCTCGTCGTCGCCGTCGATGGTCCGCAGGAAGTACTCAGCCGTGGCCGAGAACCCGCGATAGCGGAAGGCCGCGTCGGCGCCGAACTGGAAGTAGTCGGTGCCCGTCAGGTCCGCCACCGCATTGCCGCCGATCCCCCGTCCCCGGCGAATCTGGTCGGGAATGCTGTATGGTGCACGGGGATTCTGATCGCCATTGTCGTCGTTGAAGCCGAAGCTCATCCCCACCTCGAGCTGTGGGTCTTTCGAGTAGGCCAGGTCACCTTCAGTCATGATCGGTCCACCGAGCAAGTGACCCACCAATCGGGCAGCGTAGGCAAAGTTGGTGTCGAGCTCGAGCGGATCACTGCTGGGACTGTCGTTCTGATTCGCCACGCCGTTCGCAACACCCATGACGTAGGTCACCCGCTTGGCGAGCGTCCCGTGCACGGCGGCTGCGATCGACCGACCGATCGCAAAGAACTCATTGGCCACCGAGCGATCGACAAAATGCAGGGCCGACTTGCTCAGGAGCGCCTGCCGCCCGAATGGCAGCTTGACCAGACCCGCAGTGACCTGGATCTCTTCGGCGAACTTGTAGTTGATGTAAGCGTTGTAGGTGGCCCAGCTGTGATTCAAGTCCGTATCGCCGTAAGCCACGATCTTGTACGTCAGCCGGGGATCATGGATGTGCCCGCTGAAGATCAAGAACAGGTCCTCGATCTCGAACCCGTTGATGTCATCCTGCTTCTGTCGGCCCGGGATGCGCGGATTGTCCGTCTGGCGGTTCTGGCCAGTCCATCGGACGTGCATGTAACCATTGATCTTCAGGAAGAACGTCTCGTCGGCGCTCTTGATGTAGAAGCCCTTATTGTACCCCACTTGCTGAACGTCCGGGTACAAGCTCTCGCGGAAGCCAGCATCGGCCATCAGCTCTCGGACGACCTTGCGGACCTCCGCCACCCGAGCGGCCTCTGTCGAACTGCCCTCCACGACCTCCAGCCGGGCCTGAAGCGACTCGATCTTGGCCTGCTGAGCATCAAGCAGCGCCTCGAGCTGGTTGATCTTGTCGTCGGCAGTTTGGCTGTCCGCGTCTGCGTCGGCCTTGGCAACGGCAACGCTCGGCTCCGCCCACGCCGACACCGGCAGGAGGGCCATCGCACCCAACACCACCGCCCAGACAGCCACACTCCCTCGCAACCGCTTGGTCATCATGCCGTTCTCCCATATCGACAGCGGATCTCCGACCCGATTCACCCACGTCGACTGCGGCGACGCCCGTGTCACATCATCAGCCCATCCAGGTCCGGTCGCGACGCTATGACCCTTGCGCCCGGACCTTGCGCACGGAGCACCGGCTATCGCCGGGCCCGACCTCGGATGGCCTCTAGTCACAGACCTCAAGCGGTCCTCGATCGATGTGAACCGTACCTCTACCGCGCCTTGACCAGGATTCTAGCCCATGCGTCCAGGCGCTGCAACAGCGCGGCGAAACATTTTTCTGGCTGGAGTCCGCGCGACCATGCCTGGAGATTTCCTCCCCCCGAAGCCCCCGAACACCAAAGGAACCGCCCATACGGCCCGCGGGCAAGATGTGAGTATGGCCTGACCCAGATCGACACGTACCCGCCAGGCCCTCTGTGTGGGAAGGACAACGTAAACGGCGGGGTCCGGTGACGGAACCCGCCGTATGCTTTGGTTCAGTCAAGCCAATGAGGCCAGCCTACGCCGCCGCGATGCTCTCCTCCAGGGCCGCTCGTAACTTGCGAAGGGCCTTGTTCTGGATCTGCCGCACACGCTCCTTGGTCACGCCGATGATGGCCCCCACCTCTTCCAGCGTCTTGGGGGTCGGCTTCTCGTCGGCGCGTGCGTTCAGCGCGAAGCGCGAGTTGATGACCGTCCACTCGATGTCGCTCAGGTCCGCGAGGTTCCGGTTCAGCACACTGCGGAGCTCTGACATGCAGTCGCCCGCCTCGACCTCCCGCTTGACGTCCAGCAGGTCGCTCTTCTCGAGGCTCGGATCGTATTCCGTCGGGAACCGACACCGATACCGAGCCGTTCGCACCGCCACGCGGCTGAAGCTCTTGAGAATCGCCCGACAGGCGTAGGTGCTGAACTTGAACCCCCGTGAGCAGTCGAACTTGGCCACGCTCCGCAGGAGGGCCACGTTCCCTTCGCTGATCAGCTCATTGTAGTCAACGCCACCAAGCCGGGTGCGCTTCGCCATTGCCAGCACCAGCGGCAAGTTGGCTTGAACGATGTGGCTCCGAGCCGAAAGCGCCCGGCGCTGCCACAGCACGTATTCCCTCGCCCCAGCCAGCGTCAGACGCCGGCCGTGATAGCGCCGCAGCACCCGATTGACGCGATAGCGAGCGTAGTTGTACCGCTTGAAGGCAAGACGCTCCTCTTCGGTCGTCATCGTCGACATGGCCGACGCCCCGGCGGGGGCATCGCCAAGCATCTCCGCGACGCTCCGTCGTGACTGCCCCTCCTCCTGGGGCGGAAACAGGACCCGCTCGGTGCTGCGCTTCTTGTAGGAGGGCTCCGAAACGTACTCTGAGGGCTCTTCCAGCGTCTTGGCCAGAAATTCGCGATCCGACCGCGAAAGCCGCGCCAGCACGCTCGCGGTCGGAGCGAGAGCGCTTGGGAACATGTGCTTGCCGGTTTCTCGTTTGGCTGTCACAGTTGCCATCGTGTGGCCCCCTTAATGCCTCTACGCAGCTGTCGGATCCATTCGGTGCATTGGCAAGGTCCTGACCGCGATCAACGCTGCCCTGCGCGACACTGCAACGCACGCACCTGCTGACCGCTTCCGGCGGTGATGCCGCGATGCAACGCCCTGCCAACCCGTACACTCAGCGAGCCACTGCCTTGGGGAGAATCAGTGCGGGGGGAGCCATCTACTGCTGCTGTAAGTATACAACTGTGCTGACGATTTAGCAAGGGCTTACACAACACCTCTTCCTGCATTTTCGATGCCCGACGCAGCCTTGATGTTCCACCAAGCCCCACCTACATGCAGCAGGGGGCCCGGGCGACGCTGGGATACACCCCCTATACAACTATTCATACCGCAGCGCTTCAATAGGATCGAGCTTTGCAGCTGCCATAGCGGGGTACATTCCGAAAAATACACCTATAACTACGCTTAAGCCAAAACTAACGGCCATGGCCCAAGGTTGCAGGACCGTCGGCCACTCGAAAACAGCCGGGATCAGGCGGGACCCGCTCCACCCCACGAGCAGCCCCAGCAGCCCCCCGCCCATGGCGAGCACCAGGGTCTCCACGAGGAATTGGACAGCGATATGCCGCTGCTTGGCCCCGAGGGCCCGCCGGATGCCGATCTCTCGTGTCCGGTCGGTCACGGTCGCCAACATGATGTTCATGATCCCGATGCCGCCAACCAGCAGCGAAACGAAAGCGATCATGCCCATCAGGATCTGCCGGTCCCGTTTCTCCTCCTGGGCCATCCGCAGCTGTTCGAGAGGAACGTGCACCCGGTAGTCTTCCTTCTCCCCGTGGTTGTGCTCCATGACGCGGAGCACCATGTCGCTCACGCGCTTGACGTGCGAGATGTCGTCTACCTCGATGTAGGCGTCGCTGTAGGGCACCTCCTTGGCCTCGAACCTGCCCCGACCGGCCTTGACGGTGAATTTGCCGTAGAGCCTGTTGGCCGTCGTCAAAGGGATGTAGACGTCGAGGTTGACGTCCCGTCCGCCCACGCCCTTGGCCGGCATGCCCGCCGTCTCGACCCGCTGGAGCACCCCGACGATCCTGTACAGTTTCGTGTTCATGGGAACGATGACGTACAAGGACCGCCCGACGGGGTCGGTGGTCGGGAAGAGTCGCTCAGCGACCTCTTCGCCGATCACGCATACCTGGGCCTGATGCGCGTGTTCGTAGGACGTGATGAGCCGGCCGCTGGACGCCTCCAACTGGACCGTCTGAAAATAGCCGTCTTCCGCGCCGACCACCGTGCAGGCGGTCTTGCGGTCGGCGTAGACGACCTCGTATCCCACCTCTCGCAGCGCGATCACCCGCGAGATGTGGGGGACCGTCTCGCGGACCATGGCCAAGTCGGCTTCCAGGATCCCGTACTTGCGCATGCCCCGTTCGGACTGGCTGACCTGGCTGCCCTTGTCGGTCTCTTCGGAGGTCAGGATGATGTTCTTCGTGCCGAGTCGCTGGATGAGCTGCAGCATCTTCTCGCCGGCTGCCTCGGTGATCGACAGCATGCAGACCACCGCCGCCACACCGAACATCATCCCCAGCGCAGTCAGGAGGGACCGCAGCCGGTGCAGCCACAGGTTCCTCAGGCCGAGGCGAAACGTCTCGAGGGCAAGACCCGCAAACATGGCTGGTCGCCGCTTTCCGCCGCCCAGACGTCGGGGCAAGCCACGCCCCGAATGAATCGCGCCACCGATAACGTGGCCCGACCCTCCTCGGCTGGGCAATCCCAAAAGGCACAGCCGAGGGCGGCTGTGCGGCACGGCTCAATCCTTGCTACAGGCCGACTAGGTGTCGTCCGGTTTCGGCCTGTCGTCGTCCTCATCTGAAGCCCCGCCCTCCTGCGGAGAGGCGTCCTCGCCCGCATCATCGAGGACGATGGGTCCCGCATCGCCCGGTTCATCAGCCTGCGAACGCAGGAACTCGCTCAGGGCGGCGTCGGACTCCGATCCGTCCAGGTGATCCTGCTCGGCGGTGGTCGAGGCCGCTGGGAGGACATCGATGTCCGCACGAGCCTCTTCCGCCTCTTCCTCTCGCTCTTGGTAATCGTAGAATGCGCGGTAGTACTTGCGGAAGTACCCGCCACGGGTTGTCTCGACGGCGTTGAGGACGGCACCGATCAGCCGAGCGTTCACGAGCCCGAACTGTGTCTTCGCCCGCTGCACCATCCCCCGGCTCGACCTGGCCCGACACACCAGAATGACGCCATCCACCATGGCCCCCAGAACCGCTGCATCGCTGACCAGCAGGACGGGAGGCCCGTCGACGATCACCTGATCGTAGTCCTCAACGGCCTTGGCGAGCGCCTCACGGACATAGCTGCTGGCCAGCAGCTCCGCGGGATTGGGCGGACAGGGCCCAGCCACCAACACGTCGAGATTGGGCAGGTCGGTGTTGGCCGCAAAGTCCCCCAGTCGGCCCTGCCCGACCAGCAGGTTGCTCAGTCCCCGCTGATTCGGCAGCCCAAAGGCCTTGTGCAAACTCGGGCGCCGGAAGTTGGCATCGACCAGCAGGATCCGTCGACCCCCTTGGGCCAGCGTGACCCCAAGGTTGATGGCCACGCACGTCTTGCCATCGCTGGGCGACGCGCTGCTGACCAGGATGGTTCGCTGCTGCTCCAACGGCGCGCTGAAAAGCAGGTTGGCACGTATCTGCCGGAAACACTCGGCCACCAGCGAATGAGGCGTCAGGCGAGCAGCCGTTTCGATGTCTTCGACCGCTGCCTCCTCGTCGTCCAACACCGGCACCGTGCCCAACAGGGGCAGGCCGGCGTGCCGAATCACGTCCCGCGGGGTTCGCAGGCTGGTGTCCAGCAGGTTCAGCCCCAGCGCAAGGCCGATCGCCGCGACGAGGCTCACCCCCACGCCGAGCAGGATCCACATCGCCGTGCGGGGGCGGCTCGGCTCCAGCGGGGTGGATGCCCGGCGGTAGACATAGATACGAACCGGCTCTTTGGTGCGAGAGACCATCAGGTAATGTGCGTGCGCCTCATCGTACTTGTCGCGCTCCCGCTCGAGCTTGTCCCGATTGGCCACCATCAAATCGTAGCGTTGCCGCTTCCGATCAAGGTCCAACTGCATCTGCGTCGCTTCTTCGAGCGACTCTTTCAGGTCTGCCGTGGCGCGAAGTGCGGCGTGGTAGGCCTGGTTGTAGGACTCCGTCAGCGCCTTGCGCTCTTCCTCCAAACGGAGTTGGCGGAGGCTCGCAAGCTCGTCCTCGGCCACCGTCAGCTGCTTCTCGAGCTCCTGGATCTCCCTGTGCTTGGGCCCCAGTCGTATTGACAGCGTCTCCCGGCGCTCCATGAGATCGCGGACGTGACGGCTCAGGGCCGCAATCTTGGGGTCCGCCTCCACCCGCTGCGTCAGCTCCACCGAGGACTGCACCTCTTCGGGACTCATCCGCCCGTAAGCCTGCCACCGGGCCCTGAGGAGATCCAACTCCGATTCTCGCTGAACCGCCTCCTCTTGCAGGCTCCGCAATCGAACGGTCACCGTGGGCGCGTCCGTCAGCATGCCCGGGATATCCCCCTCCCGCTCCAGCCGGGCCAGGTCCTCGTTGATCTTCTCGAGGTCCGCCTCCCTGGTCTCCACCTCCCTCTTGAACGCACTGGCCTCCTCCGAATACATCGCCCGCGAGGCTTCGGTGACGATCTCCATGTACACTTCCACGATTCTGTTGACGATCTTGGGCGCGTCCTTCGGGTTCCGCGTGGCCATGCCGACCCGCAGCAGGCTCGTCCCCCGCACACCCGCACTGCTCAGGTTGTCGTGGAGATCCTTCAACGCCGCATCCACATCATCGTTGAACTGCTTGAACCAGTCGGTATCGGTCCGGATCACTTGGCCCGTCAGGGCCTTGCGCAACAGCTCCGTGTCGCGAATCAGATTGGCCTGGTCGGCGATGTTCCGCTCCACCGCATCGCGGCTGACTTCTCGAGCCCACGGATCGAAGGGGTTGGCGGGCGTGGGCGACTCGACCTTGATCAGGGCCTCCCCCGTCCACAGCGGGAAGTACCGCTTCGTGATCAGCGTGACGCCCACCGTGATCGCCGAACCAAGAAACCACACCAGTAGGATCAGGAAGATCCGCTGCACGAGAATGCGGAAGACATCCCCCGCAGACATCGTCCCGGCCGCTGCGGCCGCCGCGGGCGCTCTGGCGGAGACGACCCCGGCCTCTCTGGGTAGTCCCATCGGCTGCCTGACTTCTGTCGTCAATGTCGTCATGGCAGACTCCATCCTCGCCTGGTTACCACGATCGTCGTGACACCCAATCCCTGCCGCCGCAGCAATCCACGCAGCCATCAGGGCTGGATGCCCAACTCCTTCATCGCCGCCAACACTCTGTCCTTGGACGCCTGATCGTCCTGCTCATCGGCCTGTTCCAAGGCACTGCGAAGGACGCCCTCCGCCTCTGACCTCTGTCCCTCTTTGGCGTAGACTTTCGCAAGATGCAGATGCGTGTCCAACAGTCTCGGGTCCCGGTCGATGGTCTCCAGCAGGACGCCCATCGCGTCTTGCGACCGACCGGCCAGAAAGAGACACCATCCCAGCGTATCCAGCACATAGGGATCCCCGGGAGACAGCCGGAAGGCCCGATCGGCATACGACAACGCTTCTTGCGGACGTTTCAGGTCCTCGGCCAGCACGAAGGCCAGGTTGTTCAGCACCGTCAGCTCATCGCCCTTGTTGCGAAGCGCCTCCATGTAGACCTGCTCGGCCTTCTGCTTCTCTCCCTGGCCGTACAGCAGGATGCCCTGGCTCGCCAGGCAGATCGCCTTGCGGACCGGGTCCTTGGTAGCCGCCACCGCTTGGGTCACCAATGCCAGCGCGTCGCCCTCCTTCTTGTTGAACGCCAGCAGGCTCGAAAGCAGCATCGCAGGGATCTCGCTCTTTGCGCCCGCCTTGTCGTGCTCGGACCGGACCGCTTGGATAGCCTGCTCCAACCCGCCAAACGACTTGGCCAGCTGCTGGACCACCCGAGAGTAGCCCTTCCAGGATTGAGCGGCCCCCACCGCCCGGACGAACGCCGCTAACGCATCCGCCTTCTTGCCCGTCGCCGCCAGCGCCGCGGCGTAGTGTGCCAAGGCATCGCTTGTCTGATCTTCAGTCCCGAGCTTCGTCTTGACGATGTCGATGATTTCCTTGTGCCCCCCGGTCTTGCTCAAGCATCCCAGCAGCAGAATCAAGGGCTGTTCAGGTCCGTTTCCCGCCCTCTTGTACTCCAGCAGCTCACACGCCTTCTTCAGCGGAGCGATCGCGTCTGCGTGCCTGCCGCGCCCCACGAACTGCTTGCCGAGCATGTAAGGCCAAGTCACGTCATCCGAAAACAGGTTCATCTGCTGACGGATCAGCGCCTCTTGGTCTCCCCATCGCTTCAGGCCCCCGTAGACCCGCACCAGCGCCATCGCCGGGCCGCGGGCCTTCGGATTCTCCGACAGCACCGCGCGAAGCTCCCGGATGGCCTCCTCCGGCTGCCCTTTCAGCCTGTGCGCCTGCGCCAACGCGACGCGATACGTCAACCCGCGACCCCCTTTCGGAACGATGGCCTTCGCCGCCCGAAAGTCCTCAATCGCCAGACGCAGATGCTCATCGCGAGCAGTCCGGTTCGCCTGGGCCTGCTTGAAGTACTGCGACCCGCGTAGGAAGTAGCCCTCCGCCATCAGCGCCGCCCGCGTCGGGCCTTTGCCCTGACGGGTGATCTGGTCCAGATAGGCCGTGTACTCCTCGATGGCCATGTCCAACTTGCCTTGGGCCGCGTACAGCTTGCCCCTGAACTGCAGACCCCGGGGATCGTCCGGGAACTTCTTGACGTAGTCCGTGACCTCTTTCCCTGCGTCCACCGGAATCGGGCGGGTCCTCAACAGGACCCCGATCAGCCGCCGACGAATCTGGCCCTCGTAGCTCTTTTCGTTGACCACCTCCAGGGCCTTGCGGAGCCATTCCACCGCACCCCGCTCCCGACGCGTCTCGATGCAGAACGTCGCCGCTTCCACGAAGACCTGCGGCGGGGTATTCGGCAGCTGCGCCGCCACCGCATAGGCACGGTCCGCCGCCTGTTGGGCCTCCAACACGACGTTCTGAGCATACCGCTTGATGCCCCTCGTGTGCCGC
>Ga0180431_10000737_pt1 | contig 46534 bp, 32 predicted proteins | sample SS_ome_11_FD_132459 | JGI IMG/M metagenome (GOLD analysis project Ga0180431, IMG submission 132459) | Hypersaline lake sediment archaeal communities from the Salton Sea, California, USA - SS_1_MS_1 metaG | ecosystem: Environmental > Aquatic > Non-marine Saline and Alkaline > Hypersaline >... | reverse complement strand
CCAGACCCCAGAAGCCCTTCTCTCTCTTCTCTCTTCTCCCCCGCACCGGCTGTGGCCGAGGAAAATGCAGGCCGGAGCAGGCCGGCGGACCTCGAAAATGACTACAGCGCGAATACCTCATCCGGGCCTCGAAGCCGAAAGGGTCGAGTGAAGGAGTGATTGGGTGGTTGGGTGGCTGGGTGGCTGAGTGGGTAAACGGGCGGCGGCTCATCCCGGCCCCTTCCCGCGGGTCGAGACGGCGAAGCCCGCGTCCTCGATCATCCGGACGTCGTCCTCGACGCGCCGTCCCGCCGTGGTCAGGTAACCCCCGATCATGAGGCCGTCCGCCCCGGCCAGGAGGAGCCAGGACTGCAGGTCCCGCAGGTTGACCTCCCGCCCCCCCGCGATGCGGATCTCCCCGCCGGGCATCATCAGCCGGGCCGCCGCCGTGATGCGCACCCCATCGAGCGCCGAGAGCTCCTGCAGGCCCGCAAGCGGCGTTCCCTCCACGGGGTGCAGGAAGTTCAGCGGCACGGAGTCCACCTCGAGCGAGCGGATCGCCTCCAGCAGCTCCACGCGCTGTTCGTTCGTCTCGCCCAGCCCGAAAAGCCCCCCCGAGCAGGTGCGAAGCCCCGCCTCCTTCGCGGCCTCGATCGTCTTCACGGATTCCGACCACGCGCGCGTCGTGCAGATCCGGCGGTAGAAGCTCTCCGCCGTTTCCAGGTTGTGATGATAGCGGGACAGGCCGGCGTCCCGCAGGCGTTCGAGGACGCTCCGGCCGAGGATGCCGAGCGAGGCGCAGGGCTCGACGCGGCCCTCGCGGGCGATGGACCCGAGGGCCTCGCAGACGGAAGCGATCTCCCGGTTTCCCGCCAGCCTCTTGCCCGAGGTCACGATGCTGAATCGCGCCGCGCCGTCGCCGGCCGCCTCCCGGGACGCACGGATCATCGCCGCGGCCTCGACCAGGGGATGGCGCTCGATCGCGGCGCGGGAGACGGACGACTGGGCGCAGAAGGCGCAATCCTCGGGGCAGGCGCCGCTCTTGGCGTTGAGGATGGCGCACAGGATCACCTCCCGGCCGCGCCGCTCGCGCCGGACGCGGGAGGCGCGGGCGAGGACGTCGGCCAGGTCGGGTCCCTCGGCGTCCAGGATCGCCAGGGCTTCGGAGGCGTCGATGCCTTTCATCGTCGCGGCAACTCCACGGAACCCGCGCGGTACCCTTCCAAATCCAGCGAGCCATACCGGTAGCCCGCCCGTTTCAGCGCCGAGGCGATCGATCCGCGGAACGCCGGCGAGACGGCCCGCGCGATCTCGTCCTCCCCCACTTCCACGCGGGCCAGCGCGCCGTGGTCGCGGACGCGGAACACGGTGAAGCCGAGGGAATGCAGGGCGCGCTCGGCTTCCTCGATGCGGGTGAGGCGCTCGGGCGTGATCGGCTCGCCCGCCGGGATGCGCGTGGCGAGGCACGTCTGGGCGGGGCGGTCCCAGAACGGGAGCCCCCGCTCCCGGGCCAGGGCGCGGACGTCCTCCTTGGCGAGCCCCGCCTCCGCGAGCGGGGCGCGGACGCCCAGCGCCTTCGCGGCGCTTCGGCCGGGCCGGTCCTCGCCGAGGTCGTCCGCGTTGGATCCCTCGAGGACGGCCTCGAGCCCCTCGTTTTCGGCGAGGTCGAGAAGGGCCTCGAAGATCCGGCGCTTGCAGAGGCGACACCGGTCCGGCGGGTTGGCCCGGAAGCGCGGATCGTCCATCAGGCCCGCCTCGAAGACGCGATGCCGGACGCCGATCCGCGAGGCGGCGGCGCGGGCCGCTTCGGCCTCGGATCGCGGCACCACGGCCGACAAAGCGGTCGCGGCGAGAACGCGTTCCCCCAGGGCCTCGGCCGCGCACGCGAGGAGGAAACCGCTGTCGACCCCGCCGGAGAGGGCCACCACCGCTCCGTCCAGGGCCTGGAGATTTTCGAGCAGGGCTTGGCGTTTTCGATTCATGGCTCGAAGAGCCAGGTGCTCACGTAGCGTTCCCCGGTGTCGGGCAAGAGGACCACGATCCTCTTGCCCTCGCTGGCGGGGCGGGACGCCACGTCCAGGGAAGCGTGGAGGGCGGCGCCGGAGGAGAGGCCGGCGAGAAGGCCTTCCTCCCGGGCGAGGCGCCGGGCGCCTTCGGCGGCGTCCTCGTCGCGAACGGCGATGACCTCGTCGACGAGCTCCCGCCGGAGGACCGCGGGCACGAAGCCGGCCCCGATGCCCTGGATCTTGTGGGGGCCGGGTTTGCCGCCCGAGAGCACGGGGGAGCCGGCCGGTTCGACGGCGACGGCGAGGCAGGCCGGATTCTTCTCCTTGAGCTTCCCGGCCGTTCCGGAGAGGGTTCCGCCCGTGCCCACGCCCGCCACGAAGACGTCCACCTTTCCCCCCGTGTCCTCCCAGATCTCCTCCGCCGTCCCCGCGGAATGGGCCCCGGGGTTGGCGGGGTTCTCGAACTGGAAGGGGATGAAGTACCGGGAATCCGCCGCGGCCATCTCTTCGGCCTTGCGGATCGCGCCGGGCATGCCCTCGGCCCCGGGCGTGAGGATGACCTCCGCGCCGAGGAAGGCCAGGATCTTCCGCCGCTCCGCGCTCATCGTCTCGGGCATGGTCAGGGCGAGACGCAAGCCGCGGGAGGCGCAGACGATCGCCAGCCCGATGCCCGTGTTGCCGGACGTGGGCTCCAGGACCACGGTGTCCGGCCCGATCCGGCCCTCCCTCTCCGCCGCCTCGATCATGCTCACGCCGATGCGGTCCTTGACGCTGCCGCCGGGATTGAAGGACTCCAGCTTCGCGACGAGATCGACCTCGAGCGTCCGGCCGATGCCGTTCAGCCGGAGCAGCGGCGTCCGGCCGACCAGCTCCGTGATGGATTCAGCGATCATGGGCGAAGCCTCACTGTATGGCCCGGCCGTTCACGAGATCCGAGAGCGTCATCGCGGCCAGGTACCCGCGCATCGCTTCCCCGACCCCCATCCAGACCTTCCGCGCCCGGCACGTCCTGGACCACCGGCAGGACGCGGGGTCCTCCGCGCACTCGATGACGGACAGCGTTCCTTCGAGCGCCTCGATCATCTCGTCCAGGCGGATCTCCTCCGGCGGCCGGGCGAGTCGGAAACCGCCGCCGGCGCCGCGGACGCTGGACACGAACCCCGCCAGCCGGAGGCGGTTGAGGATGGCGTGGAGGTATTTCCGGGAAAGCCCCTGGCTCTCGGCGATCGTCTCCATCATGATCGGCTTTCCGTTCCCGAGCTTCGCCAGCTCGATCATCGCGCGGAGACCGTACCGTCCTCGCGTGGACATCTTCATGACCGTTTCCCGCCTTGAACCGTCCTGGACGACGCTCCGGCATGCACCCTTCGGGACGCGATTGTATCGCACTTCCGGCCTCTTTGCGATGCGCCGTTCGCGCTGTAAACGATTTTCGTGATCCCAACCTTCTCCGCGCAGGTGTGGTGCGCCACGAGCACGGAGGCGCGGGGATTGCCTCGCGGAAATCGTCCGGGGCCGGAACCGGGCGGGCGCATTCGCCCTGCCATCGCGGATGGTGCCGGGCGCGCCCTCGCCTCATGCCGGGGCGCGGCGGGCCTTGCGTGTCGGGCGGGCGAGTGTACCCTACGGTTGCGAAACGGATGTTCCCTTTTCTGCAACCACGGGAGGACGCGGCATGGCGCGGTTTTTGATCGCACCCGATTCCTTCAAGGGGACGCTGTCCGCCGTGGAGGTCGCCTGCCATCTCGCCGGCGGGATCCGCTCGGCGGACCCCGGGGCCGGCATCCGCGTGATGCCCCTGGCCGACGGCGGCGACGGCACCCTGGAGGCGATCCGGTGGGCCCGCGGAGGCCGGCGCGTGTTCCTGGAAGTCACCGGCCCCCTGGGAGACCCCGGCGCCGCGGACTACCTGGTGCTGGACGAGCGGATCGCCGTCGTCGAGTCGGCTTTGGCCTGCGGGTTGTCCCTCGTGCCGGCCGGACGGCGGGATCCCATGCGCTCGACCACCGTCGGAGTGGGCGAGATGATCCGCCACGCCGGCGCGTCGCCGGTCGACGAGATCCTGGTGGGGACCGGCGGATCCGCCACGGTGGACGGCGGGACGGGCGCGCTCTCGGCCCTCGGCGTGCGGTTTCTCGACAAGGCCGGGCGGCCGGTGCGTCCGGGCGGCATGGGGTTGTGGGACATCCACCGCGCGGAGGTGCCCCCGGCGCTCGAGCGGCGCTTCGCGCGCCTCCGGCTCAGGGTCCTGTGCGACGTGGACAATTTCCTGGTGGGGGAGGCGGGCGCAGCGCGGACCTACGGTCCCCAGAAGGGGGCGCGGCCCGAGGAGGTGGAAATCCTGGAGGACGGGCTGCTGCGGTTCGCCGAGGTCACGCTCGAGGCCACGGGGGTGGATCTGAAAAGGACGCCGGGAGCCGGTTCGGCGGGGGGGCTCGCCGGCGCCCTGGGCGCGTATCTGGGAGGGAAGCTCGTGCTGGGCGCGCCGCGCGTGATGGAGCTGGTGGGATTCGACGGGGCCGCCGCCGAGGCGGAGGTGATCGTGACGGGCGAGGGGCGCCTCGACGCGCAGACGCCGCGCGGCAAGGTCGTCTCGGCGGTCGCGGAGCGGGCCTCGGCGCTCGGGATCCGGTGCGTGGCGGTGGCCGGGCGGCTCGGCGAGGGATACGAATCCCTCCTCCAGGCGGGGATCGACGAGGCCGTCGCCTGTTTCGGCCCGGACGATCCCGACGATCCCTGGATCCACGCGCGGACGCATTTCCGCCTGTCCGACATCGGCCGTTCGCTCGCCGGCCCTTCGTGAGGGGACGCTCGCCGCCGGGGACGCAGAGTCTGAAATTTCTGAACCCTTCCCGGCCACGCAACCCCAAGGCCCTCTGCGTCTCCTGAAGCAGAGGCTGAGGCCTCGCTTCAGGGCCTCGCTTTGCGCGCTTTGCGTCTTTGCGAGAGAAAAGCCGCGGCATCCCTCTCGCGAAAACAACGTGATCCGCCCCCTACGGTTTTCCTTCCACGACCTTGTCCAGCACCTGGAAGGATTCACCGTCGTCTTTGAGCGCGACCATCTCCAGGGTGAAGCGCGTGGGTTCCACGGTGAGCCTGAGGTAGTGGAAGGGGCGCAGGGGGCCGTGGCGGAAGCCGTCGATGAAGCGGCGTTTCGGCGGATCGCATTCCACGGGCGTCCTCTTCCCCCCGCCCCCGCCGGTCGTGATCCAGCCCTTGCCGTCCCGCCGGATGCGCTCGTAGGCGCCGGAGGCCCCGGAGAAGATCCAGCGGACCTTGCGGGATCGCTCGAGGACGGGGACGAAGGTGCGGAGAAGCCTCCTGGCGTGGGCGGTCTTGCCGTTCGTATAGGGGGCGTGATGCATGAGGACGATCACGAGGTTCACGTTGGCCTCCAGGTCCGCCTTGCGGAGGGTCTCCTGAAGCCAGTCCCGCTGGTCCTTCCAGCGGCGCCCGAGGTCGTCGAGGTTGGTGTCCAGCCCCACGACCATGAGGTTCTTGTGGCGGAAGGCGAACCAGCGCCTTTCGTCGAGGGACCAGAATCTCTCTCTCCAGGCCCGGCGGAAGGGGGGCTCGCTTCCGCCCAGATCCCCGGGGCCGGGGACGGGGAAGAGGGGCGCGTCCGCCTCGATCAGGGGGGTGCCGATCCGGTCGAAATCGTCCCAGACGCGGCGGGCGGGCCGGCCGGCGACGAGCGCGCCGGTATGGAGGACGAAGACGGGCTTCTCGGAGGCGACGGCGCGGAGGATGCGGGCGGCGACGTCCGGATGGCCGTTTCCGGCGGCGGTGCGGCCGAGGAGGGCGAGGCGGAAGGGGAAATCCCTCTGTTCCGGAACGCCGGTGTAGCGGGGAGGGGAGGCGGCGCAGGCCGCGCAGAGGGCGGAAGCGAGGGCGATGAGAAAACGGGCGAAACTCACGAGGGCCTTTCGGGTTCCTATAACTTGTGCGAATGCAACTTTCCTCTGCGGGAGATTGTAATAGAATGCAGGTGGACATGGTTCGATTGTTCCGGGAGGTTCTCTTGGCGCGTTTTTCGCTCGCCCTTTCGATCCTTCTCGGCCTTCTCGCTTCCGCCGCGGCGGAGGAAGAGGTTTCCGAGGAGGCCGCGTTCCTGGAAAAGGCCCGTCAGAGGGTGTTGGACCACCCGGGACGGGGCCTGAAGTCCTTCTCGGTGCGGGTGACGATCCGGCATACTGCGGACCCGGATCTCAACCGGTACAAGCATGTCGCGGAGTTCAGCTACGCGTGGACGGCGCCGGATACGGAGGACTACTCGTTTGTCCATCCGGACGCGACGAAGGAGCTCCAGCGGGGCATCCGCCAGGCGACGGGGAAGATGTGGCGGGAGCTGACGGGCGTGCTGTTCTTTCCGGATCTGGCTTCCGCGGGGAAGCGGAAGCTTGAGACGGGGGAAGACCGCACGGTGCTCACGGGCGCGCTGGAGAAGATCGGGGGCTTTCGGGCGGCGTTCGATGCGGAGACGCTTCTGATGCGGGGGATCGAGTTTCCCAAGCTGAAGGTCCGCATCACGTACGCGTTTTCCGCGGTCCAGGACCGGCACCGGGTCGATGCCCGGGAGGTGTTCCACAAGGGCAAGGTCGTGATGCGGACGCGCTACGCGGCCTTCCGCAAGGTGAACGGGTTCCTCCTGCCGACGGTGATCTCGGTGAAGGCGGAGAAGAAGGCGACATCCTTCGATCTCGCGTACCTCACCGTGAACGAGCGGCAGGCGGTCGTGGAGGCGATGGACGAGCAGGAAGTCCGCGAGAAGGTCAAGGCGTTCGAGAAGGGATGGCGAACGTGGAGCGAGGCGGAGAAGATCAAGGAGATGAAGGGGCTCGCCGAGATCCCGCACGACCGGGTCTCGGCAACGATCGCGAGGTGGGGGCTCCGGGACCGGTCGGAGGCGGTGCGGGTGGAGGCGGCGCGCGTTCTGGGGATGATGAAGCGAAAGAACGTCACGCCCCTCTTGATCGCCGCCATGGGGCGGGAGGAGAAGAACATCCGCGTCTACCTCGCGGTGATCAAGACGCTGGGGGAGCTCGATGACCCGCGGGCCGTCAAGCCCCTCTCCACCGACTGGTGGAACCAGCGGATCGGCGAGTACGCCGTCGCCGCGGCCAAGGCCAAGATCGACGCCCTGGGCAACATCCGCTTTCACGCCTCCGTGGACGCCCTGATCGACGTCTTCTATCTCACGCGGGACAACACGATCTCCCAGTTCAAGGGGAACATCCGGGCCGCGCTGGTCAAGCTCACCGGCCAGGACTTCATCTACGACCGGAAGAAGTGGAAGGACTGGTGGCGGAAGAACCGTTCGAGATTCCGTTTCGAGTGAGCGTCTTGCTCCTCCTCGTGCTCCCCCTGCTGCTCGTTGCCTGCAGCACCACCCTGACGGGGACGCTTGAAATCACCACCACGGCCCGGGAAGTCGTCACGCATCGCGAGACGGTCCGCCTGAACCCCCTCGGCGACGCGCTGGAGGTTCCCGGGAAGGCCGAAACCGCGAGCCTTCGCATCGGCGACGGAGACGAGATCCCGATTCCCGCCGGCGCGAAGGTCGAGATCGTCGTGACCGGGATCCCGGAGGCGCCGGGGGTCTCGACCTCCGTCCGGGTGGACGGGAAGGCGGTCGGGGGGGCGAAGGGGCGGCTTCCCGTCCGCCTGTCCTGGAAGACGGTCACGGAGCGGCGCCTTCCCCCGAAGGTGGAGACGGTGCCCCTCGAGATGGAGCCCGGGACGTCCCTGGCGGTGGACCGGCGCGTCATGTACACGCCGATGCCGGATTCCGAACTCCTGGACGTGGAGACGGCGGTGCGGATCGCGGGGGACGACGGCGACCGTTTTCGCTGGGTGCCCGAGAATCCGCCGCGGGACGGGCGGGTCGTCGGGCGGGTGGAGGCGGAGGGGGAATGAGGGAGACGCGAGGAGAACGCGCCGCCATTGTCAGGCTTGATCGCAGGAGGCTCCCCGGGGTTTTAACCCTCGAAATCGCGCAGGGAATTCCGTAAGGGTCACACGGGCTCGAAAAGGGTGGCGCGCGGACGCGGGGTTGATAGAATTCCCGTTGTTTCCTTTTTTCTGACCGGGTGTGCATGGCCGGAAAAGAGAAACCCGCGGGAAAGCCCGACAAGGGCCGGCTGGGGCCCTTCACCCTCGTGCGCCTGCTGGGCAAGGGGGGGATGGGGGCCGTCTACCAGGCGCGCCGCGACGAGGCGGATGCGTCGTTCGCCATCAAGGTGCTCCTGCCCTCGATGGCGGGGGACGAGGAGATCCTGGAGCGGTTCAAGCGGGAGATCCAGGCCGGGCAGAAGCTGGACCACCCCGGCATCGTCAAGGTCCACGAGGTCGGCTTCGACAAGGGCAAGCACTACTTCGCCATGGACTTCGTGGACGGCCGGTCGCTGGAGAACATCATCGACCGGGAGGGCCTGCCGCCCGAGAAGGCCGCCGCGGTGATCCGCGAGGCCGCCGAGGCCCTCCACCACGCCCACGAGAACGGCGTGACGCACCGCGACATCAAGCCGGGCAACATCATCCTCTCCGCCGACGGCCACGTCTACATCACCGATTTCGGCATCGCGCGGGAAGCCTCCGCCGCGGCCCTGACGGCCGACGGACAGGTCGTGGGCACTCCCTTCTACATGTCCCCCGAGCAGGCGCTGGGCAAGCGCGAGGCCATCGGGCCGGTCAGCGACGTCTATTCGCTGGGGATCACCTTCTACGAGCTCCTGACCCGGACCACGCCGTTCCGCGGGGAGAACATCCACCAGATCTTCTCCAAGATCCTCCGGCAGGACCCGGTCCCCCCCTCCAGCCTGGCGCCGGAGGTGCCGCGCCCCCTCGAGATGATCGTCATGAAGGCGATCCGCAAGGAGGCGCACAAGCGCTACCCCACGATGCTGGATCTCGCCGAAGACATCGACCGGTTCCTGGAGGGGGACGCGGTCCGGGCGAAACCGCTCTCGACCGCGGAGCGCGTGACGCGGGCGGTGAAGCAGCACAAGGGGCTGTCGGTCACGGGGGCGGCGGCAACGCTTCTCGTCGTCGTGTTCATCGGCATCCTGGTCGCGGGCGCGCGGGCCGCGCGCCTCGCGGAACGGGAAAAGGCGCAACAGAAACGGGCCAAGGTGGAACGCCTCCTCGCGGAAGGCCGCGGAGCGTACGACAGCGGGGCGTTCACGAAGGCGCGGGACGCCTTCACGAAGGTGCTGGCCGAGGATCCCGACAACGAGAAGGCAGCGCACGGCAAGGCGTCCGCGATGGAGGCGGAGAACAAGCGGCTTCGCCGGCTTGCGAAGGCCGAGCAGCAAAAGAAAGCGGCCGCGCTCGTCGCGGAAGCGGAGGCGAAGCAGAAGGCCTTCGTGAAAGCCCACCTGCAGCGGATCGCGGCGCTGGAGGATCTCGACATCCTCCTGGACACGTACGGCCGCCACTACGAATCCAGCGAGATCAACCGGAAGAGGGCGGCCTTCGAGAAAGCCCAGGCGCGGGCCGAGGACGCCGCCTCGAAGGCCCTCGACCTCTACCACCGGGCCCTGCTCCTGGATCCCCCGTGCGTCGAGGCCCACCAGGGAATCGCGGCGATCCGCATGGATTCGTGCGAAGCCGCCTTGAAAGAGGCCCTGGAGGCGGGCGCGTTCGGGGACGTGAAGCGCCTCCTGCTCCTCGTGAAACAGCACGATCTGGAGGACCGGCACGCGGAACGGATCGAGGCGATCCGCAAAGCCATGGCGTGGAAGATCACGGTGTACGTGTCGGCCGACCCCCCCGCCGACGAGGTCCGCCTCTTCCGGGCGGATCTCGTCGAAGGAAGACCGCAGGAAGTCAAGCCGGTCGCGGCGGGGCGGTTCCAGGTCCCGCCGGGCTCCTATGTCGTGGAGATGGAGAAACGCGGCTACGTCAAGACGCGCCGCCCCTTCACCGTGGCGCGCCCCGCGCTGGGAAAGCCCCCCCCCGACCGCAAGACGATGTCCGTCGCGCTCGTCCGCGACGCCGCGAAGTACGAAGGGATGGTCTACATCCCCGCCGGCCCCTTCGTCATGGGGGGGGACGAGGGCGTCCGGGCGGGGCCGCGCCGCACCCGCGAACTCGAGGCCTTCTTCATCGACCGCACCGAGGTGACCTGCGCGGCGTACGAGATCTTCCTGGACCGGATCCACGGCGAACAGCCGGAACTCGTCGAGGCCTTCCGGCCGAAGTTCCCCATCGAGATCAAGAGCGAGAAGGAGCGGGAGGACTGGAAGAAGGCGTGGAAGCGGCTGGAGAGGCCGGACCCCTTCCGCGAGGTCAACGCCTACATCGCGTGGATCCGGGAGCCGGACGGCCGCTACAGCCCCCGGGACGTGTTCAGGGACTTCCCGGTGACCGGCGTGACGTTCGAGGCCGCCAAGGCCTACGCCCGGGCCTGCGGCAAGCGCCTGCCCACCTCGGAGGAGTGGGAGAAGGCGTCCCGGGGCGTGGACGGCCGGAAGTACCCCTGGGGAACGCGTTTCGACGAGAACCTTGCGGCCACGCAGAAGGTTCCCGACCCCAGCGCCCGCGAGTGGAACGGGTGGATCTACATCTTCCCTGCCGACAGCCTGCACGAGGGGCAGAGCCCCTACGGCGTCCTCCACATGGCGGGCAACGTCGCCGAATGGACCGCCACCCCCTTCAAGGGCGACCACTACATCAACCGCGGGGGAAGCGCCTACGACACGCCCCAGATGATGCGCTGCGCCTCCCTCGACTACACGCGGCCCGCCGACAACAACTCCTCCCTGGGTTTCCGGTGCGTGCGGGACGCCGGCGAGTAGCGCACCCCGTCGGCCCAAACCACGGCCGATCGCCGTGGCCCCGGGCCGAAAGCCCGCCTGGCGTTCACGCGAAGCCTGCCGCCTCGCGGCGGTCCCGGCACGCGCGGGCCGTTTCGAGGACGATCCGGGCGGCCTCCGTCGAGGCGCCGGGGGCGCCCAGTTGCTTGCGGATCCGGTCCAGGATCCGGATCTGTTCCCGCCGCGCGGGCCCCTCGTCGAGAAGGGGAAGCAGGGCCTCGGCGAGGGGGCCGGGGATGGGGCGCCAGGCGAGGAACTCGGGGACGGCGCGCCGTCCGGCCAGGAGGTTGACCATGGCGATGTGGGGGGCGCGGTTGAGCAGCGCGTAGAGGCCGAGCGCGGGTGCGGAGACGCGGTAGAGGACGACCATGGGCACGCCGAGACAGGCGAGTTCCACGGTCGCGGACCCGGCGCAGACCAGCGCAGCGCGGCTTCGCGCCATCAGGTCGTGGATGCGCCCTTCAAGGATGTGGAAGGGGACGGGGGCGTCTTCGGCGATCCGCGCGGCGAGGTCGGCGAGCCGCGGTCTGGAGAACGAGCCGGCGAAGCGAAGCCCCGGCCTCTCGCCGGCCAGTCGCCGGGCGGCCTCGAGCATCAGGGGGAGGTTCCGCTTCACCTCCGAGCGGCGGCTTCCCGGCAACAGGGCCACGACGTCGTGCCCGGGGGGGAGGCCGGCAGCCTCGAGCGGGCGGGGGTCGGGGCGGAAGCCGTGGAGGTCCTCGCAGACGGGATGGCCCACGAAGGTCGCTTCCACGCCCGCGGCGCGGTAGAAGGGGACCTCGAAGGGAAAGATCACCATCATCCGGTCGACCACCTCGGCGATACGGGCGACGCGCCCCCTCCACCAGGCCCAGAACTGGGGGGACACGTAGTAGACGACGGGGATGTCCATGCCCCCGGCGCGGTCGGCGAGGCGGAGGTTGAAGCCGGGGTAGTCGATGGGGACGACGACGTGGGGACGCCACCGTCCCAGGTCCCGGACCGTTCTCTCGAAGACGCGCACGAAGATCCGGAGATTCTTGAAGACGTCCACGAACCACATGACGGCCATGTCCGTGAAATCGTGGGCGACATCGCAGCCGGCTTCCGCCATGCGGGGGCCGCCCAGGCCGCGGATCTCCGCCGAGGGGTCGAGCGCGGAAAGGGCGCGGACGATCTTGGCGCCGTGGCGGTCGCCGGATTCTTCCCCGGCGGAGACGAAGATGCGCAGGGGGCGTTTCATGGCGCGGCCGTCAGGCCAGAGGTCCGCTTGCCCCGTCGGTCAGGGGGTCTTCTTCAGCACCGCTTCGATCCGCTCCAGGGCCCATTCGACGTCCTTCCACGCGATGGTGAGCGGCGGGGCGAAACGGATCACGTTCTCGTGGGTTTCCTTGCACAGCAGCCCGCGCTCCAGCAGGGCCTGGCAGAAGCGGCGGGCGCCGCCGGCCTCGGGGACGAGCTCGACGCCGATGAGGAGGCCCCGGCCGCGGACGTCGCGGACGAGGTCGGATGCGATGCCGCGAAGGGCTTCGAGGAACCTCCCGCCGATCTCCGCGGCCCGGCCGGGGAGGTCCTCGTCGACGATGACGTCGAGGGCCTCGGAGGCCACGGCGCAGGCGAGGGGGTTTCCGCCGAAGGTGGATCCGTGGCTTCCCGGCTCGAAGACGCCGAGGGCTTCGCGGGAGGAGACGACGGCGGAGACGGGCAGGATGCCTCCGCCGAGGGCCTTGCCGAGGATCAGGGCGTCGGGGCGCGCGCCGGGCTCGTGTTCCCAGGCGAAGAGGCGTCCCGTGCGGCCCAGCCCGGTCTGGATCTCGTCCAGGAGGAAGAGGACGTTCTTGCGGGAGCAGATGTCCCGGACGCGCGTGAGGAAGCCGTCTTCCGGCATGACGATGCCGCCTTCTCCCTGGATGGGTTCGAGCAAGACGGCGCAGGTGTCGTCGTCGACGGCGTCGTCGACGGCGTCGGCGTCGCAGAAGGGGACGGGCGTGAAGCCGGGGGTGAAGGGCCCGAAGTCCTTCCGGTAGGCTTGTTCGGTGGAGAAGGAGATGATGGTGGTGGTCCGTCCGTGGAAGTTGTTCCCGCCCACCACGATCTTGGCGCGATCGGGGGCGATGCCCTTGGTCCGGTAGCCCCAGCGCCGGGCCATCTTGACGGCGGTCTCCACGGCCTCGGCGCCGGTGTTCATGGGCAGCGCCCGTTCCATGCCGCACAAGGCGCAGAGTTTTTCGAGAAAGGGCCCCATGGCGTCGTTGTGGAAGGCGCGGGAGGTGAGAGTGAGCCTTCCGGCCTGCCGGGTCATCGCCTCGAGGATGCGGGGGTGCCGGTGGCCCTGGTTGAGGGCCGAGTAGGAGGCGAGCATGTCGAGGAACTTCCGTCCCTCGACGTCCTCGCACCAGCACCCCTCGCCGCGGGCGAGGACGACGGGGAGGGGGGCGTAGTTGCTCGCGCCGAAGCGCTCGCAGGTTTCGATGGCTTCCTTCGTCTTGTCGGCAACGGGGTTCATCGCATTCTCCAAGCAAGCGGACGTCCAGGTTCGTGATCCACCATCCTACTCTTCCAGGCCTCGCGTACGCAATTCCCCGTCGGATTGTCTTGACCCCCGGGGTGGGGATGGCGGAGAATACGCGTCCGGTGTGGGCGCAGGGGACATCCAGCCTGGAGGCACCATGGCGACCGCCGTTCAGAGGGACGAATCCATGTTCTCGGTGCTGGTGGAGATCGGCATTGCCCTGACCAGCGAGAACGATCTGGACCGGCTTCTGGAGCGGATCGTCAGCGAGGCCCGGCAGCTCACGCACGCCGACGGGGGTTCGCTCTACCTTCGCGAAGGGGAGGATTTGCGGTTCGTCGTGTCGCAGAACGAGACGCTGGCGACCCGGCTGGGCCCGGAGGGGGAGCGGGCGCTCTTTTCGCCCTTCACGATTCCCATCGACCGGAAGAGCATCGCGGGATTCGTGGCGAAGACGGGCCAGGTGCTGAACCTCGAGGACGTGTACGAGATCCCCGAGGAGGCGGAGTACCGCTTTCTGAAGGATTTCGACCGGCGAAACGACTACCGCACGAAATCGGCCCTCCACGTGCCCCTCATGGATCCGGGGGGACACGTGATCGGCGTGCTCGGGATTTTCAACCGGCGGGCGGCCGACGGGGAGATCCAGCCGTTCCGCCCGGCGGACGAGCGGCTGATCCGGGCGATGGCCTCGCAGGCCGCGGTGGCGGTGGAGAATGCGAAGCTGCACAAGGACATCCGGGACGCGCACCTGGACACGATCTTCCGGCTGTCGGTGGCCTCGGAATACCGGGATTACGACACGGCCAACCACATCCGGCGGATCAGCGAGCACAGCGCGCGGATCGGGAGCGACCTCGGGCTTCCTCCCGAGGAGGTGGATCTGCTCCGGTACACGAGCCCCATGCACGACGTGGGGAAGATCGGCGTTCCGGACGCGATCCTGCTCAAGCCCGGCAAGTTGACGCCCGAGGAGCGGGCGATCATGGAGCAGCACACGGTGATCGGGGCCCGGATCCTGGAAAAATCGAGCGCGAGCGTCCTCCGGGAATCGGAGGTGATCGCCCGGAGCCACCACGAGAAATGGGACGGCACGGGCTACCCGGACGGTCTGCAGGGGGAGGCGATCCCGGTCCAGGGGCGGATCGTGGCGGTGGCGGACGTTTTCGACGCCCTGTCCAGCCGGCGCTGCTACAAGCCCGCCTTCCCGCCGGAGAAGGTGATCGAGATCCTGAAAGAGGGCCGGGGGGGGCATTTCGACCCGGACATCCTGGACGCGTTTCTGGACCATCTCGACGCCCACGCGGAGATCCGGGCCCGGTACGAAGAGACGACCTAGGACTGTGGAGAGGGATACGATGGCTGCCTATGGTTCCGGAAGCGGATATCGACGGTCGGAATCGGGCCGGCATCGCGTCGGTCTGTTCCTGGATTACGAGGAATTGAAGAAGGACGCCGAAAACATGGGGGACCGGTTCGATCCCTTCGAGCTGGCCCTGCGGGTGATGGAGCTCGCGCGGGAGGAAGGGAGGGTGATCCTCTCGTCGGCCTACGCGGACTGGACCGACAGCGACCACGATCCCCGGCCCTTCCGACGCCAGCAGATGGACACCCGGCTGGTCCTCGACGGGGACGACTTCGACAACCCCTCCTGGCTTCCGATGTCGCTGGACATCCTGGAAACGCTCTACACCGAACCCCGCGTGGACACCTACGTCATCGCGGGCGGCGCGCCCGAGATGGAGGAGGTCATCAAGCGTCTGAGACGTTTCGATCGCAAGGTGGTCCTGTGCGCCAGCGGGTATTCCTGCCCGCAGGATCTCGTCCAGATGGCGGACCGGTATGCCCGCGTGGAGGAGATTCTCGGCCCCGCCACCCAGGACGGCGAGGGCGCGCTCGATTTCGAGCGGTACGACTGGGCCCCCTTCGTCCGCGCGCTCGACTGGCACGAGAAACGGATGGAATTCATCGGCATCGGGCTCTTGCTCAAGAAGATCCTCGACCACCGCAACTGCGGCTACACCTCGTATGCCCGCAAGCGCGAGATCTTCGAGAAGGCCAAGGACGAGTCCATCATCGAGATCTATACCGTGCCGAACATCGAAGCCGGCGCGGACCCCGTGTCCGCCTGCCGGCTCCACCGGAACAACGACCTGGTCCAGGAGGTGCTGGGGCCGGAAACCAAGGAGCCCGAGGAGCGGGGAGAGGGCGAGAAGGAGGAGGAGGGCCCGAAGGAAGAAGCCGGCGAGGAAGAGGGAGAACCGTGAGGGCCCGCGGAGACGAGGCATCCCGATAGACGAGTGGTTCCCGTGATCATGACATGTGGATTCGACGACCGCTTCCGCGCCCGGGCGCGGATGTCCGCCTTCGGGGCTGTCCTGGCCGTGGTCCTTGCGGCCGCTCCCGCCGCCGCCCACGGGCAACCCGGCTCCAGGCCCCTTTCGATCAGCCGCTTCGTCTCCACCGCCGACAACGGCTTCGGCGAGGAGGTGGAACCGGAATCCGAAGAGGATCTCGGGGACGTCCTGTCCGGCGACGAGGCGTCCGCCGCCGTCCTCCGGCGGATCCAACAGCAGCGAGAAGCCGCAAAACGGCAGGCGTGGCGAACCTACCAGGCGACCGAGCGCTACGCCTCCAAGAAACTGACCAACATGCGGTTCTCCTTCACCATCTACAACGTCGTCTACCGGGAGATGAAGGAGGGCTCCGCGGGCTGGGGCCACTACGACGACCTCTTCGCCTCGGGCGCCCTCTTCACCCGCATTCACCTCGGCGAGGCGTCCGCCTACGTCCCCACGGGCGGTTTCGAGATCGCCTTCGTCGGCGCGCCCTTCTACCACATCCTGCTGGGCATGTCGTACGAGGTCTTCACCGGGCAGGACTTCCTGGGCAACCGCTTCGACGACTGGATGTTCTCCTCCTACTACCTGGGCCTGCGGTTCAACCTCCTCAACGAATACACCGCGACCCAGCAGTTCGTGGAGATGTTCGAGTACGACGACCCCCCCCACATCCCCGGCCTCAACATCTACCTCAAGGGACACGTGGGCCTGTACATCCTCGACCGCACCACCTTCGAGGGAAGCCTCACCGGACCGGGGGACGGCATCGACACCTATTTCAACCAGACCCAGTCTTTCGGCTACTTCCTCGGCGCGGGCCTCGAATACCGCCTCTTCACCATGGGGTTCTTCCTCGAGACGGGATTCACCTATATCCAGCACCCCCGCATCGCCCGCCCCCTCGTCACGGCGAACCACTTCCGGTCCTTTCCCGTCTTCGCCGGCATCAACGTCTACTTCGGCGGATGACCTCGCGCCGGACGCCCTTTTGAGCCTCCCCTCGAGCCCTGTCGGCGACGTCCCCGCGGGGGCGCCTACCCGCGCCTGGGGTCCGACCACCGCAGGGGCAAGGGATAGGCCCTCGCCCGCCCTCGCAGGGCCAGGAACACGGCGAGAAGGAGAAGGGGGACGGAGAGGAGCCTGACCGCGAGGTGGAGATCCCGGCCCGTCCCGTGGACCAGGGAGGAGAAGAAGAGCGTCCAGACGAGGAGCGAGACGAGCGCCTGAACCAGGACGGCCTGGCGCGCGTGAACGGCCACGAAGGCGGAACGCTTTCCCGCCGTCAGGAGGACGAAGAGGGGGCCCGCCACATTGCCGAGGGGAAAGAAGAAGACGAGGAGGCCGGCGCCATGGGCGAGGGCGGCCTCACGTTTCTGGCGCGCGGAAGGGGCGTCGAAAGCCCCCGCAAGCCGCCCCCCCGCCGGTTCCCGATTCGCGTCTTCGGGTTCCCGATCATCCATCGTTCAATCATACTTGCCGGCGAAGGACTTGTAGGCGGGGATCTCGGCGAGATCGAGCCCGATCCGCCTGGCGAGGACGGCCACGGCGCAACGGAGCTGCTCGTCCTCCTGGAGATCGGTGACGAAGGGATCGTCCAGCCGCTCGGCGAGACGCCGCCGGATGCCGGAACGAAGCAGACGGCGCAGGTCCTCCTTTTCCGCCCGGGTCCTCGTGGACTTGAACCAGGCGTCGAAATCCGGGTACCGGCCCGGGTCGCGGCCGTCGCCTTTCGCGAGCGTCTTGAACAGATCGAGGTGCTTCTCGAGGTGCGCCTCGATGTACCTCTCGACGTGCCCGCCCTTGACGACCTTGTAGATCTCGTCTTGCCGCCAGATCTCCATCCGCCGGAGAGGGACGCTCCGGTCGGGCTGGAGGCCCGATCCCTGGAAGGCGCCGCTCTCGGGAAGCCTGACGTGTCCGACGGTCAGCTTGAGCGCCGTCTTCTTGCCCGTGGCCTGGAGGGGGAAGACGCGCTGGATGCTTCCCAGGCCGAAGGTCTCCTCGCCCACCAGCGAGGCCCGGCCGTGATCCTTCAGGGCGCCGGCGAGGATTTCCGCGGCGAAGGCCGTGCCCCCGTTGACCAGGACGACCAGGGGGAGGCCGGTCTTGCCGCCGGACACGGTGGAAAACGTCCGGTTCTCGATGACGTCGGGATTCCGCCCGACCGAGCGGTAGACGGCCGTGTTCTCGGGCAAGAAGGCGGCGGCGCCGTCCACCGCCGCTTCCAGGGACCCCGAGGCGTTGTTCCGGAGATCCAGGATGACGCCCTTGACGTCCTTCGTTGCCGGCGTCTCCATGGCTTCGAGAAGCGCCGCCCCCGTTTCCAGGGTCAGGATGGGCGCTCTCAGCACCAGAAGGCCGCCGGGAAGCGTTTCGGTGAGAAGGGTGGGGCATCCCGTCCGGGCCCGGTGGAGCGTGACCTTCCGCTCCCGGAACCACCCCTGGTGGTAGAGGGTGAGGGTCACGGCGCTTCCGGGCGGCCCGGCGATCTTCCCTTCGAGCTCCACCAGGCTCTTTCCGATGACGGACTCCCCGTCGATTTCCCAGAGCTCGTCCCCGGCGCTGACGGAGGCGATCTCGGCGGGGCCGTTAAAAAGGGGAGCCACCACGACGGGGATGCGCCGGATGTCCTCCCCTTCTTTCCGCCGGGGATCGATGCTGAGGAAGATGCCCACGCCCACCAGCTCGCCGCGCAACATGCGCGCCCTCCGCTCCATCACGTCCTGTGGGATGTAGGTGGAATACGGATCCAGCTTCATGGCCACGCCGGAGGCGGCCTTCTCCGCCAGGCGGGAGAATGCCGTCTTGGACGTGTCCACGTAATTCTCCTTGATCGTGATCCGTATCTCCTCGAGAAGCTTCTGGCGGAACACTTCCTCGATGGCCGGGGTATTGTTGAACTGTCCCCGCTCGAGCATGCGTTTGTAGTCGTATTCCTTGAGCAGCGACCGCGCCAGGCGGCCCCGCAGGGTCGGCTCCTCGGCGAGACGCGACAGGATCGTCCGCCCCGCCTCCACGTCGCCGATTTCCGCGAGCGCCATGGCGGCGTTGATGCGGACGTCCTCGTCCTCCGAATCGAGAAGGAGCTTCATCTCCTTTTTCGCCCGGAGGTTCCGCGCGCTTTTCCACAGCGCCTGGCAGAGGGCGATCTTCACCTTCGGCTCGAAGACGGCGTCCAGCCGTTTCTCGATCTTCTCCCCGTCGGTCGCGTTCGCCACGATGCCCAGGAGGTCCGCCATGAGAACGCGGTCCTCCGTGTTCTTCCCCTTCCGGACCCCTTCCAGCGCCCATTCCAGGACCTCGACGCGGTGGCCGAGACGGGCCAGCGCGAATCCCACCGCCACGCGGGACCGTCCGCTGATCTCCGGCCAGACGCCCAGCAGGTGGGGGGCGGCCCCCATGCCGAGGGCCTCGATCCGGCGGCCGGCCCGCCAGACGGCGTCGCGGTCCTCGCCCATGTCCGCCAGGATCTCGTCCACGCGCCCGGCCACGTCCTCGCCCGGCGAGCCGCCGGGGCCCTCCTGGCCCCGGGCGCTCTCGCGGAAGAGGTTGGCCGCCAGCGAACCCGCCAGCAGGACGAACAGGAACAGGAAGAGGTATTTTTCTTTTCTCATGAACATCTCCGGGACGATTCGGCGCGCCGGGAACGCGGCGGCGTCCCCGGCGCCACCCTCATGGTATCGTTTCGCCCGGGCGGTGCAAAGGAGCGCCCGAGGTCAGGACGCGGGCTCGAGAAGGCCTTCCTTCAGGAACTTCGCCATGCCCAGCAGCACGCGGGACCAGGGAAGATCGGCCTCCTCGATGATCTCGCCGGCCGACCGGGGCTTGTTGAACAGCGCCAGCAGCTTCCGCTCCGGCGGCGGGTAGGCCATGAACGCCTCGCGGGTGAAGAGGACCTTCCGGGCCTCGGGGCTGCCCCGGTAGGTCGTCTCCACGCCGCCGATCTTGCGACCCGCGTCCCGAAGGTTCTTTCCGTCCACCCTGGCCTGCATGATGATCTGGGCCAGATTTCCTTTCAGGGTCAGGCTCTTCGCGCCCTCACGCTCCCGCCGACGGTCGATGCCCCCCACGCGCGTCTGGGGCCCGGGCTTGTACCGGTACTTGGGTCCCGGCCAGAAGAACAGGTCGCACAGTTCCTCCGTGACCTGGGCCGTCAGGCCGGCCATCATGGGCTCCTCCGGAAAGTCTCCGCTTTCCGTCAGGATTTCCCCGACGAGCCCGCCCCGGTCCTTCTGGACGTCCAGCGCCTTGGCGAGGACCTCCTCGGTCAGGACCCCGTCGCTCACCCAGAAGCGCCCGACGGGGAGGCTTTTCCGGGGTCCCACGGAGGTGAGCTTGAGTCCGCTTCCCGCGAAGTAGAACTCCTTGGCGGCGTCCTCGTCCTCGGCGGACAAAACGCCCACGTAGCGGTGGTTCAAGAGATCGGAGAAGATCCGGTTGAGCCTCTCGGGCGTGAGCCTTCCGGACGATGGAATCATGGAACACCTCTTCGCTAGGTTCCCGCCAGAAAATGCTGGAGGGCTTTGCGGAACTGGGCGGCGCTCTTGTAGCGGCTCCGCGTCGAGATCGCCAGAGCGCGAAAGCAGATGGCCTCGAGCTGCGAGGGGATGTCCGGGACCAGTTCCCGAAGGGGGACCAGCTCGTCGTACCGCGTGGGAACCGTCACCACGCGGGAATCGGTCTCGTAGGGGATCTTGCGGGTCAGGCATTCGTACAGGATGGCGCCGGCGGAATAGACGTCCGAGAGCGGGGTGGCGGGCTTGCCCCGGATCCGCTCGGGGGCGATGTATCCGATCGTGCCCATCACGACGCCGGTCTTGGTGAGGCGCACGTCCCCCTTCAGGTATCTCGCGAGCCCGAAATCGATGATGTGGGGGACGTCGCGGTTGTCGATCAGCACGTTGGAGGGTTTCAGATCGCGATGGAGGATCTCTTTCTCGTGGGCGTACTCGACGGCCTCCAGGATCTTGATCATGATCTCCACGAGCCGGTGGTAGTGCAACGGCGTCTCGTAGGCCAGCATGTCCAGCGCGATGCCCTCGATGAACTCCATGGCGATGTAGTAGTGCTTGCCGGAAAACCCGTTCGTCTTCAACTTCACGATATAGGGATGGTCGAGATAGGAGATGGCCTCCGCCTCCTTGCGGAACCTCAGGATCTGGTTCATGGAATGCCGCGGCGTCGTGGGCAGGACCTTGAGGGCCACCACCTCCTCCGACCGGGGATCCAGGGCCTTGTAGATGATCCCCATCCCCCCCCGCTCGACCTCCTCCAGGACCCGGAAGGGCCCGATCTCCGTCGCCGGTTCCTCGTCCTCCTCCCTCGCCTCGAACGCCAGACGGTCGATCTTCTTCCTCAGCACCGGCACGTCGAGCGGCTTGCGCAACACGTCGCGCACGCCCGCCTTCATCAGCTCGACCCCCCATTCGATCGTGGCGTGTCCGGAGATCACGAGGATCGAGAGATCCGGCGCGATGGCCAGGGCGTTCCGGACGAGGTCCACCTCTTCCAGCCGCGGACCCTCCAAGTCGGCCACCAGGAAATCCACCTCCTTCTTCCGAAGGGCCGCCAGCGCCTCCCCCACGTTCGACGCCTCCGCAACCTCCCGGAATCCGAGATCCGAAAACACGTGTCGGAGGAGGTCCCGCGTCTGGCAATGGTTCGAGACCACGAGGACACCCATCGTCGAGTAGTCCGGGCTCTCCGTCTCGCCCTGGGCTTCCGAAGTCGGATTCTCGTCACGTGCCTCGACCATCATCTCCCCCGCTCTCGAAGCGCCGACAGAGCGGCCCGAAGCGTCGGGTCCTCGTTGCCGTCTCCCGGGCCCGCCTCCGCGAAGAGGTCCGGCGACAGCCCGCGAGGGCCGCCCGCCTCTCCCACCGCGTCCGGAATCTCGATGCGCGCCGTCGTCATCTTCAATCCCCAGCCATTCTCCAGAAGCGCGATTGTCTGGACCGAAAACTTGCCGAACGTCCGGCGACCCGCGAGCAACGCACGCCCGTTTCCCCGAAGCGCCCCCGCCAGAACCTCGGCTGCGCTGGCCGTCCCCCCGTCCGTCAGGACCGCCAGGGGCATCGGCGGAAACGTCCCCTCGGAACCCGCCCGGTACACCGCGTCGGCGTCGGGCGCCCGTCCCGACGTGATCGCCAGGAGCCCTTCTTCCACGAAGAGATCCGCCGTCGCCACCGCCGCCTCCAGAACGCCCCCGGGGTTGCCTCGCACGTCCAGCACGAGCCCCCGCATCCCGCGCGCCAGAAGCGAAGAGACGGCGTCGCGGACCGCCCCGGCCGTGTCGCGCCCGAAGAACACGATCTTCACGTACCCCAGTCCCGCCGCTTCGTCGGCGATCCTCGCTTCCCCGACGCTTTGCACGCCAAGGGTCTCCCGGACCAGCGTCACGAACCGCGTATTGTCCTCCATGCCACCGAGGATCTTCAAGCGAAGTTCTTCGCCGGGAACCCCGCGGATGCGCGCCGCCGCCCGGTCGGCCCGCAGGCGATGCGCCGAGACCCCGTCGATTTCCAGGATGCGGTCCCCGGCCCGCATGCCCGCGCGCCAGGCCGGACCCCCACGCTCCACCGACACCACGCTCAACCATCCGTCGCGACGCCGAAGCCGGACCCCGATGCCCCCGAAGGACCCGCGCGCATCCTGGCGGAGCGCTTCCAGCTCCTCGGGGGAGAGAAGCGTGGAATGGTCGTCCAGGCTCTCCGCCATGCCGCGAAGCGCGCCCAGAAACAGCCTCTCGGGATCCACCTTCTCGACATGGCGCTCCCGGATCCAGGAAGCCACGTCGGCCAGCATCTCGCCCCGCCGGTAGGCTTCTTCCCGTTCCTCGTCGGCGCCGAGCGGCGCGTCCGAAAGCACCGAACAGAGAAGGAGGGCCAGAAGGACCGCGCCGGTTTTTCTTTGCGTGACCATCATGCGTCTCCCGCGCAAGACTCGACGACGCCCTCCGTCGTTCCGATCCGCCGGGGCGCCGCACAACGATTCTGAAGGGTGAGGGGGGCCGTGGCAAGGCGGGGCGGGCGCGAAGGAATCGGATGGGTGGAGACGGATTCGAACCGTCGACACCGGGATTTTCAGTCCCGTGCTCTACCAACTGAGCTATCCACCCGGCGAGATAGGAATGTACAAGGGAAGGGGCGCGGAGTCAACCGCCGGGTTTCGCGGTGGAAGCAGGGATTTTTCCACAGCCTCTCAGGCGGGGAGCTTCTTGATGCCGTACACCGTCTCCAGCGTGGCCTTGAACAGGTGGATCTCCGATTCCGCGCCCGCATAGAAGAGGCGGTCGAACGACTCCCGGATCAGGTCCAGACCCCGTTCCTCGTCCTCCTGCGCGAAGGCCAGCAGGGCGCGGTTCGCGAGCGTCATCCCGAGAACGTACTCGTCTCCCACCGTCTTGAGCACCTTCTCCGCCTCCGCATAGTACTTCTCCGCCTTCTTCGAGGCTCCCTCCTTGCGGTAGATGTTCGCGATCTGCATGAGGGTCTGGCCCAGGAGCGGGGAAGCCCCCTGATCTCGCAACTCCGAGAGAGCCGCGTGGAAATACTCCATGGCCTGGTCCAGGTCCTTCTGGAAGTAGCAGATCGAGGCGATGTGGTTCAGGCTCTCCCCGATGCGCTCCCGCAGGCCGTACTGACGAGAGACCACCAGCGCCTTGCGGTACTGGTCGGAGGCCTGGACGGCGTTGTTCAAGAGCAGGTAGGCGTGGCCCATCTGCATGTGGGCCTGGGCCACCGAATCCCAGTCGAGCAGATCCTCGCAGAGCGCGAGCCGCTCCTTCAGCCTCCCCAGCGCCAGGTCGAAATCCCCCTGGCGCCCCAGGGCTTCCCCCATGAGTCCCAGGATCCTGCCCCGAAGGCGCAGGGCGTATTCGGTCGACGTCTTGCCGAGCGCGGTGGCCATGCTGGAATCTCCTCTTCCGACATCCGAACCCAAGCGTTATACGAACTCCGACCGGGTGATCGCAACCCTCGAATCGAGGAATCCCCCCGCAACGCCGCGCCGGGGATCGCGCCCGGCGAACCCTCTTGAGGCTTGGATCGTACCCTGATAAGATGAAGTGGTTCGAGGCGGTCGTTGTCCACTTTTGTAGAGGGAAAAGCGCTGTCCCCAGAACGACCCCTCCCGACCTTTCCCCCCAACATCTTGCCGTGGAAGGAGATGGGCGGATTTTCCCGCAGGGGGCCTTCCTGGCATCGGGTTTGCTAAGTCCTAGGGGGTGAACATGAATACGCGTTTTCGAGCCCTGGTGCGCCTCATGATCGTTGCCCTGCTGGTTCCGGGCCTTTCGGCCTGTTCCCGGGAAGAGGAAAAAGAGCCCGTGGACGGACTCGAGATCACGCTCCCGGACCCCCCCACCGGCCCTCCCGGGACCTTTCTGAAGGTCGGCGACATGGTCCAGGCCCGAAAGGATTTCCGGGTCTGGCAACAGGGGGACGGGAACGTGCTCGTTCTCGGCGGGAAGGACGACGCCGGCGCCGTGCTGGATTCCGCGGAACGCTATGACTACCACGAAGGGGAATTCCGCGGGATGCCCTACCCGATGAGCGACGCCCGCGTCTTCTTCGCCGTCTCCCCCCTCGGCGACGGAACGCTCCTGATCTGCGGCGGAACCGACGGCGCTTCCACGCTGGACTCGGTCGACATCTTCGATCCGGCCACGCTGGAATTCTCTGCGGCCACGCCCCTCGTCACGCCCCGGAGCGGTCACGCCGCGCTGGCGCTTTTGAACAACAACGTTTTCCTCTGCGGGGGACGGGACGGATCGGGAACCGTCCTGGCCACCGGCGAGGTGTACGACCGGACCACGGGAGACTGGATCGCCACGGACAACGCCATGTCCGTGCCCCGCGCGGACCATTCGGTCACGCTGCTCACCAACGGCAAGGTCCTGATCGCGGGCGGCGTGGACGCCGCGGGCAACACGCTGAGCTCGGCCGAGATCTTCGATCCCGGCGCCGGGACCGGGCAGTCCGGGACGTTCGCGGCCACGGGATCCATGCCGGCCGCCCGCGCCGGCCATCGAGCGCGGATGGTCAACGGGGGGGCCTACGTGGACCAAGTGGTGCTGGCCGGCGGGTACAAGGGAACGGTCTCGTCCCCCGCCTCCCTGAGCACGGCCTGCGCGTTCGATCCGAAAGCCAACGGGAACGTGGGTGCGTTCACCGCGATCCTCCAGGGGATGGCGGGCGCCCGTCGCGATTTCACGTTCACGCTGCTCAGCGGCGGGCAGACGATGCTGGCCGCCGGCGGGAACGATTTGAACGTGCCGGAGGTCTTCGATCCGTACGCGCTGGGGTCGAGCAGCGGAATGGCCCTGGACGCGGACTTCCTCCGGACGCAGGACGACGCGGGGACGCCGACCTCGATGACCGCCGTGACCCACGGACGCACGGGCCACGGGGCCGCCTGGATGCCCAACGGCACGATCCTGCTCTGCGGAGGGGAGGACGGAGCCGCGGTCACCGCGACCGCCGAGATCTACAACCCGTGAGGACGGGCGCATACGAACAGAAGACAACGCGATTCATTCGTAAGGAGGGACCCCATGCGAAACGCCTCGATCGCCATACTCTCGATCCTGCTGATGGGAGGATGCATGAGGTACGCCGGGCACCGGAATCAACCCCCTTCCCGGGACCGGCAGGATCTGCGCCACGGTGATTCGGTCCCCGGCAAGATTCTCGTGCGGGATGTTCATACGGGCGAGGTCATGCTGATCGACGACCCGAATCAGCCCCCCCCGGAGGCGAAACCCTATCCGGCTCCGCCGCAGGATCGGCGCGTCGCGTCTCCCTCCCGGGCGCACCCCGCCCCGAGGCCTCGCCCCGGGACCCGGCAGGCCGAACAGCCGGTCCGCCGCCGCGTGTCCCGGCGTCCCGAGATCTCCTTCGCCTTCGAGGGATGGGCCACCGGCCTCGGCGGGACCATGACGGGGCACGAGGGGTGGAACCTGGGCGATGTCGATTTCGAGTCGCTCGATCTGGACGCGGCCGTGGCCGGTTCGATCCGCTTCGATCTCGCGTTCCGCAAGGGTCCCACCTTCTCGCTGGGGGTGACCTCCGCCGTCGGGGGAGGGGAGATGGAAGCCGCCGATATCCCCTTTCCGGATACGCCGCCCGTCTCGTCCCACCTCTACACGGATCTCCGCCTGCTGATGGTGGACCTCGACTTCTACCCCGTGAAATACCGCGGGCGATGGGGCCGTTTCGCGCTGCATACGGGTCTGCGCTACGGCCGGTCCGTGATCGATATCGAGGGCGAATCCGACTTCCGTGCCGAGGGCGTCATGCTGACCCTCGGAGGCGGACTCGATTTCCGGCTCTTCAAGAACCTCCTCGCCATGGACCTGGGCGGCAAGGTGGGCCTGGGCGCCGACTCCGCCTTCGTCCAGTTCGACCTCGGCGTGTCCCTGACCCCGAGCGAACGGTTCCACATGCGACTCGGCTATCGGGCCTTCGCCATGGCCCTGATCGACCGGATGGACGCGTGGGACGAGCGCTCCGTGGGCCTGGGCGGCGGCGGGCCGGCCCTGGAAATGGGCTTCACGTTCTGAGCATCCACACGCCCCCTCCGAGCGTCGAGGCCGCGATCCACTTCCCGTCCGGGGAGACCGCGAGTCCGCAGACGAGGTTGTCGTCCAGGCGCCAGGCGGGATGCTCGCGTCCCTCCTCTCCCAGGAGGACGACGCGTCCCTGCTCGTCTCCCGCCGCGATCCAGCGGCCCCCGGCCTCCACGGCCAGCGCCGGCACGCCGGAAGGAACCGGCGTCTCGACGACCTCCTGGTCGGTCGCCTTGACGCGGACGAGTTTCCTTCCCGACACCGCAATGAACACCGGCGCCCGCGAGGCGACGGCCGCGCGCCTCGGGCGCCCCCCCGAGAGCGTCCCGGTCGCGGTCCAGCCCTCCTCGCCGTCGGTGGCGAGCCCCCAGTCGCCCTCGGCCGTGACGGCCAGCACGCGTCCCGGGCCCGCGCGTCCGAGCGCGAGGATCTTCCCCTCGAGGGCGCATCGTTTTTCACGCAGGCATTCCTTCTCGAGGTCGACCTCGAAGATCCTTCCGGCGGAGTCTCCGATCCAGGCGCGCGTGGAAGCGAGAAACACCGCGCCCGCGGGGTGGGGCGACGCGTCCGCTTCCGGCGGCTCGAAGCCGGGCAGGGGGACGACGGGTCTTCTCGACCATCCGGCGAACGCGCCGAGGCGGGAGGCCAGGAGGATCGAGCGGCCCGGTCCTCCCAGGAAGTCGGCATCCAGGACGCCGCGGGGGATGGCCAGGCGCAGGGCGGCTCTCCACCCCCCTCCCTCCCGCCGGGACAGGATCACGGCGTCGCCGAACTCTCCCGCGGCGAGGCATTCCTTGCCGTCGGGGGAGAAGCGCAGGAAGGCGGCGCCGCCCACGGGTCCGCGGATGAGGGGGGCGGGGGTCTCTTCTGTGGAGGCGGCGGCCGGCCTTCGTTTTCGTTCCCCTTTCCGGCAGGCGGAGCACAGCGAGGTGCGCCTCGCGCCGGGGGGCAGGCCGACGCCGCAGAGGATGCAGTAGCGGAGGGTGCGGCGCCGGGGATAGCCGAGGGCCTCGCGGGCCATCTCCTCGACCGGGGTTCCGCGGGCGCGGGCGGAGGCGATCTTGTACTGCTCCTGGGCGGAGGCGGTCTCGCCTCTCGCCTCGAGCAGGACGGCCAGCCACAGGTTGGCGGAGGGATCGGCGCCGGCGGTGCGCCGGCGGGCCAGGGCGAGGTCTTCCTCCGGGGGTCGGACGTCGGGGAAGCAGGCGCCGAGGGCCGCTCGCACCTCGAACAGGTTGCGGAAGCGGTGGACGGGGTTGGGCTCCATGGCTTTTCGAAGGAGACGGTCGAGGTCGTCCGGGGCGTCGGAGAGGATCCGGGCGAGGGGGGGGTAGACGCCCACGGGCAATTCGCCCGAGGCCATCTCGTAGAGCATGACGCCGACGGAGAAGACGTCCGCGCGGAATCCGACGACGTCCCGCCCCTCGAGGATTTCCGGAGCCACGTAATAGGCCGTGCCGAGGAGGCGCCGCCCCTGGGCCCGGAAATCGGCCACCTTCGCCAGGCCGAAGTCGAGGACGACGGCGGTGCCGTCCTCGAGCAGCATCACGTTCTCCGGCTTGAGATCCAGATGGGCCGTCCGGGCATGGGTGGCGCAGAGGGTTTCGACGAGCTGGAAGGCGAGGGGAAGGACGGGCTCGAGCCGGTCGCGTTTCGGTGAGGCCTTTCGTTCCTCGATCCAGCTGCGCAGGCTCCGTCCCTCGAGCCTCTCCATCACGAGATAGGGGGATTCCTCGGCCTCGCCCCACGCCCGGAGCCGGACGACCCCGGGGTGGCGCAGGCTGGAAAGGATTTCGGCTTCTTCTTCCAGGCGTTTTCTCGCGGCCGGAAGGGCGAGGCGGCTGGGGAGAAGCCGTTTCACCGCCACGGGGCGCCCCTTTTCCGAGACATCCTCGGCTTCCCAGACGACGCCGAACCCCCCGCGGCCGAGTTCCCGGGTGATGCGGTACCGTCCGGCGAAGAGCGTTTCCGGAAGGGGGAGAGGGTCCGTCTCCCCCTGGACGGAGTCGAGTTCGCTTCGCGGGGCTCCTCCGCCGCCGGCCGTCCCCGCCCGGGGGGCATCCGGCTCGAGAAAGGGGTCCAGCACGGCGCCGCAGCGGTCGCAGAACCGGGCCTGTCCCGGGGCGTCCCTCTCGCAGACCGGACATTTCATGGGCGGTAGCCGTCCAGCAGGTTGTCTCCCAGGCGTTTGAGGAGCGTCGTGGATTTCCGGGGGCGGGCGTCCTCCGGCGCTCTCTCGTTCCCCCCGGCGAGAAGGCTCAGCACGCGGGCCGTTTCCCTGGCGGCCGTTTCCGCATTCGGAAAACGGTCCTGCGGCCGGAACGCCATGAGCCCCATGACGAGCCGGTCCAGGGCCTCCGGGCATCCCCGCACGAGCTTCGAGGGGGGCCGGAAGGCGCCCACCGGCAGGACGCCGGTGACGGTTTCGTAGAGGACGACGCCGAGGGAGAAGAGGTCGGCGCGGGCGTCCACGGCGCCGGGATTCCGGATCTGTTCGGGGGCCATGTAGTAGGCGGTGCCGAAGGCTTCCCCCGTCATGGTGAGCGGCGAGGGGCGGCGGAATTTCGCGAGGTCGAAGTCGCTGATCTTCAGGCGGCCCCGGCCGTCGAGGAGGAGGTTCTCGGGTTTCAGGTCGCGGTGGATCATGATGCGGTGGGCGTAGGCCAGGCCGTCGGCGATCTGCCGGGTCCAGCCGGCCGCCTGGACGAGGTCCTCGCGGGTCCGGCGTCTGGGTTTCCGGGCGCGGATCCAGGCGCGCAACGTTCCTCCGCTCATCAGGGGCATGACGAGGTAGGCGACGTCCTCTTCCTTTCCGGCGTCGAGGACGGGGACGATGCTCGGGTGCTCGAGTCGTTGCATGGGGAGCACCTGGTCGCGGAAGCGTTGCGCGATATCGGGGTTGTTCATCAGGTGGGGCAGGAGGATCTTGCAGGCGACGAAGCGGCCGGCGGGTTCGTCCCAGGCGCGGTAGACCACCCCGAGTCCGCCCCGGCCGAGGGTGCGCAGGATGCGGTACCGTCCGCCCAACAGGAGCCCCGAGGCGGCGGGGTCCAGGCGGCGCCGGGAGGAGCGGTCCAGGGCGACGAGGGAGTTGAAGGTCTGGCTGGCCGTCAGCCCGCCGTCTCTCGAGGACCGGCATCCGCTCGGAAGGGAATCGAGGGGTTCGGCGTCCCGCCGGGCCCGGGCCGCGGCGAGGGAAGCGCCGCACCGGTGGCAGTACACGGCGACCTCGGGAACGGGCCGGCCGCATTGGGGGCAGTACAGCATGGGCGTCGGGCCAAGGGAACCGGAGGATTCTGCCCGTCCATTATACCGGTTCGCGTCCTCGTTCGAGCCCTTCGCGCTGTGTCTTTCTTTATTGGGCGCGGGCCGACGTTCGTAGTGAGCCACGGAGCGTAAGCGGAGTGGCGCAGCAGTCGTGTCCCAGCCAAAAAGAGACGGTTGTGGGATACGACAACTTGCGCACAGCGAGAAGGGCGCAGCCGTTTCCCGGTTGGCTCCCGTCGGCAAGCCGGGCTATAATGGAGGGAAACCAGGCGAACGAGGGTTTTGTCTGGAAGGCCGACAGACCACTCAAGGGAGACGGATTGATGAACATGAGACGATGGATGCTGGTTCCTCTCGTGCTGGTCCTCGCTTCTCCCCTGTTCGCCCTGGACGATGGCGCCGTCGACGAGGACGAGCAGGCGGAAAAATTGAAGGCCGCCGACCGCGACCGGGCGTTCCTCCTTCGCGTGAACGAGGCGGTGCGCAAGGGGATGGAGTGGCTCTTGGACCAGCAGGAGGCCGACGGTTCCTTTCCCTGCAGCTATTCCGACAAGTGGCCGGGCGGCTCCACCGCCCTTTCCCTTCTGGCCCTGCTGAAATCGGGCGTCCCCCGCTCGCACGACGCCATCCAGAAGGGTTTCGAGTTCTTGCGGCGGAGGCCGCTGCAGAAGACCTATACGGCGGGCATCACGCTGATGGCCCTGGAAGCGCTCTACATGCCCCAGAAACCCGAGGACCGCCAAAAGGGGCACACCCGGGCGGTACGGCCCGGCCGCGTGAAGATGCCCAGGAAGGACCTCGACTGGATGCGCGAGCTGGTCGCCTTTCTCATCGAGAACATGGTCTACAGCAAGGTCGTCACGCAGAACGGGGTGATCACCACGCCCAAGAACGCCTGGAGCTACCCCGAGCACAACCAGGGCGACCACTCGAACACCCAGTACGCCATCCTGGGGCTCCGGGCGGCCCAGCGGAGCGGCGTCCGGATCCCGCGCGCCGCCTGGGAGGACGTGTGGACCAAGGTCCTCGACCATTTCCTGGACGTCCAGGAGGCGGACGGGCCCCAGGTGATGCGCTGGGTCATGCACGAGGATTCCGAGCACGGGTACGTCACCTACAAGTCCGTGTCGCGGGTTCCGGACAAGGCCCGGGGATGGACGTACACGGCGGGCATCGAAGCCAAGCCCGGCGGCAAGGTCCACTCGGACGCCACCACAGGCTCCATGACCTGCGTGGGCATCGCCTCGCTGGTCATCGCCATGGACGGCCTCGCCCAGATCCGAAGCCCCAAGCTGAGCGCCTCGCGGAAGCGGGAGGTCATCAACGCCGTGCACGACGGCCTGGCCTGGATGGCGCACCACTTCACCGTGACGACGAACCCGGGCCATCCCAGCGGGGACTGGCTCTACTATTACCTCTACGGGATGGAGCGCGCGGCGGTGCTGTCGGGGGTGAGGAACATCGGCCAGCACGACTGGTACCGGGAGGGTGCCGAGTTCCTCATGAGCCACCAGCGGGGCGGCAGCTGGAGCAGCCGGCAGACCGGCGCGATTCCCGGCACCTGCTTCGCCCTGTTGTTCCTCACCAAGGCCACCGTGCCGGGGCTGGTCAAGATCACCCGGTAAGGAACAGATCGAAGGAAAAAGGTCGAAAGGCGTAAGTCGAAGGTCGAAAGTCATGCGTCGCCTTCATTGGCTTTGGACTTCGGACTTCGGACTCCGGAATGCAAGAGGTCCCATGAAGATGAAGACGCTGCTGCTGGCCTTCCTGTCCCTTCTCCTCCTCGTCCCCGCCGCACGCGGACAGGAAGAGGACATGGAGAAGAAACTGAAGGCCGGCGACCGGGACCGGGAGTTTCTCCTCCGCGTCAACACCGCCGTGCGCAAGGGGATGGACAGCCTCCTGTCCATGCAGAAGCAGGACGGCTCCTTCTCCTGCTGGTGCTCCGACGAGTTCCAGGGCGGCGCCACGGCGCTGGCCCTGCTGGCCCTGCTCAAGTCCGGCGTGCCGCGCTCCCACGAGGCCATCAAGAAGGGATTCGCCCGTCTCAAGCAACTCCCCCCCCAGAAGACCTACGTGGTCTCCTTCATCATCATGGCGCTGGAGGCGCGGTGGACCAAGCAGGAGGTGGAGAAAAGGCAGGAGGGACTCACGAAGGCGGTGCAGCGGCGGCCGCGGATGCCCCGCCAGGACTTCGAGTGGATGCGGGAACTCGTCCGCTTCCTTCTCGCCAACATCACCTACGGCAGCGACCTCCGGGACGCGAGTACCGGCGAGCATCTCGGGCCCAAGAACTCCTGGCGCTACCCCGGGCCCGCCGAGGTGGGCGACCACTCCAACACCCAGTACGCCCTGCTCGCGCTCCGCTCCGCCGCCCGGTGCGGCATCCCCATCCCCCCCGACGTCTGGGAACGCGTCTTCGACCACTTCATCGAGACCCAGGAGAAGGACGGGCCCAAGGTGGTCCGGATGAAGATGCTCGAGGACGACGAGCACGGCTACGTCAGCTACAAGCCCCTGACCGGCGTGCCCGACCACGCACGGGGATGGTGCTACTCGACCTCCAAGAAACCCGTGTGGCAGGGGGCGGAGGACGAGGCCACCACCGGCTCCATGACCAGCGTGGGCGTGGCCTCGCTGCTCATCACCATGGAAGGGCTGAAGCGCCACCGGAAACTCGGCGGCAAGCGCATGCGGGACGGACGCCAGGCCGCCTTCGACGGCCTGGCCTGGCTGACCCACCACTTCTCCGTCGAGAAGAACCCCGGCCATCCCAACGACCGCTGGCAGTACTACTACCTCTACGGCCTGGAGAGGGCCTGCGTGCTCGCCGGCGTGAGGAACCTCGGGACGCACGACTGGTACCGGGAGGGCGCGGAATGGCTCATGAACAACCAGAAAAACGGGGGGACCTGGACGTTCAAGAGCCCCGGCGGCGACCCGCTCGTCGGCACCAGCTTCGCCCTCCTCTTCCTCACCAAGGCCACGGTGCCGGGGCTGGTGAAGATCACCCACTAGAAACCAGGTGAATCCAGCCTTCCTTTTCGTAGCTCACCTTCATGGAAATACTCCAGGGTGACCCTCGCATTCCAGGTCCTCAGGGGGGTGCACGGGTTCTTTCGGAACATTCCACCCCGGATCCATGGCAGGAGTGCAAGGGAAAGGGTTGTGGGAGTTTCGGCGACGGCTGCAGTATTTCGCTTTGTCTGTAATCCGTCACCTGTGACCCGTGTTGGCCGTGCTTTGCCGGCGCCGCGTTGATGCAGCCCACAGCATGGACGGGAACCGGGTGACCGGTCATGAACCATGAAACAGACGAAACAGAGAGAGAATCGCCGTGGTCCCGGGCCGGGTGTCCGCGTGGCCCGGAACACACGCCTCCCACAAACGGCACGCTTTGCCTTGAGGATCGCGGACAAAGAACCCCGAAACGCGAAAAACGAACCGGATCTCGACCCCAGAAGCCCTTCTCTCTCTTCTCCCCCGCACCGGCTGTGGCCGAGGAAACCGTAGGCCGGAGATGGTGGGCGGACCTCGAAAATGGCTACAACGCGAATACCTCAATCAGATCGGAAATACATGTCGATCAGGGTCGAAATGTCGGGGGTCCCGAAAGCCGTCTCTCCAAGCACCCTGAAAAAAAATGAACCCTCCGCGCTCCGTTTCGATTATAGGGGAGCCTGAGAAGAATCCCGTCCCTCTATGAGGAGGTCTCCATGAACAGCGTCCGCCTCCCGGCTCCCCTCGTCTGTCTCGCCCTTCTTCTCCTCTCCCCTCTCCCCCGCGCAACCGGCGCCGATCTCCCGGACCTCTCCGCCGAGGAGGAAGCCCTCGTCGCCGGGCGCTTCGCGGAGGCCGCCTCGGGTTTCGAGGCCCTGGCCGCCCGAAAGGCCGGTACGGCCCGGGGGGAGGTCGCCCTGTTCCGGGCTTCCTGCGCCTGGCTGCTCGCGGGAAACCACGATAAGGCGAAGAAGACCCTCGAAACCTTCACCCGGCACTATGCCGGATCCCCGTACCGGCGCAAGGCGAACCACCTCCTCGCGCGGGCCGCGGACGAGGCCGGCGATCCGTTGCTCGCCTCCCGGATCCTCTTGGAAGAGCTGGAGGGCCTCACGAGCGAGAAGACGAGGCAGGCGGTGGCGGACCTTCTGATCCGGCGGGCCCGGCGCTGGATCGCCCGCGCACGGGAGGCAGAAGAGAAATTGCCCCCCGGAAAACCGCACCCGGCGTGGCCGAAGGCGCGCGCCCTGCTCGAGAAGGCCCGGGAACTCGGCGGGGCCAGCCCCGGTCTCGACCGCGACCTCGCCGAAGCCTGCCGGCAGACCTCCAACCCGGGGCGTGCGGCCGAGCTTCTCGTTCCTCTCGCCGAGGCCGAGGGCCCCGACCGGCCCGCCGACGCCCTCCGCGCGGCCCGGGCGCTGATGCAGGCGAAGAACCGGGTGCGCGCGCGGGACCTCCTCTCCCCCTTCCTCGACGACTGGAGGGACGATCGCCGGGCCCCGGAGGCTCTCGACCTGCTCGCCCGCAGCTTCCGCCCCGACGCCACCGACCTTCCCGCGGACGCGGAAGCGGCGCTGCAGGCCTGGACCGTCCTGCTCGAGATCCACGCCCGGCACGCGCTCGCGCCTTCCGCGGCCCGGTCCGTCCTCGCACTTTTGCAGCGCCGGGGGGAGACCGATCGTTGCGCTTCCTTTGCCGACAGGATCGCTTCCCTCTTCCCCGGCACGCCCCTGGAAGGGGAAGCGAAATACGTCAAGGCGCGATGCCGTCTGGAGGCGGGTCTGTTCGAGAAGGCCGTCGGCGACTTCGAGGCGTTTCTCCGGGACCATCCCGGCCATCCCCTGGCGGTGAAGGCCCGCCGGGGGGTCCAGGAAGCGCACCTGGAAGCCGCGAAGGAGGAGGAGCGAGCCGGACGCTTGTCTCGGGCGGTGGCGGCGTACCGCGCGTTCCTGGCGTCGTTCCCCATCGCTCCGGAGGCGGGGTCCGCGGCGCTTGCGCTCGCGGCCTGCCTCGCGAGGGGGGGGGACGAGGGCGCGGCCGTGGAGGCCTACCGGCGCGCGTCCGAGCGCTACGAGAAGGAAGCGCCCCGCGCGCTGCTCGCGGCCGGTGAGATCTGCGAGAGGATCGCCGGACGGGCCGGCGAGGCCGTGGAGATCTACGAGACGCTCTCGAAGAAGCACCCCGAGACCGAACAGGGCGGGGTCGCCTCGGCCCGCTTGAAGACGCTCCGCGAGGTCTCGTTGCGTCTCGAGGTGAAGAAGACCTTCCCGACGGGAAGCAGGCCGACGGTCGAGCTCCGTACGCGGAACGTGGAATCCGTGACCTTCCGGCTCAACCGTCTCGACCTCGAGGAGTTTTTCCTCGCGGGAGGGGGGTTGCGCGGCATCGACAAGATGGATCTCGAGGTCGTCAAGTCGGACCGGGTCTGGAAGCACGCCGTGGAGGACTACGAGGCGTATGAAGCTTCCGCGTCGGGGATTCCCGTCCCCGTGCAGGGGCCCGGCGCCTGGATCGTGCGGGCCGAGGCCGGGAACCTGCAGGCGCGCGTCCTGCTCCTCGTCTCCGACCTCTCCCTGGTGCTCAAGTGCGCGAGAGGGCGGTTTCTCGCCTTCACGCGAAACGAGACGGACCGGCGTCCCGTCCAGGGCGCGCGGGTCCTGATGGCCGTCGACGGCGCTCCCGCGGACGGGGGCCGGACCGGCAAGCAGGGCGTGCTCGAGGGGCCCCTTCCCGGATCCGGTCGCGGGGAGGTCCCGGTCGCGGCCCTGGCCGTTTGGAAGGGGCACTACGCCGGAGCGGGACTGGAGAAATTCCTGGGGATCGCGTCGAAGGGTTTCGCCAGCAAGGGGATCTTCTACACGGCGCGCACGCTGTACCGTCCGGGAGAGCGCGTGGCGTTCCGCGGCGTGCTCCGTCGCGGCACCGGCACGGATTTCGAGACGCCCGCCGGCGAGACGATCCTCGTGCGGGCGCTGGACCCTCAAAACCGGATCGCCTTCGAAAGCGAGGTCACGGCGGGGCCCTTCGGGACGGTGGCGGGGGCGTTCGACCTGGTTCCTTCGGCCGCGAGCGGCACCTGGACGATCCAGGCCCGTCTCGGCGCGGCGCAGCTCGAGGGCTCGTTCGAGGTCCGGTTCTACCGCAAGCCCGCCTTCGCGCTGGACGTGATTCCCGAGCGGGACAGCTGCGCGGGCGGCGAGAGGGTGAAGGTGCTTCTTCGCGCGAAGAGCCTGTCGGGCCTTCCGCTGGGGGGCCTGAAGGTCCGCTGGTCGGCCCATTCGGGGTATCGCTATGCGAATCTCGCCTGGATGGATCACCGCCAGGCCTGCCGCAAACCTTTCGTTCCGAAAGCCATGCAGACCGGCGAGGCCGTGCTGGACGGGCAGGGGGAAGCGCGCATCGAAGTGGACACGCAGCGGTTCCGCGATCCGTACCGGATCCTGATCCGTGCCGAGACGCGTGACGCGACGGGGGCGACCGTGGCAGGGGACGGAATCGTCTTCGTGGCGCCCGAGGCGCTGGTCGCGCGGATCACGCCGAGGTCCCTGCCGTTGCCCGCCGGGGATCGCGCCGCGCTTCTCGTAGAGACGCGGACGCCTTCGGGAAAGAGGGTCGCGGCGGAGGGCACACTCATCGTGGAACGGAAGGGCCCCGGGGGGGGATTCGTGGAGACGGACCGCCGTCGCGTCCGTACTTCCGTTGCGGGGCGTCTCGAGATCGATCTCGGCGCCCTGGAGTCCGGGGTGATCCGGGTCCGGTTCGTCACGCGGGATCGCCGGGGGGCCTACGTGGTGGCGGAGCGGGAATGCGCGGTGGCGGAAGAGACGCGGGAGGGGGAAGCGGCGGTCCGGGTGTCTGCCGACCGGTCTTCCTACCTGGCGGGCGAGAGGGCGAGCCTCGAGGTACGCGGTGAGGGTTTGAAGGGGGCCGGGCTCCTCACGGTGGAGGGCGAGCAGGTTCTCGACTGGACGGTGGTGTCGTTCGAGGCGGCCTGCGTCCTTCCCCTCGCGGTGAAGGCGCGCTTCGCGCCCAACGCGATCGTCGAGGTGGCGGTCCCGGGCGAGGGGGCGCTGCTCCGCGGCGCCTGTGCCTTGAAGGTCTCCCGGCGGATCGAGGTCGAGGTGACGACCGACCGCGAGACATACGGGCCGGGGGAGACGGTGTGGATGAAGGTGACCACGCGGGATGCGCGCGGGAGACCGGTGCCGGCGGAGGTTTCGGTGGGCGTGGTCGAGGAGGCGATCTACCGTCTGGAGGAGGACCGGACGCCCCCGCTCTACGGTTTTTTCTACGACTTTTCGAGGGAGCACGGGGTGAAGACGACCTCGTCCTGCGGCTTTTCGTGGCGGGCGGCGGGGCGGGCCATGGATCTGGATTTTCTGGAAGAGCAACGGCGTCGCAAGCGGAACGAGGACCGCAAGGTGGTCGTGCTGGAGAAGGCCCCCCTCGAGGATCCCCTGCCGGAGGAGGGGCGGTATTTCGAGAATGGGGTGGGCGTCGGCGGAGGGAGCGGGGGCCGCTTCGGCGGGCGCCGGAACCTGCGGGCCTACGGCGGGGGGCGGCGGACCGAGAACGCGTTGCTTCCCCTCGTCACGGCGAGGCGGGATTTCAAGCCCCAGGCCTTCTGGAGCGCAAGCGTGACGACGGACGCGTCCGGCGAGGCGGAGGTCCGTTTCCGGCTTCCGGACAACCTGACCACGTGGGTGGCGACGGCGAAGGCCGCGACGAAGGACGCGCGGTTCGGCGAGACGCGGACGACGTTCAAGGCGTCGCGGAACGTGACGGTGAAATGCGAGCTCCCCCGGATGCTGCGGGAGGGGGACCGGTTCCGGGCGGTGGTCCGGGCGCTTTCGAAGGCGCCGGAGGAGGCGGTGCGTGTGACGCTGGACGCCGAGGGGGCGACGGGAAGCGGGGCGTCGGCGTTCGTGAAGACGGGGGAGGGGCGGAGGGGTTTCGTGCCGGCGTCGTTCACGGTGGAGCGGGGGGCGCGGTTCGTGGAGGTCCGGGCGACCGCCTCGGGGCGGGAGGGGGAGGACAGCGTGGTCCGGCGGATTCCGGTGCGTCCGGGCGGTCACGTGATCGCGCGCGGTTTCGGTCGCGTGGTCGCGTCGAGGACGCTGGTGAAGCTCGCCCTTCCCACGGACCGGATCCGGGGCGGGGAGACGCTCCGGATCCGGGTCGATCCGGGGATCCGCTTCTGCATCGCGGAGGCCTTGCGGGACCTGAAGGCGTTCCCCTACGGGTGCATCGAGCAGACGGTCTCCCGGTTCGTCCCGGCGGTATCGGCTCTCGAGGCCTTCGACCGCCTGGGCCTTTCCGATCCGGAACTTTCCGGCCGCTTCAAGGCCATGGCCCTTCGCGGGTTGCAGCGGTTGTACAACCACCAGGCGAAAGACGGTTCCTTCGGATGGTGGAGGCGCGGGGCGGACGTCCGGATGACGGCCTATGCGTTCCTGGCCATGGCCGTCTCGAAAGAGCGCGGCGTTCCCGTCTCGAGAAAGCCCTACATCGGGGCCGGGAGGGCGCTTGCGAGGATGATCGAGAAAGGCCACGCGCCGGTCGACGTGACGGCCTTCGCCCTGTACGCCCTGTCTCACGACGAACCGCTGAAAGAGTCCCGGTACCTTTCCGTCTTCCTGAGGCGCTCGGAGCTCGGGCCGGCGGGCCGGGCGCTGCTGGCGCTGGCCCTGTTCCGCTCGGGCCGGCCGGGCCTGGGCGGGGAGCTGGCGCGGGGGCTCGCGTCGCTCGAGCGCTGGAAGCCGAAAGGCGCGTTCACGAACAGCGAGGAGGAATGCGCGGGATACGTTCTGGCCGCGATGGTTCGCGCCGGCGTCGAGGGCGTGGCGGTGGAGAAGGCGGTGCGCTTTCTTCTCGAAGCGAGACGGGCCCGCGGCTGGTCGTCCACGCGCGCCACGGGCGCGGCCGTGACGGGACTCAGCGCCTACCTCGGGCGTTCGGGCGAGGCGCGAGCGCGAGGTTCGGTGCGCGTGTTGCTCAACGGCGAGGAGATCGGCCGTTTCGGAGACGGACCTGCGGCGTTCGAGGGCGGTTCGTCCTGGATCGAGGTGTCGGGTCCCCCGCTGGGCGACGGGGTGAACCGCCTGGAGCTGGTTCCCGAAGGGTCCGGCCGTTTTCTCGTGTCGGGGGAATTCTCCTACCGAAGCGAGGAGAGGCCCGCGCTCGAGGGGAAGCGGCTCGAGGTCTCGCGGGACCTTCGGGTCCTGCCGCCGTCCGCCGGGCGGGAGGGCGCGTCGATCCTCGCCGAGGCGGAGGAGAGCGGTGACGTGCCGTCTGCGAGGCCGGGCGACCTGATCCGGGTCCGTCTCGTCCTGAAGCCCTTCGAGCCGCTTTCCTACGTCATGGTGGAGGACCCTCTGCCCGGGGGCGTGGAGGTGCTGGGGCCGGCCACCGGTTTTTCCGCCGACGCCTTCGAGGACCGCGGAAGCCACGTGGCGCTCTTCTTCTCGCGCGTCCCGGCCCGGGGGCTGGAGGTCGTCTACTTCCTCAGGGCGGTCCACGCGGGGCGGTTCACCGCCGGACCGACCCGGGTGGAACCCATGTACCAACCGGAAGGGCTCGCGCTCGGCGAGGAAACTTTTCTGCTCATCGACGACGCAGAGGGGGTGCCGGAGAGCGCGGACGTCCGGTACGCGCGGGCGGAGGAGGCCTTCCACGCCGGGAAGCACGGGAAAGCCTTGAGCCTCTACGAGGGGATTCTCGGGGCGTTCCGGCTGAAGGAGAACGCCTACCGGGGGATTCTCGAACGCGTGCTGGCGTGCAGTCTGGCGCTCGAGAGGGACCGGAGCGCGGTGAGAGCCTTCGGGCTTCTTTCGGAGAGGGGGGCGGGCGTGGAGGACGACGTGTCTCGGATGCTGCAGGTGGCTTCCGCGCATGCGCGCTCGGGCGAGGGGGCGGTGGCCGTGAGCCTGCTCCGGAGGGCCTCCGGCGCAGTCGTCCGGGACTACGCTTCGCTCCAGGGTCTGTTGGGCGAGGCGGGGGGCCTGGAGACCGTGTTCGGCGTGCCGTCCCTGTCGGCGCTGCTTCCCGACGCGCCGGAGCTCGCCGAGACGGCGTTCACGCGGGCCGCCGCGAAGGTCGCCTCGCGCGAGCGGGAGGACCTTCTCGCGGGCGCGGGAGCCTTGTTGCGGTACGGGGTGGACCATCCCGGCGCGCCGAACAAGGAAAAAGCCTGGGCCCTGGGCTTGAAGGCGTTGCTGGACGCCAAGGCGTATGCGCAATGCGTGGAGGAATGCGAGCGGCACGCCCGGCTTTTCCCGGAAGGGCGCCGGCTGGACGAGGCCCTCTTCTACCGCGCCTTCGCGCTCTTCGCCCTGGGCAGGCACTCGGAGGCGCTCGAGGGGGCGCGGGAGATCCTGTCGAAGTCGTACTTCCGTCCGCGTGGCGGAAAGGGGCCGAGCCGGTTCCTCCACAACGCGGAATACCTGATCGCGCAGGTTCTGGAGGTCGAGGGGGAGGGGGACGAGGCGGTGGCGTACTACCGGCGTGCCTCGAAGTACATCCGCGAAGCCCGGCGGGCGCTGGCCGAGCTCACGGAGGCGGTGCTGGAGGCGGAGGGGATCGTGAAGATCCGGCCCGGGGAGACGGCGCGCATCCACGTGGCGTACCGGAACACGCCCGAGGTGAGCGTGAAGGCGTACCCGGTGGACCTGGGTCTCTACTTCACGATCTACAAGGGTTTCCGGGGCGCGGACCGGATGCGGCTTTCGGGGGTGCCGGCCGCAACGGCTTTCGTGTGGAAACCGGGGACGAGCGAGGACCGCCGCCGCCACGAGTCGGCGCTGGGCATCGAGGGGCTGGAGACGGGCGCCTACCTGGTCATGCTCCGCGCCGGGCTGGCCCGGGCGTCGGTGCTGGTGGTGGTCTCCGACCTGGCGGTCTCCTCGCGGACCTTCGGGTCCCGCCTGCGGGTGGAGGTGCGCGACGGCCAGGGCGAGCGGGTGTGGGGGGCGGGGGTGCAGGTGGCGGGGGCCGGCAAGATCCTGGGGGGGGGGTACACGGACCCGCGCGGGGTGTTCGAGGCGGAGGACGTCGACCCGGACGCGGTGCACATCCTGGCCTCTGTGGACGGCCGTTACGGGCTGGAAACCCGCGGGAAGAGGCGCTAGGGGAAACGTTCCCGGGCGGGGATTGCAGGTTTCCGATTGGAGATTTCAGCCGGAGGAGCAAGGACGCGTAGGGATGGTGGATTGGAGTCAGCCATGCGCCTTCGGCTACCCCGGAAACCATGAAAATATGGAGGGCGAGCCCCTTCGACCGTTCGACCCGGCTCACGGTCGATCCTGAGTCCGTCGAATGGATCGACTTCGCTCAGGGTTGTGGTGAGCGGCTCGACTGAGGGGTTCGACTGAGGCTCACCCGAAGTCCTCGCCGAAGTCCTGTCGAACCACTCCTGGCGAGCCGGCTGTGTTTGGGCTCGGGGGCCCGCCGCCACCGGTCTTGCCCATGCAAGGGCTATGGCGCGTCCTTCGGAGACCCTCGCCCTCCAAGGCGGTCATCGATCATGGTTTTCCCCGAATTTTCGGAACAGAATCCAGCCCTATCCCTCAGAGTCCGAGCTGGAGGGCGATCAGGAAGAGGTCGTCGTCCAGGTCGGGCTCGGCGGCGCTGGTGAGGATCTTCCAGGTGTAGCTCATCTGGACGCGGAGGGTGCGGGCGAAGGTGAACGTGAGGCCAAGCGTGTAGGCGTCGAGATAGCCGTCGTCGCCGGATTTGAACTTCTCGTCCCAGTACGCGTCCCAGCGGAAGCCGGCTTCCAGCCAGCCGGGCCACACGACGACCACGGCCTTGGCCTCCCAGCCGCGATAGAGGTAGTCGGTCTTACCGTCATGATCGAAATCGTCGTCCACGACGCCCCCGCCCATCATCCAGGTGAGTCGGACGCGGCCCAGGACGTCGAGGCGCACGTCCCAGGACCAGGAGCGCCGGAACAGGTCGGTCACGGTGCGCTCGTCGTTGAGGATCACCTCGGGGTGGCGGTTCCAGCAGGCATGGCCGCCGATGCGAACCGAGCGGACGGGAAAGCCCTCCAGGCGTTTCTCGAAGGCGAGGAGCGGATCCCAGGAGAGGCGGATCCCGTAGAAGTAGGCTCCGAATCCGTTGGTGAAGAGGAACTGCTTGTACTCGTGGCCGCCGATGAAGAAGTTCGCACCGAGCCCGTTGCCGATCATGAGGAAGTACCGGCCTCCGAAAAGTTCCCCCCGGACGGCGAGGCCCGCATCGCGCAGGTAGGTCCGGGCGCCGGGGAAGGCGGAGCTCATCGAGGGGCCGCGGGAGAGGGACCAGTCCACGACGCGCTGGGCGAACCGGGAGCGCGTCGGAAAATCGAGGCCGGCGCTGGAGACGCCGACTTCGTAGGCCGAGGGGACCTTCATCTGCCCCGCCTGGACGACGAGCGCGCCGTCCAGGGGGTTCCAGCGGCCCCAGGCGTCCAGCAGGCCCGGCGAGCCTTCCCATCTCAGGCCGATCCGGGCGTCCACCGGCGCGTCGGCGAGGGCGAAATCGGCGGACAGGCGCGCCCGGCGGAAGCTGAACCCGGAGGCTTCCGGGGCGGCCGTATCGCCCGTGTAAGGCTGCCGTTTCCCGTTCTCCACCTGCTCGAGCACGACGACCCAGAGCTGCAGGTAGCTTTCGATCCTGCAGGTCACGTCCGCGCCGGGCGGGGTCACCGCGAGGCCCGCCGGCCCGGGAAAGGGATGCGGGTACGCTTCCGGCTTCCCTTCCGGTATCGCCTCTTGCTTCCTCGTCGCCTCGACCGCCTCCGCCTTCGGAGGGGGAGCGGCGGGCTCGGCCTCGGGTTTCGCCGCTTGATCCTCCCCGGCGAGGACGGATCCGGCCCCAAGGGAAAAGACCAGGATCGTCACGAAGAGCCGGGCAACCATCGCATGCCGGATCAATGAAGGCGGAAGAGGTCGTTCCATGCGCGTCAATTCCCCGTCACCCCGTGGCCGTAGATGATCAACTCCTTGTCCTCGAGGATCGAGAAGCCGCCGTTCTTCCAGTCGAACTCCTCGTACCCGGACGGCATGGGATTGATGCGGATCGCCGCGACCCCCTTGACGCACTTCCCCGCGTTGTGATCCTTGTTCTCGTCGTAGTCGTAGCCGTCGGCGTACGTCGTGGGAGAGTACTTGGAGCCCCGGTCGGGCGAGCCCGGCGTGGACTGCGGGATGATGAGGCGGTAGGGGCCTTCCCCGCTGATCTTCCCCGATACGGGGTCGAGATAGGAAACGTCCATGTCCGCCCCGTCGCGCCGGTAGGCGATGAGGAGCCAGGGCTCGTCGGGGATGGTTCCCATGTCCGCGAGGCCGGAGGGAATCTGGTCCGCCGGCGGGTAGTTGACGAATCCCTGGTTGGGATCGGCGAAGTCGCCGGGAGCGAGCCCGTCGTCGTAGAGGCCGTAGGGAAACGCGTTGTCGATCTCGGAGATCGTGTAGTCCTTGGCGAAGCCGTCGGGCGCGATGACCGTGATGCTGGTGGCGCCCGTGAGATTCACGCCGGCGGCCGAGAGGAGGTCCTTCACCTTGACGCCCCCGTAGCGGGCGTAATCGTCGAAGGCCTGCTTGTGGGCGTTCATGAGGAGAAACTGGCTGTGGAACGGCAGGGACGCGATCTCGGTCCAGGTCATCGTGTACGTGGGAGCCGAAGGCTGTCCGGGCATGCTGTCCGGGTCGCCGGGATAGCGCACGTAATGGATCTCCCAGCCGTTCTCGTAGCCGTCGCCGTCGGAATCCAGGGAGTGGATCGCCTCGAGCGCGTCCCGGTCCCGGCCGTGGCTCATGTAGTCCGCGCCGTACGGATTCAGGGTGTCATGGTAGGTGGAAGGCGCCCCCGAGATGATGTCCGGGTCCGGGTTCGCGACCAGATGGCAGTAGGAGCAGGGATTGACCGTGTACGTCTTCGAGGTTTCGCTCACCTCCCCGCCCTTGTGACAGGTCTGGCAATCGTCCAGGCGCGTTCCCACGAGGCTGGGATAGACGTTGACCAGGTTGTTCATGTCGACGTCCGCCTCGTGCCCCTTGTACGCTCGCGAAGAGACGTACAGGCTGGTCCCGTCGTCATCGTCCCGGCACCCGGCGACGGCGAGGCCGGCGACGGCGAGTACGATCCCGAGCGCGACGGCTTTCTTCATGGCGATGTCCTCCAAGAGGGCGGGAAGCGTCGTTCCCATCCCGACATAACGAAGGCGAAAAAAAAGGGTCCGGCCGGAGGTCCGATCCTCATGCGCCGTTTTCCGGCGAGCTCCAGAGCCTCGGGTCACGATCTCCCATCCATCGGCGAAAGCCGTCGACGAGGGACCAGAAATTCCGGATGACGGTTTCCCCCTCTTCCGTCAAGACCGTGCCCCCCCCGCCGCTTCCCCCTGTGGATTTCTCCACCAGCGGTTTCGGGCTCATCCGGTTCATCTGCTCCACGAGGGTCCAGGCGTGACGGTATCCCATGCCCATCGAGGCCGCGGCGGCGTTGATGGAACCGTGCTCCCGGATCCGTTCCAGAAGCGTCACGCGGCCCCAGGCGATGAACGTCTCGCCGTCCTTCTCGAGCCACAACCGCCCGTTCAGCCTGCAGCCGTCCCGGGAAGGGCTGGGACCCAGGCCGGCGTCCTGGTCGTGAGCCCTCGGTTTCGATTTCCTTTTTGCCAAAGAAACCCCACCGTTATTCCATGTTCAATATAGCGAGCCGGGGCGGAGGGTCAAGCGGGAATTCAAAGGGTTCGCGTTGCCGACGGCATCGAGCGGTTCGCCGCGATCCCGTGCCCCTCCCGGCCGGCGACGATGATTCCGAGCGGAACGGGATCCTCCACGAGGGTCAGCCCCCATGCCGCCGCCTCCTGCGCGCCCGCGCCGCCTTCCATCCGGTCGTAGACCTGTTTCGCCGCGAGCGTTCGGATGATGACCTCCCCCACGCCGGTGGTCGCCACGGCGCCGGCCGGGCCCGCCCACAGCCCCGCACCGAAATGCGCCGAATCCCCCACCCGGCCGAGGAGCATCAAGGACGACCCGCCCGTGGAATTCGCGGCCGCAAAGCCGCCCTTTCCATCGGAAGCCACGGCGCCGATCGTGTCCGTGCCTTCCATCGCCTCCAGCACGGGGTAGCGCTTCATGAAGGCCAGCCAGGGCTCGTTGTAGGGGGAGACCGTTCCTTCTTCGAGCTTGTCGCGGCCCCGGGACAGGAACGCCTTCGCCTTCGGCGTGGTCGGGTCATACGGCGCGAACCCCGCCCACCGGGCGAAAGCCTCGGCGCCCGCCCCGGCGAGGATCGCGTGCGGGGTGTCCATCACGGCGCGGGCCACCAGGATGGGGTTCTTCACGCGCTGGATGGCCGCCACCGCCCCCATCCTTCCCGCCTCGTCCATCACGGACGCGTCCATCTCGAGGGTCTTGCCGTCGATGCACAACCGCGATCCCGTCCCGGCGTTGAACCGGGGGTCGTCCTCCAGCACCACCGACGCGCGAACCGCCGCTTCCATGGCGTCCCGCCCTTCGGAAAGCGCCGCGAGGCCGGCCTCCGCGGCTTTTTCGGGCCCGTCCCGCGCCTCCTCCTTCGCCCCCACTCCGCCGTGCGTGACGATGAACGCTTGCATGTCCAAGTCCAAGGTGGAAAGTCGAAAGCCCAAGGTCCAAAGCAGCAAAGCCGCAGGCAAATCGGGCAAACAGCCGGATTGGGCAGACCTATCGACCCCGATCTACATGATTTCCCTTCTAGAAAGAATCATGATGATCAGAAAGGGATCATGTGAATCAGGCTCGAAAAGACAACGCAGCACCGGAAATGTTCTCGCGAAAACAACATTTCATGACGTCGTGGTCCAGTGTCCCGCGACCCATGACTCTTCCCCGTTCACTCGTCTTGCAGCATCTTCTTGACGCGGTCGAAGTAACCGAGCACGACCTTGCGGTCGGCCTTGCCGATCCTCCCGGTGGAGAGGGCCTGCTCTGCGCGTTTCTCGTAGCGCATGAGGATGTCGGACAGCTGCCTCTCGGGCGCGCCCTCCCCTGCGGGACCCTGTCCCCGGCCGTGGACCTCGGGGACGGGGACGTCCACTTCCCTCGTCTCGGATTTCCCGGAGGCGTGAAAGAGGGGTTTCACCTTCACGTCATCGAACGATGCGGGCGTTCGTTCCGGTTCGCCCAACAGCGGGGGTTTGGACGCCGTTTCCTCCTCGCCTTCTCCGCCTCCGGGAGAGGGTTCGGCTTGTGCCGGAGCGGGGGGGGCGTCGTTCATCGGCTTCGCGGCGTCCTCACGGGAAGGCGCGCGTCTTGTGGGGAGGGGAACGCCTCCGCCGGGGTTCGCGGCGTTCGCCTTTCCGGCGCTTTCGCTGCTCGGGCCGCGGTCCCTCTCCGTCGCGGTCTCCTGCTCGGGAGCCTCGCGCGACCGGTCCGTCGGACCGGGGAGCATCGTGACCAGGGCCGCGGCCGCCAGCAACAGCACGGAAGCCGCCCAGCCGGGCCGGAACCACGACACGGGAAACGCGCGGGGGATGCCGGAGGGGTCGATCGACGCCGCGGTTTTTTCCACGAGAGCGGAGGCGAACCGGTCCCGGCGTCCGGCCGCGGAGACTTCCAGAGCCGTGAGGAAGGCGTCCTCGAGGCGGAGCTTGCGGTCGAGTTCCCAGGCGACGCGTCCGGAGCCGGCGGACCGGGAGAGAGCGAAGACGAAGCGAAGGCAGCCGGCGCCGAGGACGGCGAGCAGGGCTCCGGCCGCCAGGGCGATGGGGAGGACGCGGTCGCCGGGGGCGAAAACGAGGAACGAGAGGATGAGCGCCGCCACGGCCAGGGGCAGGGCCATGGCGAAGGGTTCGGTCCCCTGCAGGGCCTCGTGGACGGCTTTGCGCTTGCGGGCGCGTTTCAGCGCCTCGCGAAGCCGTTCCACCGGATTCTCGTTCGTTTCAAGCGGCTGCATCCTGACAGGCTCCAGGTCTTCGATCCTTCCGGATCTTACGGGATTCCGCGAGAAACCGACAGGGGTTCCCCTTAGCCCCGGCGCGGGCCGATGGGGTCGTGTCGCAATTGTCAATTTTACGGGCCGATGGGGTCGTGTCGCAATTG
>Ga0180431_10000736_pt1 | contig 46540 bp, 40 predicted proteins | sample SS_ome_11_FD_132459 | JGI IMG/M metagenome (GOLD analysis project Ga0180431, IMG submission 132459) | Hypersaline lake sediment archaeal communities from the Salton Sea, California, USA - SS_1_MS_1 metaG | ecosystem: Environmental > Aquatic > Non-marine Saline and Alkaline > Hypersaline >... | reverse complement strand
TCGATTTTCATCGCCTCGTTCAGCAGAATCCTCAGCACATCGGCAAAACCTTCAAAACCATTTTCAATTAACATTTCCATTACAACATCCAGCTTGTTATCATTGTTTCGGTGGGCCATCTTGTTTTCTCCTTAAGTAAAGTTAATAAAACCTTTATAGGAGAACGGGACAAGCCCACCTTTTCAAACGATTTTCGCAAGTGCCTGGGTTCCGGCTCGCTACGCTCGCCTCCACCCAGCCATTTGCTTGGTTAACCCGAATTTACAGAAACATATTTACACTAACTTAAAATGCTTGACTGCGGGTTGTGAAGTTGGTATTATCTCAACCCGAATTGTTCCGGAATAAAACAGACCGAGAGGCAGCGGCGGCATCGCCCCACATAAAGCCGTGGCGGTTTGCCTGTCCTTTTATGATTCTGACGGGAGGCCAACAATATGTCAAGTTCAGAAAATGACGGTTCAAGCAGGCAAACTCCGGGTAGCGTTGTTCAGGAAGGGGCGAACTTCTACGAAGACGAGATAAACCTGATGGATTATTTCAGAGTTCTCTGGAAACGGAAATGGTTCATCTTATTAGTGTCCATATTGCCGGCTTTTGTAGCAGGATTGGCCATATTCCTTTGGCCGAGAGATTATAAAATTACCTTCACTTATAATATGGGGCTGGGAGAAAAGGCCTTCAGGGTACTGGAGGATAAGTTTTACAGCACGGAGAATCTGGAGAAACTTGTTGAAAAATTGCAAGAAGACGGTTTCGATAGATGTGCCAAAAAATTGGCAGAACCCAAAACCACCGAAGACTTAAAAGAATTTGTTTCCTTCGAGATTTCACCACCATATTTTGAGGATATAAAACCCTCAGAGGCTAAGGACTTCGAGGAACTGCAAAAAAGCCTACAGACGAAGGAAACTCTTCTATTTATGCACGTGAAGGCAAAATCGGAAGAAAACATCCAGGAAATAGCCTCGTTTTGCAGAAAAAACTTCGAACAGGTCATACCTCTGTATTCAGAGAGAGAAGAACTAAATAACAAGATTATAAGCCTGAAGGAAATGATGGCTGACATTGAAGAGGCAAGATACACGTTAGACCTGCAGTTAGAAGGGAAAAAAACTACTTTAGAGAAGTTGAAGAATTCGAGTTTTGAAGGTTTAGACAAGTTACCAAGTGACATCGTTTTGCAGTTCAATAATATAGGAGATAATAGCGCCTTTTTGCCTTTGCCGTACCAAATACAGGCAGCAGAGACGCAGATAATTAATCTTGAAGAGCAAATTAGCGCCAACAAAGAAAAGTATGACTACTATGCAGGTTTGCTTAAATTGAATGAAAAGCTCATCAGCTATATAAAGAAGGTAATGCCCTCTTATTGTACGCTTGAGCAGTTTCATTCGTTTTTAACCAATATGTTGATTGAGTACGGCGAAAACAACCAGTTGCAGGATTATTTGAAGGCCTATATCAAAAGAACAGAAAATAAGATAGCGAATGCTATACCGTTGGTAGAGAAGCCAAAGGTTTATCCTCTTGCCAAGGGAACAGCCAAGAAAACTGCTATTGTGTTTGCGATAGCGTTAATGTTGTCGGTATTTACGGCATTCTTGTTGGAAGGCCTTAAAAAAAGCCAGTCCCGGCTTTCATAGAAGTATACTTACGAGTTAAAAATAGAATATGTAATAATGAACAGCGGTTGAGATAGCAGCCGACGGGGACGGAGTCTGAAAAAACGGTTGTGGCGTTTGAAATTGGGTTTGTTTGGGTTTGTTTTGGATGAAATAGTTCGTAGTTCGTTGTTCATAGTTCATTGTATTAACTGAAGTTATGCTCATTTGAGTATTCGGGAAATTGGGTTTGTTTTGGATGAAATAGTTCGTAGTTCGTTGTTCATAGTTCGTAGTTCATAGTTCGTAGTTCGTAGTTCATAGTTCGTAGTTCATAGTTCGTAGTTCATAGTTCGTAGTTCGTAGTTCGTAGTTCGTAGTTCGTAGTTCATAGTAAGGGGGCTGTCAGATTCCCGGGCGTTGGGGCGGTTAGTGAGGATACCTACGGCACAAGTTTGTGTTTCGCCAGCCATCAGGATGGCCTTATGATTTGCTATAATATACGAATAACGAACTATCAACAATGAACCATCCATATTCACATATATATTATACCAAATTTTAAGCTTGATTTCAACTATTTACTGCCCTGAAGGGTATTTATGATTAAAAAATTATTCCGCTCGCAGTTCCATAGTCTGCTGGCATCCCAACGGCGGAATTTGCAGAATCTTTCCGCTCTGGTAATACTTAATTTTCTGACGGCGGGTCTTTCTTTCGTGACCACCGTCAAGATTGCCAACGTGATTGGCAAAGAAAGCTTCGGTAATCTGGCTTACGCTATCGCGCTGGGAATGTATGGACAGGCGTTTGTCCGTTATGGAATCGACCGGACGCTGGTGCGCGATCTGATTCATTACCCTCACCGGTTCGCAGAACTAGTAGCCGGGAGTCTACTGTTACGGGGCGGCATTCAACTCCTTGTGATTGTTGGGCTATTGATATGGAAATTCACTTTTGATGCGTCCGGCGCACTATCATGGGGATTAGTGGCCGTAGTGGTGGCCTATTCGCTTAAGTCACTCGACATGCAGCCGGTGTATGATGCCTGGCTGAAGATGGGTCGCCATGCCGCATATAATTTTATTCAGCGGGCTTTATACTTTCTGTTAATCTGGATGATAATCCTCTGGTCACCGAATAACTTGTCTATCGCATGGATTGGCTTTGGTTTGCTGGGTACGGAAATTTTCTACCTGCTGCTTCAACAAAAGTGGGCGTTCCGGAGAATTGATTTTGGGGTGATTAAGGCTCCTTTGACCAGTGTGGCCGTTGACCTGTCTAAAAGTAATTTCTGGATATGGTTGGCAGCAATGGGGGCACTTTCATGGGGTTCTTTGAATCAAATTATCTTGAAGCACTATTGCGGGGCTGCTGAGCTTGGTGGATACGCGGCAAGCTGGCAGATTGCCAGTGTGGTCATGCTGTTACTGGTCCAGGTGGGTCGAATTGGTAACCCAGCTATTGCTCATAACACGAGGCCACTGACAAATAAAAAGGCACGGATTCACTTTTTAGTGCGATATTCCGGTGTGATGCTCCTCGTAGCGACACCAATTTGTATCCCTTTGTTCTTTTTCCCTGAGTTGATTTTAAGAACAATCTTCAAACCGGAATACGCTTCAGGGGCGGGGGGGTTGCGAGTCTTCGCCATTTATATGTTGGTTCTTTCTCTTGGCGTTGTTGCTTCACAGTATGTGATTTCGGCCAGGATGGAAAGAACCTATTTTGCCAGCGTTATTGTGGGTGGAATACTGAGCATTACCTTATGCTTGGTGTTGATTCCAAGGATGGCGGGCTTTGGAGCGGCCCTGGCGTTATTGATTGCTCATGGGATTTCGATGGGGCTTTATTGGGTAGCAATGATTCAACATGTTCGAAAACAGCGATAAAAAGGTCATCGTGAAGAATGTCTGTTCTGAAGTCGTCGCCAACAATCTATGTATCGGCTGCGGAGTATGTGCAGCCGTTTGCCCAAAGAGAAATCTCGAAATCCGATTTAACGAATACGGCGAAAACAATGCTTTTGAGACTGGTGCCGGCTGTGGTGAAAAATGCAATCTATGCCTGAAAGTGTGCCCATTTTATGATAATGAGGAGAATGAAGATACCCTCGGAAAGAAACTGTTTGCGGACATCCCCGATATAAAACATACGCCGGAAACAGGATATTATTGGGAATCGTTTGTCGGGTACTCGAAAATCAACGGGCATCGCGAAAATGGAGCTTCCGGAGGTTTGGCAACGTGGACGATGGAAACGCTGTTAAATGAAAATTTAGTTGATCATGTGGCTTGCGTATCTCCAAACGATGACCAGGAAAAATTGTTTAAGTTTAAGATATGTAACACCCCTGAGGAAGTTCGTAAATGTTCCCGTTCCTGTTATTATCCTGTCGAAACAAGCGAGGTTATTAAGCATATTCTTCAACACGAAGGTCGGTATGCGATTATTGGCTTGCCGTGTGTTTGTAAAGCCATCCGTTTAGCAATGCAACTGAATCCAAAGCTTCAACGTAGAGTAAGATTCGTATTAGGTCTTGTATGCGGGCAGACCAAAAGTAAATTTTTCGTCGAATATGTTTGTGCTCTTGGTGGCGGGGACCCTCATTGCCTCAAACAAGTTACGTTTCGTATCAAAGACCCAAACCGTCCAGCATCAGAGTTTGGAATGAAATGGGTCTGTAACGATGAGATGAATCCGAGGCGTGAAGGTGTAGTTTTCTGGACTGATGGTATGAACCGAATTTGGTTCGACCGCTACTTTACGCTCAACGCTTGCAACTTTTGTGACGATATATTTGCCGAGCTATCGGACGCTTGCTTTATGGATGCCTGGTTATCGCCTTATAGAAATGATAATCGTGGGCATACGATTATCTTAATACGTAATAGGGATTTACTTAATCTGATAGAAAATCCTGATTCCGAGAAAGCTCTTCAGATAAGTCATCTGCCCATCGAGCAAGTAATTCGAAGTCAAATTGGTGTGATATTCGAAAAACGCAAAGCCATTTCGGAGAGATTGGCTCACTGTGACAGGGCGGGGTTGGCAGCACCAGCTAAGCGAGTCAACAAAAACACTAAACTGAGGTGTGATTCTCGATTGGAGATTAGAACGAGATTAATCATTTCGCAAAGGAGCCCCGATATTTGGCTGAAATGCGGGAAAAGACTTCGAGAATTTCACAGAACTATGTTCTTACCGAGAGGGACACTTGTGTTCATTAAGTGGTGCCGAGGTTTTATTAAGAAAATTAATTCTTGGGTACCCATTTTTACCAGCAGATAACAAGGATATACCTATGCGGTTCTTACTGGCAGGAAACTCGACATATACGAATCACGGCTCAGAAGCGATAGTCCGCGGTACGGTTATAATATTGAGAGAGTTTTTCGATCGTCCCGAGATTGTATCTGCAGAAACGGAACGCTTTCCTTATTCTGATGTTCCTGAAACGGATCTCGGAATCATTCACAAGCCTGTTTTCCTGCCCAAACCGCATTCGACCCAATGGTTTTTCAATCAAGCTCGAAAGGCGATCCTTACTCGGCCGGTTGCCTACAAACATTTTGCCAGAGGCCTGTTGCCTGAAATTAAAAAAGCAGATGCTGTGCTTTCACTGGGTGGAGATGGCTATAGAAAGAGGCCTTTTTTGCCCATCGCAGAAAATGATCTGGCTGTAGAGGCAAAAATCCCTGTCATACTTTGGGGTGCGTCTGTTGAGCCTTTTGCAGGATCACTAAAATATCAGAAGTCGGTGTTCAATCATCTCAGGAGACTTAACGCTATCTTTGTTCGCGAAACCATATCACAGGAATATTTAGCTGATAATGGAGTCAAAGACAATGTGTACTTAGTTGACGACCCGGCTTTTCTAATGGAACCGGAGATGCCTGGTGACAGTGAATTTGTTGAAAATCTCCCTCGTGGAGCAATTGGGATATCTCTGAGTGGTTTATTCCTTAATCAAACGCGTTTTTCAGAAAACCATGAGGATGCTGTTTACAGAATTGTTGAAGCAGTGCGCCAACGATTTGGACGCCCAATCATTTTGGTACCTCATTGCGTGTCTTATGCCAATGATGACCACGCTTTTTTGGAGGGTGTATTGAGAGAAAATGCCTCTCGTTGGCCTGATGTAATATGCCTGCCAAAATTATGCCCAGCGGCAGAGATCAAGTGGGTAATATCTAAACTGCACGCCTTTGTCGGCGCCCGAGCGCATTCCACGATAGCTGCTTTCAGTACATACGTGCCTACTGTGAGTCTTGTTTATAGTTTTAAAGCAGAAGGATTCAATCAACGGTTGTTCAATTGTCTTGATTATGTTGTCAAGAAGGAGCAATGCGAGCCAGAGCTTATTGTTGAGAAGCTTGAGTTGGTTCTGGATAATCATGATGAGATTCGTAAGACTTTACGGGAAAAGATGGTCGAGGTAAAGAAAGGGGCAATGCGGGCTGGACAATTGCTTAAGGAAATTATATCGAATAACCGCGGATCTGAATGATAAATTATTACACCTGTCGCAAACGCGCATATTAGAACCAAAACTTTAAACAAAGGAGTATCTATCTTGTATAGAACTGCCAAAACTTGTGCAAAGAGCCTTTTTCGTTTTTTGGGATTGGATATTAGGCGAGCTCCACAATTCGAGCCTTATGAATGGCTAAAGGAAAAGAATATAAATACTATTTTTGACATTGGGGCTAATACCGGACAATTTGCATGGCAATTTCACAGGCTCTTTCCTGATGTAGAAATCTATTCTTTCGAGCCACTTGAAAATTGCTATAAAGAATTATTAAAAAACATGAGACACGTTCCAAAATTTCATGCATTTAATTTCGCTTTGGGAGATAAAAACGGCAAAGCTGAAATACATCACAATAACTTTTCGCCAAGCTCATCGCTTTTAGAAATGGAAAAGTTGCACAAGGAAGCTTTCCCTTATACCGATAAAGTTTGCGTTGAAGAAATCGAAATAAAACGTTTGGATGATGTAGCAGACAATTTGTCTATAAAAGAAAATATTCTGATTAAGATAGATGTGCAAGGTTTTGAAGATAAGGTAATCTTAGGTGGTGAGAAGTTAATATCAAAGGCCTCCGTGCTTATTTTAGAAACAAGTTTTCAGCCTCTTTACAAAGGACAGCTCCTTTTTGAGGATATTTATGAAATGTTGAAGCGCAGGGGCTATATATATTCGGGGTCGGAACATACCATCAGAAATCCGAACGACGGAAGCATACTCCAGTGTGACTCTGTATTTTGCAGGGATAAAATTTAGGATATGAATTTATGAGTGAATCAGATTTTTTCTGTCTAAATCCTGAATATTCGACAATGCGAATGATTACAAAAGAGCAGCCGAGAATTGAAAATGCTCTGTCTTCAAAATTGCAAACAGAGCTTTTTTTGCCAGCCAATCCTCAGCGGCAAGGTGAAGGCGGCCTGAGAACCAGAGGGTATTTCAAAAACAATCTTGACGATAAGCCATTGGTAAGTGTGATTACCGTTGTTTTTAACGGCCACAAATATCTTGAGCAGACAATTCAAAGTGTTCTGAATCAAAGCTATGATAATGTGGAATATATTATTATTGATGGCGGTTCCAATGATGGTACCATCGATATCATCCGAAAATACGAACATGCAACTGATTACTGGGTTAGCGAACAAGACAAGGGTATTTATGATGCGATGAATAAAGGAATTGATCTTAGTTGTGGAGAGTTGATAGGAATAATAAATAGTGATGATTGGTATGACGAGAGGGTTATAGGGGTTGCAGTCAAAGCATTTTTGTCTATGCCCGGTGCATCTGTTTTTCATGGAGACTTGTATAGGGTCGAACAGAGAAGTGGAATACTATTTAGAAAAAAACCTCTGTCTATGAGGTTGCCGATAAAGGGTATGGTTTTAAACCATCCCACTATGTTCATTAAAGCAAGTTGTTATAGAAATTTGGGCGGCTATGATACGTCATTTTCCCTGAGTGCGGATTTTGAGTTGTTGAGTAGGTTCATTGCAGAGGGAGTTGTTTTCTACTATTGTAAAGAGATTCTTGCGTATATGAGGTCGGGCGGAGCAACTGATGGATTAAGTAGGTTAGGCAGAAGATGTATTGAAAGCTATACAATCAGGAAGCGTTACGGTTATTCTACTATGTTGAATTTCATCCAGAGTTGCGGGATGTTTTTCGTCGGGGGCATGAAGGCAGTGCTGAAATATTTTCTAACCTGCGCCGGAATGGGATGCGTTTTAGAACTCTGGTATAAGAATTGCAGGCCGCATATTTGTCTAATCGATAAAAATAGGCAGTCTTGAGTATGGTAGGTTTTGCCGTTTTTTTGATCGCGAACATTCCGAGTATTGAGTTTTTCCTGCCGGGTTCCTTTCTTGTTAATATTGGGTTTGCGGGCGTTTTATTCTTCTGCGGATTTTCAAGGCGCGTTGTCAAAAACGATTTTGCCCTGAGGCTTTCTTCGAGTGTAAAGCTGTTCTTGTTTCTGTTGGTATCGTTTGTTTTGTATGGGCAAATCAGCGTTTTTATTTCTTTCCAGTATATAGATGATTATGTGTTTTTGCAGTGGCTGAAGTATCTTTATATCGTCGCGGTTTCCGCCCTTATCTTAATCTTCGCAGAAAAACAGGACATAAAAATTTTTGTTGTTTCTCAGGCGTTGTGGGGGGCGTTTGTTGCGGTTATGAGTATTGCGCACATTCTCGAGTATTCTGGTACACAGCACTACAATACAGTTGCTACCCCGATAGGGGCGTCGTTAATAATGTTTTTTTCTTATGCGACTTTTGCAAAGTCACGCGTCAGAGGGTTATTGTTGGCATGTCCCTTTATTATGCTGTTGTTGCTGGCTTTGATTTCACTCCCCAGCAGGAGCGCTTTGCTTTTCACGACTACTGTCATTTCTCTAATAACCTTGGTCGATATATATTATACACATTCGTTATCTGGCAGGGTATTAAAAATCAGCATTTATCTCATGATTGGCTTCCTTTTCTTTTATTGTTGTCAAAACAGTGGATTGTCGGCGCGGATGTATAGAATTAGAATGCACAGGTTGTTTAGTGAAATTGGCACAGAACCGAGAGTCCCCTTGTTATTAGATACGGTTTACAAGATTATCGATAATCCTTTAGGTTATGGCTTGGGCTCTTCTATGCGGTTGGTAGGATATTATCCACATAATATGTTTTTAGAATCGCTACTGGAATTTGGGATTCTGCCGACCACGTTTTTTTTCTTGATAGCTGCTGTGTATCCTGCATGTTTGTGCATCTGGGCGCTGAGAAATAAAGACCTGTTATTGTTGCCTGTAATTGCATTAGTTGCGTATTTGTTCTTAATCTTTAATACATCCTATTCGGTTGCACATATGTATATGTACTTTTCGATTCTTTCATTGGCGATGGCACATCAGAATCTGGCATTGTCTCACACAAAAAGGAAACGAGCAGGTATGGTATGGGCGTCGACGGCAAAGCCTCTGTTATAATTCCGACGTATAACAGGATACTTTCATTGAAAAGGGCGATGAGAAGCGTTTTGGCGCAAACGTATACAAATTTTGAAATAATAGTTATTGATGATGGTTCTTCCGATGGAACCCGAGAATATCTTTTGTCGCTCAATAATCCGCGAATCAAGCCGATATTTCTAATGGCCAACAAAGGCGCTAATGCCGCCAGGAACACAGGCATCAAAGAAGCCGGAGGAAAATATATTGCTTTTCTTGATGATGACGATGAATGGCTTCCTGATAAACTTGAAAAACAGGTTAACATTCTTGAACATAATAGCGATGTGGGGATTGTATATTCGGCTGCCTATATATCCCTAAAAAAGGAAAATATAGAATACAACACCATCCCGAAGGCAAAAGGCAGAATATTTGATGATTTGTTGGTAAGTAATGTTGTAGGTTCTACCTCTACGGTTATATTAAGAAGCGAACTGTTATCCGTCTATGGTGCATTTGACGAAAGAATACCTTCAATGCAGGACTACGAGTTATGGATAAGATTGTCTAAACATACCAAAGTTGATTTTGTGGGAAAACCTTTGGTTCTTTATAGTTGTATAACCAAGGAGAACAGCATATCAAAAAATGTGCAAAGCAACATCCAGGCGTTCAATTTAATATCGATGCTGCATAAAGAAGAGATTGATAACTTGCCCTGGAAACTTAGGCGAAAAAGAAGAGGTTGGTTCAATGCTACATTAGGGTTGAAGTATCTTTATAATTACAGGCGGGTACAAGCAGCAAAGCATTTCATAATGGCATTTTTTCTGACATCTTCTTTTAAGTACCTGATTGTGTCTTTGCTTTCTCTTGTTAGCCCCAAGCTATTATTCCACATTAGAAGCAAAATACGAACTCGTTAATTAGGATTCTCAAAAACAAGAATGAAAAGAATCTTATTAATCCGTCCCGATTTGCCAAAGGACTACCCAATGGGCAAGTTACCTCCGTTTCTACCACTGGGTTTGGGGTTTTTAGCAGGCGTCTTAAAGAATGCGGGTTATCACGTTGTAGTTCTTGATAATTATCTTTATGGCAAGCAGGCGGATGAGTTGTTGGAAGATATCAGGTCTATCAAACCTGATTTAATCGGCATTACAGTAACTGTTGCTACAACGTCAACCGCTGCTGATATTGTTTCGGCATTGAAGGATGAAAATATCCCGCTTGTAGTGGGTGGTCCTCAGGTTACCATTGATCCGGTTGGTACCGTGAAAAGGTTGAATGCTGAAATAGGGGTGGTTGGAGAAGGCGAAAATACACTTTTCGAATTGTGCCAGGTTTTATGCGACACAGGAAGCTTGTCTTTTGACCACCTCCAAAAAGTTAACGGGCTTATACTAAGAGCTGGCAAAAATGGAGAGTATTATTTGACTCCTAATAGGCAGTCTATGAAGGAATTAGACACATTGCCGTTTGTCCCCGTGTCTCTTTTTCCTTACCAGAAATATCAACATACTACCCCGGAACTTAAAGCCAGTCCTTTGGGCTGGATGAGTACCAGCCGCGGCTGTCCGTGGAATTGCAGTTTTTGTTCGAACATTCTCGTATGGGGCCGACACTATCGTTGTATGGGGCCAAAGAGAGCGGTCGATGAGATGCAATACCTTGCGGATAATTTTGGCGTAAGGGCCATAAACTTCAGGGAAGACAACTTTACTGTGAACAAACAAAGAGTTATGGGAATATGTTCCTTAATCAAGGAAAGAAATCTCAAGATAGAATGGATGTGTGAAAGCCGTGTTGACATAATAGACGAAGAAATGCTGACATCAATGAAACAAGCAGGCTGCAGCGCGATATATTTCGGCATTGAAAGCGGCACACAGCGAATATTAGACCTCCTGCGAAAGGAAACAACCGTAGAACAAAACGAAACCGCGGTAAACTTATGCAAAAAAGTTGGAATAAGGCCAATAGTTTCCATAATGTTAGGCATTCCCCGGCAAACTCTAAAAGAGAACTACGAAAGCATTAGTTTTATAAAGAAGTTAGACCCGGATATGGTTTATTTTAATGTTTTTATGGGCTTCCAGGGCACGGATCTATATGAATATATAATAAATCATGGTTTAATTTATAAGAAATGGGAGGAGATAATACTTCCCAATAGTGAAGTCTTAACCTGGCCTGAAAAATTAAAATTAAAACAAAAAGCAGAACTGTTGTATAACACTTCACCAAAAATCCTGTTTAGACATATAAAACGGATGGGACTTTTCCGGACCGCCCAAAAAGGGGTATTAACCATCAGAAGGTATATACAATCGAGGTCTAATACTTAAATGCACCGCCAGAATACCGCAGAACTGAAACTGTCAGTATTAATGAGCATCTGCAGCAGAGATAACGCAGGCTATTTGGATGTGGCGATCGAAAGCATTGTAAATCAGACCAAATCAGCCGATGAAATTGTTATAACTCAGGACGGCCATTTAACCCAGGAACTATCCCGGACAGTCCGGCAATGGCAGCAGAAACATCCCGGCCTGCTCAAAATCGTCTCATTACCTGAAAATAGCGGCCTTGGCGTTGCGCTTCAGCAGGGCTTAAACGCCTGTTCATATAGCATAATAGCCCGAATGGACGCTGATGATATTAGTTGTCCTGAAAGATTTGAAAAGCAGTTACAATTTCTACAGGACAACCCCGGCATAGCTGTTGTTAGCTCATGGATGGCCTGCTTTGAAGATGACCCCGATAAAATCATCTTTATAAGAAAAATGCCACAAAAGCACGAACATATTAAAAAAATTGCAAGATCCCGCAATCCAGTACTCCATCCTCCGGTTATGTTTCGTCGCTTTGAAGTGGAAGCCGTTGGTGGTTACACTGACTTACGACGTAACCAGGATTATCATTTGTGGGTCCGAATGCTCTTAAAAGGTTCAAAAATAACTTGTATTCCTGAACCGTTGTATAAGTTCAGATGCGACGGGAACTTTTTGAAGCGCCGAACAGATCTAAAACATGCGATTTCAATGATAACGCTGCAAAAAGAATTTGTAAAAATCGGTTTTATATCCTACCCACGATACCCTTTCAATATCGGCGTTAGAATATCAGTATGTATTTTGCCTGTTCCAGTTACCCGGTTCATACGGAAAAAACTATTAAAATTGTAGTTTCATTACTATGATGCAGATATTTTTATTCTTATTAAATCCTTTTCTAGTAAACCTCGCCTTTCTTTTATCTTTTCTTATCAGATACGGCCTGTCCTTTCCAGAGTATAATTTTGCTCCTTTTAAAAAGAGTTTTGTGTTTTTGACGCTGATATATATGTCGGCATTAGTTATTTTTGGAGTATATAAGGGCAGATTCAGGTCGTCATGGGAACTGTTCGAAAGAGTGTTTATAGGCGTTTTTCTCGGGACGCTGTTGAGCGTTGCCTTTGTTTATGTCTTCAGGTCGAAGTGGGGGGCATTTCCGACAAGCGTGTTTGCCATTTCATTTCTTATTAATCTGCTTTTGATTTTTAAGGTCAATCAGTTCATCCTGAAGTCCGGCAGGAGAATCAAAAAGAAAGTCGTAGTCATCGGGCAAGGTAATATAGACGACGTCATGGTAGGGAGAGCCAACATAGAAAGAATCGAAATCAATAAAATCAAAGAAATAACTAAGTATGCAGACATTGATGAGATTATTATCTGCGACCAAATCCCGAATGAAAAAGATATGAGCTTTATAACCTATTTTGCACAAAAGCTGAAGGCAGAAATTGTTTTTAGCCCTGTTTGTTACGCCAAACTGCTGCCTGAAAAAATCAACGGCAATAATTTAACTCATTCATTAGCTACTTTTGTCGGCAGGAAACAGGATACCGAAGAATTCCTGATAAGAATTCTCGATATTATAGGCAGCCTGGTCATGTTGATTGTACTAAGTCCGCTCATTTTTCTGGCTGCACTTGGTATTAAACTTACTTCCGAAGGACCTGTTATTTACAAACAACAGCGGATCGGGAAAGACGGCAAGATTTTTACTCTGTACAAATTCAGAACGATGATAAATGATGCTGAGAAGCAGCTTGGGCCTGTCTTGGCAACAGAGAACGATCCGCGGGTTACGAAAGTCGGCCGATTCCTGAGAGATACGCGCGTCGATGAAATTCCGCAATTACTGAATGTCATACTCGGCCAGATGAGCCTGGTCGGTCCCAGACCTGAACGGCCATACTTCGTCAAGCGTCATAGAGCATTGATGGAAATAAGATTGGCCGTCAGGCCGGGATTGACGGGACTGGCACAGATAAGAAATGCCTACGATTTACATCCCAATCACAAAATTAAATATGACTATCTGTATATTCAGCGGCGGTCTTTGCCATTGAATCTTTATATCCTCGCAAAGACTATTCCCGTCGTATTATTAAAAAAAGGCCAGTGACTACCATTGCAGCCGCGCTCTCAACGAATCACCTTGTAAATCACCAGTGTCCCGCTCTTTTTGTGATTATTTATCCACGTTGAGTATTCTTCCTTAATGTCTTTACCAATCCCCGGCTTTTCATCCTCACTTCCAACAATTCTTACGACATATTTGGCCTGCTCAGGGATATTCTTGTCGTATATCAATCCTTTCCGCTCTGCATAAAAAGCTATGCGCCTATCGGGCACAGCAATAATATCTTCGAGGTCGGTGTTTTTCTTCAGCCATTCTGCCGCCTCCTTATAGCCCTGCTTTTCCAGTCGCAGAGGTGTAATCCTAACAAATTTGGCTATGCAGACGCTCAGGCCAACTGCTGCAAGTACGAAAAACCAGCGTCGCCTGTTCCTGTGTGCTATTAAGTTGTTTTTAGACATCCTTCTGTTGAGCCAGTATGCAATTAACTGAAGGCCGACCACCACATAAAAAACGGTAAACACAACCATAGGCATACAATGTCTTCTGCTTATATAGCCGTAATTAATATGGAGCAGTACCATCATTACCGCATACAGGACTATTAAGGCAAATATAAAGAGCTTTTCGGTTAGCAAGACCTTCCGCAATTTGCCAAAATGATGATAAAGACCAACCATCAGCGGAAGTATAAAAAAATGCATCAGGTTTTCACTAATTTGTTGTACGAGCTTGCCGAGAGCTTTTAATATATCGGCTGGCAACCCTGAAGCCGTGTATCCTGCTGCGGTATCGTCAAGACCATTTTTTTTGACACCGTCGGCCTGCCGGAGTGTGTTATAGTTGATAAGTCTTTTCAGCTTTGTCGGCAAGACCGTCCCTTTTACTTTCAGATAAGGTGCCGCCGGGGCCGCAAATCCCAGTAAAAGAATCAGCGTTAAGAAAACAGCTTTGGGCCTGCTCATATTCTGTTTCGGAAGAAATAAGCTGATTAACAGCCACAAGATTGCATATATTACTATCTGTGCGCACTCTGCCCGTATTGTGTGCCCAAGTCCTGCTGTAAAGCCTGCGACCACAAACATCCACCATTTCCCGAATTTGCTTGCCCACATTAGGAATAGAAGTCCCGTGGACAAAAACAAGATATGAGGCCATTCACGAATAACATCGCTTCCGAACTCTGCCGGATAAGGCAGCATAATTAAAATTAATAGTCCCCAGAAACTGCGACGCGGTCCGACCAGCAATTTCCCGATAAAATACAGCGGTATTAGCGACAGCACCCTGCATAATAAGGTTATGCTTTGGGCCGAATATATCCAGCTCTGTGCCGACGAACCGTTACTAAACAAAGCAGCATATTTATGAGCTATGAAAATAAGAAACGGATAGCCTGGAGGCTGTGCTTTTATGGTACCGATTGGATTACTTGAAAACTGTTTAGCTCGCTCAATATAAATGACGCCGTCTTTGGCAATAAGAACAGTCGTGACAATTAGATATGTGCCTATTCCAAGAGCAATTGCCAATAAAATCAAAATATACGCTAAATCACGTTTTTCGACAAGCCGACCCGCCTCTTTATCAACAGCCATTAGGACCTCCTGTTTTCTTAACCATAGAGTGTCACTTTTTCGTCCATTTGTCCAGCCAGTCGAGCACGGTCTGATGCCAGAGAATTGAATTGTTCGGCTTAAGCACCCAGTGACCTTCATCAGGAAAATAAAGCAGCTTGGCGGCAATGCCGAGACGGCGAAGGGCATTAAACGCAGCAATTCCCTGAGTATCCACTACGCGAAAATCCTGTGCACCGTGAATGACCAGCATAGGCGTCTTCCAGTTCTTAACGTAGTGAACGGGATTGTGCTTTTCGTAGCCTTCGGGATTTTCCCAGGGTGTGCCGATATGGTCCCATTCGGGGAACCACAACTCTTCGGTATCAAAATAGGCCATCCTTTCGTCGAGGTTACCATCGTGATTGACCAGGCACCTGAAGCGGTTTGGCCAGTTGCCGGCAATCCAGTTAATCATATATCCTCCGAAAGAAGCGCCTAAAGCACTGACGCTGTTACCATCCATCCACAGGCAGCGTTTCAGAGCGGCGGCGAGACCTTTTTGCAGGTCTTCGAGGGGCTTTCCACCCCAGTCGCCGCGGATGGAATCGGTAAAGGCCTGGCCGTAGCCGATAGAGCCGTGGAAATCCACCATAACTGCGGCATAGCCGGCACCGGCATAGACCTGAGGATTCCAGCGGTAGTGAAATCTGTTTCCAAAAGAACCTTGCGGTCCTCCGTGAATTAGAAAAGCAACAGGGTATTTCTTCTCAGTTTCAAAGTCCGCCGGCTTCACCACGTAGCAGTAAACCGTCTCGTTATTGTATCCTTGGAAAGTGAACTGTTCATATTGGCCCATTCTGGCGGCGGCGATTTTTTCAGCGTTGATATTCGTAATTGAGCGCACATCAGAGCCATCAGGGCTGACTGAGTAAAGTTCTACAGGCGAATGTAGATTATTCAAACCGTAAACAATGCGCCGGCCCGCTGCGGCAGGTGAACTTACATAACCGTCCCTTACAACGGTACGAACATTACCGGTTTTTACATCGATGGCGAAAAGGGATTTCTGGCCTAAGTTAGGGGCCGCTGCGTAAATCGTTTTGCCGTCCGGCGAAAAACAAATAGATGACGGCGAACGGTCCCAGTTTTCGGTTAAAATTCGCTCTTTGCCGTCAGGCCACCTTCGCAGGACAATCCGAAAGCGGTCGGACTCATAGCCGGCTCTGGCCATCGCCAGATATGCCAGGGTCTTTCCGTCAGGTGCAAAAACCGGCCCTGTATCCCAGGCCTGATTTTTTTCGGTCAGGCACTTCGGCGGCTTCGAGGCATCGACAGGGACGCTATAAAGGTCGAAATCGGTTGACCAGGGTTCTTTGCCGTCTGCGAGACGAGCGGTGAAGATAATTTCTTTGCCGTCCGGCGTGAATGTTATCTCTTCCGGCCCGCCGAAGGGTTTGGATGGTGTGTCGGCGTTCATACCCGCCATCGCGTCCACCGGCTCGTCGCCTGCCAGCGGCATAACAAACAAATGGGAGCGGCGGCCGTCTTTCCATGTGTCCCAGTGCCGAATAAAGATGTGCTCATAAATCCGCCCACTTGTTTTTTTCCGTTCAATTTCATCGAGTCTTTCCTCTGTGCACTCCAGCGAGTTGCAGTCAGGGAAGACTTCCATAGTAAAAGCGATGTTCAGACCGTCGGGCGAGATGAGAAGATTTCCGACATCAAGGGGCAGTTCGGTAATCTGTTCGGCTTCGCCGCCGTTGATGCGGATTCGCCAGACTTGTGAAGAATCGCTGCGCTTGGATATAAAATAAATAGATTTGCCGTCGGCAGAAAACCGAGGATTAGAATCGTTCTCGGTGTGTGACGTCAAACGTCTAAGGCCGGTTCCGTCGGAACGAACCATCCAGAGGTCGCTCCGGGGCCGGTCGGCTTCAAGGTCGGTCTTTTGCAGGACAAAAACGAGCCACTCACCGTCCGGCGAGACCTGCGGGTCGGAGATACGTTCCATAGCAAGTAAATCGCTCACCGAAAACGGATAAGTAGATTCACACGGCCCCGAAGCAAAGCCGGAACTTACAAAAATAATCTGAAACAAAATTATTAAACGCATAATATTCTCCTTAAATTCGAATGACACTTTATTCGTTACGTGTTATTTCAGTTGGGGTTTTGTTCGTCAGATAGACGCCGGAAACGACTAATACCGTGCCGATTAACAATGACAAAGTGACCGGTTCGGCCAGAATGAGAAATGCAAGTGTAACGCCCCAAATCGGAACGAAGTTAATAAATAGGCCGGCCTTGACCGGTCCGATTTTTTTTATCCCTTCATAGTACCACACAAAACCTATCACCGTTCCAAAAATCGCCAGGTAAAAAATGCACAGCCAGTCTGTTACGGAGTAATGGGAAAGAGCGCTCATCATACCTTCAAAATATGCCGGCGGAAATAAAGCAGCTGCGCCGATTGCGGATGCGAAAGAGACCAACACAAGCGGCGAGTAGTCGGTCATTAATGATTTTCCTATTAAAGAATAGGCCGTCCAGCTTAAAACACAGAAAAATATATAAAGTTCACCACGTCCCAGGCCGCCATTGACAATCTCAATCAGATTACCCCTCGAAATAACAATTACCGCACCGGTTACCGAAATGATGATACCGATAATTTTTATTAGATTGAGTTTTTCCTTAAAGAGAAAAGATGAAAGAATGGCAATGAAGATGGGGCAGGTTGCGATGATGATTGACGCACGGGAGGCTTCGATAATTTTGAGTCCCTTAAAGAAGAAAATATTGTATGTAAAGACACCGGTGGCCCCAAGAAGGAAAACGGCGATGATTTGGGCGGGTTTTATTACAGGAAACTTTCCTTCGACCTTCCAGGTAACCAGGAAAAGGCAAACGGCTGCTTGCGCAAATCTCAAGAAAGAAGCTGAAAATGGTCCAACATTTTTGACAACAACTTTACCGGCAATAAAAGTGCCTCCCCAAAATGCCGCCGTCAACAACAATTTTAAGTACAAAACAAATTTTTTTGGCTGCATAGGAAAATCTTTCGAATATACACCCGCAGCGGTTTTCGGCGATGCATCAGCTGGGCGCTTGTGCAGTCAGGGTGGTCTGCCTGCAGCAAATCAGGATTTTCCGGATTTGCTCAACTCTTCAATCGCACAGTCTGCGGCCAACTGCAAAGCGCTGCGAATTGCTTCCAACTGCTGCTGGTCGGGCCGGCCTGTCCATTCGTCCATCCAGAACTTTTTAAATTCTATACAAAGCACACACGCAGATTCAGGAAACGTCTGATGAATCCAGTTAGCGAACCAGCCGCCGCGAAATTTGACATTCTCCCGCACGTCAAGCCCGCGCCCGAGAAAATCAAACGCCCTCAAGTCGGCTAAAACAGCTTCAACAATTGATGCCCATCTCGCCCGCTCCATTGTGCCGGTGCCGACATTAACATCTGGATTCAACTCCGCATCTGCGGCGGGGCCGTCAGGACTTTCGCGGCGATGATTGTAACTGTGAATATCGAAGACCACAAAGCGCTTAACCCGGCTTTTCAACTGTGAAAAAAGCCGTTGAACCTCGGCATAAAAACCATCCCAGAACTGCAGCGAGTGCTCAATTATCTGCTGCGATGGTTTTTCTTTCCATACTTTCAGTCCCCAGGCATCTTCAGGCTTAAGGTAAATGGCTTTGTCGCGGGGACGATTTAAGTCCACCTCGAATCGCGACGTCCGGACAATAATGTGATTTTTTGCAAAGTCAACCATTCGGCCGGTGAAGGGGTCTTCTTCCCTGAGCCGGCCGGACTGGGAAAGTGCCATCATCTCGGCGGCCTGCCGACTTACCATATTGCCATTGTGAATAGCCGTTGCAACAAAGGGACAGTCGAGGTTTTGAAATTTCCATATAACATTTTGATTCTTCATACAGGCAGGTATTATATTGACGCTGAAGAAAAATAGCAAAACAAAACAACTGTTGCATATCGCAAATTCTGAGACTTTGAGTTCGTCCTTTGTGATGACGGGCAACGGGCTTGCCCAAACGCATTATTTTGCGTTTGGGGGCTCCTGACTCATTCGTGCCGAAGAGATTCAATCGGGTCCACATTGGCAGCGCGATAGGCCGGATACAAACCGAAAATTAATCCGACAGTCGCACTAATACCAAAAGCCAATACTAATGAGCTGACTGTAATTACCGTCGGCATATTGCCAAAATATGTTACAAAAAACGGGATACAAGTGCCCAAACAGATTCCAAGAATGCCGCCGGCTATCGTCAGCATCAGCGTTTCCGAGAGAAACTGGATAATAATATCGCGCTTTCTTGCGCCAAGGGCCCGGCGAATGCCGATTTCGCGCGTGCGCTCACTGACGCTGGCCAACATAATATTCATAATCCCTATTCCGCCGACTAAAAGCGAAATCGCTGCGATTGAGCCAAGCACAATACTGAAGATGCGTTTGGTGCGGGCCGCCTGACGCAACAGCTCCAAGGGCACGACTATCTGGTAGTCGTCCTTCTTATGAAATCGGCTCAAGAGCGTGTCCAGAATATCCCGTGTCGGCAAAACTTTATTCATTTCATCAACTTTCACTATTACCTCCTGCAGTTCAACCTTCTCTATACTCCGTTCGGCTTCACCGCTGATCTGCATTGATATTTCGCCGAAACGGTCCTTAACCGTCGTCAACGGGATATAGATAGCTCCGACGTTCGCACCACTCATAGCCCGCTCCACGGGAATTTCACCCCCAAAACCACCCGCATTTGAGAGGGCAGCTTCTGCGCTTACAATACCTATTGGCCGGTAATAATCTCCGGCTATTTTGACATCCTGGCCCATTGGGTCGTCAAATCCGAACAATTCCCTCACCACTCTCTCATCAACAACACAAACACCCTGTTTATGGTGCATATCGATAGAGCTGAGAAACCGCCCAAGTTTCAGTTGAATAGGCGCCGTCTCAGTATGCCACGGCACTGTTCCGATAATTTCAATCGCCACCCTGCGGTTTCGGTACCAGGCCTGTTGAGAGAAGCGGCGAATCGGCACCACAACCTCAACGTCGGGGATACCATTGCGAAAACGTTCGGCATCGACATAAGTCAGACCGTATTCAACCATGCTCTCCCCCTGGCTGCTGGCCTGCTCGTCTTTGGGAGGTTTGATTGTTTTGATAATAATATTGAGACTGCCTAATCGTGCAATCTGTTCCTGGGCGGTGCGGCTGGCACCCTCACCTATCGCCAGCATTGCTATAACCGAAGAGACTCCAAAGATGATACCTAACGTCGTCAGAGTCGAACGAAGCCGATGCATCCACAAACTCTTTAGTCCTAACTTTACCGTGCGCTTAAAACGAAACAAGAACATAATAGGTTAGGCCTCCCTGTATTGAATCTCTTTTATGCGTCCGTCAAAGAGATGCACAACCCGCTCGGCGTTTGCTGCAATGCCCTCATCGTGCGTAACTACAATCAGAGTTTTACCTTCTCTGTACAGATTATTGAGAATGTTGAGAATTTCTAAGCCGCTTTCCGAATCGAGATTGCCGGTCGGCTCATCGGCGATAATAATCAGCGGGTCGTTCGCCAGCGCTCTTGCGATTGCCACGCGCTGCTGCTGGCCGCCGCTCAGTTCCGAAGGTTTGTGCTTAATCCTGTCACCAAGACCAACCATCTCGGCCAATTCAATGGCCCGCTCAGCGCTGTTGTGTTCGGAATAACCCTGGTAGTACATCGGGACCTCGATATTTTCTATGATGTTGAGCTGGCCGATAAGATTAAACGATTGAAATACAAAACCGATGTGTGCGCCGCGTATTAATGATAACTGGTCATCGTCCATCCGGGAAACGTCCTGTCCGCCGAGCACGTAACTGCCGCTGGTTGGCCGGTCAAGGCAGCCAAGCATGTTAAGTAACGTGGATTTGCCCGAGCCGCTCGGACCCATAATGGCAATATATTCCCCACTGTTGATGGCAAGGTCTATGTCGCGCAAAACCCGAAGCTCTACTGTTCCAAGCTGATAACTCTTGCACAACTTCTCAATCTCCAGAACAGCCGTGTCTTTTTTGAACTCAAGGCTTTTGTGGGATTCCTGCATCGGCGGCTCGTCCCTTTATATTTCTCTTTCCACGCTCGGGCCTGGTTCGCTCCGGGCCTGTTCGCTGTTGTTCCTGTTGCGTTGGTCGCTTTGGAATATCGCCCGGCGGTTTTTCTCGGACCTTTCTATACCCTGCTGACTCATCCTGGTCAATCAACCTTGGGGGATTTAAGAGCACTTCTTCTCCCGCCTGCAGACCTTCGACAATCTCGACAAAAGTGTCATTGAAAGCTCCCGTTTTGACCTCCCGCTGCTGTGGGCCCTGCGGTGTCAAGCAATAACATACCTTTTTGCCGGCTCGGTTCGCCACCACCTGAACAGGCACAATTATAACATCATTTAACTGCTCAACGAGAATTTCAACCTTGGCCGACATCCCTGGTTTGAGAAATTCATAAGTGCCCTTGATGCTGACCTGTGTAGTATAAACCTTAAGGTCGGGACTTAGCCAGCTCTGCTGAGGGTCGGGCAGCGGCGCAACTCCAATCACTTCGCCGTGAAATACCCTATCTGGGAAGGCATCAATGACAATTTTTGCACTTTGACCCGGACGAACTTTGGTAACAGAAGATTCGTGGACGTTAATCTCAGCTATCATTTCGGCGGTATCCGGCAGTGAAATGATATCCTGGCGCTGATAAACCGTGGCCCCCTCTTCGATGACCCTTTCTCTGCGCCCCCGACGGTCGCTGCTTGAAGCATATGTCACCAGCCCTGCTGCCGGTGCCTTGATTATGCAGGCATCAATCTGTCTTTTTAGTTTTTCCAGGCGGCTTTTTCGCAAATTATAGCGTGCTTCGGCGCTTTTCAAAGTGGCCAGGTTCTGGGCAAGCCTTGAACGTGCACGGGCAAGCGTTCGCGCCAACTCAAGTTTTGCCTCATAATGATCGCTAAGCAGTTTTTCAGCCTCCTTTGGAAAATCGTAAAGCTTAAATAATTCCAGAGCTATCTCGGCCCGTTCTTTCTGAATGTTCAGACTGTTTACATCCAGTATATCTGTCTCCAGCTCGGTTTTTGAGACGAAATTGGCGTCGTAAAGCATCCGGGTGCCGTCCAACTGGTTGATTGCTCTTTTTAGTTTCATCTCGGCCAGAGTAATATTGTCAATGTATTCCTTGAACTGCTGCGAAGCTGCCCCGCCAAGGCTGTTGGTATCATTAAGGAGAAAGGCAATATCGGTCGGATTCGGGACATCGTTTGCATCACCGATAAATTTCTTCGCTACGGCCTCACCCAGATATTTCTTAAAGTCCATCAATGCAAACTTTACCTTCAATTGGTCTTCGGCAATATCACTTTCATTTTGTTTGAGCTGAATTTCATAGGCCTCTCTTGCCTCTGCATAGCTTGCCTCGGAAGCGGCAAAATCGATCTCCCGCTGGGCAAGCTCTTCCTCCAGCGAAGAAGAATCCAGTTCAAAAAGCATCTTACCGTTCTTTACATCCTCTTCGGTTATGTAAGTGCCCTCGGGAACTAAACTGATTATCGTCGCTTGGCCTTCAACTTCGGACTTAATATTTATGGAGTTGCGTGCCTTGATACTGCCGCTTTCGGTAACAGTAACGACTAAATCATCACGACGCACCGTAAATGTGCCAAGACTTTTGCTTGATACGGCGGAAGTTGCGGACTTCATCGAGACCAGAAACACCATTGCTGCTACTATTGCGGCAAGGATGAGAATACCCAGCAGCCATTTCACAGTCTTTCCGAATCGGCGTCCGCCGGGGCTTCTGAACATTTCTTTATTTTCTCTTTCTTTATTCATTTTATAGTTTGCTCCCACATACCATCCGGCCTGACCTGCAGGATACCGGTATCCCGGAAAAAAGTCAACTTTGCGATTGTGTGCTCAATCAGAGCTTCGGTAACACGATTTTGCGACTCAAGCAGGGCGTCCTGCGACTCAAGCATAAGCCGAACCGTCCCTCGCCCGATGTCCAACAACATTTCGTTATTCTCAACGCGTTTTTTGGCCAAATCAAGGCTGATTTTTTGGATACGGTACTTTTCCGCCGCCTCTTCGAGCTGACGATAGGCCTGCCGCACGTCGAATTTTACTTCTTCCATTTGTTCATCGTATTCACGCTGTCGCTGTTGTAATGTTATCAGTGACTCCCGATAAGCATTGCGCTCGGCTTTTCGGTCAAAGGGCAGGACGGCTTCAATTCCGAGTTCATAACCACCCCTGTGAAACTGTAGGCTGGCTACTTCAGTCTCAGGTTTCGAGTCGACCCGGGCGCTTCCGACAAGATTAAGCTCGGTGCCGAGGCTGTCAGCGGCCAACTGAACTTTACGCACGGCATCGTTAATCCCGTCACATGTGTTGGCCAAATCCAGACGCCGAAGCAGTGCTGTTTCAATTGCCATATCCTGTGTAAAATCAGGCTCGCTTATCCCAATCTCCTCAAGTGCCCTGAGCTCATTCTGGTCCAGTTGTATGTCAACATCGGTTGGTAGAGATAACCTTATCTTGAACCTGTCAAGCTGCTGTTGATAATTTTGCTGGGCCCTAATGTAGTTATCCTGGGCATTTAGTTCGCTTTGCTCGGCCTCATCCACGTCAAAATGCGCCTTGCGGCCGAATTTTGCTTCCATCTCCAGACGCTTTTTGGAAACAACTTTACTTTTATAACTATTTAGGGCATTTGTTACCCTGTCGGCCTGCTGCAAAACACGATAATAGTCATTTACAATCCCGACCACAAAGTTTTTTCGATAGCGGTTGAACGAACGTATCTGATAAAGGGCGTTGCGTTCGGCCTGGGTCAGATTCTCAAAGGCGACTTTTCCGGCGCCGCCGCCCAGCAAAGGCACAGTCACAGAAGCACTTAGCACCGAGGCCAGCGTAGTCCGCGGGTCGCCGGTAAGAAAACGCGCCCACTCAATCGCCAGGCCGGTCCCAATCTGAATCCCGTTGGCAAGGAGCTGCATATGGTCAAAACCAAACCCTTCTTCCCCGGAATCAACGCTCACATCCTCAAACTTGTCTCCCTTATTGTCAGTACCCCTGGCATACTTTGCATCAACAGTCCCGAACCACTGCCGAGCGTATTGATGCCTGGTGAGCGTTAAATCAAGCGCTGCCAGGTAAAGCTGCTCTTTCTGGGTTTGGTAGTCTCTGTTTTGCTTTGTAGCTGTAGCGACAGCCTGTGCAAGAGATAAAACCTTCGATGGCGGTATAACTTCTTCCGCCGATAGCTTATTCGGCTCGAAATCCGAATCGCTGACGATATAATTTGCCTTTTGGCCGAAACTGTCTTGCCATTTGCCATCGATAATTTTGTACACTTCTTTATCAGCATCGGCTTTGTGGTACTCTTTGCTGCAGCCGCCCAAAATACCAAAAACAGCGACAAATGCCGCCAGTGTAAAGAGCGCTACTGGACGAAATTTACAACACATAACAGGAATTTTACCCTACTCCAAATCAACCCCGTAACACCATCGCAATCTGTTTAGGTTATTATACCACAATAGCTTATAAAAGAAAAGCCCAAAACCGAACAATCCCGGTGCAAATACACCTAACAATGAATTATGCGCAACATTTTGCACCGGTAGTTCCAATAAAATCCTCAAATTCACCCAATTACAGGCCAAACCCCGGCTGCACAGGTACTTTTTTTACCAATTATTACACGTAAAATTAGACGTTTTAGCCTGTAAAAATATTGCTGAAAAAAGGCTCTGGGTATGGTTATTGGTTATTTATGGAGGGACGAGCAGGAGGAAAATCATTGATTATCGATTATTGATTATTTGTGTTGAAATTGCTTTGCGATGCAGGTTTGAGATTGGGGTGAGGTTGAGATTGCCGCGGCCTGCGGCCTCACAATGACAGTTTTTTAATAGATTCCTCGACTGCGCTGCGCTTCGCTCGGAATGACCTTGCACCAAATTACAGCAGCAGCTTAATTGGTGCAGGACTGGCCATTTAATTGATTCCTTCGGTTTCACTCAGGATAAGTCTCGCGTGAATGACACATAGACAAACCCGCCGAATAAAATTCGGGGGCTAAATATCAAGCAACCCCGGTCGGAGGCCGTAATGAAAGCAGGATAGTTTTTTTTGCGCAGCCTTTGCAATGGTCGCAGGATAAGGGTATAATGGCGTCCGGCTGTAAGAAAAAAACGAAATTTTTTGTTATTTAGACGGGATTTACAGGATAATTTAATTGCATAGGAATTTGTATTAGCCACAGGGACGCAGAGATATAAAAATATTCAAAAGTATTAAAATTCCCTTGTTATCCTGTCCATAAGCATTGAGGATGCAGATTATGTTTCAGTACAAGATGCCGTTAATAATAACGTTAGCTATTATTTCGTTGCCGGTTTTCGGTGCCGGCCCAACCAAAGCCCGCCAGCAGCAACCGGTGACCTACCGTCTTGAGGAGGGGAAACTAACGGGGCTGTCTGAGCAAACGGGCGACAGGTACCGGCTCAAAGTCGCTCGAATCAAACAGCTCCTCAATATGGGCAAAGGTGAAGAACTAAACAAAGCACTTCTCGAATTGAAAAAAGACTTCCCCGAAATTGCCGGGTCGGACCTTGACGCCTTTATCAGGGCAGAGTCGCTCTACTGCGAGGGCAAATTCGTCAGGGCCGTCAGAGCTTATGATAATTTTCTGGCTGAATTCCCTGAAAGCGCTCTCTATGAGGCATCGCTGGACAGGCAGTTCGCCATAGCTACCGCATATTTGGCCGGCCACAAAAAGCCGATACTGGGCATATTCAAAATGAAAGGATACGCCGAGGGCGAGAAAATTATGGAAAGGATTAGCAACCGTACAGGAGACGCTCCAATTAGCGTAAAGGCAAACCTGGCGATAGCCGACGGACTGGAAAAACGCTCCAAGTTCAATGAAGCATACCATAAGTGGTCTGAGATTCACTCACGATGGCCAACCGGAAAAATCGCAAAAGACGCACTGCTTGGTATGGCCCGGTGCAAACACTCCGCTTACAAAGGACCAAAATACGACCCTTCAAACCTGGTCAGCGCAAAGAGCTATTACGAAAATTTCAAACTGCGATATCCCCAAGATGCCCTGGATTTAGATGTTGACTCCAAATTAGAGCAAATAAATGAGCAATTGGCATACAAACAATTCAGCATCGGCAAGTATTATCGAAAAATCGGCCAAAAACAACCGGCAAATCTCTATTACCAAATGGTTCTTGACAACTGGCCGGACAGTTCCGCAGCAAAATTGGCCGCCAAAGAAATCGAAGGGACAGCAAAAAAATGAACAGGAACCAAAATCCCACCGTAAAAAGGTAAAAAAATGAAGAAAAAAGAACTCCAGACAAATTATAGACATCTGGCCAAAGCACAATGGGTTTTTCTGTGTACTCTGCTTTCTCTGTGTTTTATCGGATGTGCCGCCGATTCTTCCGCAACCGGCGGTTACTCAAGCGAATCACTGTTCCCACAGGATGTAAGCAGCGTCTATGTGGAGATGTTTGATAACCAAACCTTTCGGCGTGGAACGGAATATGAATTGACCGACGCCCTTGCCAAACGCATCGAGACGGAAACTCCATATAAGGTAATTTCCAGCCGCGACCGTGCCGATACAGTAATAAGCGGCCAAATAGTTTCAATAGCCGAGTTTGTCTTGAGCATTGAACGTCAAACCGGCAGAGCAATGGAAAAAGAGGTAAAGGTGCAGGCGGTGGTTAACTGGAAAAATCTCAAAACAGGTGAGCTGTTAATAGACAATAAGCCCGTCAGTGAATCTGCAAGTTATTCGACGTGGCAAAGTCAAAGCTTCAACTATGCGTCAAGTCTTGCAGCGAACCGTCTGGCACAAAAAATCGTAGAATTGATGGAAAAGGAATGGTAGTAGTGCTATTGGTGATGCGCAGGTCAAATCATGATAGAAGACACACGAAATATAAACTATGAGCAATAATCAAAGCAAAAAGCCATTGCGCCCGCGTCCCGGCCCGCAGGGCAGGCCTGGCAAAAAGCCGCCGCCAAGTTACAAGCGAAGCCCTTTTAGCTGGTTGATAATTCTGGCTGTGATAATCACAGTAATGATGATGCTGCGGCAGATGCAGAGCATCGATAAAATCAGGTGGGAGGAATTCGTCAATCATGTTGAAAACAGCCACATAGAAAGTGTTACAATAGACGAGACGGAAATAACGGGAAAATTCAACGAGCAGTATCTTGCAGGACTCGGGAAAAAAGGCAAGAAGTCATTTGTCGTTTATTATAAGCCGGCGCACTCGGACTGGCTCGGTGAATTGCTTAAGCAGATGAAGAATGACAATGTAAAGATTGACAGCGACCCGCCGCGCACCTGGATTCTGCATCTGTTGAATATCCTATTGCCGCTGCTTCTGCTGGTTGGATTTTTCTATTTTGTCTTCGCAAGGAATCTTCGCAGCGGCGCCGGCGGAATGCTGATGTCGTTTGGCCGAAGCAAGCATCGCCTGCAGAGTAAAGACAAGGCCAAGGTTACATTCGAGGACGTTGCGGGGGTAGAAGAAGCAAAGGAAGAGGTTGCGGAGATAATCGAGTTTTTGAAGAACCCGAAGAAATTCCAGCGATTAGGGGGGCGTATTCCAAGGGGTGTCTTACTCGTAGGCCCGCCGGGCTGTGGAAAGACGCTTCTTGCAAAAGCGATAGCCGGCCAGGCAGATGTTCCGTTTTTCAGCATATCCGGCAGTGACTTCGTGGAGATGTTTGTCGGGGTCGGCGCTTCGCGGGTACGCGACCTTTTCAAACAGGCCAAAGAGAATTCGCCCTGTATTATTTTTCTGGACGAAGTTGACGCAATCGGAAGAAAACGCGGCGCCGGATATTTCGGGGGAGGTCACGACGAACGCGAACAAACACTCAATGCCATTTTAGTTGAGATGGACGGTTTCGATACCAACGACCAGGTGATAGTGATTGCTGCAACGAACCGTGGTGATATTTTAGACCACGCCCTGACCCGCCCGGGGAGATTCGACAGGCAGATTTATGTCCCGCTGCCGGATTTGAAAGGAAGGGTCGATATTCTGAAAGTGCACGCAAAGAAAGTAAAATTAGGGCCTGATGCAAAACTCGAAAGACTCGCACGCGGCACCCCTATGTTCAGCGGAGCAGACCTGGCAGCAATTATTAACGAAGCCGCCCTGGCAGCAACTATGACAAATAAAGACCATGTCGAAATGGAAGACCTGGAAGAAGCACGCGACAAAGTGCGATGGGGCAGGGCAAAAAAGAGCGGGGTCATCGACGAGAAAGAAAAAAAAATTACCGCCTATCACGAAGCAGGCCATACCCTTGTTCAATCTCTGCTCGAAGATGCAGACCCACTGCACAAGGTAAGTATTATTCCCCGCGGGCCGATGGGTGGAGCAACTTTTGCCCTGCCGGAAAAAGACAGAACGATATTTACGAAAAAATACTGTATGGCGCTTATGCAGGTATGTTTCGGCGGACGAATTGCAGAAGAAATGTTCTGCGACGACATCACCAGCGGCGCACAATCGGACTTCCAGCAGGCCACCAATATCGCAAAGCAGATGATATTGACGTGGGGTATGAGTGAGCGGCTTGGCCTGATTAGTTATGAACCGCCTGCGGGTCTTAAGGAAATGATGTATGTGATGCCCGGCGAGAAGGACTATTCGGAGAAAACCGCCGAAGCAATCGACAAGGAAATAAAAAAAGTTACCGATGAGGCATACAAACAGGCAAAAGACCTGATAGAAATGAACAAAGATAAGCTTGAGCGGATAGCAAATGCCCTGCTAAAGTATGAAACGCTTGATGCCGATGATGTTGAGGCGATTCTCAAGGGCGAAGAATTAGACAAGCCAACCGTTACCGATTTGTTAGCCGCCGAGCAGGCCAAAGACGATAAAACCGACCCTGGGCAAAAAGAAAACCAAAAACCGTCAAACAGTTAATATCTCTTTTGTTCACATTACCTCTAATATATGTTCAAAAAAACATCTGCGATATTGTTAGCAGTCTGCGTTTTAGTAATCAGCGGTTTTCTTTTTGGCCAAAACGCAAAGGGGCAAAGCTCGCCCCCTGCCGGTGTAATTGAAACTGATATTGTTAGCGTATCGGTTGAGCAGCAATACGAATCGGTTCGGCCGAGGAGCCTGTCTGCTCTGGCGGTCCATTTTGAATTGAAAAATGATTGGCACTTTTACGCATCGGCAGAAACCCCGCCCGGGGGATTGAATCTTAAGGTTACAGCGGCCGCCAAAAACCACATAATCTTTTCCGAGCCGATATTTCCTCAGTCGCACATATTTGTTGATAAATTTTCAAACGAGAAAATCGAGGTGTTCAGTAGCAAGTTCACAGTGTTTTTGCCTTTTAGTGTTGCTGACGTTGATTTGAAACCCGCCGAAAGTATCAGTGTCGCTGTAACAATCGGTATCGATGGAGCGTTATGCTCAAGTGCGGCCTGTCGGTTTCCGAAATACCCCGGTTTAGAAACAGTAATCAAAATCGACGCCGGCGCAGCGATGAGCACACCTAAATTTGCTTTGCCGGATTTAACAGAGAAGGCACCAAAAAGCGAAACAGTACTGGCAAGTCAATGGGCGGATTATTCGGTCTGGTTTGCTTTGCTGCTGGCATTTTTGGCGGGTGTGATACTTAATATTATGCCGTGTGTTTTGCCGGTGATACCGTTGAAGGTTCTGAGCATATTCGAGCAGGCCAAAGAAAGTAAGTCACGGTGCATCGCAATGGGGCTTTCGTTTTGTCTTGGGATACTTTTGTTTTTTGCAATCCTTGCGATTTTAAATATCATCCTTCGTCTCGGTTACGGAACGGTTTTCCAGTGGGGAGACCATTTCAGGCATCCGACTTTTATTATAAGTATGTCCCTTTTGATGACGGTGCTGGCGTTGTTTATGTTCGGTCTCTTCACTATTGGCGTTCCTTCATCAATAGCATCTAAGGCAGGGGGCGGCAAAGGATATTCGGGCTCGGTTGGGATGGGCTTTTTAGCTGCGATTTTGAGCACACCCTGCAGCTTTGCGATATTGACGGCGGCTTTTGCGTGGGCACAGACACAAAACCCGGCATTAGCTACTGCTGCTATAATGCTGATTGGTATAGGAATGGCCGCACCGTATGCGATACTTACATCAATGCCGTCACTTCTGAAGTATCTGCCCAGGCCCGGAAGATGGATGGAGCTGTTTAAGCAGGCCATGGGATTTGTTCTTTTGATTGTGGCGGTCTGGCTTGTAACGGCGCTGCCTCAGATACGCTGGATGAGCGTGTTATACTTTGCTGTGATACTGGCATTTTGCGTCTGGATGTGGGGCGGATGGGTTACTTTCAATACGCCGAAAGCTCGCAAATGGGTTATAAGAGTTATTGCAGTCGTTCTTGCGGTGAGTGCAGGTCTCTGGCTGCTGCCGGGACCCAGGGCAAAAACAATTGAGTGGCAGGATTATGATGCAGCCTTGATTGAGCGGGCGGCGAAAGAGCAAAGACCTGTTTTAATTGAATTTATGGCGGATTGGTGTCTGACGTGCAAGGCGGTGGAAAAAACGGTATATGCGAGACAAAGCATTGCCAAGTTAATACAGCGTAAGGGGGTTTTGGCCATAAAGGCCGATACCACCCTAAAAAATCATCCTGCGACGCTGGCCTTGAAGAATAAATATGATGAGCCGGCTGTGCCTGTGAGTATATTGCTTATACCGGGCCGAGAAGAGCCGGTAAAACTGCACGGGTTTGTGATAGGCGCAAAGCTGGAGGAGCTTTTGAAAGGATTGCCGGAGAAGGAGCTGAATATTAATGGCAGCAAAGAAGAAAAGAATAAAGGTTGAAAAAGAAGATGCTGCCCGGCGGGTGGGTAAAATTTGGCCGATATTGAATGAAACATACCCGCGGGCAAGGACCGCACTAAAATTTACAAATCCACTGGAACTTTTAATCGCCACAATTTTGTCGGCCCAATGCACAGATGTCCGGGTCAATATGGTGACAAAAGTTGTATTCAAAAAATACAGGTCGGCCCGTGGCTGGGCAAAAGCTGACGTAAAAGAAATCGAGTCGGACATCAAAAGTACCGGTTTTTACCACAACAAAGCAATCAATATAAAGAGCTGCTGCACAAAGATAATGGAGCGGTTCGGCGGGGAAGTGCCCGATAAAATCGAGGAGCTTGTTGCCCTGCCGGGCGTAGGCAGAAAAACCGCAAATGTTGTGCTGGGCAATGCCTTCGGCAAACCGGCGATAGCCTGCGATACACACGTGATTCGGCTGTCGAGGCGATTAGGACTTTCCGAAAACAGTGACGCCGTAAAGTTGGAACTTGATTTGGCCGAAATAATACCGAAAAGAAACTGGACAACGTTCAGTCATCTGCTGATTTTTCACGGTCGAAACGTCTGCAAGGCACGTAAGCCCGATTGTAACAACTGCCCGATTTCAAGATACTGCCCCGCTGCAAACAATCCGGATTTATGGTAAAATCCGCATCGTATGAAACGAAAATTGTAATACGAACAGAAGATGTAAGATTCAAAATAGAGAGAGTTTGTTATGATAGAGTTCATTGACAGTCCCGTAAAAGACATCTGGCGGATATTCAGAGTAATGGCTGAGTTCGTGGAGGGATTTGACGAGCTTGGTGCGATAGGGCCTGCGGTTTCAATTTTTGGCTCATCAAGAGCGTCTCCGGATGAGCCATATTACAAAATCGCACAGGAAACCGCCTCGGAGCTGAGCAAAGCGGGCTTTGCCGTGATAACCGGCGGCGGAAGCGGAATTATGGAGGCTGCAAATAAAGGTGCAGCGGAAGCAGGCGGCAAAAGCATCGGGCTTAACATAGAGCTGCCGATGGAACAAATACCAAACGAATACCAGAATTTGTCACTGCACTTTCGGTATTTCTTCTGCCGGAAGGTGATGTTCCTCAAATACGCCCACGGCTTTATAGTTTTCCCGGGCGGCTACGGAACTATGGATGAGTTCTTCGAGTCGCTGGTATTGATTCAGACCTTAAAGCAGGCATCTTTCCCCGTAATCCTGATGGTCAGCGAATACTGGGAAGGCTTTATCGACTGGATGAAGCAGACCGTTCTGGGTAAGCACAATTATATTTCACCGGAAGATTTGGATGTGTTCACGCTGGTAGATAAGCCGGAAGATGCGACAAAGATTATAGTGGACTTCAGAGAAGCACGCGGACGCAGCGGACTGGATTTGCCGTCGGGAATGAAGAAGACCTAAAATCAAAACTAATGATTCGGATTACATTTTTTCACTTTTCGCTTTTTTTCATCGCCTTAACCAGGCAGTTCAGCAGATATTTTTTGGCCGGGCCGCCGAGATGCTCCCAGGGCAGAATTTCATCGTGGCTAAATTGCCTCCCGGCGGTATCTTCAATTGCCATTGCGAACTTCTCAAAGCTCTTCTGCCAAAGGTCATAATCGAAACACTCGTTCCACAAATCGAACTTTGCGCCGCTGCGCCAGGCCGACTCAATAACATCGCCCAGACGTCTGTCGCCTCTGCCTATTGCTGATTCCAGAACACTTCGGCCTATATCGTGAAACTTAAAGTGCAGAAATTTTGCACTAAGCCTTCTCTTCTCATCGAGTATCAACCGTTCTGCGCGCTCGAAATAGGATTTGTCCCTTTGGCCGAGCCAACCAAACGGAGTATGCGGCTTGGGGACAAGCCAGCTTACGGCGATATTGATTTGCCCCGTTCCGCCGTCAACTTTTTTACGAAGTTTTGCCAACTGGAACGCCAGAGCGGCAATTTGCTTTATATCCTTTTCGGTCTCGCCGGGCAATCCGACTATAAAATACAATTTTAATTTTTGCCATCCGGCCTGATACGCCGACTCTACAGCCGCAAATAAATCCTCATTTCTGAGCGGCTTATTGGTAATCCGTCTCAATCTTTCGCTGCCTGTCTCAACTGCAATTGTTAAACCGCCTTTTCTAACCGGCGTTGCTAAATCAGGAATCAGTTTCAACTGCCGGTCCACACGGAGACTCGGCAGTGACAGGCTGACATACTTGTCCTTGAAATATTTGTGCATCTGCGAGAGCAGTTCTTCAAGATTCGGATAATCGGCGGTTGATAAACTAAGCAGACTGACCGTGTCGAAGCCGGTCGCCTTGTAAGAGGCCTTTGCAATATTCATAATCTTTTCAATGCTGCGGTAACGAACGGGTCTTCTGCAAAAACTCGCCTGGCAAAAAAAGCATCGCCTGGGGCAGCCCCGCATAATCTCAACACTGACACGCTCGTGGACAGTTTGTACAAACGGCACTATCGGACGAAGAGGGGCAGGGGCGTTTCCAAAATCTTTTACAACGGCGTTTTTGACTCTCCCTGGCAAATCAGGCAGGGTCGGCTCCAGACTTTTTATTTTCGACCCGTTATATTCAAACCTGTAAAAAGCAGGTACATAGGCCCAGTCGAATCGTTTAGCGATTTCGAGCAGAATCTCTTTTTTCGAAGTGCCGGCTTTTTTGCCGGCCTTTGCCAGGCCGGCCAGCTCGACAACCGCTTCTTCGCCTTCGCCGAGTAAAAACAGGTCAAAGAAATCCGCCACCGGTTCGCAGCAATTTGCCATACCGCCGCCGCCGATTATCAATGGGTCGTCTTCGGCCCTCAAAGAGCTGCGGACATTCATACCGCCCAGGTCAAGCATATTGAGCACATTCGTATAACAAAGCTCGTTCGTTAAACTGAATCCCACAATATCAAAGCTCTTGAGAGCCGCCTTTGACTCCAGAGAAAAAAGCGGGATTTCTTTTTGACGCATTATCTGTTCGGCATCAAGCCAGGGCGCAAAGATGCGCTCGGCGGCGACACCATCGATTCGGTTATTAAGTATATCGTAAATAATCGCAAGGCCGGTATTGCTCATCGCCACTTCATAAATATCCGGAAAGCACAACGCCACCGTCAAATCGCACTGCGACAGGTCCTTTTTGATTTGATTTATCTCGCCGCCGATATATCTGGCCGGCCTGCGAACATACGGCAAAAAGTCCCGTTCAACCCGCTCGGACAATATTGTTATTTCCTTTTTACGCATAGCAGCATTATACCTTATAAAAAGAATTATTGAACGTTGGCATCAGAGAAACTAAAATCAGTTTTCTAAAAATGTGCGCCGAAAGGTTAATTATGAATAAAAAACACCGGATTGCGATTGGAATTTTTGTCGGGCTTTGCCTGATTGCGGCGTTGTATTTTTCCATCGCCGCACAAAAAAAATCATTCCACTCGAAAGAGCTGATTTATAAAGACAGCTCGATGCGTCTTGTTATGGGGACATTTGCCCATATCACTGCCGTTGCGCCGGATTCAAATACGGCTGATAAATGTATCGAGACGGCTTTTGAGAAGATTGGCGAGATTGAGGAGCTTGCCAGCTTTCACAGCAACAGCTCGCAAATAGCTTATGTAAATCGCAGCGCCTATGAAGCACCTGTCAAGGTAAGCGAATCGATTTTTGAGGTTCTGCAAAAAGCCGTGGAGTTCAGCGAACTCAGCGAAGGTGCATTCGATATCACGGTCGGGCCGTTAGTGGAGCTTTGGCGTCTCAGCCAGGAGGCTAATTCGGTCCCGAGTGATAATGAGTTAGCTGACGCCCGCTCCAGGGTCGGCTACACAAAACTTATACTCGATTCCAATGAAATGAGCGTCCAGTTTGCCGTTGAGGGGATGAAACTGGATTTGGGCGGGATAGCAAAAGGATACGCTATCGATAAAGCAGTTGAGGCGATGCAGAACTGCGGAGCGGCAGGCGGAATGGTCGATATCGGCGGTGATATTAAGTGCTTCGGCACCGGGCCGAAAGGTCGAGAAAACTGGCAAATCGGACTCGAAGACCCGAAAAAGGCAGACGAGGGTATTGGCAGTGGTGAGTTATTGGCGGTACTGAAACTGACAAATATAGCCATTGCAACGAGCGGGGACTATCGGCGATTTGCCCTTATAGAAGGCAAAAAGTACAGTCACATTATTGATACCAAAACCGGCTCCGGCAGTAATGAGTTGTCAAGTGTAACTGTTATTTCAAAGAATGCAACCGACGCTGATGCTCTGGCGACGGCGGTCAGCGTGATGGGGCCTGAAAAAGGCCTTGCCTTAATCGAGACGATTGCTGAAACCGAAGCGATTTTAATATCGCCATCCCCGGAGTTTAATCTGATAAAAACCAGCGGTGCAGACGAATACATAAAGTAATCTGTTACTGTTCAGGCGCTTGGGGCTTTTTCGGCTGGCTGCTGGTCGGCCGGTGCCGTTTTGCCGCGATAAACAATTACTTTCGTCGGGCATTTGTCCACAGCGGTCTCGGTCTGTTCATCCGGTTTGTATCTTTCGTAATCGACGCGGGCCAAATTATCTTCAACGCTGAACAAATCGGTTTGTTTGACGCACAGGCCGCAGCCGATACAGCCGACTTTGCACATCGAGCGGGTAACTTTGCCTGTCTCTTTACTGCTGCAGGCGACAATCATCATATTTTCCTGCGAGAACGGCACCATTTTTATCAGGTCCCGCGGGCAGGCATCCGAACACGCTCCACAGCCGGTACATTTAGTGTAATCAACAGTCGCCAGTCCATCAACAATATGCAGGGCGTCAAACTTGCACTCAGTTACACAATCACCATATCCCAGGCAGCCGAATTTGCAGGCCTGGACATTAGCCAATGCATTTGCAGCGGTGCAGGTTTCAATACCGCCGTATTGGGCGTAATAAGTCTTGTCGGCCGTATGTGCACGGCAGCAAACAATCGGCCTTTTAGGAGCGCCTGAACCACTGATTTGCAGACTCAGTATCTGAGCGATTTTGGCGGCGGTTTCCGCACCCCCCGGCGCACATTTGCCGATTAAATCCGGCTCCTGTGCAACCGCTTTTGCGTATGATGCGCAGCCGGCAAAGCCGCAGGCGCCGCAGTCAACACCCGGCAGGGCCTGCCGGATTTGTTCCACTTTCGGGTCAACCTCGACCCTGAGCTTTTCACTTGCGATTAAAAGCGCCAAAGCAAATACACCGCCCAGACCTAACATTATAAGACCTGCCGGCCAGGCACTATTCCATATCTGATAAATATCAACTAACATCAATCTTTTCCGTAAATGCGTTAATGCGTAGATGAGTAAAAGAGTAACTCGAATAAACGCATCTACTCATCCACTCATTTAATCATTCCCACAAAGCCCATAAACGCTAAACTAAGCAGACCGGCGGTAATCAATGTAATCGGGGCGCCTTTGAGGCAATGTGGGACGTCGGCCAGATTCAGATTTTCACGGATGCCTGCCATTATGCAAATCGCCATCGTAAAACCAATGCCCGCACCAAAGCTAAGAACCACCGCTTCGAGCAGGTTGTCAATGCCCCAAAGATTAATAAAAAGACACAACCCCAAAATCGCACAGTTGGTTGTAATCAACGGCAGATATATCCCAAAGCTTTCATAAAGGGCAGGGAAGAATTTGCGCAGATACATTTCAACCAACTGGACGGCGCCGGCAATAACAAGTATGAAGCAGACATATCGCGTTACCTCAAGACCCATTTTCATCAAAATCCAATGGTCAATCATCCAGGTCAGTGTGCCGGACAGCGTTACAACAAATGTCACCGCCATGCCCATACCTAAGGCCATATCTATTCTGCCCGATACGCCAAGATAAGGACATATACCGAGAAACTTCGTGAAAACAAGGTTGTTGACAATAACGATGGATATAAAACCCATAAGCAGAATGTTAAGTGTATCCATTATTTCGTATCCCGTATTTCGTATCTCGTATTTCGTTTTACAAGAGCACTTTGGATTTGTGTACTTGCACTTTTTGTGTTTTTCATTTTAGGTTTTTGCTTTTCTTTTAGTGATTGTATTTACCAGCCCAAGCAGCAGTCCCAGTGTTATAAACGCCCCGACCGGCATACTCATCGCAGCGGCCGGCACGAACCAGCCGCCGCTCTCTGCCGGGGCCAATACAGAAATCTCAAAGACCGCACCGGTCGATAAAATCTCTCTTATCCCGGCCAAAACGCACAGCGTCGCCGTGAAACCAATCCCCATCCCAAGCGCATCGATAATACTTAAAAGAAGAGGATTCTTACTGGCGCAGGCTTCTGCCCGGCAAATGATAATGCAATTGACAATAATCAAAGGCACATACGGGCCGAGCGTTTCGCTCATTCTCGGCTGAAACGCCTTTAAGAACAAATCAGCAATTGTAACAAAAGTTGCTATCGTCAGCGTGAACATCAGGATTCGCAGGTGCGGCTTGAGCAGGTTGCGCATCAGACTTACTACGACATTACTGCAAAACAGCACAAAGATAACGCTAAGCCCCATAGTCAGGGCCGGCTTGACCGCTGCGGTAACCGCCAGAGTCGGGCACATCCCAAGCAGCAGCCGGAAAACCGGATTCTCACGCCAAAGTCCCGCTATGAATGTTTCCTTAACAAGACCGGTCGAGATTTGTGATTCTTTTGCCATAGTTGTTATTTGCCTTTATTTAACAATCCTTTCTTCTGCAGTTGTGCTTTCACGTTATCTACATACGTATTAAATATTTTCACGACTGCTTCACTGCTGACGGTAGCTCCGGTTATCGCCACGATTTCGTCATCGATTTTTTCGGCATCGCCCGTTTTTACAAGCTTTACTTTTCCAGCCGGGGCATTCTTGAACTGGCTGGCGAAAAAGTCTTCTTTTATCCTGCTGCCGAAGCCCGGCGTCTCATTGCTCGCCAGAACAGCGAAACCTGCAAATTTCCGGAAGGCGCCGTCAACGGCAATAATCAATTCAATCTTGTCAGCAAAACCAGGGCCTTCGGCGTTAAACGACCAGCCGACACATTTACCCTGCTGTGAGAGAGCCTTGTAAACCTTAGTTGTTAGTTCTTTGCCTTTGGCAGAGAGAACTTTCAGTTCAGCAGCCTTGTCAAATTGTTTGGCTTGCGGAAGCAGTGAATCCATCAGGTGATTGATTTTGTCGATTTTATTCTGCTCTACCCTCGGCGACCAGGCGGCGTTCGTAACCGCTATAAGCAAACCGAAGATAAACGATGAAACAATCAGCAGCCAGCTTTGTTCAATAAAGTGTTTTATTTTAAGCATTCGGCTTACCTCCTGCCGGCGTCAGTTTGCAGAGCCTGTCAATCAACGGCGTTACGGCATTCATCAAAAGAACAGAGAACATCACTCCTTCCGGATATTCTCCGACAATCCTTATTAGCATCGTGAGCGTCCCGACGCCTGCGCCGAAAATCCACATTCCCTTAGTGCTCAGCGGGGCGGTAACAGGGTCGGTAGCTATAAAAAATGCGCACAGCAATAACCCGCCACCTGCTAGGTGAGCCAGAGGCGATATATACGCATCTGGATTGAGCAGGTAAGCAATACTTCCAAAAAAAAAGGCAGAAGCCAAAACAGCCAATGGGATATGAAAGTTTATCGTCCGTCTGAGCAGCAAGAAAGCTGCGCCGATTAAAAGAGCCAGGGTGCTGGTTTCTCCCAGACAGCCCCCGATTTCGCCGGTGAACATTGCCCGGAGCTGTTTATTAACGAGGTAAGCGTTCTGTTTGGCCTTAATGGCCTGTTTGCTCAGGGCCAGCGGTGTTGCCTGCGTGCGTGCATCCACTATTTTGGCGGGGTCTGCTTCTGTCAGGGCGATTTTGGGCATCGCCGGATTAATCGTAGCAGGCACCGTCCAGGTTGTCATCAGCATACCAAAACTGGCGGTAAGAAACGCCCTGCCGACCATTGCAGGATTAAATATATTAGAGCCGAGCCCGCCAAAAACCATTTTACCAATAGCGATAGCGAAAGCACTGCCTATTATCGCCGCCCAGACAGGCAGAGTCGGCGGGAGAGAAAAGGCAAGAATTATGCCGGTAAGAACGGCACTGAAATCACCCAACGACTCGAACGGGTTGGGTCTGTTGCGTATTACATTACAAAGTAATTCGGTTGCAACCGCCGAAATAACGCAGGTCGCAATAAGAACAAACGCATAGATTCTAAAATAATAGCCGGCCGCCGCCATCGCAGGGACAAGGCCGATTATGACATCGAGCATTACCCTGCGGGTCGAAAGCGGCTTGCTGATATGCGGCGATGACGAAACTGTTATATTATCGAGCATTTAGCCTTTCCAATCTTAATCAACTTACTTTTTCTTTTTATTGGCAAGAAGGACTTTGCCTGTCTTGATATATCCTGTCAGCTCTATATTTGCGGGGCAGACATAACTGCAGCAGCCGCACTCAATACAGGCACTGAGATAATAGCTCTGTGCCAAGTCCAATAAATTGTGTTTGACGGCGTGGGCAATTCTTGTGGGATTTAGATGTTCGGGGCAAACCTCCAGACATCTGCCGCAGCGAATACACGGCGTTTGTCGCCGGGCGAATTTGGCCCTGCCGATTTGCCGCTTCGTTAAGACCGTTATTGCGCCGGTGGTCTTTGTAACCGGCATTGTCAAATCGGCAATTGCTATTCCCATCATCGGACCGCCGAGAATGACCTTTACAGCTTCGTCTCTGAGGCCGCCACAGAACTCAATCAGCTCACTGACCGACGTTCCAATCGCAACATAGAAATTACCCGGACTGGCAATGGCTTCTCCGGTAACGGTTACGACCCTGTGTGTCAGAGGCCGGTTACAAACGAGAGCTTCGGCAATCGCCGCAGCAGTGGCGACGTTGAGCACCACAACACCAATCATCGGCGGAATACCGGCGGTAGGGACATCCTTTTTCAAAATCGACTTTATAAGCTGTCTTTCACCGCCCTGCGGATATTTCGTTTTGACGGGAACAACCTTAATGCCGTCACCATTTTTATAAGCTTTCAGTGCATCATTGAAAACTTCTATAACATCCGGCTTATTATCTTCGACTCCGATGAAAACTCTGGAACAGCCGGACGCCTTTCGGGCCAGCTTGATTCCGGCGATTATTTGATTAGTCCATTCAAGCATAATCCGATAATCACAGGTGATATACGGCTCGCACTCACATGCGTTGATAATCAATGTATCCTTGGGCGCTTTCTCATCCGGCTTTATTTTCACCGATGTCGGAAAGCCTGCCCCTCCCATACCGACCATACCGCCGGCGCGTACCGCATCGAATATCTGCTCTTGCGAGTAGTTTTCATCTGTAAAATCGCTCGTAAACTTCCCGGCGCAGGGCTGCTTGACCGAATCGCCCTGGGGGTCTGTCTCTATTATTATCGCCGGACTTCGGCCAAGAACTGCGTGTGACTGCAGTGCAATTTGTTTGACTTTGCCATTGACGGGTGAATGGACGGGGGAAGAAACAAATGCCTCGCTGTCGCCGATTTTTTGGCCTGCCTGAACCTCGTCACCTTTGTTGACGAGTGGCTTACAGGGAGCACCAATATGTTGACACAACATTATCGCAAGCTGTTTACTAAGCGGGGCCTGTCGGATTTCACATCCTCGAGTAAGGTCTTTACTCTGTGGAGGGTGTGTCCCGCCGGGAAATGTAATTCTGCTTTTTGTATCGACTTTCATTTTGAAAATTTCTGGGATTACTTATTTTTTACCGCTGAGCCGGTTACCTTTTTGATAATCAATATAAATATAAAAGTTACCGCCAGAGCCAGCAAAAAGCTAATGGCCGTTTGCAGTTCTTCGGCATTTATCAGACCGCCATTTTGCGCTTCCTGCGAAACGCCGACGCCTGCATTGGCTAAAATTGCCTTAAAAATCGCTAAAACCGCAATAAAAACCACCAGCGGCAGCAGGAAAGCAACCACAACTCCCCAGGCGACCGAAGGACCTTCAGCTTTACCCAACTTTCGATAGACATCCTGACATTTATCAGCCTGGCTGCAGCCTCGACAAAAATCCTCCTGGGCCATAGTTTTTGCTACCATACAAAAATTTCAGAATTTATAATAAATGTCAGACAGCTTCTCAAATAAAACCTTCATAATAATTGAAAAAGATGATTATGTCAAAAAAAAAATGGCTGTTGACATTAGCTCTGTCCCTTTGCCTTTTCAGCGGCTGCGCAACCAATCCGATTACCGGGCAAAAACAGCTTATGTTAATTCCCGAGCAGCAGGACATCGCAATAGGCCGCAAATACGCTCCTGAAATTGAAAGACAAATGGGCGGCAGAATCCCCAACGAAAGTCTTCAAAATTATATCGATACCGTAGGCCAAAAAATAGCGCGCGTCAGCCACAAGCCAAATCTGCAATATCACTTCACGGCCCTGGACGAAAAATCAACGAACGCCTTCGCTCTGCCCGGCGGATACGTCTTTATCACAAAGGGAATGCTCGAAAAACTTTCAACCGAAGCTCAACTTGCCGGCATTTTAGCACATGAGATAACCCATATTGTCGCACGACACTCCGCGGCCGCTATGAGCAGAGAGATTGGGGTGGATATTCTGCTTTCCGCTGTTACCACCGATAAGACGCCGCAAGGCGTAAAAACAGCGGCAAATCTGACAAGACAGATTTTGGGACTTCGATACAGCAGAAGTGACGAGCGAGAAGCTGATTTGGCCGGGCTGGATTATATGGTGCGGGCCGGCTACAACCCTTACGGAATGATTGAGACTATGCAGATGCTGCAAAATGAACAAAAGACAAGGCCAATCGAATTCTTCTCAACGCATCCGGCACCTCAAAACCGCTTAACATATCTGACTCAAACTATTCAAACAAAATATTTTTCCTCTGCGGACCTGAAAGTAGGTAAAGAAGATTATCACAGGTCTGTCACAGAGCAGTTAAGATAACCAATCGTATCTGCTACGGCAAACAAAGCAGGACGTAGAAAATAATGCCGAATATAAAAACCCAAGGTCGGGATAAATTTGCTTGCAATAGCCGGAAGTGTTTTATAAATTGTGGGTGTTTTTGGTGAATTTTGAAACTCCGGCGGCGTAGCTCAGCTGGTTAGAGCATGGGATTCATAAGCCCAGGGTCGTTGGTTCGAGTCCAACCGCCGCTAATTAGTTGATAGTTATGAGTTCATAGTTCGTAAACTATGAACTACAAACTAAAAACTACGAACTAAATTGCCCCCATCGTCTAGCGGCCTAGGATATCAGGTTCTCATCCTGGAGACAGGGGTTCGACTCCCCTTGGGGGTATCAGACAAAATTTGTCTGGAATTGTATTGCCTTGCATATTGTTGCAAGCTGTTGCAAAACAAGGTGTTAAATCAGTCCCCTTGTTTTGCTCTTGCGAATCAATGCAAGGCTCTGCGGCAGTGTTCAGGCCACTTTCTGTCCCCGAATTAGGCCACCTTTTTTCAACCGCTCTTTGGAAGTGTCCTTCGTGTGTTTGCAGATAATGCTTTCGGGCAACATCAGGGCTGTTTCCAAGCCATTCAGTAACAACGTGAACAGGAAAATCTTCTACCAGTTCAGTTTCTCTGCTCGACCTTAGATTCTGGAATGTTTTACCCCAGGGTTTAAGCCCTGCCCGCTTAATTATTCGGTGGGCTTGTGTACGAAGGTTACTGCTGATATTCAAATCTATATTGATGACTCGTTTTTGTCCGGCTTCTGCTTGCTGAAATGCTTCTATAAGATAAAACTCAAGTTCTGGAAACAACGGACAAATTCTTGTTTCCTTGCCTTCGATATGTTCGGTTTTGGGGCTATGAATAATAAAACGCTTTTTGTCCCAGAGAATATCATCCCAAGTTAGCCCATATAGCTCGGAAGGGGTTCTCAAGCCGCCATAGCGTGCCAGAGCAAAGATAAGCCGCCATTCATTATTGGGGCAGGCGTCCAAAACTTTTTGAATATCCTCACGGCTAATAAATTGCTGCCGCTTGGGATTAGATACCGTACTTGTGGGAATGCCGTCAAAGGGATTTTCATCAATAAGGCGTTTTCTGCGTGCTGCTGCAAAAAACTGTTTGACCCGCTTACAGCGCCGCCGGACAGTGTTTTCGGCAAGCCCCAGTTCCAACAGGTGTCGGCGAAATTCCTCAGCATCATAGCTGTTGAAATCAGCTATGCTCATACTCGTATTACCAAAATCGAAAAGAGAATTACGGGCGGCAAGCATATTCCGTTTCGTGTTGGGTTTTATATCAGTTCGGTTTTCAATATAGCTATCTACCCATTTAGCCAAAGCAACTTCTGCTTTTCGTTCCATTGGTTCAACAAGCCCAAGAGCTTCCAAGCGTTTTCGTACAGAGTTGGTAAGACCGTTAAGCCAATCCTGAACAGATATAGAAATTTCAGAGCCTGTATTTTTGGCTTTGATGAGATTCTCAACGTTGATTTTCGCTGTTTCCGCCTGCCGTTTGGTAATTTTACCGAAACCAATTCGGGGGCGGTTTGGTGATTCCCCATCAGATAAACGTATTCGATAAGTTTTGCCGTTTTTATTGTTTCGATATTCAATACTTGCCATTATTTTCCCCTTTGTTTTTTGGGTTTCTTTTTCAACGCCAATTCCATCTCAAAGTATTTAAGTAGAATATCAGCAGTTTCGCAGTAAACGGTTTTACCCTGCATAACCTTGCAAAGCTGGCTTTCAGAAACACCTGATTCTTTTGCGATTTGGTAGCGGGTCTTACCGCTTTTTTTAATTTTCTGTCGAATTGTTTCTAAAATCATATTTCCCATTCTACACATTACTTTCTATTTGTAAAGCATAAAATCTGAAATTTTCTAACTTTTTTTCAGTTGCTCTATAAATAAGTCAAGGTCTTTGCGGTCAAATCGAACGGAGCGGTCAATCCTGACTACGGGGATACGTTGTGATTTTTGTAAATCCCAGAGTTTCCGCTCACAAATACACAAGTATTTCGCCGCCTGCCTGCTGGTCATAAGTTTACTCATTGTTGTATCTTTTGTATGGTCTCGGTTAATTGTTTGCCGTTCCATTATTTTAGTCTTTCTGTCCTTACTATTATTTCATTTAACCTATTCTTTTTGTGTCCAAATGGCGGATGTTAGTTAAGTCCTTACTGGCTATATGGCTAGCTCCGCCAAAAGCCTCTGGCGGATGATGGCGGATACCGCTAAATAGCAACAAACACCACGTCCGCCATAATCCGCCGCTTGTAAATGGCGGATATAACTTCTTTTCCGATAAGTAGTTAGCATACATTCGCCAAAAATCTCCCAAAACTATTCTGACATAATTGCAATTCTCTCGGCAATATCTTCCGGCAAAGGCAGGGACAGGTCTGCTACATCGGCTAACTCAGGATGCTCGACCTTATGGCGGTATGGCTTAGTTTCCTTGTTGACCGTTATAATTCCTGCCGACTCCAAAGGCCAAATCCTTCGTCTGACTGTGGTATTGCTAAGTCCGCACCACTGCTCACAATCTTTTTGGGTAAATTCAGTATCAGTGTCTGTGTGCTCTAATACTTTTTGCAGTAAATCACGGGACTGTTGATTCAGCGGAGAGTATGTACGTGCCAAAACTGTATTCATTAAGCCGTAAACTATTTCATAATCAATTTCGTCAGCTTCGATATATTCCTGGCCGGTGGTTTCATCGTGTTGTATTTGCTTTTGCTCTTGCCTCAAAAAAGCTACTGAGTTAATCGCAAATCTGAACTGCTGATATGTTCGCCTTGTAGCAATGTTGGTTTCCGGCAGCGATATACTGTCGATGTATGGTATCCGTACCGCAAGTGGTCTCAAGAGCCTTTGTAATGTATGGTGTCGCAGGATAATTTCCTGTAGCCTTGCGTCGCTTATCGTTTGTCCTTTGGCATCTCGTCTTTGAGCTTCGATAATCCTTTTCGTTTGGTTGGCTGACTCGTCTGTTACCAGTGGCAAAAGTCTTGTCAAATCCTCATCGTGGATATTGGCAGCGGTAGAACTCTCAAGATAGGAAATCGGCCCTGGCTGTTCAATCATTTCAGTTTTTGGCTTTTTACCTTTGTTTGTAACGGTAACTGCTTTTCGCAGAACCCCGCTGGCAACCATTTCCCTAAAGGCTTTTGTGTTATCCTCGGCATACCCATCCTTACTGCGATGTTCGTTTACCCTCTCACCTGAAATAATAACCCTGTGCTTTAGTGAACCGCTCGGCAAGTAATAGAGAGCCTGGTCAGAAAAATCGTGTGCCTGTACTATTGCTTCCGGCGGCATAAGTTTTGAAACCGTTTCAATAATATAGGATTTACCGCTTGCTGAAGCCCCCTGAACGATAACCGAAAGCGGCTTATCGAGCAGTCTCGATGTCATAATGATATAAATCGTCAAAGAAAGCTCTTGTTCACCCGCTATGCCTATCGCTTCAATATCACTGCTGATTTGCTCAAACAGTTTTTCACTTTTTAGCATATCAAGGGCGGCTTGCCGAATTTCTGGCGGTGTATCCTTCAAATAATCTTTTTCTGGTTCGTTATCAGCGGTATCTTTTGCTTTTTGCCTGTCTTTTGCTATATCAGCAACTTTTTGCAATATCACCTTTTCTAACAGCTCTGATTCTATTCCCTGATATTTTTCTGATACCTCTTTGACACAATCGTTCCGTTTTTTACTATTCGCAATATCAAGCGTATTTGAAAACAGTGGATTATCTTCGCTATCGTAAATGATAAGCGTTCCCTTTGTGCAGAACGGCTTATCGGGTTGAAAATCTATTCTTATTTCACCCATATTTTCTTAATCCTTTGCTTTTATTTGAACATTAGCGTTTCCAGTCTCTTCGATAATTTGCTTTAGGTAAGCAGTGGTAAGCCCTACTTGGAGCCATTGGCGAAGGTCTTTTATCCCTTCCGGCGGACATACAATTTTTACGTTCCGACATCGAACCGCTAAGTAATTAGCCAGCTTTTCAGCACCGGTTTTACCTGCTGTGTCGTTATCCGCCACGATGACAATTTCCCTGTAGCCCTTCACCGCTGAAGCCGTCATTTTGACTAAGGAATTACAATTCGGCCTGCCTATGGCATTAAAACCCAAATCAAGCGCCGCTGCCGTATCTGTCGTCCCTTCACAAATCAGTAAAAGACCTTCAGGCGGTAAATCAGCAGGGATAAACAAACCTGTTTTACTGCCGGTCAGCGAAACTTTCCGGCCATTCGGGAATCGTCTGCGAATACCGATTATCTTGCCTTCAGCTTCCGACATTGGGAATGTATAGGCTTTGCCGTCCCAGCCGATGTTAAGTTTTGTTAAGCTCTCAGCAGAAATCTTTAACTGCTTTGTTAGTTGTTGCAGTTTTTCTTTGGTAAGCTGTTGTTTATACAGTCCTGCAAGACCGCTGAAGTTTTTTTCTTTGCCGAAAGAAGGTTTGATGATAAGGATATTCTCATCATTTACATTGATGGTATTCGATTCAGCCAATTTCACGTTATAGCCGCTGTAGGCGTTGATTCCGGCGGTTTTAAGCATGTTTTA
>Ga0180431_10000734_pt1 | contig 46582 bp, 40 predicted proteins | sample SS_ome_11_FD_132459 | JGI IMG/M metagenome (GOLD analysis project Ga0180431, IMG submission 132459) | Hypersaline lake sediment archaeal communities from the Salton Sea, California, USA - SS_1_MS_1 metaG | ecosystem: Environmental > Aquatic > Non-marine Saline and Alkaline > Hypersaline >... | reverse complement strand
GTCCAAGGATCTTGAACGAGCCCTGAAAAAGATCCAAAAGAACAGAACGTTACGGAGGGACACATTCCGTCTGGAAAAAAAATATCACTTTCACGGCATAGTCGGAAAAAGCCCCTATATGCTGGAAATCTATTCCTTGATCGATAAGATCTCCCAATATTTTACCAGTGTTCTCATCACGGGAGAGACCGGGACAGGAAAGGAAATGGCGGCGCGCGCCATTCATGAACGGGCTCGCACCAAAAACCGAAACCTGGTGCTTTGCGATTGTGTCTCCATCCCGGAAAATCTTTTCGAATCCGAACTTTTCGGCTATGTACGTGGAGCTTTTACGGGAGCGGACAAGAATAAAAAGGGCCTTTTCGAAGAAGCTCATGAAGGGATCATCTTTCTCGATGAAATCGGTGAGATCCCTCTATCGATCCAGGCTAAGCTCCTTCGCGTCCTGGAATACCGACAATTTCGCCCCCTGGGATCCAACATCACCAAGAATGTCGATGTCAAAATCATCGCCGCCACCAGTCGAAACCTTCGTGAATGCGCTGCAAAAGGTATTTTTCGTGAAGATTTATTCCACCGTCTGAACCGCGTGGAACTGCATCTTCCTCCCCTGCGAGAGAGACGGGAGGATATTCCGCTCCTTATCAGTCACTTTCTGCAGGCTTTCAACCAAAATTTCTCTAAATCGATCAAAGGAGTCTCCCGGGAAGCGCAGAAGCTTTTCCAGCGTTATGATTGGCCGGGAAACATAAGAGAGCTCGAGAATGTTCTGGAAAGCTCCTGCCTCCTCTCTCAAAAGGACTTCATCGATTTCCCAGAGCTGCCAAAATATCTGCGCGACGCGCCGCAAACCACTAATAGTTTCCCCTTCATCAGCCGCGAAAACCTCTCCACGCTTGATGAATTGGAAAAAGAATATATCTCCTATCTTTTGAAGTTCGCCGGGCGGAATTTAAAAAAAACCGCGGGCATTCTGAATATTTCCCGCACAACCCTTTACAATAAACTTAAAAAATACGAAATCCCCTACTGATCCGGCATTCCCGGGAAGACCTCCCTCATACAAAGTGTTCACTATTTGAACACGTGGGGTTTTTCCCGCGTAAACCCTTTATAATCTATTCATTAAACTTCCAATAGCTTTTAAAGTGTCAAAATAATAAACACGATCCCCCCCCAAGGCTCTTTCTCTATATAGTATATTTCTTTCATTTTCTTACACTTAATCAATTTTTCGTCTTTTGGCATTCTTCTTGCCTTATATCGATTTAATGATACGTTGTGGAGAAAGTTTATGAACAGATCCAACCTGAACACACTCAAACGCTGGAGCAGCTTGTCGGCTGCGTTGCTGATTCTTTTCAGTGGAACCGTGCTGACCGCCGGCGATGAAACCGACGCTCCCCCTCTCAGGCTCGCCCTGGGGGCTTCCATCGAACAGCCGTATCCTCAACTGACGTTCACGCCCGTCGCTCCCGCCGCGGAGCTCGTATGGAAACCCAGGCCGTTCTCCCAACCTTCAGAAACACCTTCGCTCAAGGAGATTCTCCTTAAGTCCTCAGATCCGGTTCTTCCTGAAAAGCTCACTGCCTGGTATGAAAAGCTGGATCGTCGGGAACGTCTGGAAGAATCTCTTTTCAACGCTTCCGCTTGGGCTTTGATCGCATTGAATGCAGCGGATTTCATTTCAACCCGGAAAGCACTTCGATATGACTGCCTGGTTGAAGGCAATCCGTTGATGAAACCCTTCACAAAAAACGATTTGACCTTCGCGGCCGTCAAAACCGGGATCACGGTGGGAAATCACTTCCTGATGAAGACGCTCTATCGTCAGAACAAACGCACGGCCTGGTTCGTGAGTCTTTTCAGTAATTTCGTAATGTCCTATATCGTAGTGAACAATTTCCGTATGATCCGAAAAGCCCAGGGGATCCGATGAATACTCGGGAAACCAAATTTTACTCATCAGCCGCGCAGTACCGGCTTCCCGCCTACCTCGACTATCTTATCAACCTGAATCACCACGCGGCTCCGGATGATTTTCCTTCGCTGGAGAATCTGAAACGCGAATATATCCGGTATCTGCTTCAGTTCACCAGCCGCAACCTCAATGAAACCGCAAGGATATTAAGCATTTCGCGTGGCACTCTCATACGAAATCTCAAGCGGTTCCATTTGGATCCCCGGCACTCTCCAAAAATCCCGTAATCCCCAAGAAGAGCATTCCCACCACGACATTTATCCGGCGTCAACCGCGTATAAAAGCGTTGCCAGTGCTTTGCCGATATTCCTGATCCCGCCTTCGATGACTTCGGGGGGTCCTCCAAATCCGATCCGGATATGTCGAGGGGCATCAAAGAAGCTCCCCGGAACAACGGCGGTATTGTATTCCCTCCGCAGGATGTCCGCTAATTCATCCCCGTACACTCCGGCCTCGATTCGAGGAAAACACACCACTCCTCCTCGAGGCTCCACCCAACTCAGTTTCGGTTCTTTTCGAATGAATTCGCGGATCACGGCAAGATTCCTTGCCGTTCGGGAACGATGTCCGTTCCGGATCCCATCCAGCAGCTTAAAAGCCCGTAACGCGATCTGATCGATGAGGAAGGGAGCTTCAACGTACATGGAATCAATGATCTTCCGCATCCCGGCCGCCCATTCGGCCGGAGCGAGAATCCACCCGCAACGCAGATCTCCCATGCCATAGACTTTCGTCAGGCTGCCGATGACGATAACATGACGGCCTCGTTGAAAGGCGCCAAGCCGCTTTCTCTCGTCCATGAAATCCAAATAGATTTCATCCATGACCAGAGGGATGCTTCTTTCCTCCGTGAGCTTCACGACGGCATCCAAATCATCGGATTCGAGCAGGGTGCCGCTTGGATTGTGCAGATTGGTCATGATGAAAAGTTTAGGTTTTCGATCCAGCTGCTTCTCCAGGGTTTGGAGGTCCGCCCGGAAATCCTGCTCGTAATGCCTTTCCACCCGCTCGATACGGGCCTGGAATGTTCCGGGGACAGCCCATAGCGGCTCATAAGCAGGTTTTTCCACCAGGACGAGGTCCCCGGCATCTAAAAAAGAAGCACATACAAGATACAACGCGAAAGAGGCACCCATCGTGCTTACGACATTTTCACTCGAGATTCCGTATCGATCGGCGATCGCTGACTGCAGCGGAGGATAGCCGTAATAATTTTCCCCTGATATCTCCAGCTCATTCCAATCAATGCCCAATCGATCCAACGGATAATATTCCACTCCGCTTTTGCAGAGTTCATAAAGCTGTCTTCGCCCTTGATTTAAACCATTCCATGTATTTGATGCCTTCAAATTTCATGTTCCCCCTCCCTTTTTCGCGTCCAATAAAATATCGGTATTCCGGCTGAAATGATCAACAGCCCGACAAGCGATTTCCAAAAAGAAGAGATAAAGACATTGATCACGACAGCGAATGCCACCGCCGAAAAAACGATCGGAACGGCGGGGTACCCCCAGGTACGGTAAGGACGGGAAATCTTCGGAAGTTTTTCCTCAGCACAACCAGCCCCAAAGCCGTCAACCCGAAGAATATCCAGTCACCGAATGTCACATATTGAAGCAGTTGTCCGTAGGTATTGCTGAAGAGCAGCGCCGTGGCCCAGATCGACTGTAGAAATATCGAAAAATAAGGAGTTTGATAGCGGGGATGAAGTTTCCCCGCCGGCGGGAAAAACATCTTATTCCTTGCCATTATGTAATACACGCGCGGGCCGGTCATGATCACGACATTGGTGAAGACGAAAGTGGACAGGATAATCGCAAGCGCCACGAACTTCGCGCCGAAGGGGCCGATCATCGCTTCCATGGCATCCGATGCCAGTTTGGTTGATGCTCCGATCTCCGATAAAGGAAGCACTCCGACGAAAACGGCATTGGAAAACACATATACAAAAATGACGATGCAAACCCCCGTCAAGATCGCGATCGGTATGTTTCGCCTCGGGTGTTTGACCTCTCCGGCGACAAAATTTAGATTTTGCCAGCCTCCATATGAAAAGAGAACCGGCATCATGGCCAGCCCCAATAAATTCAGCACCTTGAAATTTACTCCTTCGGGGAAAAGAGGTCCCAGCTGCGGGGGATGAGCCCGGAGAAATATGAATCCGATGACGATGATCGCTAAAAGTGCTGATATCTTCAGACAGGAAAACACATTCTGTACGATGCTTCCGGGTTTGATCCCAAAATAGTTGACCAGAGACAGAATCCAGATAAAGCCTGCGGCCAGCAAACTGACCGTAAACTCTTTCATGGAAAAAAATGTGCCGACAAAACGCGCACACGTGAAAGCGACGGCGGCGAGAGCCCCGGTTTGGATCGTGCTGAACAGCGTCCATCCGAACAAGAAAACCTACCCACGGAGAGAACGCTTTCTCCAGGTATACAACCTGTCCCCCCGATTGAGGGAACATGGTTCCCAACTCGGAAAAGCAGAGAACCCTCAGAAAGGCGACGAATCCACCTAAAGCCCATACGAACAGCAGTTGGGTGAAAGATTGGAGAAATTTTGCGCTTTCGGCGGGATTCATGAAGATCCCGGCCCCGATGATCGCTCCGCTGACGATCATGGCGGCATCGAAAGCATTGAGCCGCCGCCTTATTGTATTTCTCTCCTACATCATCATCCTTACGCCCTCACTCGGGCCGGGAGAAATTTACACAAACCACAAAAAATTCAAAATGTCAAACTCCCTCCTCAGAGGAAACCGGTTCCCGGGAAAATTTCGTCACCGGGCCCTCCCCCGCCAGAGCTTTACTCTCCTCAAAGATTCTCCCGAGATAGACCTTAAGGAAAAAACAGTCTACAATAGATGAAAAGGAGGATTATCATGACTAAAAAATCCTGTACTCTCGTGACGGCGGTTTTTCTGATTATCGCCGGGCTGAGTTCACCGGCCCTGGCCCAAACGGCGGAAAAGGTCCTGGCAAAAATGATCAAGGCCCAGGGAGGAAAAAAGATCCTCTCGAAAACGACCGACATGACCCTGAGCGGATCGATCCAGCTTCCCCAGATGGGACTTGACGGCACGCTCACCATGAATCAGAAAGAACCCGACAAAATGCGCATGGACATCGAAGTGATGGGGATGATCATCACCCAGGCCTATGACGGTGAAACAGCATGGATGATCGACCCGCAAAGCGGATACGCCCAGGAGATGGATGAGAGAACAGGCAAGGATATGGCCCGCAATGCTCTGGGCAACGACGCGTTGCTCAATCCTGAAAAATACGGCATCACGTATACCGTAAAAGGCGAGGAGGCGATCGAAGGTAAAAACTACCTGGTTTTGGTACAGACCTTCAAGGATGGCTATCAAGCGACGCACTATATCGATCCCGACACCTATTTGATCCACAAGAGCAAGGGACTCACGGTCAATCAGATGGGAGTTGAAGTGGATACGGAAAGCGTCATGAGCGACTACCAAGAGGTCGAAGGCCGGACCGTAGCTCATCAGTTGACCACCTTTCAGGACGGAGTTGAGTTCATGTCCCTGGTCGTCACCGATGTCAGCTTCAACACCGGATTGGAAGACACGATTTTTCAGATGAAATAGCGTCCGCGGATAAAGGAGATCCCAGTGATTCAGCCGGCCCGAAAAAAACCGAGATCAGCCGCGGCCGCCGTTCTCCTGTTATTCATTTTATCGTTATCCTGTGCCGTCAATCCTGTTACGGGAAGGAAAGAGATCAGCCTGATATCCGAACAGGCCGAGATCGCCATGGGGGAAAAGACCGACGCGGAAATCAAACAGCAGTACGGCGTCTACAACGACCCGCGGCTCCAAGCTTACGTCGAAAGCGTAGGCATGCGTCTTACACCTTATTCTCATCGCCCCCAGCTGACCTATCATTTCGCGGTTCTGGACACCCCGGTGATCAACGCATTCGCCGTACCGGGAGGCTATATTTACGTCACGCGCGGAATCCTGGCTTTGATGAAAACCGAAGCCGAATTGGCCGTGGTGCTGGGTCACGAGTTGGGACACGTCAACGCCCGCCACAGTGTGCGCAAGCTGAGCCAGTTGATGATGGTTCAGCTCGGATTGGCGGTAGGCTCCGCCCTCAGCGAGACGTTTTCGAAAATTTCCGGAGCCGCGGGTATCGGCGTTCAGCTTCTTTTCTTGAAATTCAGCCGCGATGACGAACGACAGGCCGACGCCCTCGGAGTTGAGTATTCCCGGGGCGGCGGATACGACCCGGGTGAAATGATCGGTTTTTTTCACGGCCTTCAGAAAATGGGCGATCTGTCGGAAGGCCATAACTTACCCGGTTTTCTCTCAACCCACCCTCTCACCAGCGAGCGCATCCGGAATACACAAGCCATGCTCACGGCCCAAGATAAGCAGCTGGTCGTTGCCCGCGACGCCTATTTGAACCGGATTGAAAATCTGGTATACGGGTCCGATCCCCGTCAGGGATATGTAGAGAATCAGGCTTTCTACCATCCAACGCTTCGTTTCACGTTCGTCCTTCCCCTGGACTGGGAGCTTAAGAACACGCCCTCCCAGGTCATCCTCGCCACCAAAGACGGGAAGGCCGCCGCAATTTTTCAAGCCGAACAGAGTTCAGGCGAACTCCGGGATTTCGCACAAAAGAAAATGGCTCAGCTCGAAGGAGCCCGGCTCATCGATGAAAAGGATCTTCGCATCAACGGCCTGACATCATACCAGCAGCTGCTCGAAATCGAACAGAGCGAGCAGGAAAACCTGCGCACTCAAATGTCGTTCATCCGATACGGAGACTATTTTTATACATTCACCACGCTGAGTACGACTCAAAACTACGATTTCTATGCGTCCCGGTTCCATTCCCTGGTCCATTCTTTTCGCCCCCTCAAGGATCCGAAATATTTGAACCGGCAGCCTCAACGTATCAGGTTGATTCGTGCCGACGGCCGGAAAGATCTACAGGCTATTTTTCGGGGAGAAAAGCGGAAGGAAGACGCCTGGCCCGGATTCGCCATCATGAACGGGATGGAATTGGATCAAGTTCCCGTGAAAGGAAGCCGCATAAAAGTCGTCCGGTGATGGCGCGACTTCTTAGCCTTAAAGACCGGATTCATCCAGCAGCTTATATGCCAACTTAAGCGCCTTCAGACCTTCCTCCCCGGTAACCTTGCGTTTCTTATGATCCCGAATGCAGCGGGTGAAGTTCTGGAGTTCCTTCTTCAGCGGCTCTTCCTTTTTTATCTTAATTGTTTTGATGTCCGTTTGCCGGCCGTTCAAGGGAAAGACCTTGACTTCCTGGTCAATATAATCGATGGAATAATAAGCGGTAGGCTCAAAGATGCGCAGCTTTCGCACCTTTCCCTGGTGAACACGGGAAGCCGTCAGCGTAGCCACGCAGCCCGACTTGAATTCCAACCGGGCATTGGCGATGTCGGTCTTGTCAGAAAGCACATGGATTCCCGAACAGCGGACAACATCTACTTCATCGCGTATCAGCGACAGAATGATGTCCAGGTCGTGAATCATAAGATCCAAAACCACGTCGATATCCAGAGATCGTGCGGAAAAAGAGCCCAATCGCTGCACCTCGATAAATTTCGGTTCGGAAATAAGATTGGCAATGGCTTCTACGGCGGGATTAAATCGCTCCAGGTGTCCCACTTGTAATATGGCACCGCTTTTTTCTGCAGCCTCAACCAGTTTCTCCCCCTGCTCGACGGTTTCCGTAATCGGTTTTTCGACCAGGACGGATTTTCCCGCCTCCAGCAGACTCATGGTTATGGAGAAATGATCCGAAGTCGGGGTCGCTACGATCCCGGCATCGATTTCATCAATCATTTCCCTGAAATCTTCATAATAGCCTACACCGTGTCGATTTCCGATCTGCATGGCTTTTTTAAAATCGATATCAGCGACCCCTTTCAATTCAGCGTCTTCCAGATAAGAAAGGATGCGCGCGTGCTGGGTTCCCAGATATCCGACACCAATAATCCCGATCTTCACTTTATCCATATGAACACCTCGTCGATAACTTGTCTCTATCCTTCTTCGGAATCCACCTTGACTCCCTTTTCCTCTCTATGCTTCATGAGAGACAATCACGATTCCATGAGCATCCGCCAATCTCAGGGCTTCTTCCCGCTGGAAAAACGGCATCTTCCGGGATTCGAAACAAAGCGTCCCGCCGCCTGCGTCAATCAGGCTTTTAACGGTATCCGCCCCAACGGCCGGAAGGTCGATGCGCGTGTCCTGACGGGAACGGCATAATTTGATCGCAACAATCCCACTCCCCGCCAAACGTCCTCCCCGGCGAATCGTCTCATCCGTACCTTCAAGCCCCTCCACCGCCACGACCTTTTTATCCTTAACGATCAAGGTCTGCCCGATATCCAGATCCGCCGCGGCACGGGCGATCGGCCAGCCGAACTCGATCTCGTCTCGAATTTCGGCCGGAACTTCGCCCCCGGTCAGCACGCCCGGCCCACACATGAGCTCGGAGATGAAAAACGAGGGATCGATGACTTTGATTCCTTGCTTCTCGAAGTATTCGACGGCCATGGCGATCAGCCCGGCGGGACGCCGATCTCTGAGTCCGGCCGTCAGCTTCATCAAGAGCGGACTCTGCCGGATCTCTTCAAGCCCTCGCCTCGGATCGATTTTCCCCGCCATAATGACCTGGTCGATTCGGTGGGTTCGAAGGAAGGCGATCATCTCCGTAATCTTGCTGAGTTCGACATGGAAGGCGACATCCGCGATCCCGCTCCATTCAACCGGATAGTCCTCATCAATTGCGATCAGGGCGCAAAAATAATCCTGTTTTTTAGCTTCCTTGAGAACATGTATGGGAAAGTCACCGGATCCGGCGATTATTCCGAGTCGTCCCGCCATTCCTGCCCGGCCTTTTTGTGGAATCCTCTTCGGGAAGACGACATGAAATCAATAATCTCATCACGATCCTCACCGGGTGAAAACTCTTTTTTTATCCGCTCCAGAGCTTGTGTGGTATTCAGATCCGAGTGAAAAATGATCTTGAACATCGCGTTGAGGTCTTTGATCCGTTCCCGGCTGAATCCCCTCCGGCGCAGCCCGACCGCATTCAGGCCGAAAAGCTGCGGAGGTCTGAGGCCGGCCCATTTGCTGAAAGGGATCACGTCCTGAGTAATAACCGAGAATCCTCCGATAAAAGAGTAGCGGCCGATCCGACAGAACTGATGAACTCCCGTCATGGCGCTCAAGTAGCAGAAATCGCCGACCGTGACGTGTCCCCCAAGGGTGGCGGCATTGGTCAAGATGACTTCGTTTCCCACCATGCAGTCATGACCGATATGCGCATAGGCCATAAAATAATTTTCATTGCCGATGCGCGTTATCCCGCCCCCCTTGACCGTTCCCCGATTTACAGTGATATATTCGCGAAACACATTACGATCACCGATCACGACACGAGTTTCTTCTCCGCTGTAAGAAAGATCCTGAGGTTCCGTTCCAATGGAGGAGAATGGAGAGAACCGGCACTCCGCGCCGATCTCGGTCCACCCATCCAGGTTCACATGCGCTTCCAGCCGTGAACCACGCCCTATTCTGACATGCTCTCCGACGACAACGCCCGGACCGATAAAAACTCCAGAATCCAGTTCCGCCTTAGGATGAACCGATGCGGAGGCATGGATCCGGACCTCATCCTTCTCCATGAAAATCCTCGATATCCAACAGGGAAGCAATAACGCCCCCCTCGGCCGCCATATCGCCATCCACGCTCGCTTCTCCATGAATTTGACAGAAGCGATTCTTCAATTTGATCATTTTGACTTCCAGCCGAAGCTGATCTCCCGGGACGACGGGTCGTCGAAATTTAACATCAATCAACTTGCTCAGCATCACGAACTTTTTGTCCGGATCCGGGATCGTGTTGTAAAGCAGAATACCTCCGGTCTGAGCCAAAGCTTCCGTAATCAGCACTCCGGGCATGACCTTTATGGTGGGGAAATGGCCTTGAAAATAAGGTTCATTGTAACTAACGTTCTTCAGCGCGACACACGACTCCCCCTTCTCCAGAGACAAAACCCTGTCCACCAGCAGAAAGGGGTAGCGGTGGGGCAACATCCCCTGAATTTTTTCGATATCGAATCTTACAGGGCTATTTTTGCGCTTTTGCGGCATCATACCTTTTGATGACTTCTGCAGTCAAATCGATGGTGGGGCTGAAATAGATCGTACCGCTCTTCAATAAATCGAAGATCAAATCCAGGCCGCGATCCTTTCCGACCTTCTCGATGATCGGAATAAGTTCACCCTGCATTTTCTGAAACAGCCGCTGAGTAAATTCCTGCATTTCACGGTAGGTATCTTCCGCCATGCGTTTCCGGTCCGTTTGTTTCTTTTCGATATCGGAGTTCAACTGCATCATGGCCTCATTCGTCAGCGTCAATCTCTGGGTGTTGAGTTTGGATTGCAGTTGATTGATTTCATTGTCTAGCTTGGCGATCGTGTCCTGGTTTTTTTTATTTCTTTCTTCCAGTTGAGCCATGATCTTCTTGCCCTCAGCTGATTTTTCCAGAACCTCTTGGGAATTTACTACACCGATTTTCGAAGCGGTCTGAGAATAGCCCAGGTTGAACAGAAAGGTAAACATAAGTGCAAGTAAAAGAATTTGACTGGTTCGTCTTCTCATCATTTCCTCCTATTTTGATACAGATGATGTATTTTAATATCCAGATGTCTCTTATATATCCGAATGTGTTTTATATCAGAATGTCGTTCCAACCGCAAATCGGAAGTTGAAATTGGAATCGTCACTGTAAATCCTCCGATTATTATAGGCGAAAATCAATCGGAATGGAATCCGGATCGCCGGAATGAAAACGCGAAGTTCCAAACCGGCGCTCGTAAAGATGTTGTTCAGGCTGGGATTCTGATCGAGCGCATAAGCATTGCCGGCATCGAAGAAGAATATCGTGTAAAGCGGCCCTCCCACCGGAATGATGTATTCCGCATTGAAAACCAGGGATTTTTCTCCACCTTGGTTGCGGCCTTCCGGGCTCCGGGGACCGATCGTATAGATATCATATCCGCGGATCGACATTTCGCCTCCCAGATAGAATCTTTCCCAAAACGGAATATCCTGGTCGCCCTGACGGATATTGAATGAGTATTCCAGATGGAATCCAAGCGAATGATTGAGAACCACGGGCTGGAAGTACGACCACTCGAAACGGGGTTTGATAAGATCGATATCTCCTCCCAGAGGCCCCCCCGCAAACTTGCAGGATGCCATATAAAGGGTACCGCGCGAGGGAGTGAGCGGGCTGTCGACCGTATTGCGGTAAATCGATGGAGAGATGCTGCTGATATGATAGTTCCCCATCCCGTACATTCCCAGCGAATAGTATGATGAATAGCCCCCATAGCCTCCATAGCCGTAGCCGCCATAACCTCCATAACCGCCGTAATAGGGGTTGATATATGTCTCATCCCCTTCTTCAGGTTCCGTGAGGGTGACGTACTGGTAGCTGTATACGAGGTTGCCTCTCAGATATCCTTTGATCCTTCCGCCGAAATTCAAATCGACACCCTGCGATTTCTGGTTGTATAGATAGGGGTATACCATGTAGCGGTCATATATATTGAACCCGACGCTCATGGGAAGGTCGAAGATATAGGGTTCGGTGAAGCCGAAGCTGTAAACCTTCATCCGCTTGCCGTATTGAAACGTCAGATCAAGTTTCTCTCCGGCGCCCAGGAAATTGACGGTTCCATAGGTCAGCGCGATGAACGCTCCGTAGTATCCGCTGTAGCCTCCGGTGAACTGTATGTTGTTTCGCTGCAGCTCGGTGAGTCCCAGATTGACGTCGATTTGCGTAGGGTCTTCAGGATTCGGTTTGATTTCCGGTTCGCCCTGCAGCTCAACCAAGCCCAACTGCTTCAATCGCAGCACGCTGTCCTTGAACAGGGCCAAACTGAACCTGTCGCCCTCCCGCAGGAGCATCTCTCGCCGAATAACCTTGTCGCGCGTGTACGTATTACCCTTGAACTCCAACCGATTCAGGTATGCGACATCACCTTCATAGACATTGTAGGTCAGAGAAACAAGCTTACGTTTGGGGTCCAGATTCTCCACCGGAATGATCTGAGCATATAGATAGCCGAAGTTCCGGTACGCATCGCCCATGTCTTCAATGGTTTCTTTACGCTTCTTCGTGCTGTAGATCTCGCCTTTCTTGTTGTTGAGCAGCGAACGCAAATACCGATCGGCAAAGACTTTGCTTCCTTGAATATTGATTTCGGATACACGGTATCTATATCCGGCGGTAACGGGGATCACGATCCGCTTCATGGTTTGTTTTTTCAGGAAAATCGTACGCTTGGTGATGTCTTCGATACGCGGCTCCCCGATCACGGCCTCCATGAAACCGTGTTCATGAAACCGCTCCTTGAGACTCTCCATATCATCAGTCAGTTTGTTGGGTTTGAAACGGTCTTTTCCGGATATCCAAGAGATCGGACCATGGATCTTATGTTCCTTCAATGCATTGAGAAGAGTGCTCTCGAGCAAGCGCGGACGTCCCTCGAATACGATCTGGCCGACCCTGACCTTGGGACCTTCGTCGATGTCGAAAATCACTTCGACTTCGTTCTGTCCTTTCTTGTTGATGTCGGTTTTAATGACGGCCGATGCAAGACCCTTCTCGGTCAGCAGTGATTTTATCGTCGCTTCGATCTGTTGGATTCTATAAGGATTGTAATAGGAATAGGGCAGAGGATTGATGTTCTCTTCCTTCAATTTGTCGACGATATCATCTTCCTTGACCTTTTTCCCGGTTTTGTAAACGATCTCCTTGATCACAGGATTTTCTTCGACAACGATCTTTATGATCCGGCCCCTTTCTCCCCGGCTCTTCTTGAACTCGATATTGGAAAAGAAACCGGTCGACCAAAGCACCCCGAAATCCTGCTTGATGAGATTCTCGTTATAGGGATCGCCTTCCTGAAGGGACATATAATACAGGATAGTCTCGCGCGTCACGCGCTCGTTGCCCTCGATTTCGATCTTTTCCAGGATCTCTTGACCGCACAAGATCAAGGGAAGACTAAACATCAGCAGCAAAAATACAAACTTCCTCATAGCATAATCCTTATAGCATATTTAGCTTTAAAGGTAAATCGAAACCCATTCAATCCATTTTTTATCAATCACTTAATTTTGTTTCCAAAATATTTCCGGAGAATTCTTCCGACAACCGCATAAACCGCCATCGAGATATATAACTCCGGCCGGCCGCCTAGAGTTTCATCATTCCGTTTTCCATATGGTAAACTTTTTGACAAAAACGAGCTACTTTATCGTTATGCGTAACGATTATGGATGAAAGGCCTTTTTTTCGGTGCAATTCCAGGATCAATTCCAGAATCATCCGACCCGTTTTCCAATCCAGATTTCCGGTCGGTTCATCCGCCAGCAAAAGCCGAGGTTGATTGACCAGAGCCCGGGCGATGGCGATGCGCTGCTGCTCCCCTCCCGACAACTGCCCGGGACGCATCAGGAGCTTATCGCTTAACGATACTTCCGCCAGCATACTCCGGGCCCGATCGAAGGCTTTCCGCCTGGGCATCCCTCCGATCAACAGAGGAAAAGCCACATTTTCCTCAGCGGAAAATTCCGGTAGAAGGTGATAGAATTGAAATATGAAACCGATCTTACGATTTCTGATCTCCGCCAGCTCTTTTTCATTTTTTTTGAAAAGGTCCTCATCTTCCAGGTAAATCGTCCCGGCGGTGGGCCTGTCCAGAGCGCCGAACAGATTCAACAGAGTGGATTTTCCGACACCGGAAGCCCCCATAACCGCAATGAGTTCCCCCCGTTTCAGAGTGAACTGAAAATCCCTAAATACGCAAAGCCGGCCGCGGGGCAGTTGATATTCCTTGCTCAATCCTTCGGCTCGCAGTAATTCACTCATATTTCAATGCCTTTACAGGATCTATCTTGGATGCCCGCTGGGACGGAAACAAAGTGCTGGTCAGACATATCAACAACGTCACCCCGATAATCCAGAACAAATCGATCAGCGATATCCGAAAAGGGACATAAGATATCTGGTAAATATCCACCGGAACCTTGATAAGCTCAAACGTATTGGCCAGCCAGCACCATATCAAACCAAGGAAAGTGCCGACGGCCGTCCCGATGACGCCGATCATCGCGCCCTGAAGAAAAAATATTTTGCGGATGTTCGGTGAGGTGGCACCCATGGCTTTCAGCACTCCGATATCACGCGATTTTTCCATCACAAGGAGAACCAAAGTCGCAATGATGTTCAAGGCCGCCACCAGAACGATCAGAGTAATGGTCAAAAATAGCAGCTTTTTTTCCAGTTTCAGTGCCGAAAAAAGCGATTTATTCATTTCCATCCACGTCGTGACATAGCTGGCTTCAGGAATTATGCTTTCAATCCGCTCCCCAACGGCGGCGGCATCGAAAATGTCTTCAATACGCACATTGATCATGCTGACGCTTCCGTTCAAACCGAAAAGCTTCTGAGAAACGGGAAGAGGGATAACGGCGGTGGATGAATCGAATTCATACAATCCGGTATGAAAGATTCCGGTGACCTCGAATGTTTTGGTTTTCGGCATGGGACCGATGGGCGTCAGCCGGGAAGAAGCGGAAAGGACCGTAACTGCATCCCCGATACCGGCGCCGACGGCGAATGCCAGGTCCCGGCCCAACAGGATGCCGCTGCGTCCGGATTCGGGTTCCGGCAACCGGCCGCGCTCTAAGTCCATCAGCCAGGGAGAAAAGGGTTTTTCGCGTTGAAAATCCAGCCCTCTGAGAATCGCTCCCGAACTTTTGTAAAGACCGCGCAGCAGCACGGTGTCATAGGCAACCGGCGTCGCGCCGACGACTCCTTCCAAGTCCTCGACATCAGGGAGCAGCCGTTCATATTCCTTGAGTCCCTCACCGGAATAGTCCGATATCATGATATGCGACGTCGAGCCCAAGATCTTTTCCTGAACATCTCCCTGGAAACCGGTTATCAACGCGATGGCGATGATAAGAGCCATGACTCCGATCGCGATTCCCAGTACGGAAATAAACGTGATCAGGGAAATAAAAGCCTGTTTTCTTTTCGCGATCAGATAGCGTTTGGCAATGAAAAGTTCATAATTCATGATTGAGGTACAGCGTAAACCGGAACGCAAAAAAGGTCAAGTCAGGCGGCCGTCCCGCCTCTTGGGGACGTCGGGATTTCACAGGGGACGCAGCAGAGGAAACAGGATGACGTCCCGGATCGACCGACGGTTGGCCAACAGCATCACCAGTCGATCGATCCCGGTCCCCTGCCCTCCGGTAGGCGGGATTCCGTACTCCAACGCGTTGACATAGTCCATATCCACAACGTGAGATTCTTCATCTCCCTGTTTCCGCGCCTCGGCCTGCGCCTCGAATCTCTTTTTCTGTTCGGCCGGATCAGTCAGTTCGGAGAAAGCATTGGAAATCTCCATGCCTCCCATAAAGAGCTCGAACCGTTCCGCCTCCTCCGGATTTTCCGGAGAGGCTTTCGCCAAAGGCGATATGGCTTTGGGCGGATTGATGATGAATGTCGGTTGAATGAGATTGGGCTCCACGTACTTGTCGAACAGCACATCCAGCGCCTTGTAATACGTCATACCCTCTTTGTCTCCGGACAGCGAAGCCGCCAGTTCGATGATACCGGCCTTGTCGTCGAAGCTTCCGGGGGCCAATCCGCTGAAATTCGTCAGAGCTTCCATGTATTTCAGCTTTTTCCAAGGCCGGGCGAGGGAGATGGAGTGCTCACCGTATGTGATCTCTTCCTTTCCCAGCAAATCCCGACTCAAACCCGTAATCAACTCTTCGATCATCTCCATCATGTCATTATAATCGGCGTACGCTTCATAAAATTCCAGCATCGTGAATTCAGGGTTGTGTTCGGTGGAAATCCCTTCATTGCGGAAATTCCGATTGATCTCGTATACTTTGTCGAATCCTCCGACCGTTAGTCTTTTAAGATAGAGCTCCGGAGCGATTCTCAGATACAGGTCAATCCCCAGAGCATTATGGAAGGTTTTGAACGGTTTGGCCAGCGCACCGCCGGGAACGGCATGCATCATGGGCGTTTCCACCTCGACATAACCGCGTTCATCGAAAAAACGCCGAATATTCCTGATAACCGCACTGCGGAATCGGAAGAGCTCAACCTCCTCGGGATTGACGATGAAATCCAGATAGCGTTTGCGAAAACGCAGTTCCTTATCCTGAAGTCCGTGCCACTTTTCGGGAAGCGGATGCAGGCACTTGGCAAGGAATGTGAATCCGTCAAGCATAACCGTCAATTCTCCGGTTCGGGTTTTGAACAGCTGTCCCGAAAGCGCCACCCTGTCTCCGATATCCAGCAGGGAAAACAGTTGAAATTCTTCTTTTCCCACCTTGTCTTCCCGCAGGTATCCCTGCAGCTGCACGCGACTGTCCGACACATGGAAGAAAACCGCCCGGCCCATCTTGCGTATCGACATGATCCTTCCAGGGACGACGATATGAACATCCTGATCCTTCAATTCGTCCTCCGGCAGTTCGCCGTACGTGGATACGATCTCACTGACCGTATGCGTGATCTCTATCTTATGGGGAAAAAGATCTTTCCCTGCTTCCGCCAGTTTCGCCATCTTCTGCAGCCGTACATTTTCCTGCTCACCGAGCAGCGAAACAGAGGCTGCCGGTTTGGTCTTATCTGAGGGGGATTGGTTTTTATGAGACATTTTCTTCTTCCTTAATCTTTTGTTGTATCGCGGTCAGGTCTTTCTTCATGGCATCGAGGATACCATTGATAAAGGTCGCGGCTTGTTCGGAGCTGTATTTCTTAGCGATTTCGATCGCCTCATTGATCACGATCGGAGGAGCCAGGTTCTCTTCGAACAGAAGCTCATATGCCGCCAGCCGCAGGATGTTGCGATCGACATGAGCCATCCGGGAGATACGCCAGTGTTCGGAGACGGATTGGATCGCGTCGTCGAGATTGTGGCGGTTCTCGATGATTCCGCGAAACAAACGGGTGCAATATTCCATGACACCCCGCTGCGTCCGCTTGCCTTCCCAAAACCGGTTCAGGACCTGCTCGGGCAGTGAATCATTGAATTCCACCTGAAAAAGCAGCTGCAAAGTATATTCCCGGGCGATCCTTCGTTTTCCCATAGTTTTGATCCGATGCTAATCGAGCCCCGACTCGCGGAGCATATTCAATGTTTCCACCAACGCAAAAGCGGCGTCATATCCTTTATTCCCGCTTTTGGTGCCGGCACGCTCGATCCCCTGTTCGATCGAATCGACCGTCAGGATCCCGAATGAAACGGGGATTCCGTCTTCCAAAGCGACCTGCGCCAGCCCTTTCGTGACCTCCGCTCCTAAAAAATCAAAGTGAGGCGTGTCTCCGCGGACGAGAGCGCCCAAACATAGTATTCCATCCACCGATCCGCTCTTCGCCAATTTTTTGGCGACGACCGGGACCTCAAAAGAGCCGGGGACTTTATATACGGAAATATCGCCATCATCGGCCCCGAGTTTATAGAGGGCATCCATGGCGCCCTCCAGCAATCTCTCGGAAATAAACTGATTGAAGCGGCTGAGAACGATTCCAACCTTCAAGCCCTTTGCCTGTAATTTCCCCTGGTGAACTTTCATTATGATCTCCCTTATTTGCCTTTAAAATCGGCTTTCCTTTTTTCCAGAAAAGCTTTGGTCCCTTCTTTGCCATCTTCGGAAGCGAGCGCCTGGCCGAAGATTTCGGCCTCGAAAAGCAATCCCTCTTCCAGCCGCTTGTCCAATCCCTGATTGATGGCGCTGATCCCGTTCTGCACGGCAAGCGGGCTGTTGACGGTCATCTCACGCGCTAATTCGACGCAGGTATCATGAAGTTCCGCTTGAGGAACCACGCGATTCACCAGACCGATCCGCAGGGCCTCGCCGGCATCGATAATGCGGCCTGAAAGGATGAGTTCCATGGCAACGCCCTTGCCTACCAATCGCGGCAGCCTCTGAGTGCCACCGAAACCGGGGATAAGTCCGAGTTTCACCTCAGGCTGCCCCAGCTTCGCATTTTCCGATGCGACACGGACATGGCACGCCAGAGCCATTTCCGTTCCTCCGCCAAGGGCAAAACCGTTTACGGCGGCGATAACCGGCTTTTTGAAATTTTCAATCAATTTGGTCAGTTCCTGTCCCTCCAGCCCATAATCCCGTCCATCAGCATACCCCAATCGCGAAAGTTCTTTGATATCGGCGCCGGCGATAAACGCTTTTTCACCGGAACCGGTGAAAATGACGGCCTTCACTTCCGCGTCTTCCTGAAGGGACAGAAAAGCACTGTACAACTCTCTGATCGTCGCCATATTCAATGCATTAAGCTTATCCGGCCGATTAAGGATGATCCATCCCAGGCCTTCTTCTTTCTTGATGAGCAAATTTTCATATCCCACGCTTATCCTCCTTGTTGGTGAAGCAAAACCACTTTATTTGAATGGCTCCTGTTTCCTTATCCTGCGGCGGCTTCCCCGCCTTCTGGAATCACGTGATGATCGACCTCCGGTTAGCACGGCTCGAAAAATTTCGACTCCGCGCCGTAAGGTTGTCTCCCCTTTTTCCCTACGGGGAATCGACTTCCAAATCTTATCGGAATTTTTTTATTTTAGCAGAACCCCCGGGGTTTTGCACGAAGATTTTAAGCCCCTTCCGCCTCGGAGTCTAAAGCTAATCCGTTGGAAAAGCAGCCGTTTATCGAAGTAAACCTTGAGAAGGGATTCATACCATATCCCCATTCGAATCTCATAAAGCCGCTCGTGTTCAAACCATCCGGCTGGTTCGCGGAAGGGCTGAAACGACTCCCGCCGCCATCCTTTTCATTTGAGTTTACATACATTTTGTGTAATCATGAGCATACGGATTCTAATGCCCTTCCAGGAGGAAACATATGAAAGAAGCCAATCCGCCCAAAGAACTCGCCCCGTCTCAACTGTCTTGGAAACTCGACCCGGCCGACATTCCTTACGAAAGCTCCGATGATTGCCGTCCGTGTACGGGAATCATCGGCCAGGAGAACGCTCTCAAGGCGGTTCAGACCGGACTCGCGATAAAAAGCCTTGGTTATAACATCTTCATCACGGGAGTCGTGGGAACCGGCCGCACCACAACCATCAAGCAGCTGCTGGATAAACTGGAAAAGGACAAAAAAACCCCTGACGACATCGTTTATGTTCATAACTTCAAATCTCCGGACGAACCTTACCTGATCATGTTTCCCGCCGGCAAGGGAGCCGTTTTCAAAACCGAAATGGAAAATCTGATCGAGAACCTGAAGCTCAGCATCCCCGAGTTTCTCAAAAGCAGCTTCTATACGGAAAAAAGGGATCACATCATTGAAGTCCAGCAAAAGAAACATAAGGAAATCCTCAATGAATTCGAAAAAACGGTCGCGAAAGAGGGCTTTTCCGTAATCCAGGTTCAGATGGGGCCCTACGTCAAACCCGATCTCATCCCCATCATCGAAGGAAAACCATATGCGTTCAATAAACTCGAAGCCGAAGTGCTTGAGAAAAAATTCCCGCGGAAAAAGCTGGAAGAATTAAAAGCAAAATACGATGAGCTGACGGAAAAACTGGAAGCCATTTTCAAAATATTAAAGGAGACGGAAGAGAACACCCGCCGTATGCTGAAGGATTGGGATGATAAAGCCATCTCTCCAGTCATAAAAGAAGCGGTAGACAAGATCCGCGCCAAATTCCAATCAGCGCAAACGAAAAAATATCTGGAGATGGTGGAAGCACACCTCATCGAACACTTCGAACTGTTCAAGGATCCCCATAAAGAGGACAAGGGGAAAAAACCCGAACAGAATTTTTTGGAGTACAAAGTCAATCTTTTGATCGACAACTCCAACCAGAAAGGCGCTCCCGTAATCATCGAAACAAATCCCAATTTCATCAATCTCTTCGGCTCTATCGAATCGTCCATCAATCGGATGGGAATTCTCCAGACTGATTTCACCAAGATCAAAGCCGGATCCTTTCTGAAAGCCAACGGCGGCTATCTCGTGATCAATGCATTGGAAGCCCTGGTTGAACCGGGAGTTTGGCCCACACTCAAACGAACCCTGAAAAATCAGACCCTCGAGATCCAAAACATGGCATCACTTTACCTGGTCTCCACCACCCACTTAAAACCGCAGCTCATCGATATCGATGTCAAGGTGGTGATGATAGGTGACTCTCATATCTACAATCTGCTGTATTATGGAGATGCGAGCTTCAAGAAAATCTTCAAGATCAAAGCGGAGTTTGATTCCGTCACCAAAAAAAACAAGAAAACCATCGCTGAATATGTATCTTTTATAAAAAAAATCACGAAAGACGACAACTTGATAGGTTTCGACCGCGAAGGGATGGCTGCGATTATTGAATACGGCACCCGCCTGGCAGGCAAACAGAAAAAAATCACCACCCGTTTTCATCATATAGCCGATATCATCCGCGAAGCCAGCTATTGGGCACGTAAAGACAAGCAGTCCATGGCCGACAGGACCCACGTTGAAAAAGCCATCAAGGAAAGATTCAATCGCGTCGGCTTGATCGAACGTAAAATCCAGGAAATGATCGATGAGGGGTCGATCATGATCGATACCCGCGGCGGCGAGATCGGGCAGGTAAATGGACTGGCGGTTTACTCCATGGGTGACTTTGCCTTCGGCAAACCGACACGCATAACGGCGACGACCTCCGTCGGCAGGGCGGGAGTTATCAATATCGAAAGGGAAGCCGATCTCAGCGGTCGGACTCATAACAAAGGCGTTTTGATCCTCGGAGGCTATCTTCGTGAAAAATATGCCCAGAACAAGCCTTTTTCCCTCTCCGCAAGCCTCGCTTTCGAACAATCCTATTCCGGGGTAGACGGAGACAGCGCTTCTTCCACCGAAGTTTACGCACTCCTATCCAGTCTCTCCAAACTGCCACTCCGCCAGGATATTGCCGTCACCGGATCCCTCAATCAGAAAGGCGAGATCCAACCCATCGGCGGCGTCAATGAAAAGATCGAAGGTTTTTTTGATGTCTGCAAAGCTAAACGCCTGACAGGGAAACAGGGTGTCATGATTCCCTATCAAAACGTCCCCAACCTGATGCTGCGCCGCGATATCGTCGAGGCCGTGGAGGCGGGAAAATTCCATATCTATCCGGTCGCGACCATCGAGGAGGGGATAGAAATCCTTACCGGTATCAAAGCCGGAAAGCGTAAAACGGATGGATCCTTCGAAAAAGATACGATAAACGCCCGGGTCGATCAAGAACTCCAGCGGCTGGCAAGCAGCTGGAAAACGTTCGCTTCCTCAAAGGAGAAAGAGAAAAAAGACTGACGGTCAGACGGAAATTATTTCAAATTCCCGGAAGTTTTTTTTGCCGGGGGCCGCTTTTGATCAACCTGTTTATTCAACTCCGCGATCTCTTCTTTGGTGAGAGGGCGCCACTGCCCCGGCTTGAGATTTCGAAGTCCCAAACCCGCGAAGAGAGTGCGTTGTAGTGCGGTTACGTCATGTCCCAGATGCGCGAACATCCGTCGGATTTCCCGCTTGCGTCCCTCGTGAATTTCGACGCGTAGGAGAGCTCCCCGGGGCGAAACGGATATCAGTTTGATCTTTGCGGGCGCCGTTTTTTTTCCATCCAGATAGATGCCTTTCTCCAACAACCGCAGCTGGGACGGCTCCGGGGTTCCTTTGACCTTGACCATATAAACTTTCCGGATGCGATAGCGGGGATGCATTAGTTTATGAGCCAGTTCACCATCGTTTGTCAGCAGCAAAAGCCCTTCGCTGTCATTATCCAGCCTGCCGACGGGATACACCCGAGTGCGAAGACGAGGAAGCAGTTCCATTATGGTAGGGCGTCCGAAAGGATCTTTCAGGGTAACGAGGTATCCCGGGGGTTTATTCAGCATGATGTACGTCGGTTGCTCTTTCGCTTCCAGGATCCGACCGTCGACCACGACCCGGTCTTGATCCGAATCAACCTGAACCCCCATGCTTCTGACGACGTCGCCGTTGACTTTTACCCGACCGGCCTCGATCAACCGGTCCGCTTCCCGGCGTGACGCCGCGCCGGAGTGAGCGATATATTTATTCAATCTCATTTTCATCATTATTCCCCAATCAGCCTATCCAGGCCGGCTTGAGATTTTCGGAAACCGGATATCTCCGATTAAAAATACAGGTTAACTCCTCCCATAAGGGTGAAATCTCCCAACTTCAATTCGCTGGCATCGATATCGAGTTTGACATGATGATACCGCCCTTCGGCGAGCAGGGAGAATGTTTTGCCCAGATGCACTTCCACTCCCCCTCCGGCATTGAAGCCGGGGCTCGTATCTTTATCGACTCCCGGAATGTCCGCCGAATAAAAGCCATAACCTACGGTAAGATACGGATGGATCAAAACAAGGGGCAGAAAAAATTTGAGATCAGCCCCCCAATATCGGTAATCCAATTCTCTCTCTTCCCAAACAAAGGTGAGGAAATCGATGGGATCGAGGTTGTGCGCCGCTTGAAAATAATTCAGTTCAACGGCAAACGCCCCGAATTTCACTCCGGTTCGAATTCCGAAGCAGAATGAAGTATCCGTGTTGAATTCCATCTCCCGCAGTTTCGGTTTCTGTGCCGAAGTTCCGACCTGAACTCCAATAAATCCCCCTCTCTGGGCATGAACCGCCATGCCGGAGAGTAAAAAGATAAAGGATATTCCCACAAAAAAACGTTTACTCATCATTCTTCTCCTCATCCCTTCCCCGGTATTGTGATTTGGATATGCCGCGTTTTCAATCTTCCCAAAGTCGCGGTTTGGCTAAGATCTCCTGAACCTTCAGGTCGAAAAAATCCTGGGCATGAGCCGGTTTTAAAAGCACCGCCGTATCGGCGCCGTCATTTGTCCCCCCAATGGACACACAAGGTTCGAAGGTGGAAACCAGCCCCGCATCAGCGGCCATGAGAGCGATCTCTATGGCGACTTTCATCCCCTGCCCAAACAGCCTCAGGGTGAAAGCGACAAGTTCTTCCAATTCATATGTTCCCAGTTTTTTTCTGACCGCTCTTCCGATTCCTCCGAACGCATGCTGCGCCGTCAGGATACGGGCGCCGGATTTCTCCAGGGCTTCCCGATCCTCGGGCGTCATCTGCTGCACATCGGGACGAATGAAACCTGTTGAATGAGAAACGACGACCAGATTCTCGACGTCGATAAGCTCCGCCGCCATCAATCCGGTTTCACCGCTGGTCGAGGCGATCAGAACCGTTCGCAGGTCCAGTTCCCGGACCCGGCGGGCCGCGGCAGCCAGCGTTTTCCGGGTATTGTCCCTTCCGGGGTCCCTAAAATACAAGCATGGAATCGTTTTTTCATCCCGATCCTTTTCGATGTCTTGGGTCATAATCCACTCCAACAAGAATTCAGCGATCAGCAAAACGACAAAAACAAATAATCTTATTGCCTCATAACGCTTTCGCTGCGCGCCGTTGACATTGGTCTTTCCTGAAATCCTTCTCCGGTATAGGGTAACGAGATTATCATGCCCTCGTTTTTCCGATGATTGGGAAAGATGTATCACCTAGTGTACCATAAACGGAGCGTAGTTCAAGATGGAGGGGATTCGGTATTGAAATATCAAACCTAAACCTTCCTCTTGCGTATCTCATAATGTAGAATATGCGGTGAAATCATGGCACGCATCAACTTCAAAGAATCCGTATTGATCGCGATGGGATCATTTTGGTCCAATAAACTCAGAACATTTCTGACGCTGCTGGGCATCATTATCGGCGTTTTGACCATTATCGCCGTGGTTTCAGTCATCCAGGGGCTCAATAACTATGTCTATACCAAGATGTCTTTTTTCGGCGCCAACGACTTCACCGTTTCCAAGTTTTCACCTTTAACGACCTCTTTGGCGGAATTCAGGGAACAGCTCAAACGAAAAGATCTGACGATGGAGGATATGCGCCTGATCCGGCAACGCTGCCCCTCCTGCGAAATCGTAGGAGCATCGGATGAAACGAGAAAAACCGTAAAATACAAAAACCAAAGTTTGAGGGATGTCGAAGTCAAGGGGGTCACTCACCTCGATCACATGATCGGATCAGTGGAAGAATTGGCCAGAGGCAGACACTTTCAGGAAGAGGACGAAGCGCGTTCCCGCGCCGTCTGCACCATCGGAAACGACGTGGTGGAAAAAATCTTTGCCACCACGGATCCGCTCGGCAAACGCATCAAAGTGGGCACGCATAATTTTCTGGTCATCGGCATTGGAGAGAGCAAGGGAAAACTATTGGGGATAAGTCAGGATAATTACATCCGCATTCCCATCTCGACCTTTCTGAAAATCTACGGATCGCGGCGCAGCCTCAACATAAACATTCACACCACCTCCCAGGAACAGATGGCCCGTGCACAGGAAGAAGTGCGAACCGTCATCCGCGCCAAACGCCATGTCGCATTCTCCGAGCCGGACGACTTCGCCTTTCAGACATCCGATACCTTTATTCAATTCTACAAATCCCTGACCACCGGGATTTATTTCGCCATGCTCGCTATTGCCTCTCTGGCCCTGATCGTCGGCGGAATCGTCGTCATGAACATCATGCTGGTGGCCGTCACCGAGCGAACGAAGGAAATCGGCATCCGAATGGCGATAGGCGCGCGCCGGAGAGACATCATGATGCAGTTTCTAATCGAAGCCTCGGTGCTTTCGGCGGCAGGAGGATTGATCGGCATCCTGCTGGGATTCATCCTCGCCAAGATAATCACGGCCGTCTCTTCCCTGCCTTCGCGGTTGGAACCCGTCTCCATCATCGCCGCCATTCTGGTATCGGCGTCAGTCGGTATCTTTTTCGGGATCTATCCCGCTTCCAAAGCCGCCAAGCTCGATCCCATCGAGGCCTTGAGGTCGGAACAATGAGAATCGCTATTTTCAGAGAAATCATCGGGATGTCGTTGGATTCGATCAAAAACAACAAGCTCCGCTCCTTCCTCACACTGCTGGGAATCATGATCGGGGTCATGACCGTCATCGGAATGATCTCCATCGTGCAGGGACTGAACCGCTCATTCCTTTCCGAGTTGGAATCGGTCGGATCGGATATTATCGGGGTCACGAAATACGAGCCCGGCATCCAGGTGGGCAGGCTTTCCGAAGAGGAAAGAACGCGCAAGGACCTCACTTTCGATGACGCTTTGGCTATCGAAAGGGAATGCTCCATGGTTAAAGCGGTCGCGGTCGACATGATAGCCGATATTTTCGAAGGGATTCCGATCAAATACGAGAGCACGGTTACCCAGGATGCTTTGATCCTGGGGATGAATTCAAGATGGCCTCAGGTGTTGACGATTTACTCTCCTGAAATCGGCCGCTTTATTTCCAACTCGGATGTGCAGCACAGCACCAAAACCTGTGTCTTGGGAGCGGAGTTGAAAGAAACGCTTTTTCCGCACAGCCAGCCCCTGGGAAAAGAGATCCGGATCGGCCCTGAAAAATTCACGGTCGTCGGTGTCCTCGAGCAAAGGGGGCAGATGTTCGGTCAGAGCCGTGACAACCTGGTCGGCATTCCGATCACCACTCTCATGAAATATTTCCCCTATGATTTTGAAAACATCGAGATCATCCTCACGCCCAAGAAGCCGGGAACCATTCCGGAGACCATCGCCCAAGTATCGAATATTCTCAGGAGGCGGAGAAAGGTCAAATTCGGAGAACCCGATGATTTTGCCGTCTACACTCAGGATTCCATGGTCGAGCTGTACAATCAGCTGACTGGCGCCGCCTACCTGGTAATGATCGTCATTTCCTCCATCGGTCTTCTGGTGGGAGGAATCGGGGTGATGAATATCATGCTGGTGTCGGTCAAGGAACGGACACGGGAAATCGGTCTCCGTAAAGCCATCGGAGCACGCTCCGGCGATATCCTCAAGCAGTTCCTTATCGAAGCGATCGTTCTCACCGGGGTCGGAGGCATTCTGGGTATCCTCGTCGGTTTCGCCATCGCCCTGACAGTGAAAGCCGCCACCCCCCTTCCCGCCACGGTAAGCGTCTGGTCGGTTGTTTTAGGATTTTTTGTATCCGTCTCCGTGGGACTGTTTTTCGGGATCTTTCCCGCTCAGAAAGCGGCGAAACTGGATCCCATCGTTTCTCTGCGATATGAGTAGCCCCGGATTCGGACGCCGATCAAAGATCCAATTCAGGTAATTTCAACGCGAGGAACTTACGCGCTGCGTCCAATATCGCAGTCGCATCGCCCTCCGTCGCCCCCGTGATCTGCACGAGAGACGGCCCCCCGCCTCCACGGCCTTCGAACAATGAAGCAGCCGCCGGCAGCAGGTCCCTGAGGTCGACTTCCACATGCTCAGGCCGCGCGAAAACAACGAATCTTCGTGAAGCCTTTTCCGAGATGAAAAGAACGATTTTCTCGCTGTTTTTGATGATTTTCAAAGCCAGTCCGCGCAGTTCATCCAGCGTTCTTTCCGCATAGATTCTCTGGATGATCGGACCGGTTTCCCCGTCGATGAGCTCTGCGGCTTCATATTCCACAAGGCGCTCGAATAATTTCTTCTTTTCTCTCCGAAGGGTTTTCATATCCGCAAGGGCCCGATCCACCGCTCCGTCCGCGTCTTTTTCACTTACCGTAAATTTTCTGGCGATATCCCGCAGAACACGATCCTTGTCTCCGTAGTCCCTAAGGGCTCGGCCGCCGCATACGAACTCGAAGCGGATGTTGCCCCGAATCCGTTCCGTTTTCAGGATCTTTATCATCCCGACTTCTCCTGACCTCACGGGGTGAGTTCCGCCGCATGCGGTGTAATCGAATTTTTCAACCTCGATCACCCGGATGCGCCCTTTTTTTTGGGGAGGCCGGCGCAGCGGGATTTCGGCGATCTTCGCTTCCTCAACGAAACGGCTCCGGATCGGCCGGTCTTGAAAAACCACTTCATTGGCTCGGGCTTCCACCTTGGTTTGATCGTCTCTCGAGAGATCTTTGAGCCCGATTTCCAGCGTCGACACCGATTCTCCCAGATGAAACGAACGGGTTTCTCCCTGAAACAATTCATAGAAGCTCTGGGAGAGGATGTGCTGCCCCGCATGCTGCTGCATGTGATCGAAACGACGCACCCAATCGATTTTCCCCTTGACTTTGTCCTCATCCAGAGACCCGGCAAGCACATGCAGAATTTCGCCCTCATCCTCCACAACATCGATGACTTGAATTCCGTTCAGCGTCCCGAGGTCCGCGGGCTGACCGCCGGATTCCGGATAGAATGCGGTGTGATCCAAGACCAAGGCCGTCCTTTTATCGTGAAGACGCCGATCCCGGACATGGGCTTCAAATTCGACTCTATAGGGATCTTCAAAATACAATCGAATGGTTTCCGGTTTCATCTCCATCTCCTTTGCGAGCCGAATTTCACGAGATTTGAAGAATCCGGTCCGTCAGCTTGAAATGTTTTTTTGTAACCCGGTCCAATATCGCGGGGCCGTGTTTTCGTACCAGCTCACGCCCCGCTTTCTCCGCCGGAGGGGATGATCCTTTGGGAAGATCGAAGGCGATCTCATTCGATAACGCACTGAGCCTTTGGAGAAATTCGGCCCTCGCCAGGATAGAAGCGGCCGCCACCGCCATATCGGATTCAGCTTTGGTTCTTTGTATCAATTCGATCTCTTTGCCTCTTTTCATGAGAGCGCTGATGACAAACTGCTTGTCGCCGAACTGATCGGTGATGGCAAGACGACAATTCACTTCTCCCAGCATATTTTCGATAACGCGGGCATGCGCCCAGGCCAACAGCCGATTGAGGTTGCGCAGTTTGGCATACAGTTCATTGTAGCGGGCGGGGCCTATCGCCACGATGGAATGCTTATAATTCTTTTTGATCAGAGTCGCCAGATTGAGAGCTTTCTTGTCGGTCAGCCGCTTGCTGTCTTTAACGCCGAGTTCGGCAAGAACCGCGTGTTGGTCATCCGGAAGAAACACGCCGGCCACACAAAGAGGGCCGAAATAATCCCCCTTACCGGACTCGTCCGTTCCGATATGCCCCGGTTCCTCACTCGCAAACAGGCTGGATTGACGCATCACCGAGCTCCCGGAAGCATGAGGTTCATCACCGCAGAAGATTCCGGGCTTTCGCTTCCTTGATCAAGTCATCCCGGAATTTGGGATGAGCGATATTGATCAGCGCACGGGTCCTTTCCTGGAGGTTCTTCCCATGAAGGTAGGCCGAACCGAATTCCGTCACCACGTAACTGACGTCCGCCCGGGTCGTAACGACCCCGGCGCCTTTTTGCAGGAACGGCGTTATGCGGGATGTCGTCCCTTTTTTCGCCGTGGCGGGGAGCGCGATAATCGGTTTCCCTCCTTTGGAATGAACGGCGCCGCGGATGAAATCCACCTGGCCTCCAAATCCACTGTAAATATAGGTTCCGATCGAATCAGAGCAGACCTGCCCGGTAATATCAACTTCGACCGCGGAGTTGATAGCGATCATGTTGTCGTTTTGAGAGACATTGAAAGGGTGATTCGTGTAATCGGTCGGGTGGGCCTCAAAAATCGGATTATTATTCGTGAAATCATAAAGCTTTTTCGAACCCAACAGAAATGTCAGGATCACTTTATAGGGATGGAAATTCTTTTTGGCGCCGGTGATGACGCCGGATTCGATGGCTTCCATGACACCGTCGGAAACCATCTCCGTATGGATTCCCAGATCCCTCCGGTTGCCAAGGGCGGCGAGAACCGCATCCGGGATTCCCCCGATCCCCAACTGGAGCGTCGCCCCGTCTTCGATCATAGCCGCAATGAAACGTCCGATCTTCTTCTCGACTTCACTGAAAGGTTTCTTCTCCAGCTCCGGGAGATCACGGGATACCTCTACAATCTTGTCGATACGGGAAATATGGATAAATGAATCTCCCAAAACCCGGGGCATCTTGTCATTGACCTGGGCAATTACGATTTTGGCGCTTTCCGCCGCCGCCTTCGAGCACAGGACTTCCACGCCGTAACTCATAAAACCATGTTCATCTGGAGGGGAGAGATGTAACGCCGCCACATCCAACGGCATCTGGCCCGAATAGAACAAATCCGGGATCTGGTGAAGGAATATCGGGACGTAATCGGCGCGTCCTTCATTGATGGCCTTTCGGTCGGCCGGGCCGACGAAAAGCGAATTATGCCGGAAATGCCCTTCCATATCAGGCCGTGAGAAGGGATCCTCGCCCAACAACAGAACATGGGCCAGCTCCACGTTCCTCAATTCATCCTTGCGACCGGCCAGCGCCTGCGTCAGTGCGTATGGGGTAGCGGCATTGCCGCTGATATAAACGCGGTCACCACTGTTTATAACGGAAACCGCTTCTTCGGGAGTAACTAATTTCCTCTTGTAATCCTCGACCCAACTCATAACTTGCCTCCAATCTTGTATAGAATGTGAGGGTAATCATAGAGAGACAAAAAGTCAAACTCAGATTTTAATTATCCCGAAAAATCTCCCCTTTCGCACTTCGAGGGAACACCCCTTATCCCCGACCGCACGGAAATCGGACTGAAGTCATGCTTCCGATATAGACGTTTGAAGCTCAGGATCCGTTATCAAGAGACTCCAAGTATTTTTCGATCTCGCCGGCGGCCACGCGGGCATCCCCCATCGCCAGGATTACGGTTGCGCCGCCGCGGATGATGTCCCCTCCGGCATAGACGCCCTTAATACTGGTTTCCATGGTATCCCAATCCACTTCCACATTGCCCCACTTTCCCACTTTCAATCCCGGCGTCACCTGAGAGATCAGAGGATTAGGACTGTTGCCTATCGAGACAACCGCCAAATCGATCTCTTCTATAAATTCCGATCCTTCAATGGGAACCGGCCTTCGTCGTCCGGATGAATCAGGCTCCCCCAGCTCCATCTTCAAACACTCCATGGCTTTCAGATGATGGTTGTCATCCCCGATGAAACGAATCGGAGCGGTTAAAAAATGGAACTCGATTCCCTCTTCCTCGGCATGATGCACTTCTTCTTCCCGCGCCGGCATCTCAGCCCGGGACCTCCGGTAAATTATCGCGGCGGTTTCCGCCCCCAACCGTTTGGCCGTACGAACGGAGTCCATGGCCACATTGCCGCCTCCGAATACGGCGGCTCGTTTTCCCGGAAAAACGGGGGTGTCGTATTCCGGAAAGAGGTACGCTTTCATCAGATTCACTCGTGTCAGATATTCATTGGCGGAATAAACTCCGATCAAATTCTCGCCGGGAATCCGCATAAAATTGGGCAGTCCGGCGCCCGTTCCGATGAAAAACGCACAATATCCGTCCTCCCTCAAATCATCCATGGACGCAGTCATTCCGACAACGAAATTCATTCTGAACTCGACTCCCAATTTTTCCAGGTACGCCATCTCAGAAAGAAGGATGCTTTTAGGCAGGCGAAATTCAGGAATACCATAGGCCAGAACGCCTCCGGCCACATGCAGCGCCTCGAAGATGGTGACCTTATGTCCTTTTTTTGCCAACTCCCCGGCTACCGTCAATCCCGCCGGACCGGCGCCCAGGATGGCGACCTTGTGTCCTGTGGGCTTGGGGATTTTCGGGATGAACGTCTTTCCCGCGCTGTTTTCATAATCCGCGGCAAAACGCTCAAGGTTCCCGATAGCGACCGGCACTCCGATCGCCTTTTTCAAATTACACATGGATTCACATTGCGCTTCCTGGGGACAAACCCGGCCGCAAACGGAAGGCAGACTGTTGGTTTCCTTGATCTTGCGAACGCTTTTTTCGAAATCTCCGATCTCGATCAGTTTGATGAAAGTAGGGATGTCGATACCGACGGGGCATCCCATGACGCACTGCGGATTGGCGCAGTCGAGACACCGGCGGGCTTCTTCCTGAGCCTGCTCGGCATTCAACCCCAGGTTGACCTCGACGAAATCTTTATTTCTCAGTTCCGCCGCTCTCTCCGGCATCTTCTGGCGCTTGCTTTTCATCCGTTCCTTTGCGGGAACCGATTTCCGTAATTCCTTACGCCATTCCTGATTGAATTCCTGTCTCAGCCGCTCCTTCATCTCCGGCGGCATGATTTTCTTATTCTCTGCCATGGTTCACTCTTTCCTGTAGAAACGAATCAAGGGTAGCTTTCCTTTTCCCATGCTTTGAGGGAATGGATCTCATCCTCAAAATATGACTTCCGTCGTGCGAAAAGTTCCTGCCAATCGATCTGATGCCCGTCAAAATCAGGGCCGTCCACGCAGGCGAATTTGGTTTTGCCGTCAACGGTTACCCGGCAGGCACCGCACATACCGGTGCCGTCCACCATGATAGGATTGAGGCTTACCACGGTTTTTACTCCCTTCGGCCGGGTGGCTTCCGCACACGTGTAAATCAAATACGTGCAGCCGACGGCGTAAACTCTGTCCAGATCCTCTTGGCGGATGATGTCTTTCAACACACGGGGAATATAATCCTTACAGTTGTAAGCACTGTCCCGGGATGAGACAAAGAACTTATCGCTCAGTTTGCGAAATTTATCTTCCCAGTAGAGCAGATAATTCGCTTTCACATCCAGAAGGGTGATCACTTCATTTCCGGCCTCTCGCAGAGCACGGGCCACCGGATAAACGGCGCCGATCCCGAAGCAGCCTCCGGCGCAAAGGACACGCCCATAATTTTTAATTTCCGAAGGCATACCCAACGGGCCGACATAAACGGGAAGTTCATCGCCCGCTTCAAGCAAAGAAAGCTTATGGGTGGATGTTCCGACCACCATGAACACAGCGGATACGGAACCCCGCCCAGGATCCCAATCCGAGATCGTCAGCGGGATACGCTCTCCCTTTTCATCGGGCATGACGATGACGAATTGTCCGGGCCGGCATTTTTTCGCTATTTCGGGAGCATGGACCTCCAGCAGGTGGATGTTGGGAACCAATCTTTTTCGTTGGAGAATTTGTGCCATCAATTTCCTCGCTTTATCTTGACCGCGATCGGGCCCGAACACAGTATCTCTTCTGAAATCCGGTCGGCGGATCGCTTATCTTCGGTCTTTCGAGTAATTCGAAGTGAAGCTGTCAGGTATCCCATCGGTACGGCATCGGAGAGATGCAGTTCCCCTTTAAAAACGCCGCCGCGAGATTCCAGCCAAATAGGATCACCCTCTTTGAGGGTCGCTTTCGCAGCATCCTCACTATTGATGCATATTTTATCGGGATTTCTTATGAGACGCAGGTTTTTCAGGCTGCGGTTCAGTTCAAGTCCGCGATAGGAATCCGGATCCTCCCTAAAAAGAAGCCGGTAAGGATATGCGGTATCCTGCGCCGTCGGCAAAAAATCATAATCGACGTCCAAAAATACGGTCCGTCCCTCTGTTTGTTCCTCCAAATATTTCCCGCGAATCTGACTCAGAGCTTTGAATGAAGCCCCGGCGAAAGCCGGAACATTTTTCTTCATTTCCTTGAAAACATCCTTGGCTGTTCTGAATATAAAACCTTGACCGCCCATTCGATCCGCCAGACTGCTGATGATCCACCAATCCGGCCGGGATTCCCCCAGCGGTTTCACGATCCCGCCGCTCATTTGAATCCGGCCTTCCGTGTTGACGAATACGCCTTCCATTTCGCAGGAGACCGCGGCCGGCAGCACGACATCGGCCCGCTTCGCCGCTTCTGTCATAAAACTGTTTTGGACGATCAGAAATCCAGGCTCCAATGCTTCCGGAACGTCGGCGGATCCAACCATATAGAGCGTGTCAGCCCGGGCGCGGGCTGCTTTTTCATGAGGCCCGCCTCTTTTGGAAACGTCATGAAATAATGCCTTTATTCCGCGCTCATTATTCGTTCTTCCCAAAGCCAGGAAGGCGGCTTCGCATATCCGCGCCAGGTTCCAGAAAGAGGACAGGTGATCCCTTCCCCTGGAGGAGAACAGCAGTTCCGAGCCGGCGATAAACACCGCCTTTTCGGACCTTTTCAGCATCTCCGCCGCTTCCCGCAGGGTTTTTGATTCGATCCCGGTCAAAACCGCGGCCGGCGTCTCATCAAGTTTCTCAAGGCTGGTTCGCAGAAAATCCTTTTCCTTTTGTGCCAACTCATTTCCGGCGCCCTCCCGCTCCAAATATTTGGTCAGAAGGCCGAACAGCGCACCCGCGCTATCCGGCCGGACACGCAGCGGAAGCACCGCATGACGGGAAATCGTTGATTCGCAGGCATCGACCGTAATCAGCCGCGCCCCGTTTTGCACCGCTTTGAAAACCTCCAGCCAGATGATGGGATGTGTCGTGGGAAGATCCGCGCCGGAAAGCATGATGGTATCCGCCCGCGCTATTTCATGGAGATCGAGATTAAACGCAGGCGAAAAGCCGCGTTCGTTCGCCGCTTCCCGGAGCACTTCTTCGGGGCAATATCCTTCCCCGACATGGATATTTTCCGTTCCGATCACATCCCGTGCAAATTTCCGCAGCAGATAACCCGACTCACAAGAAATCTGGGTGGAAACGGAGAAGGCCGTTTTCTCTTTTCCGGAAACTTTCAATCGATTCGCCGCACGGTCCAGCGCTTCCTCCCAATCCGCAGGTTCCAACTTTCCCTCTCTGCGCACCAGAGGTTGAACGATCCGTTCTTGATGCTGAACGACATCCTTGAGGAGAAATCTCCCCTTGACGCAGGCCTGACCGTGATTGACATGTCCCGTTTCCACGGGGCATGAGCTCAGGATCCGGCCGTTAAGGAGCATGAATTCCATTTCACACCCGAGACTGCAGAGGGGGCAGATCCCCGAAGCGGTTTCTTCATGCATGCTTTCATATTTCAGCGATCTTTCGGTCAACGCCCCTGTAGGGCAGACGTCGACACAGGCGCCGCAAAACTGGCATCCGGATTCGTGCAAGGAGAGGTCTAAAGCCGTTCCCACGACCGCATCCGAGCCCCGTTGGACAAATGAAATGACCGAGCTACCGCGCATTTCATGACAAATTCGAACACAGCGCCCGCACAAAATACACAGGTTGTAATTGCGGTCGAAAAAAGGATCGCATCGCTTGATATCCAGCTCTCGGTACAGAGAGGGATAACGGATGTGATCCAATCCTACGGCTTCCACCACCCGTTGGAGTTCGCACCGGCCGTTATTGGAACACAAGACGCATCCCGTCACTTCTCCCACCTTGCGAATGGTCGATTTATATTCGTCGCACTGCTCCTTCTCCGAACATATCAGGCATCCGTTCGGGTGTTCGCTCAGTATCAATTCCAGAATCTGTCTGCGCAGTTTTCGGAGTTTGGGAGAATCCGTTTTGACGACCATCCCATCTTCGACCCATGTGCTGCATGAAGGAGAATAGCCTTTCCTGCCGCTGATTTCCACCAGGCAGAGCCGGCAGCCGGCAAAAGGTTCCAACCGTCTGTGATCACACAGGGAAGGGATATAGATATCGTTTTCCCTGGCTACTTCCAGAATTGTCTGTTTCTCTTCAGCTTCTATTTCTCTTCCGTCCAGGATGATCTTCATTTTCCCTTCTTTCCCCCTGAGGCTTTTTTTAGAATTTTCTCTTTTCGGCTTCCCGTCAGCTTGGAAACCGCTTTTATTTTGACCGGGCAAATTTCATAGCAGGCCCCGCATTTGATACACAGATTTTGGTCGATCACGTGCACTTCTTTCCGGCTGCCTGAAATCGCATCGACGGGACAGCTTTTCAAACAAAGCATACAGCCTACGCATTTCTCAGGTTCGATATAGAAAGCGATCAGATTTTTACACGCAAGCGCTGGACAGGATTTATCTCTGATATGGGCTTCATATTCTTCGCGAAACACACGCAGAGTGGTCAAAACCGGATTGGGAGCCGTTTGCCCCAATCCACACAGAGAACCTTCTTTGACTGTTTTCGCCAGTTCTTCGAGTTTTTTAATATCCCCTTCCTCGCCTTTTCCCTCGGTGATACGGGTTAAAATCTGCACCATCTGACGCGTCCCGATCCGGCAGGGAGCGCATTTTCCACAAGATTCTTCCTGGGTGAAATTCAGAAAATAGCGGGCGATATCCACCATGCAGGTGGACTCATCCATGACGATCATCCCCCCCGATCCCATGATCGAACCGGCTTTGGCCAGCGATTCAAAATCGATGGGCAGGTCGAGCTCTTCCGCGGGAATGCAGCCGCCTGAAGGACCTCCGGTTTGGACGGCTTTGAATTTTTTGCCTTCCTTGATCCCCCCGCCGATGTCTTCGATGATTTCTCTAAGGGTTATTCCCATCGGGACCTCGACCAAACCCGTGTTGTTGATTTTTCCCACCAGAGAAAATATCTTCGTTCCTTTGCTTTTACGCGTGCCTATGGATGAGAACCAATCCGCACCTTTATTGATGATGTGCGGGACATTCGCCCAGGTTTCCACGTTATTGATATTCGTGGGCTTCCCCCAGAGCCCGGATTGGGCGGGAAACGGGGGCCGCTGCCGGGGAAAAGCGCGCCGCCCTTCAATAGACGCCATCAAGGACGTCTCTTCACCTGAAACGAAGGCGCCCGCGCCTTTAAATATTTCTATATCGAAACTGAATTCGGATCCCAGGATGGAATCGCCCAGCAAACCCAATTCACGTGCCTGCTTCAAGGCCAGCGTGATATTTCGGACGGCAAGCGGGTATTCCATCCGCACGTAAATATATCCCCGGGAAGCACCGATGGCATAGGCTCCGACGACCATCCCTTCGATGATGCTGTGCGGATTCCCTTCCAGAATACTGCGGTCCATATAGGCGCCGGGATCTCCTTCGTCGGCGTTACAGATCACATATTTCAATTTGGATTGAGCACTTCGACAAATATCCCACTTCGTTCCCGTAGAAAAGCCCCCTCCTCCTCTGCCTCTCAAACCGGAGGCCTTGATCTCTTCCACGACCTCGTCCGCCGTCATCTCGAAGAGCGCTTTGGTAAGAGCCTTGTAACCGTCCAGAGCGATATAATCCTTGACTTCGGTCGGATCGATAAAGCCGTTGTTGCCGAAAATAATCCTTTCCTGCTTTTTATAGAAAGGAACTTCTTCTTCCTTGATGATCTCTTTTTGGGTTTTAGGATCCACATAAAGCAGGCGCGGGATGATCTCATGCTGCAGCAGGGTTTTACCAACGATATCGGGAATATCCTTCAGCTTGACCCGTTGATAAAATATACCGTCCGGTTGGATGACGACGATCGGACCTCTTTCGCAAAAGCCGTGACATCCGGTGATCTTGACCGAGAATTCTTCTTGAAGATCCAAACGGGCCAATTCATTCTTGAGCGCGTTTGCGATGTCATTGCATCCGTAAGCCTGACACCCGGTGCCGCCGCAGATGGTGACATACTTTTTACCGGTCTCCCGAGATTCGAGAATCCGGGATCTGAGTTCATCGATTTTGGTCATATCCATTTTAGCCATGAGTCTCTATCATCCCTTTTTTCGGCTTTTATTGGTCTGTGATTTCTTTTTGCCGTCTCCGGACAAGCTGTCGAGAACATGCTTAACATCCCGCGTCTTCATCTGTCCATGGTAATTTCCATCCGTAATGACGATCGGCCCCAAAGCGCAGGCGCCGACACAGTTTACGGTTTCCAGTGTAAAGTTGTTGTCCGCGGTCGTTTCTCCGGCGTCGATTTCAAGCGAACGCTCAAATTCGTCAAGAATCGCCGGCGCTCCCCGAACATGACACGCCGTTCCCATACAGATCGTGATCACGTGTTTCCCCCGCGGAATCAAGCTGAACGCCTTGTAGAACGTGAGAACGCCGAAGACCTCTGATTGAGAGATGTTGAGCTTTTTCGCGATCTCGGTGATTTCCTCGGGGGGGATGTACCCATGTTTTTCCTGCGCATCATGCAGGAAGTGAATGAGTTTGTGTTGCCTGGAATTAATAATCTCCAAATGATTTTCCATCGCCATCCCTATTAAAAAAGTTACAGGATCGAATTCAGTGGTTGATAACTCATACCGAATCGTTCCGCTATCTTCTGTTTGACAATATGCCCATCATAAAGAAAAGTCCCTTGTGCCAGAGGCGTCTCTGATTTTAAAACGTGTGCCAGATTTTCATCCCCTAATCGGAGGAGATACGGAGTTACTACGTTGGAGAGGACCTTGGTTGAGGTCCGGCTGACGGCCGACGTGATGTTGGGCACGCAGTAGTGAATCACGCCCTGATCGATGAAAATCGGTTGTTCCAGAGTGGTCAAACGGCTGGTTGCGATCGAACCGCCCTGATCGATGGCCAGATCGATAATAACGGCTCCCTTTTTCATGTTTTCGACCATGTTTTTGCTGACCATGATCGGCGCTTTTTCGCCGGGGCGTAAAACCGCTCCGATCACAATATCGGCAATCCGGGTGATCCGATCCAGGTTGTATTGGCTGGCAATCATGCTGACCAATCGACCGGGACTGATCTGCTCCATGTCACGGAGCCGATCCAAATTCCAACCCAGGGCGATCGTATGCGCCCCGGCGCCCAGCATGGCTTTGACCGCGCTCCGCGCCAGGGTGCCGCTCCCGATTATCGCCGCCGTTACGGGTGGAACGCTCACCACCCCGCCGATCACCAGTCCCCTTCCCTCTTGGCTGGTCTGAAGATAATGACCGGAGATAGCAAGACACATCTGCCCGGCGATCTCACTGAGATTTTCGATAAACGGCAGGATCCCGTTCTCTCCCTGAACGATCTCGAATCCGATCATGGTGACTTTTTTCTCCAAAAGGTCTTCGACGATGCTTTTTTTGGCGACGGCGAGATGATGGAATCCGAACAGCAGCTGCCGAGGTCTCGCCAGATGGCATTCTTCTTCGTTCAAGGGGGAGATATTCAAGACGACATCGGAACGTCCGAACACCTCCTCCTTCGTGAAAACGATTTCGGCGCCCAAAGAGGAATATTCCTCATTGGAATATCCAGCCTTTAAGCCCGCACCGGCCTGGACATAAACCGAATGCCCTTTCTCTGCTAAGAGCGAAACTCCGCTGGGAGACAACCCGGCGCGATTTTCAATCTTACCACTTTCGTTGATGACCCCTATATTCATCACATCCTCCTATCTCGTAAGGAGAAGCCATGATATCAAATATACGAACGAAATCAAATTTTTTTTAATAAAATTGACAATCGGAACAATCGGCCTCTTCAGCAACGACGTTTTTCTTCCTCTTTCATCGGAGGCACGATACGAGGCCAAACGGTCAGATAAACAGCATCATGGTTAAAACAAGATAAACGCCGTAAAGAGAAATCAGCAGCACTCCCTTCCCCTTATTCAACCGGCAGCCGATGGCCAGGCTTCCCAGCATCACCCCAACGATCACGATCATGGCGGGAAAGCTGAAATGAATCACTTTCAGGTCTACATGGATGGGGTTCACCAATGAGGCTACGCCGATAATCCAGAGAACATTAAGGACATCGGCACCGAGAATATTTCCCACGGCGATTTCACCTTCTCCCTTCCGGGCGGCGGAGATGCAGGTGCTGATCTCGGGCAACGATGTTCCAATAGCGATCACGGTCAATCCGATCAACGTATCGGCGAGGCCAAAATGATCGGCTATATTTTTTGCGGCCCAGATCACGAACCGAGTGGTCACGACAACTCCGATAATTCCACCCGCAAACAATAGGATCGGCCGCCGCAGTCCACACGCCGCTCCCGAAGCCGGTGAAGACGGATCCGGATTCGTTGAGGATATGACTTTCTCCTGAGTGAAAGAACGAAATCCTTTCTTTTTTATCAGAACGACAAAATACAGAATCAAAAGACCGACCAGGACAGCGCCTTCGAGCCTTCCGATCGTTCCATTGCTGGCCAGCCAGAAAGCCAATCCGTCGATGGCCAGCAGAAAGATGCCGATGATCCTGAGAATCCGGCAGTTCACAAGGATCGCCGTCGGCGCCAGGAAAGCGGCCAGCGGCAGAGCGACCCCATCATCAACAAGAACCGATCCGATGGCGTTTCCAAGAGCGATCTCAGGTTCCCCCAAAGAAGCAGCCCATACGGATACGCCGAATTCCGGAGCCGTCGTGGCCAAGCCGACCAGGACGATGCCCACGACGAGCTTGGAAATGTTTAGAGACTCGGCGATTCCACAGGCGCCGTCCACAAAATAATCGGCCGATTTGAACAACAACGCAAAAGAGATGACCAATACCGCAAAATAAAGAATAATCATTTACCGATACTCGCTTTCATAGACGACCGCGCCGCCGACAACCGTCATTCTCACTTGAACATTTATGATATCTTCCGGAGGGGTGGAGAAAAGATCTCGGGAGAGCACGACCAGATCCGCGACCTTGCCGGTCTCGATAGACCCTTTGACACCTTCTTTGAACTCGGCGAAAGCTCCCCCCAACGTGTATGCTTGAATCGCATCTTCCAGGGATATTTTCTCGGCGGGGATCCATCCTTCCGGATGTTTATCATCCAGGGTGCTACGGGTAACCGCGGCATAAATGCCGGAAAGCGGATCGAGAGGCGCCACCGACCAGTCCGAGCCGCAGGCGAGCCGGCTTCCTTCCTCCAGCAGTGAACGGAACGGATAGGTCGTTTGCAGACGCGCGGCTCCGACTTTCCCCTCCGCCCAACGTCCGTCATCGATGGCGTGATACGGTTGTACCGAGGCGATAAGGTTCAACCGCCCGAACCGTTTGATGTCTTCGGGCAGGAGGTGCTGCGCATGCTCGATCCTCCAGCGGCGTTCCCTCTTCCCTTCTTCGGCCGCAATTCGCTCGATGATATCCAAAACCATGTGATTGGCCCGATCACCGATGGCATGGACCGCAATCTGCAGTCCGGCCCGATCGGCGGCGCGGATCCGCTCTTCCATAATCCCTTCCGGATACATATCCGCCGCCATGATTCCCTTTTTCTGCGGCGCATCGGAGTAGGGCTCGAAAAACAAAGCGGTGAAAGAACCGAGCGAGCCATCCACAAAGCCTTTCAGTCCGCCGATCTCGAGAAAATCGCTCCCTGGAGGGATCTCGACGTCAAGCCCCGCTATCGGATCCATCCGGGTAATCGGGATATAAATACGGAGCCGGGCGGTCAACCGGCCGCGGCGCATAAGCTCCCGGTAAACCTCATAGTGCTCCATCCGGCTCATATCGTGAAGGGATGTGATGCCGTGTCGGGCCGCATGCCGCAGAGCGGTTTCAGCCGCTTTCAGTTTGGCGTCGAATTCCGGCTCGGGGATGTGACGCATGACCAGCCCCATGGCGGCGTCCTTCAGGATCCCCGTAGGTTCGCCGGTCCGAGAATCTTTCCGGATCTCGCCGCCGGAAGGAGAAACCGTATCTTTCGTGACCCCGGTTTTCTTAAGCGCGGCGCTGTTCACCAGGACCATGTGTGCATCGAGGCGATTAACGCACACGGGGTGATTCGGAGTAACACCATCGATCCAATCCCGGCTGGGGAGCTTAGGAGGATCGAAGCGCTGGTGGTCCCAATCTCCATTGAGAATCCACGTTCCTTCTTCCAATTCCAAGGCTTTGGCTCCGATCCGCCGGACGAATTCCTCACGATGGTCTACATCGCGAAGCTGGATATTCCGGAGCGCGAATCCCCCATCGAGAAAATGAGTATGGCTGTCGATAAAACCGGGAAGCAGCATCGCTCCGGAAAGATCGACAACACGGGTGTCCGGACCCACCCAGGGCTCAATATCCCGGGAAATTCCGACGACCGTGATCTTTCCGTCCTTCACGGCCACCGCTTCCGCCCGGGGCCGACATGGATTCACGGTCCACACGACTCCGTTCTGAAAGACCAGATCGGCAAAATCGGATTTACGGGATGGAGACTGACAGACAACGCCCAATCCGACAAAAAGGGGAAGAATCAACAAAAAGAATACTTTCATGGCCGCCTCCATTTCATCTCGATCCGTAGACTTCCTTTCTTCCCTCCCGATTCTATTTTATCTTCGAGCGGAAAACAAACTCTTTCCTCTCAAGTCTTATCGGGAGAATAAGCGGCACGATTCCCCTTTCCTTAAATGCGGCCTCCGGCACGCAGCCGGATGATATCAAGGTCGCATGGAACGATAAGCTCCCTCTTGTACGAATTTCTGATTTCCAACTCGATCTCCGCCGCGGATACGCCACGATGGCTGAAAAAATGACAAGGAATCAAGCATTGTACACCCGCCTCCTGCGCCCATGCACCCAATTCCAAAGCGGAGGAATGCATTCGGGAAAGCACGGCATCATCACGGAAGAATCTTGAGGGGGCACTGCAGTCATGGATAAGATAATCCGCGCCGCTGGCGAATTCAAAAAGGGAATGATGGATCGCCGTGTCCCCCGAATAAACGAGCCGCCGGCGGCGCTTCCCCCATTCAAATTGGAAACCCAGCGATGCCGGCTTGTGCCGCACGGACAGCGCCGTGCATATAAATCCGCCTCCCGGAGAAAAAGTATCCCCAGGTTTTACGACGAACGGAAGAATCCGATAGCGGGCTTTCGGTTTCCTCAGGTGAAAAAGATCGAGTAGATTCATGCAGAATTCGATCGTTTCCGATGAACCGTAAATCGGAACTTCACGGTCGGTTCCCAGCATGCCGTGGACAAACGCAGGCAGTCCGTACACATGGTCGGGGTGGGTATGGGTTATGCACAGCGCGGCAATCTTCCGGGGATCCCAGCCCAACCTGCTGATCTTGGCGATCGCACTTCCTGGGCAATCGATCAAAACCAAATCCTCATTCCGGTTGAATACAAGCGCGGTATTGTCCCGTTCCGGTGTCGCCACAGCCCCGCCCGTTCCCAGAAATCCACATTCGCTCATATCGATCAAACCTATTTATAAATCATATCCCCGCCTAAATCAATCCGGGCGACAGGGCTCTTTCCCGGCGGCTTAAGCCGCTTCACTTCGATCCTCCGGGAAGATGGTTGACAGGGAAAGGCGCAATTGAGTACAAAGGGATCATGAGCCGATACCAAACCGTCGTGTCAGCACCGGGACGACTGTGTCTGCTTGGAGAACATCAAGATTATTTCGGGCTGCCCGTTATCGCCGCGGCCATTGATCTCAGGATAACCATCCAGGGAACTCCCCGGTCCCAAAGAAACCTTCGGCTGAGTCTTCCGGATATCGACGATACCGAGGATTTGCCGCTCGACACCAGACTGAGCTACGGCCGAGAGCGGGACTACCTGAAAAGCGCGGTCAATATCCTGCAGCGGGAAGGCATCGTTTTTCCTTCCGGATGGACATGCCGGGTTCATGGCACAATCCCGATAAACTCCGGGACCTCAAGTTCATCGGCGCTCGTGGTCGCCTGGATCAAATTTCTGCTGGAAGCCGCCGGAGACGAACGAGCCGCCGTTCCGGAAAAGATCGCGGAACTGGCCTTCCGGGCCGAAGTGGCTGAATTCAAGGAACCGGGGGGAAAGATGGATCATTTCACTTCCGCCTTGGGAGGTGTCGTCGCCATCGAATTCGATGATCCCCTAAGGATTGAAAAACTTCATAATCCCCTGGGCGCGTTCGTGCTGGCCGATTCCCTCATCCGAAAAGACACGACCGGCACTTTGGGACATATCAAACAAGGAGTACGGGAAGGCTTGAAGCGCATACAAACCAAGCAGCCCGGATTCTCGCTGTACAGCCCGCTCGAAAGGCTCATCGAAATGATCCCCGAAAAGGAGCCGGGACGAAGTTTCCGGCTGCTGAGGGGAACCTTGCGGACACGGGCCCTGACCCGCCGCGGGCGCCGGCTGTTTTCAGAAGACCCCTTCGATCATGCCGCCTTCGGATCGCTCCTCCTGGAACAGCAGTCCGTGCTCCGTGAAGATCTACGCGTTTCACTCCCTAAACTGGACCGGATGGTCGAAACGGCGATGAAAGCGGGCGCGTCGGGCGCCAAGATCAACGGCTCCGGCGAAGGCGGCTGCATCTTCGCTTATGCTCCAGGATCGCCGGAAAAGATCGCGGAAGCTCTGCGAAGTCTGGATGTCCGAGCTGAGATCGTCCACATCGACCACGGGGTACGGTCTCATCATCCACGGTGACGGGAAGTCAGCGTTCGAGAAGCCCTTGCCAGGCCGTTTGAAAATGTCTATCATATGACCATTCACCATCATGAGGAATAAGGAATGATCAACGCGACACAAATCAAAAAAGGTCAAATTATCAAAGTCGACGGCGATATCTATCGAGTTCTGGACACGACGCACGTCACTCCCGGAAAAGGCCAGGCTCTCATGCAAACCAAGCTCCGCAAACTGAAAGATCAATCCCTGCATGATTACAGATTCCGCTCCAAGGACAAGGTGGAGCTCGTCTTCCTGGAAGGCACCGAGATGGAATATCTCTATCAAGACGGTGAGGATTATGTTTTCATGAATACGGAAAATTACGAACAGATCAAACTCTCCGGAGAGGTCATCGGCGACGCCGTGAATTATCTGGTCGCTAATGTCGTTTTTGCCGTTGAGATGTACGAAGGCGCTCCTGTCGCCGTCGACCCACCCATGAGCATGGAGTTGGAAGTCCTTAAAACAGCCCCTTTCCTCAAAGGCGCCACCCAGTCCGCCAGCAATAAGCCCGCCACCCTGGAAACCGGCATCACCATCAGCGTTCCGCAATTCATCAAGGAAGGCGACATCATCAAGGTCGACACCCGTGAAACGAAATATCTGGAGCGGGTGACAAAGAAATAGCCCCTATCCTCAGTGAGAATCTCACATAAATTCAAATAAAGAAACAGCCGTTCATCAGAATCGATACGCAACGGATAACCGCGGGATCACCCCGTGCATGCGGTAAGTGCCGGGCATTCCGTAGGCATAATTTATATCATTACGCTTCTTTGCGGCACACAGCTGTCTTTGAGGCGCCGCCAGATATTCCAGCCCCAGATCAATCGAAAAACCATTCAAGGAATACCCCAATCCCGCGGTCAAACCCGAGGTGCTGAAAGTAGGCCAGAACAGATTGATCGTATCCGTATTCGATGGGGATTGATCGTAGTAAAAGCCCGCGCGAACGGCCAGATGCTTGATCATATATTCGGCGCCCACGCGGAAAACGGCCATGTCTTCCCAGTCCAGCACCGTACGATCCGCTTCCGTCTCCATCATCAATCGGCTCCAAGCCGGTTGAGCGAATTCGGCTTCGAACATCGTCATCCTAGACCACCGGGTGTAATGAACATCGAAACTGAATGTCAGCGCCTCGGAAGCCTTCAGGGAAACCCCGACTCCCAGCCACATCGGCCACGGGATCTCCCGCTCGATGCCCGATTCCGGCGCCAGATCCAAACCGGCGTATAGGGAAGGATCGGAGTTCCCCAAGTCCGGGATATTTGGGAATCCCGCGTCGCCTTTCAAACGGAGCTTGAACGGAATGCGATAGGTGATCCCACCGGTAACCTGCTCGTTCGGTTTGCACAGGATGGAAAATGTCGCTCCCAAGGCCCAACCGCTGAGACTCTCACCATATTGGCCCAATCCGACACCGAAGCCTTCCCCTCCATAGGGATGAGAAAGCTTGAAAACAGCATGATTGATATTCAAACCGACTCCAAACGAGACCATTTCATGCGCGCGCCAGGCAAGAACCGGGGCGATCGTGAGCATATCGAAACGACTGGACCAATCGAAATCTGACCTGCGAAGTGTCGCGTCGGACATAGCCGCACCGCTCCACTCCGTCGCGAAGCGCGCCGGCGCATAGACTCCGATCCCGGCAGTAAGTTTATCCGATATCGGCTGGTGATAGGCGATAAGCCCGCTGAAAATATCGTTCACCAGCGAATCAGCGGCAATATCGACGGCCACTCCTCCATCTACGGGTTCCTTGCGGAATGGGCTTGGCAAGATCGGGAAATAATTGGAATGCTTCGGATCCCCCCACATACTATAGTAATTGGCTCCCATGACAGCATTATATTCGTAAGACACCGACGGTTTCAGGTCCATCCCCGTGATCCCGAATCCCCTCTGTTTAATGAACCCGATAGCCGCCGGATTCCAATAAACGGCGCTGAAATCATCAGACAATCCGACATAGGCCCCCCCCATGGCGACAGCCCGGGCTCCGAGTCCGCTCAGCATCAAACTGTTGGAAAATGCCGACAGTGATAGAAAGACAAATAAAAACAACGAAATAAGACGCTGCTTCTTGCAGGGCATGTATCCCTCCTTCTTATGCTTGGCCCAGTATGGTGCAAACTCCATGCCAGTTCGATTCAGCTCATTATCCCAGTGAACGATATTTTGGATCCGCCCTGAAATCCGGACACCGGTCCTTACTCAAGGACAGAAGAAACTTAATCCTATAAAATTTCGCCCATGGAAATCAACGGCATATTTTTAGAGGTGGAATAAGAGCAAAGAGGAAAAGACTCTCCTTGCCGCTGAAAAACCGGATGGAAACGTTTCAGAAAATATGACGGTAGATCCCGACATTCCCCTGACTGTCGATGGCTTTGAGCATGACCATATTATCGGAATCCGCAGGCAGCGGGAGCGACACCTCGAATCTTTCTATCCTGTAGTCACACATCCCGTCAACGGGAGACAGAACACGCCACGAATGCGGTCGGATCAAGAACTTGACTTCCTTGATAAAAGAATAGGCGTCCTGCACCTCGAAAACCACATTCAGGACTCCTTTGCCGCGGGAAGCCGAAAAACCTTTGATAACGGGAAGCGAGTTGTCGATCACCAGAGGACGGCTCTCCCGGGCGGTCCTCAGCTCCGAGCCGAGTGGATTGGAAGGGACATCGCTCGCTTCGATCTTCAGCATATAGTTTCCGTCGGGAAAATCCAGCGTGTCGAACGCAAATATCTTATCCGCCCATTCCGCTTTCATGACGCGCCACTTCGCTTCTCTTTCTTCCCGGATGGATATGGTGTAAAGCAGGCTGTCTCCGTTTTCATCCGCGGCTTCCCATTTTACGGTTTGATATCCTTTCCGTTCGACCTGCTTGGCGACAACATAACCGCGGTTTTCCTCCTTGGCCCGAGCCAATTCGGACATATCGGGGTCTATCCCCATGATCTTTTCATCCTGATCGAGGGGCTTGATGAATACCGTATTCGGAGACAGCAGTTCCACTTTGGAGATAAGGGGAGCGGTATTATTCTGTATATAGAAGAAACGCGCTTTCTTGACTTGAGGGGAATTATTTCCGAATTTGGATTTAAAAATGATCTTAAGCTGAACATATCTCGATTTTGGACTGAGGATCAACTCGCCCTCGGGTTTCTGGTAAGGAGGCGACCAATCGCTCCAGGTTCGATTGGGATCGCTGGAATTCCCACTGCGGCTCTGCAGCTGAAGTGTGGTTCCCGAAGGCACTTCCGCCTCCCATTCCAAACGTCCCCATGATGAATTCATTTTTGTGTCGAAAACACGAGAGAGGTATTCTCCTTCGGCCCGCTGCTCCGGCAGCAGGACACTCAACGAGGAAGGATTGTTCGCCAAGACATAGATCTTTGAATCCATCGAATACAGCAAATAGGCCTGTTCCGAATCCTTTTGATGCAGCAGGGAAATCTTTT
>Ga0180431_10000732_pt1 | contig 46687 bp, 70 predicted proteins | sample SS_ome_11_FD_132459 | JGI IMG/M metagenome (GOLD analysis project Ga0180431, IMG submission 132459) | Hypersaline lake sediment archaeal communities from the Salton Sea, California, USA - SS_1_MS_1 metaG | ecosystem: Environmental > Aquatic > Non-marine Saline and Alkaline > Hypersaline >... | reverse complement strand
TCTTTACACAGGGATTCGGACCAAGTTGTGCAGGCGCCTATTGCCTCCGGTAGCGTGCCATTGCGTGTTCGATGTTCTTATCACTGAGAAGGGCGCAAGGCTTGATGACTATGTTGTGAAGGAGGAGAATCTGAACACATTCGCAAGGCGTGATGGGTTCGAGTCATGGGATGAGATGAAGGATTTCTTTGAGAAGCAGTATGGTCTCCCTTTCGAGGGCAAGATCATTTGTTGGTAGGAGGCATTGGCGATGAAGCACATTCAAGACCACAAAGGCATCGTCCACTCGGTCAAGAAGCGCGACGACATGTCAGCCTGCGCGTTCAAGCCGCACTGCCGCGACCGATGGATGCAAGGGAGGATCACAAAGAAAAAGACGTGCTGCATCGGGTGTATCGATGTGGCCGGTAAGCATTGAGCCGCCCCTGGAGGCAAAACGGAAGGAATAGAATAGCGGAGACGTTGTTCTTAGACCGACCACTGATGAATACTATATGTGAAGTAACGCCAAAGGGGGCGGCAACCAACGGAAGGAGGCGGGGGTGAAAGTACCAGTGGATGAGAAACTGCAAACGCTGTACGAAGACCAAGTAAAGTTGCTGATGCAGATCGAGCGGCTGACCAGGGAGCGGGATAACGAACGCAGGATCAAGGAAGCAGAAAAGAAGATCCTGGTTGCCGAAGTTGAGAAGGGCGCCGAACTCATGGAGAAGCTAGAGGAGATACACGTTGCCGCGCTTGGTGAATGGAATGAGTGGTTTCGTGCCCGTTCTGCTGATTGGGTCGACGAAGTTTCCGAAATTCTGGCCAAGCAAGCCCTAGCCGCCCTCGACCCCAACGCCGCCCTAGAGGACGACATGAGCACAGAGAGGCTTGCAAAGGTCAGCGCCACACAACCCTCTCGCCCGTTCTCCGGCCAGTGCGAGCACGGTACGCCTTTAGGGCAGTCCTGCCGGGAGTGTGACGCGCAGGGGCAGGAAGGAGGCAGGGTGAGTGAGAAACCGACAGCAGGACATTTGTGGGACGCGCTGCGTTATATGTGGTCAGACCGACTCATGAACTGTTGCACCTTGCCGTGTCAAGACAAGGAGTGCATGGAAGATTACGAGCAAGAAGGCGGATGCGCTGGAGCAGAATTCGGAGAGCTACTTCGTGCCTACATCGGTGAGCCCCGCGCATCGCAGGGCAACAGCGACGACGGCCCAGGCGTCAACGATGACAAGACGTGGCAGGACCTACACTACCACGACGACGGCACGCCTAAGCGCGGGAAGGGGAAGTTGTGACGGTCTACGCTAAACGAATGAACTGGAAACAGAGGGGGCTGGCTGCTAAGTACGAAAAGCTGTGTGGTTTCGAGTTCCTGTACCAGGACGAAATCGACGATGGCTCCATGACGTTTGCAGAAGCGTGGGGGGCGAACTATACCTTCCTCGAAGACGTGTTGGCCGAGGTCCAGAATATCAATACAAGAGGAGCGTGCAAGCATGACTGAGGAGGAGATCGAGTTCAGGACTGAATATCAACAAAGACCATATATCGAGAAGCGCAACTGTATCACCTGTCGGCACATGAGGCTTTATCATCGGACTGACGCTTGCAGGACGGCGTCTTGGGACGATGATCGAAACTGCTCAAACTACAAGCGAAAGCGAGGCAAGCATGAAGATAGATAAGAACGTGCCGATGCCGAACGCCAAGCACAACAGCCACGGCAAGTGGAAAGCGATAGCAGAGCGAATGGAGATCGGTGATTCCCTTGGCGGGTTGTCGCACTCGGAGGCGCTTGGCCTTTCTCAGGCATTGAGGAATATACATAGGAGGCCGTCGTATAGGCAACAGCGACGACGACTACGAGGAGAGCATGGGGCCGAGGGGAAAGGGGTAAACATGACTGACGCTATTGAAAAGCTGATAATACTGGTACTGATGCTGCGTGCGGAAATCGATAACTGGCGAGAATATATTTGGTCCAGGGATCTTGATGCGCCGATTTGTTGTGATGGGAGGGAATGTTCTTGTGGAGCAGAAACAGTACGAGAATCGTGGAAATCCTATCGGTATGCTCCGAGAAAGCGAGGCAAGCATGACTGAGGAACTGACAGACCGGGAGATCATGATTACGCTTGAACAGGCGAAAAACGATGACGAGGCTATGGCTGCGCTTGTTGCAATGCCAATGGTTTACATCTATTCGAGGGAACACATGGCCTACTGGAGAGAAGGCGCTCACGGATACACGCTCAGAGCTTATGATGCGTGGGTGCTGACAGGGAAGGCGGCTTATGATCGAACATGCCACTGTGACCCAAGCAAGGGAATTGAATTCGAGCGGTGCATGGTCAAGGCAACAAAGCAGGGGCAGGGCAACAGCGACGACGGCCCAGGCGTCAACGACGACAAGACGTGGCAGGACCTACACTACCACGACGACGGCACGCCTAAGCGAAAGCGAGGCAAGCATGAGCACCGTCTATAGACTCAAGACGTGGCCTTGTCTGATATGTGGAAAGAGGTTCATATCGACAATATCCCTTCGTGACCATTACGAAAAGAAGAAAGGCAAGTGCTGGCAGAAAGCGAGGCAAGCATGACTGAGGCAATGACGGTTTCATGGTTTTCGGCTGGTGTATCAAGTGCGGTGGCGACAAAGCTAGCCATCGACGAGATAGACAAGATCATATACACCCACATTGACGATCAGCACCCAGACACAATGCGCTTTGTCAAGGAGTGCGAGGAGTGGTTTGGGAAGCCGATAGAGGTATGGCAGAGTCCATACAAGAGCGTGGAGAATGCTTGTCTTGGGAGCGGGTTGAGGGGTGGCAAGGGATACATGAACGGACCGAAGGGAGTACGGTGTACAATGTATCTCAAACAAAGGGTCCGTCGAGAATGGGAGGTTGCACAACTAGAGTCTGGCGTAAGTCTGACGTACGTTTGGGGCATGGATGTTGGTGAAAAAGACAGGGCAGACAGGCTCGGCGTATCCATGTCTGAAGTGTCGCATAGGTTCCCCCTAATAGAACGCGGAATATCAAAACAGCAAGCTCACGAGATTCTAAAGGCATCAGGTATAAGGCGTCCAGCCATGTATGATCTGGGCTATCACAACAACAACTGCATCGGATGTGTCAAGGGCGGCATGGGCTACTGGAACAAGATACGCGTTGACTTCCCTGACGTGTTTGAATCCAGGGCCAAGCTAGAGCGCCGGATCGGCGGAACGTGCATCAAAGGCGTGTACCTCGACGAGTTGGACCCAGGCCGTGGTCGCCACGCTGGGCCGATATGCGACGATTGCGGGATAATGTGCGAGATAATGGGATTGTAACGGAGGGGCAGCATGACTGAGGAAATGACAGACCGGGAGATCCGGGAGCATATCGCCGTCAAGGTGATGGGGTGGGAGTTACTCAAAAGCAGATTAACCGTCCCGCAGCGAGGAGAACATGGGTACTATGAGAGACCATTCGACCCCCTCACCAGCGACGCCGACTGCATGGCTGCTTGGGATCAGTTCTGCAAGGCTCCTCGATACGTGATAATGGGAACGACATGGAGGGAGCGTGAATGGCTCATAAAAGCGATGCCGGGCGCAATCAAAGTGCGACACACAGACCGACGCAGGGCAATCTGCCTCTGCATGGTCGCAGCAACGGGAGGGCAGGGCGGTGAACCACTACATCAATAACACAATCCGGTACTTGCGCGATCTCGGATATGATCCGTCGTTCTATCGCAGAGGCCCGAAGCTGTGGAGGTTCCACGTAAGCAAGGCTGATAACTTCTGGGCGGATAACGAGTCACCAACAATGGCGATGAGGGAGGCGGTGGCGCTTTGGGAATGCAGCAACGGGAGGGCAGGGCGGTGAGTGAGAGAACAATTAGGACGGGGTATTTCGCGAGAGCGTCGGGCGATAGGTATTCAGAAGTTGTGTCTGGTGTCCATCTCGTTGACGGCGACGACAAGCCGCTTTGCAGATACAGTCCTGCACTCTCAATGGAGTTTCTATGGTGCTCAAACGGGGTAGATCCGATGGGGTATCTGTCCTGTAAGGCGTGTAAGGGAATAGCGAAGAATATGCAGGCCGACACAGCGGGGAGGGGCAAGTGATACTGATACTAACATGCCTTTTCATCGGCTTCGTGATGGGCTTCCTCTGCGGAGCCGCCTGCATGTGCCAAGCGTGCCAGGATGACGACGACAAGGGCTGCGGCGTGGTGGGAGATAGAAGACGATAGCACCCTCACAGAAGCTCTAGGATCGCCCTGAGCGCACTAACAGCACCCAACCAATACAATCACCTTCATAAACACAGAAAGGCCATATAAATGAAGTTCTTCTTACCACTTGTCCCACCGACAACCACCTCCCAACAGAAGGGCGCCACCATATTCTCCTATGGAGCACCATGCAGGGTTTGCGGGAGGAAGGCCACCAAGGGGGTAAGGTTCTACAAGAAGAAGAAGGTCAAGGATGCAGAGGAGCTTATCACGAAGGCTCTACTAAGTCACAGGCCGGCAAAGCCATTGTCTTGTCCTGTGTACTTGATTCTCGTGATTGTATGGCCCTGGAGGGCTTCTGAGCGCAAGTCAACAATCGAGACAGGGCAGGCTCCTCATACTGTGTTCCCTGACTGTGACAATGCTGGCAAGCTGATCCAGGACTGCATGACTCATCTTGGGTTCTGGGAGGATGACAGCCAGGTATCGGCCATAACCTGGGCTAAGAGGAGAGGGCCGATACCTGGCATAGGTGTTTGGGTCAATGAGGACAAGATGATGATACCGCTTCCGACCGATAACGCGAGAGCAAACGGTTTCGCCTCTGCACTACAGCAGTCTCTATCCTTGTGAACTTTGGGTCATAGGTCCACTTGAAGCAGATGCCATCCATCTTGGTTGGGATGATGGTCAGCATTTCAGCAGAGAATCCCTTGTAGTGCTTCCACTTTTGGCAGGCGTTCCATGCTGTCTTGATCTTTTCTTCGCTCCATGCAGATGTGGGAACTACTCTGTACCAGTGTCCATCTCCTTGTTTGGCCAGTATGGCTGTTTTGAGTGGTGTCCATCGGTTCTTTCTCACGCCCTTTCTGAGCTTGGCCGGCAGGCGGTCAATGTCCTTTGGGCGGGTGAGTCTTCCTTTCCATTCCATTGGGAGGCGTAGTCTCATTTTGCCTCCTTGACGAACGCCACCTCTAGCGGCTTGGCTGGGCGTAGTTCGCCTGATTCGAGTAGTTCGCGGGTGGCTGTGTGCCAACGCTCTCCATCGCCGTCGATATACAATGCTTTCCCAATCATAAACTCCCCTTCACGCATCCCCTCATACCTGACGCCAGCGTAGCCGGGCACGTTTTCGCGTTCGCAAAACATTATCGCGTCATAGGAGTATGACCCCAAAAAGAAGTGCACAGAACCTTTCCTCGTCACAGGCTGATGCACCTCGCACACAACCATCTCGCGCTTGGGCTCGTCATCTGGCGGCTCCCATGCTGGATCTAGGCGGTAGGTTAACCCCCAATCCCACATCGGAGTACAACTCTCCCACTTTCCGTTAGCGTTGACAATGTTGATGTTTGTGTCATCACCACGGTTCCTGCCACATGCCTCAACCAACCCTGTCCGCGTCTCTTCGTCAAGCAACCCAAACGGCTTCTCGATCTTCTTCAGTTTGTCGTAGTCAATCTTGCTCATCGCTTGCCTCCTTAGCTTTCGCCGCGTCGTAGTCATGCAATGCCTCTTTTGCTTCCCACCACGCATTGTCTGCTTCTTTCCGCGCCTGGAACAACTCGCCACACGCTTGCACCAGCTCCTCACGCTTCTTATCGCTCATCTGCCACGCCGCTTCCAGCTCTTCAAGCCTCTTGTCGCTCATCTGTCCCGCTCCTCCCATATCCTCTCACAATGCGCCATGTGGTTAGTCTGAGCCCTTGGATCACCCCGAAGGATGGCAAGCTGATACAGACCCATGTGCGTCCTGTATCGCCACACCTTGCTAGGGTCAGGCGGGTATGACAGAGCCATCTGGTACTGAGTCCATGCCTGACCATAGAGATTGGTAGCAAGCTGGTAGTTACCCTCTGCTCTCGCCTTGTCTCCCTGGACAGCCAGTGCCTTACCAAGATTAAGGTGAGGTCTGGCGCCCTGGTAGTCGTTCTCTGCATCATACTCCTTGGCGTTTTCGCAGGCGACCTTGTGCCAGTTGACACCGAAGATCATCCATAGGCAGTAGACGCCCATCCCGATCATGAATGATCGCTTGAACCATTTCGTGTACTTCATCCCTACTTGTTCCTTTCCGCTTCCATTATCTGTGTCGTGTTCCATGCAGCAGCCGCGAACCCCAGACCGCCGACTATGTTGTGCACTGTCGGATTGTCCGTTTCGTAGTCGATCCACAAGAGAAGCGCCTTGAGCCCGATCAGGATCATAACCGTGTCGCAGTCGTCCTCCTGCGCGAACCAGTTGCCCTCCTGCATTCCGTCGTACTGAAGCGCGTATGCCGTCGTAGCCACGTCCGCAACCGATCCGGCCACGGCGAACTTGTACGTGCCGCAGCCGGTGCAGGAGAGCATGATCGCCACTAGGCAGGCGATGGCGCAGATTGCCATTGCTGTTTTGTGCTTCATTTCGCACCACCTTTTTGAAACACCACATATGGCTCCGATGGCCCTATTGTGCATTCCATTTCGACCTTATACCAACCCGATGTTTTTACGAGGAATGGTGATCTCAAGAGAATCGCGTCGGCGTCGTTTACTTCGGGTTCCTTCTCATCATGCGTTTCCGCACAACAAGGCGATGAAGACTCCTCACTCTCCTCTCCCATGGTCAGTAGCTCAAGAAAGGCACCGTACCGCTTCCCCAGTCCTTCTAGGGGAACTGTCGTGTAGCGTTCGCCACCTTCTTTATCAATGCGCCTTTCGGCCTCGACAACGAGCACTCTCCTCTTTAGATCCTTGATTTCATTCGTGTCCAGATGCATCCACACACACACAGCTATCATAAATCCGACTATCAATACATGTTGTACTTCTTTCATCCTTCTTCCTCCTGTTCATAGAAACCAAAGATCAGATCCTTCGAGTAGTACAGCACCGCCCCTATCACCCCGATGCCGATCACAGCCATGAATACAACTATCCTGCCGATCATAACGTCCCCGCTTTCTCCAGTGCCAAGTGCGCCTCCTCAAGAGCGATCACGCTCTCAGGATCCTGTATCAGTGCCTCAAGAGCATTCGACAACTCAGGCGCCGCTGACACCAGCCTTGCCCTCCTGTCAACCTGCTCTGGGCTCCACCTGTCAGAATCGCTTGTCACTATGCACACGATCCCTCGCCCGGTGCCCGCATCCGCCATGCCCTCACCGAACTCAATGAAACGCCTGTGGTGATGCTTCTCTCTGCCGTCAGATTCTCCGAGGTTCCATGCTTCGTCGAATGTCATGATTTCTCTCCTTACCGTTTCAGTCTCGCATCTCTACCTTGCCTGCTGGTCAGTCTCCGTATGCTTCCCTCCTCTCAGTGTTTCTGAGTCCTTCAACTGCTTCATTGAGCCAGTCTATTTGGCGACCCATTGCCTCTAATTCGTCTTGCAGAAGCTCCTCTTCTGTGTATTTGTTTCCTTCGTCCTTTCCTGAACCATGCCACACCGTCTTGAACTTGTAAGCCCCTGAAACGATTGTGGCGTGCTTCTTCAGAATCAAAGCGTTAAGCCAGTGAATTTGTCCCTCTTGAAATGTCATTTTCCTTCATCCTCCATCTCATGCCCCTCCACCGATCGAGCAAGCCTCACAGCCTCCTCAAGCGTCTCTCGCTCACCTATCAATACGGGAGTAGCATACCCCTCCTCCGTCATGCTCACGGACCTACCAGGCCCCTCAATGAACTCCTCAATCTCTGCCCATACCAAGTACCTGCGCGTCATGAGAGCCTTACCCTCCTTTCTTCTTCGCCTTTTTCTTCCCGCACTTAATCACCCTGTCAACCGTGTCCGCCCTTATGCACACAACAGCCGTTCCCCTCACCGATTCTGCCCGGCAAGCCTTCTCCATTGCTGCCGTCACGTTCTTGGCGCCTATCACCAGGACAGACCTGGACCCACCGTCAACATCGACCGTTATCGTATACGCTTTCACCGCTTCACCCGTTCCTTGTGTGGCAAAGGCGGGAACTTCAAAAGCTGTGAGTCAGTAGGTCTAGGGCGCATCTCTACCCGCTTGTACTGTCTGCCGGCGAAGCGCTCTCGCATAGACTCCAGCTCTCTCTGTCTCGCATCTCTACATTTTTCTTTCATGGTTTGTATGATTCCCTCCGTTCGTCATCCTCTCGTCGTGCCTCAATGTCGGCCTTGTTCATAGTGTGCCACCTGACAAGAGCGGCCTTATGGCTCAAGTTGTGACAACCGCACTCAGAAAGGGCTATCACGGCCATGTTAAGGTGGTGGCTAGCCCTTGTCAGCTTTTGCGAGTGTTTATCCATTGTCGTTTACCTCCTCGGCGGCTTTGATTGCTTTTGTTCTCTGGATATTGACATAACAATCAGAACAGTCGTACTCGTCGCATCGCCTGCATTCTGTGCTGTGTTTTAGGGCCTCCAGCAACGGCATGAAGTGATTGCACTTGTGCTCGACTATTGCTGCTTCCCTCTTGTACATGGTGCCAACGGATACTCCGCCAAAATATATGTCGCGCCATACATCCGTTACGTGTTTGTTCGGAACGCATAGGTCCGGAACTCTCGCACTGACGGTTCCCGGCAACGCCTTGCTCTCTAGTTCGTAAACGTCTGTCATCTTTTCGCCCTCCGGCTTATAGCTTCGTTCTCTTTGGCAATGGCTGAGCAGAAACAAGCCGCGCACAGGTCTCGCCCGTCGCCTATGTCATGTAGCCCGTCTTTGTCGTTATCCGTCAAATCTACTCGGAACTCGTAATTGCATAAGTCACAAGTGAATCTTGTGTGTGTTTCGTCGGTCATCATCTTTTCGCCCTCCGCCGTATAGGTTCGTCTCGTTTTATCGCCCATGCCCCTATGATATAATGGATGGATACTGTTGCTATGAGTGCTAGTGTCATTTATTTCCTTGAGAATTGCAGGATCTTTGCGGCCAAGAATCCGAACCAACGGTCACACATCATGTCGGCTTCTTTCTCCGTCAGCTTACAGGCGTGCATTTTCTCTGCTGCCTCAATGATCCCGGCATAGGTGTAGTCAATTCCCATACCAAGCCCCGAAAGCCAGTATTCTAGTCCGCCTTGGTCCCCGTGCCGGTCAAACTCATGCCCGACCTCTTTCCGTGCTGTATCGAGTACCCACTTGTATGGGTTGCCCGTGGTTGTTTCTTCGCATCCTTCCGCCTTTGATTCGATAATCGGTAGGAGGTATGCTTTCAGTGCGTTGTTGAAACTGTTTGTGTTTGTGTGCTTCATGTCCTTACCATTTCTGCCTAGTCTTCTGGCAATGCGTCAACGTCAAATTCCATTTCATTAGCTTCCAGCGATTCCGCTATGGCTTCGTCACTCGTAAGATATTCAAATTCCTTTTCCAGCGATGTAAACAGATGATCGTTCAATTCCTGCAAGACTGATTCCCCCCACTCGGTAAGTTTTTCAATCTGTGCGGCGATTCTGTCTGGCTCATAGTCTGTGTGGGCGTCTGTTGACAAGCTGCATTCGCCGTTATACCCACGACCAGAACAACAGGAAACTGACGGAGTAGACACGTCCCGCAACCATGCCTCATGCTTCACAGTAGGCAATGCCGGAAAGGAAAGATCGAGCGTAGGAAACTCCTCTTTCCATGCTTCTCTGCGTACAGCATCCACAAGATCCCACAATTCAACGTCACCCGCGAAAGATGACCCTTGCCCCTGGTGTGAAAACCCTGAGAAATATGTTTTTGATAGATCCACTTCAATGCCAAGTAGCTTGCAAAGCTCCTTAAACGAGTCATAGGTGAATTCCCACCATTCATGGTCTAAGCCGACATTCCAGTCAAAGTGCTGGCTTATCGCCCATTCCTTTTGCTTGTCGGTTAGCTCTGAGAATGTCTTGTATGTCTTTGTAATTGTTTCCGTTCTCATGTCCTCATCCTTCCTTATTGTCAATAATTGCAAGATCCTGCTGCCCACACGCCGGGCAAGCAAGGTGTCTGAGCGCAAACCCCGCATCCTGCATTGCTTCAATCTGATTCCGTTCGCTCGTGCTCAGCTTGTAGTCGCAATGGTTGCACACCATGCGAGTGTAGATCCTGGTCTCTCTCATGCCTTTATCCTTCCCAATGTTCAGGTTCGTCGCCGTTTGCCAAGTACATCAAACAATCAACACAACAGTCATCGCCATGAATAATCTCTCCCGTTTCGTCAATATAATGGTAGGTATACATGTGTCCACCAAGCTTGCTTCCACAGATCCCGCAACCTCGGCTCGAGAAACTTCCCTCATCGAAAACTTCCCCGCCTTGGACCGCTTCATAAAACGCCACCTTGTCATCGTATCCATGCTCCGTCATGCACGTCTCACATCCGGGACAGACTCCCACAGATAGACCGTCAAGCCCTTGCGTCCGTTCGTTTACCGCTTTTGTGTAATCACTCATGCCCTCGCCCTTTCTTGCTCTTCGCGCTCTTCGTCGCAACGGTCATTTATGCAGTCATCGCAAAACGATAACGGCTTGTCACTAATGCTCGTGTCAATCCATCCGATTCTGCAAGCGCATGAGGAACAAAACATGGGGTCGTATTTGTCAGAGATTTTTGAGAAGTATATACTCATGATCTTACCCTTTCTTGTTCATCCACTCCAGCCGCTTCCAGAATTTCAACATCATTCTTGTCTATGTACTCGACAAGCTCTTGCAACTCGCAAAGCTCCAGCAGACTGATCCGTTCTGCTCTCAGCTCTACCCGTAGCTCTTCGATTCTCTTTGCGTGATCATTCGTCATGTCTGTCCCCTTTCTTGTTTCAGTCTGCATCGATCTTACCACACTCCCGAACATACGCAACAATTATTTTTTATCCCCTTGACATTTTATCCCCCACAACCAACACCACCCACCCACAAACACCCCATAAACACTACCCAAAACACAACATTGCATAAATATGTAGGCATACCAAAAAAACCTTCAGAATATCCCCCCAGCTATGTCTTGCTATCCCACATCCCGACATGATAGAGTGTCAACTGTCACCGTGGCGGAATAGGTAGACGCTATGGCTGTAAGTCAGATCCCTAAGCGTGATATTGGCCAGCTCGATACTGATAGTGACTGATATGCAGTGTGCAAATCATTGCCGGTGACACTGACTGAAAGAGAAAGGGACAGACCATGGAACTGACCAGACAAGACGCTGACACGCTGAGAGACGCATCCGCACTAATCAACACAGTGGCCGCACAGTGCAGGGAAAGAGGTGAACAATACTTCTGTGTATGGCTCGACACTGACAGAGCCAGACTCCTACACCTTGCCGACCGCATAGAGCAAGTACTTGATTCGCTCGACAAGACATACCAGCAAGTAAACGACTCTGCCTCCGGTACAATGATGCTACAGGAGGACAAGACACACAAAGAGAGGACCGCCGACCTATGGAATGCGGGAACGATCCACAAAAGGACCGAAGAGGATAGACTCGCAAACCGTATCGCCGACATAATCACCAAAAGACTGGCAGAACAACTCCCTCACCCGTCAGACCATACACCACTGTAGCTCCAGACTACACCAACTCACTCAGACCGTCATAGAGCGCCGTATCGCCCTCTCAGCGCCCTAACACACCCACACTAAGGTAATCACCTTGATCAAGGGTACAAACGATCCTAGGGCTATCCTAGAGCCCCATACACACATGTGTATCGATACGCTACAACCCAGCACCCAAACTGTATCGTTTCGCTACACTATCGCACCCAGTCAATGTGTACCGTTTCGTTACACCTGTAACGCTTCGCTACAACTAGGGGATTAGGAGAGGTGTTTGCACGCACTCGCAAATCATCCTTGACACATGGGCGCCGGCTTGGTAGGCTCTCACGCATGGTGGCAAGCGTACACATCGTGGCCGTCCTGGCCTAGTCCGTCACCCAGCTATACCGGCATTTTGGCAGGTCGCATAATAGCTAGTTATGTCCACTCGGACGCATTGGGACATGATCGTTAATCTTTTGCGACACGCTAAACCAGGAGGGGGAGGGGGCCGGACAGCCACGAGCCGCGAGCGTGGGGGCCCCGTTGGACCATTCCCCAGAAAAGTGATAGCCGAAATCCTGGGCCCTGGGAGGAATTGCGAGAAAGGAGTTGACGTGAGATGGGTGTTGTGATAGGGTTTGGATTGAGACTGAGAGAGGCAACAATTGAAATGGGATATGTTGGAAGAAAACCTAGGTCTATGGGTAGTACAGGTTCGAAAGGGCTGTACCGGTTGAATCACCTCCGACCCTTCTGGGTCTCTGTTGTCCTCGCCGCAGTCTCCCTAAGGGCCTGGGTTTTATCTGGGACTGGAAGGAGGACGAGATGGGAGATGATGTAGGGAGGAGACAGACGGACCCTAGTAAGTGGGGAGATCCTTGGTTTAGGGGTTTGAAGAAGAATGAGAAGTACTTGATGTTGTACTTGTGGGACAAGTGTGACTGGGCAGGGTTTGTGGATAATTTTGATGAGGATGATGTGTCTTTTTGGACTGGGATGAGCGTTGAGGAGACATTAGGGGCATTGAAGGGGCTACTTAGGCCCTACAAAGGGGCATCGAAGGTTCTAGGGAGGGGCAAGGTAGGGGCACCGGAGGGGCTAGACTTGTGGTGTTGTAGCTTTATACGGTTTCAGCAGAAGAAGAAAAGGCTGAATTGGAAGAACGGGTTCCACAAGAAGATTTTGACCAGTTTATCGGGGCATAAGGGTGGATTTGCTGGTATTGAGGAGATTTTGGATCAGGCCGTTGGAGCGACAGAAGGGGCATCGAAGGGGCATCAAAGGGGCATGGCAGCCCCTACGGAGGGGCACTGTAATAGTAATGTAATGTCATGTAATGTTAAATCTCTGATAAGGAGGTGTAAGTCAGAGGGGTCTGATCTGAATGCTGATCAGATCCAGTTGTTGGTGGAGAGCTGGGTGTCGAAGGACAAGCTGAGTGAGGCAGACTTCCTGGAGGGGTTTGAGGGTGCTCTCAGTTTTGCGAAGAAGTTGGCGGAAGATGATGATCCTGTGGGGAACTGGTTTGGGTTCATGCAGAAGGTGCTGAAGCGGAAGATGGAGGAGGTTGACCGGGGGAGGTCTAGGCCGATGCGGACTGATGCTGAGATTGAGGCGTATGTGCAGAGGGAGGCTGGGTGATGAGTGATGTTGAAGACATTATCGAGGCGTTTGCGAGGGAATGCTCAAGGTTTCTCAGAATTGAGCAGGAGGATCTTTGGCGTCGGGAGATTTACAACAGGTTCTGTGCCGGCCAGGATGTGATTGGCAGTAGGATCATGGATGGGGAGTTTCGGGAGGAGAGGTTGAGAATGAATCATGTGTTGGATCATGATGTCGAGATCAGTGCAGGAGGGCATACCGCCAGTGTTCTGGGAATCAGGAAGCCGGATATTGGCGAGTATTTCTTGGTTATTGACGAATACGGTAGGTATGACAACTGGTGGGTAGCGGGTAAGGACATTAGTACCATTTGGCGTGGTAATTTTGAGAGGATCACGCCTGATTCGGCTATTGTGACCACTTGCCCGAGGGTTATTGATGACTGAGAAGGAGCAAAAGCGAAAGGAGGACAAGGGGGCGGGGAAGGGTGATGCGCCGAGGCATAACATCAGGAAATTTGATGATGGCTGGGAGATTTACCAGCGGAGCAGGAAGAGGAGGACTGGAAAGTGAGTGACAGGAGAAAAGAGATTTGGAGAGGCAAAAACGTTGTAATCGAGATAAACTGCGATGAGTGTTTTAGCGTATCGAAGGTCGGTGTTATCGAAAAAGGCCCTAATGCAGGCCAAGAGCACCTCAGAGAAACGCGATACTACTCAACGATCGAGAATACGCTTCATGCTACTTGCGATCTTGTGGCCAAGCTGGAATGCGAGTGCCTGAAGTCATACCTTGACGAGTACAGGGCGATGAAGGATGAGATCATGGCTTGCTTGAAGGGCGATGGGAGGACTGGAAAGTGAAGCGAATTGAGATGTTCATCGGGAAATCTGCGTACCAGGTGACTGAGGGCCAGTTGCGGGACCTTCAGAACTCGGTTGCTGAGCAGTTCTCTGGGTCAGACAGGGACTTGCTGGATGCGTGTATATCTCACATCTGCACAGGAAGAGCTAACGGGTGGTTTCGCCCAGGCGTCCTTGGGAGTCCTGAGTGGGAGCACATCGATGACAAGGACTATGTTGTGAGGGATGAGATCAGCAAGCGCACACTGGACATGGTCGATTCATCAGCGAAGAATGTCCAGGAAGGCGTTGCTTCTGACCCGATAATCATACCTGAGGAGGACTGAAAATGGCCAGTAGCGTGATCTACGAGCCAAAAGGCAGGGCCAGGGAGTACGCTCCGCTGGCGGTGAACCTGTACGAAGGGTGCCCACACGGATGCACGTATTGCTATGCTCCTGGGGTGCTCCACAAGTGCAAAAACGGGTTTCATAGGCATTTCGGGCCCAGAGAGGACATCCTGCTCAGACTCGAGAAGGATTGCCAGAGGGTGCCTGGGCATGGTCAGCATGTCCTGATGTGCTTCTCTTGCGATCCATTCCCGATCGGGCTGCAAGATGACCTCAGAGTGACCAGAGAGGCCATAAAACTGCTGTCTATGGCCGGCTATGTGCCTGTCTTGCTGACCAAGGGCGGTTCTGTCGCTGCTGCCGATTTGGAATTGATCGGCTCTCTCGGGGGGTGGTTCGGTCAGACCATGATGAGCGATCATGACCAGCACTACCAGGAGTTTGAGCCCAATGCAGCGGATTATGGCAACAGAATCGGCATGTTCATGATGGCTCAGAACCACGGTGTGAATAGCTGGATCAGTGTCGAGCCTGTGGTAAATGCCGAATCCGCACTGAGATTGATCGACATGCTCTGCGGATCACACATGAAGCCCCTGCACTGGAAATTGGGGAAATTGAACGGGAGAACAGCTGAACACCGAAAGATCGAGAAGGCCATCGGATGGAAAAAGTACCGGAAGACGGCTATCGAGATCCTGGAAGCTCATGGATTTGGGAGAACGAACGTCGAGGGTGGCTTTGAGCCCATGACGTACTACATCAAGGCCGATCTGGAATCGGCGTAACGCGAAGAGGAGAGAAAATGGCAGAATCAGTGACTCACAAGATCGACAAGGGTGTCCCGATCCCCCGGCGCATCAAGAACAGCGTCTACGCGACGCTTGCGTCCGACATGGATCAGAACGACTCAGTTCTATTCGGAACACAGACAGAGGCCCGTTCGCTGGCATACGCGATCAAGAGCGCCGGGTATGAGTCGGTCAGCAGGAAGGTGTCTGATGGGAACTACCGCGTCTGGAAGACGGCGAAACTGGAGGCGAAGTGATACCAATCGAACAGAAACTGAGATGCCGGAATGAGGCCATATCAGGCGCCAAGGCGATGCTCGAAGAGAACTGGGACGCAATCTGGGAATCCTGGCAGATAGCCAAGCTGGCAGCGGAAGAGGACAACAAGGTCACGGCGATGAAGTATGGCGTTGGACTCAAGGTCGAGATGAGACCCAAGCTGCAAGACGTTATCATCAAGGCGAGTGTGCGCTTCGGCGTCACCAGGACCGATGAAACCGACTCCAGCATCATCGAAAAAGAGCCGCATCCGGAGCTGCCTATGGACCAGGAGTAACCGACAATGGTATCGCTCCTCGATGTCAAAGAAACGCCGCTCTCACAGATCAAGAGATCACTGAGAAAGGGCGCAGAAGTCAAGTTCATGACCAGGGACAGGTGTTTCGCTCTCCTGGTGGCTGGTGAGATTCTTGACGAGTTCAATGACATCGAGGTGGCGATACTCAGGGCCAAGGGGGCACTTTACTGCATCAGACTGAAAATAGCGAAGGACTGAAAATGAGGATGCTTGACCTATTCAGCGGTATCGGCGGCTTTGCGCTCGCTGCACAGCGGGTTTGGGGCGATGAGTTGGAGATCCATGCGTTCTGCGAGAAGGATCTGTATTGTCAACGAGTATTGAAGAAACACTGGCCGGATGTGCCGATCTTTGCGGATGTGCGGGACGTGCGGTCGTTTATGGAGGATATTGAAAATGGGAAAGATGTTACCAACACCGAGGGCAACAGACTGGAAAAGCGGGGGTTGGCACAGCAAGAACAGGCAGGACAGTTTGACTGGTGTTGCCAAGTATCCGAATCTTGCAGAATCGACCTCATCACCGGCGGCTTCCCATGCCAGCCTTTTTCCCAAGCTGGAAAGAGAGATGGAAGATCAGACGACCGCCATCTCTGGCCGGAAATGCTTAGAGTTATACGCGCATTCAAACCGCGCTGGGTCGTCGCTGAGAACGTTCGTGGAATACTTAGTATCGAAGACGGACTGGTATTCGAGCAAGTGTGTACTGACCTGGAAGATTCAGGATACGACGTTCAGCCGTTTGTTATTCCTGCTGTCGCAGTCGATGCGCACCACCGACGAGATCGGGTGTGGTTCTGCGCCCGATATGTGGGCGACTCCGAACGTACCGAATGGTGGGAGGACAATGAAGCCCGAGGACATACTGGCGAAAGGGCAGACGGCCAAGGGCAAGCGGCAAGTGGGGCTGGAGAGGACGAAGGCCAAGACGCCGGGATCGGCGGGGGTGAACCTGGACACTGTTGTCGGTGGCTCCCTGAACCCGACGTGGGTCGAGTGGCTCATGGGATTCCCTGTCGGGTGGACCGACTTAGAGCACTCGGAAACGCAATAGTGCCACAGGTGGCGGAGCAGATATTCAAATCGATAAAAGAGACTGAAAATGGACACAGATAACCGATTTGCGCCTTATGACGGCGATGCGGAGAAAGCCATCTTAGGCTCCATCCTCATCGACCCCGTCAAGGTCATACAACTCTGCCTGGAGACTGGAGTGACCGCTGACACGTTCTACGTTCCAGCTCACAGAACCATCTACCAGGCCATGCTCGACGTTAGCTCAGCAAACAAGATCGCTGACTCCGTCGTCGTCAAAAACAGACTCAGAGAGACCGATTCCCTCGAGAAAGTAGGCGGGGACGCATTCATCGAAGAAATCATGGACGCCACCCCAACAGCCGCTCACTCAGAACACTACATCGAGTCTGCCATAGACAAACAGCGAAAACGCACAGCCATAGAACTTGGCCGGCAAGCACAGAACTTGGCAATCGACCCAGACCTCTCAGGCGATGACGCAATCGTCATGATGCTCGATAAGTTCTTCGATCACGCCAAGACCAACGAGACCGCCAAGACCAACTGCGAAGCCATCCGAGAGAAGATCCAGGAATGGAAAAACGCCGAAAAGGGCGTCTTCGCTGGACTCGAATGCTTCCTGCCAAGGCTCACAAGGGTACTCGGGCGTTTCAAGTTCGGCAAACTCTACTTCCTCGGAGCAGCACCAGCAGGCGGCAAGAGTACGTTCATGCACAACCAAGCTCGATTCTGGGCGGTTGACCAGAACATCCCTTGCGCCATCAACACCGTCGAGATGAAGCATGACGAACTGATCGGCAGAGTTATCGCTGAAATGGCCGATGTCAGCACCTTCGCCATGGACAACGGATTCGAGCATGGAAACCACAGCGCAAAGGGCTCCAGAGTCGAAAGGGTCCTAGAGCAAGCCAAGAGGCTCGTTGACGAAAACACCGGGGAAATGATCGCCCCGCTGTACATGGACGATCGACAGATGAACATCGATGAACTCGCTGTCTGGGCCAGACTCATGGTCCACAAGCACGGCGTCAAGGCCATCATGGTCGATTACGTCCAGATCATCGGCGCCCCAAAGGGTTTCAAAGGCACAGAACGCGAAAGGCTCGACTATATCTCGAACAAGCTCAGGGACCTCGCCAAGTCACTCGATGTCGTGTTCTTAGTCCTTAGCCAGCTATCCGGAGACGGCGGCATGGGCAACAAACCAAGCCCGTTCAACCTGTTCGGATCAAAGACCATGCAGCACGCCGCGTATGGAATCATCATGCTCTACAGAAACAAAGAGGGCCAGCACCTCGTAGACGTTCAAAAAGGCCGTGGTGGACCTGAAGGCGAAATAGTGGTAGACTTCAACAAATCAAGACAGAGGTTCGAGGATGACCAAAGCATTGACCCGGGTAAAGAAGGAATCGATCTCCCAGAAGAGTTCAACATCCCGCAAGCCAACTGATGAACTGGCTGTGATCCACAGCTCCATCAGAAACAGCCTTGCAAAGTATGACGACCAAGCAAAGCCCGACCAAAGCCTTGCCGACATGTGGGATGAGTGCATGAGACTCGGAGACCCTACCGAGTTCCTCAACACCAACCTCAGACAGTTCGAGGTCCTGGTCAACAAGTGCTTCGATGACCTGATCTCAACCAGAGCCAAGATGGACAGAATACTCTCAGACCTCGAGTTCGGCAGCGAGGAGCAAGTCAGAGTATGGCTCGAAAACTACGACAAGTGGAACAAAACACACGAAAACCAACTCAAGATGATGAACACTCTTGGCCGAACCGCCAAGGACATCGCCAAGGAGGTCAGAGCCTTCGCAGCAGCCAGAAGAAGCGCCGTTCACGTCTCTGTTGTCCAGAAACTCATGCTCGCCATTAGGGGCATCATTCACGACGAAATCCATGACGAAAACCTGCTCGCAGTCCTTTGCGATAGATTCACTGATGTCATGCGTTCACTGTTCCCATCCTCAGCGGAGACCGACGTATAATGGCTAGAGCACCTGGAGACCTACAGCGTAAACGACTCCCATCCATGTCGGAGATCACCTCTGACTTCGCCGCATCTATCGCCAAGAGAGACAAGCGATTCAAGAACTTCTGGAACTACAAGCCCATACCAAAGCTCATGGGCCCAGATGGCTTCTTCGCAAGTCCAAAACCTGTGAAGGCGATCTTCGGGGCGAACCGGCCATTGGCATACGGAACGCTTGTTCGCATGGCTGATGGCTCTACGAAGGCCATTGAGCGCATAAAGCCAGGGGACCGGATAGTCGCTTGGCATCCGAGATGGAAGCACACAGCAGAAACGTCCGTAGTTCGTATCGCTTGGGACGGCGAGGATGAATTGCACGAAGTCACTGCATCGTGGTGTGATGATCTGTGCATTTTCGATACCACGATGGATCATGCATTCCCCGTCATGCGAGATAGAGGCGACGATGTCGAGAACAAGACGCTGAGAGAAATAATCGAAGCCGATGGCGAGTTCAAGTTTGTCAACGCAGCAGATGGCCATGTAAAACTCTACGACATTGAAGACTGCGGGGAACTTGGGCGCGGGAAATGCAGGTGTCTTGAGACTGATTACCCATCGCACAACTTCCTGCTCTGGGATGGCATTGTCTCTTGTAACTCAACCAAGACCTGGGGGACAACCTTCGAGACGATCATGATCTACACAGGCCTCATACCCCCGTCTATGCAGGGTGTCTATGCCCATGAAGACGAACTCAGGAGGATCAGCCAGGGCATCCACAAGCGACCAAGGCACTGCCGTATCATCGTCCAGTCCATGAACCACTTCGCAGATACAATCGAACCAATCCTCACCGGATCAACAGGGCTCCTCCCCGAAGCCTGGAGCGACTACGACAAGAGCCTGCACATGTTCAGGGGCCCCGATGGATCTTTCCTCGAAATCATGCCGATCGACCCGAGAGAGAAGATTGCCAGCAAGACGGCGAATACCCTCAGAGGCGGTGACATAGACCACACTCAGATCGACGAAATCACAGCAGAACCAGCCTACACAGAGTCCAGCGTTCGAGCAGCAGCGAAAAGAGATGGCCCCCGAACAGTATCCCTCGCCTACTGCCCCCAGGAAGGTTTCGATTGCTGGACGTACAGGACGTTCTACGAAGCCTGTTACGAGGTCAAGGCCAAGAAGACCGCTCGGAAACCCCCAGAACGATGCCACTCTGAAGTCTACTCGATCCAGGTGAGCATGAAGGACAATCCTTCGATCACCAGGGAATCTCTGGAATCACAGATCCGCAGACTTCGAGACTGGGAAGTCGCTTTCCGAGTCCACGGAGAATACAGCCAGAGAGCAGCAAACCCGTTCTTCGACATGGAAACCCTTGTCGAATGGGAACTCGAGAACAGATGCTCTGATGGCACACCATGCCGGATGATCAAGAAGCGGGTCAACCATGACCGAGGCGTGTTCCAAGCACAGATGCTCCAGGCCGATGAAGGCACCTTCGATGAAGCAAAAGAACCGATCTGGCGCGTCTGGGAGTGGCCAAGGGATGAAGAGAAGTACGTTGTGGTCATGGACGCAGCAGAAGGCAACCCTGACAGTGATCCCAATGCCATCGGTGTCTGGAGATGCACAGAGCCATCCATGCCCAAAGAAGTCGCTCAGCTCCGCATGAGACGCATCAAACCAGGACTCGCAGCACTCCAAGCAGCCTTCGCAAGCAACGTCTATGGCGGTGGCGGCAACAGGTACGCCCTGGTAGTCCCTGAGCGCAACACAACGGCTGGTGGCATAGTCGTAGATCGCATCCGGCATCACAAGAGCATGTACAAGCGCGTCAAGACCGAGAAGCAGCAGAACGAACAAACCGAGGTCGTCGGATGGAGCACCAACGGCCACACCAAGGGACCCATGCTAGACGATGCCTACGAGATGCTTGGCGAGATGGCCAGCATGAAAATCGAGACCAAAGAAGGCGAGTTCAGGAACTATTGCCCCGTCAGCTCAAGCATCACACTCCAAGAGCTACAGGCTTACGAAGAACGACTCAGGACCAGAAAAGACGGAGTCAAAGTCTTCGAGTGGGGCGCCAGAGCAGGGGCACACGATGACACAGTCATGCAGATGATGATCGCTTTCAGAATCATCAAAAACGAGTATCAGAAAATCAAACCTTGCAAAATGTCACGATACTCTGGTACAACATGGGAAGACTCAGATGAGTCACGATCCCGCGAGACTGGTAGGAGAGCCTTCGGGGGCATGAAACAGAAGAAGAGCCTCAGGGAACTGAGAGGGAGGAAATCTCATGCCCGACGTTAGCACTGGCGAATTTCAAGGCAAGTCTACAAAGCAAAAAGAGGCCATCAAAGCCTACACGCACGCTCTCGAGATGAGCAGGCAGTTTGTCCAAAGCGAGTTCCAAAAAGCAGTCAGACTCTATCGCCTCTTCGCCGGCAACCTCCCTGTCGAACTGGATGGCACCTTCTCAAAGATCATGCTGTGGTTCCCGTTCTCGATCGTTGACCAGGAACTCCCACACTCTGCCAGAGTCCTCTCCACTCCGAACTGGTTCAACATGAGAGCCAATGAACCGTTCCTGGAGCCATACGCAGACGCAGCCCAGAAGTGGGCGCACTACCAGATGTGCGAACGTCAGAAGATCGCCAGAACAATCGTACCCACTCTCCAGCAGCAACACGTCTATGGCACCGGGTACAGGTTCTATGGCCACAAGTTCCTCTCGAAGAAACACATGAAGCGAGCACACGACCGCGCCATGGGTATGCCGGTCAACTTCCGGGACGAACAGGTCGAGCAGGTCCAGAGCATCATCACCGGGCAACACCTCGATTTCTTCAACGTCTTCCCATCACCATCAGGCGGTCTAGTCAATGACTTCGACCACACAGGCGAAAACGTAGCCGACTATGTCATCGCCTTCACCTACCCGACCCAAGATTGGCTCAAGACCATGGCCAACCAAGGCGTTTTCGACAAGCAGCAGGTCACAGCGATGTTCGATGGCCAGAGAGCCAATACTGGCGACCCGAGCATGGAGTGGAAGCAGCAACTCTGGACCGCTGACAGCGGATGGAGCAACTTCTCCACGCCACAGTGGATCTCTCAGATGCAAGGCAAAAACGTTGATCTGACCAAGAGAAACAGGGTCGGATGGCTGTTCCAGCGCGATAAATGGCGCATCATCGGGGAAGATATGTACGTGCTTTACGACGGGCCACCACTCATCGATGCCATCCCAATCGCAAAGTTCACCGGAACCCACAACATGGCCAGATGGTTCGGAATCGGACTCATAGAGCCTGTAGAAGACCTGATCATATCCATGATCATGAACTTCAACCATCGCATGGACTACCTTGCCGGAACCCTTCACCCGCCCATGTTCGTCCCTCAGGACCTCCTGGAGGAGCTTGGAGGCGATAAGTCAGCCTTTGACCCTGATCCCTACACAGTCACCCCGTATGACGCATCTGCGTACCCCCAGGGCATCGACAGAGCCGTATGGCGGGATAGATTCCCTGACATCTCCCAGCAGGCGTTCTTCGAGGAAGGCAAGATGCAAGAGTTCGTCCAGGAAATCACCGGACAACCCAATCTTGGCAAAGGCATAAGCGCCGGCCAGAACGCAGGCGACATCGGAGCCACAGGCATTGTCAGCCTCATCGATAGCGGTGCCGCACGCCAGATGATGCGTGCCATCAACAGCGAACAGTCTGGACTCCTCGAATCTCTGCGCCTGACCATGATGTTCGGTGAGAAGTACGTCACGGATGATACCAAGATCCGGATCTCAGGCGAAGGCGGTATGCCTTGGCACAAGGTCCCGCATGAAGCAATCGTAGACGGCTATGGCATCGAGATCACCGGCACACGCGCAATGAACCAGGCCCAAGAGACCTTCAAGCGAATGATCTCAACAGTTCCATACCTCCTGAACAACCCAAACGTCAGGAACCAAGTCGAAGTCCTCAGGCAGCTCATGGAAAAGAGCGATGGTTGGGACCGCATCGATGAAATCCTCGGAGAACCAAGGGGTGGCGCCCCCATCATGACCCAAGAAGGCGGGGCAACACAGCCAGGTGGATCAGCATCAGCTCAGAATGACGCACGCTCAACCATGAATCGCAACACAGTCCAACCTCAGACCGGAAACACAGTAGCAGCGGGGAACATCCTGGTATGACCGACACCAATCTCATGCTCTCAAAGCGACCAGTGCGAAAGAAGAAGGTCGAAACCACTGAGCAGATCGAGAAAGAAATCGACAAACTCGAGAAGCGAATAGAGACGTTGAGATTGAGCGTTGAGGCCAAGGAGGAAGACCCTAGATACCTCGCCTTGGTCAAAGAATCACGAGACAGGATGATGGAGATAGCCATCAAGGCGATGGGCATCCCCGTAGACCATACCCTCGAGCACGCAGAACTTGTCGGACAGTTCAACGAAAGATTACGGTTGACAAGAGAGCTGGCATTCGCTAAAAGTGATCTCGTGAAAAGCGAGGGACTTATTCAAGCAGCGTTACGGCGACTGCAAGAAAGACTGACTAAACAATCTAGGAGCAAGAATGACTGAAGAATCTACCGGCGATGCGACTCCCAACGAGGTGTCAACAGAGAACATGACCCCAGAACAGCAAGCGGCTTATGAAGTCGCTTCTGGCGGGGAATACAATCCTGATGAATCTCAAGCGGAACCGGATCGTGCGACTGAACCCGCCCCCGAAGATGGCAACCAGGATCAAAATGATCCTGCCCCTGGCGACGGGCAACCGGGCAAAGACGACAGCGAAGGCACGGTAGACGGCACAGTGGACACCTCGGAAGCCAGCAAGGACGACAAGGCCACAGAGCCCGACGCCCAAGCTGAACCGGAGGAGACGGACGAAGAAAAGGCCAAGCGAGAGGAAGCTCTTCTCAATGACCTTCTCGGACTGTCGAACACTAAGCCAGAGACGGTGGAGACGGTGCGTGAGAAATATCAGGCATCCTCCAGAGAAGCCCATGCCCTCCGTGATGAGAGAAGCGCGATCGATCAAATGCTCGCTGATAAAGGCGTTCAGTTGATCCAAGTCGGGGAAGGCAAGTATGACTTGGTAGCCAACGAAAAGTACATGGAAGACCTGGATGACAAGCTCATCCCTGACGTGTTCTCTTCGCTAAGCGATGCCGAGAAAGAACTTGCCGAAGATAAGCCCGAAGAGTTCGCCAAGCTCATCACCAAGAAGGCCATGGCAGAAACGCAAGCAATGCGTCCGCAAGCAAACGCCAGGGAAGATCAGGCTGTAATCAGTGATGCAACGCGAGAGGAAGTCTACAATAACTTCATCAACGCGAAGCTCGCTGATGGGAAGACTCCGCGCTACCCAGATGCCTCTGATGAAAAAGTTGTCGATTACATGCTGAAACTCTACAAAGACCCCTCGAATGAGGCCCTAGTAGATGCCATGCAGAAGTCTCCAGAGATGTACCACATCGGCATGGAGGCCCTCTACAACAAGGTTTATCGAGTGATCGCCCCGCAAAAGGCTATTGAAGCAGACGCTAAAGCACAGCAAAAACGGAAAGAAGAAGAGAACAAAAAGGGTCTCTCCGTGTCAGGCGAAAGCGTCACTTCAACTGCTACCGATCAGAACCCAACAGGTCGGACAGTAGAGCAGCAAGCGGCATACGAGATAGCGAACTCAATGCGTTCGTAACCTCTCTTTCGCTGGCATAGACGACCCATAGAAAATGGGAGTTAACAATGCCAGACTTTGGTACAGTAATCAGCAACGCTGCACGCAGCGATAACATCAATCAGAGCGGTCTACGTCTTGATATGGAAGAGTTCACGGCTCTTCTCGATCCGGATTCGTGGATCTTTCTCGCTCTGACCCGCCAGTTCGGTGCCGAGATCAAAGCCAAGCGGATGAAACATGAGTTCCGCGAAAGACGCTTGATCCCTAACTATTCGACTTGCAGCTCCGCAGCATCCGCTGGAGACAGCTCGATTAGCGTGAAGGATTTCTCTCGCTGCCACAATGATCACTTGATCTACGTCCCGGTAAACGATGAGCTTTATCTCATCCAGGATACGAGCATTGACGAGACAGTCGATGTAGTCCGAGCCGGTACAGGGACAGGTACTCTTGAGACGGCAATCGCGCAAGGCGAGAAGCTCGTTCTGTTGGGTGAAGCACACGCCGAGGGCGAAGCCATCCCGAGTGCCTACACCGTGAAGAGCGTGAACAACTACGACTACATCCAGCAGATGGACCGTATCATCCAGGTCACTGATGTCGAAGACGCGATTGATCACTATGACACACGCGAAAGCCGTGCCATGGATCGCAAGCAAGGGTTCATCGAGTACATGCGTGACGTGAATGTTCTCATGTATGTCGGTCAGCGTTCCCGCGAGACTACCTCCGCGAGTGGACCTCGCCGTCACATCATGGGCGGTTGCTTCGAGAAGTTCACGGAGAACAACTATGACTTGGGCGCCACTGGTGCAGGCTTCACGCGAGAAACCTTGGCGAACATCATGGGAGCGACAAAGTACAAGGGCGCTTCTTCCGAGAAGAAGATGTTCCTTGGCGGGACAAACGCATGGCGTGCGATCAGCTCGTGGCCGGTGGATGCTCTTCGGATCTCCCCGAACGCGAAGAAGTGGGGCGTCCGTGTACACCAGATCATGACTGGTTTCGGTGACATGGATGTGGCCTATGATCCCGTACTTGCTGAAGACAAGGGCCTTGCCGATCGCGGCGTGGTCATTGACACCCAGTGGGTCCGTCGTATCGTCCTCCAGAAGCTCCCGATTCGCGTCCTCCAGAACATCTCCAACAAGACCGACATCCACAACATCAAGGATGCCATCACTGGGACGTTCGCAATGCAGGCGAAATTCAACGAGCTTCACGCTCAACTACAAGGCGTTAGCTAATCGTAAACACAAACCGATAGGAGAGTAGAAATGCCGAGCAAAGAGGACAAAACACCGAGGAAGATCGTATTTCAGTCGAAGCCGGCTGTTGAAAAGTACGACCCTGAACACTCAGACAAATCCATGAAGCGTTGCCCTGTGCTGGTTCTTATCCAGAAGAGGCCTGGGAAGCTCGAGAACGGTACTGAGCAAGAGGGTTGCTACTACGAACTCAGAGCCAACTCAGCCTTTCAGTACGTGCTGCCAGAACAGGCCCCGTACTGGGATGAGTGCTATGCGGCGATGAAGAAGTACAAGAAGGCCTATGGACTGATCGAAGTCGGTGAAGAGGAAGAGGGCGTTTTGCCTGTAGTCGAGCGCAAGAACGATACTTCAGAAGAGGTTCTCAAAGAGAACGCATCCCTGAAGGCACGCATTGCCGCTCTCGAGGCAAAGGTCTCTGAGGATAGGTCCGAAGTGCTGGCCGAAGAGAAAAAGGCTGTTGAGGCAAAACTCCAGGCAGTTCAGGCGGAACTCTCCTCGAAAAAGAAGTAGATCCATCAAGAAAACAAGAGAGGAAATGATGATGAATAAGATTCGGAAATACGCTGTTACAGCCCTTCTTCTGGCCTTTGCCGCCATTGGGTTCGCACAGCAGGATGGTATGCAGGACTACGTGGTCTTCCAGGTGGAAGATACGTCTCCTGCGATCAGGGTCCGCAATGGTGACGCTGATGAGAAGTTGACCGTGACTTGGATCGCTGGCGATAGTGCGGCGGTCGGAGTTGTGATCGGAAGTACGTCTAACAACCTAGACCTTTCTGGCACGGATGACACCGTTGCTGAGGTTGCAGCTCTCTTCGATGACTGCACGAACAGCGCCGGAAAGAAAGTCCTGGACGTAGACTACAACTGCTCGCTTGGTGCCGATAGCACGGATGATGAAACGCTTGATAGCGTTACGTCTACTGCGCGTCCAGGCAAATGGGCGACTGTTGCCAAGTGGGATACTTCCACGGCGAAGTTCTACTCATGCTACATCCCTGGCGGCAACGTGGCCAATGGTGCAACCAAGGGCGGTTTCCAGGGACGCAGGATTATCCGGAAGATTTTCGGAAACATCGGCGGTACTGGCGACATCACTGTGAACATCTACGAAGACGGCACAGAGGTCTTTGAACAGTTCATCGAATGCCCGAGGTATATCTGGTCTGCTGCTGGCACCACTGAGACGTGGGCCGCAGATGAGGCCAGTCCTGCCCAGTTGGCGTCCTTTGACCCGTTCAAGGCAATCAACTTCCCCTGTGAGGCTGGCAAGGACTACATGATCCGTGCGACCAGAGCGACCACTGGTACGACCGGAAGCATCGGCGCTGTTGTCACACCTCTGAAGTAACCGAGTGGGGGCTCTGGCCTGATCCGGAGCCCCCACCCCACAAAGGAGGTTGCCATGAAGAAACTGAGAATCCCTTTGATTCTGATGGCTGCATTGCTCATCGCCGTGTCTGTTCAGGCTGGGTGGCGAAGAAATTCTACCGGCAAGGGCACTCAATGGGTCGATAGGCCAACTCCAGCCACCGCATGGACAAGAGATCGCCAGGACGATCTGGTGACTGTGGCAAAGGTGGAAGTCTACCATGACACGATCCAGCACTATGTATCTGTTTCTCCTGCCGGCGTTGAGTCGAATACGGTCTGGAGTTTGGGATTCTGGTCTATGGATGCAAGCGGTGACTTCAACCCTCACGCTGATGTTGGTGCTGACGATTGCACAACGAACAAGGCCGACTACGGTGCGTGGTGGGATGCTGAATGGGATGTTGATATAAACGGCGATCTAATGCCTAAACGATAAGGACGAAACGATGAAGAAATGGAGAATTATTAGTCTTCTCGTGCTGCTCGCGGCTACTGTTGCCGTTTTTGCTGCCGGGAATGTGAATCCACGCACTGCTGGTACTGAGACGCTTGGTACTACGGCAAAACCCTGGGGTGGCCTTACCGTCACCTCTATCACGACAACGAATGCTGATACGATTAGCTGGGCAACAGATGACACTCTGAAGTTTGCCTCGAATGACACGAACAGCACGGCGATTGTTGAGGGGTTTGAAGCCAGTGACGCATATCTGCATCTTGATGCCGACCAAGGCGATGACAATGCAGATACCTGGATTCTTGAGTCAGAAGCAGCAGACAACGATCTCTCGATCGTGAACCATACCACTGAGGTTGCGAAGTTCACCTCCGCTGGCGTGTTTCACATGCTCAAGGGAACACGTTTGGCTTATGTCAACAAGACGGCTAACTACACGACCGCGTCTGGCGATTGTGTAGTCAGCTACAACACTGCTGCCGCGACGACGAACACCCTGCCAGAGGCCAGCACGGTCCTTGGAGAGGTGTTCATCATTTGCCTACAGGATGACGACGGAGACCTTGTCGTCAACACCGATGGCACTGATACGTTCGATGGCACAAACAACAAGGCTACCATGGCTGATGCAGCCGACAGTCTCGCTGTTATGGCGACTGCTGCTAATGTATACACCATCCTTGTCAACGTTGGGGCTACTCTAGGTACTCAGTAGAGTGTCTCGCATCACAGGGGGCCGGGGACTCTCCTCCCCGGTCCCCACCCTAAAGGGAAGGGGGCCTATGATGCCGCAGAGTGTTGATGAGAAGTTGAAGGAACTTGAGGAAGATGTGTTACAGAAAACCCTCAATGAAATCAAGCTCAACACTAAATTTGCCAATGAGCAGATAAAGACCGTTCGCGGAGACGTGAAAGGTGTTGAGACGAAGGTTGACGAGCTTCGAGAGAAAGGGTCATTCCCGGCTAGAGAGAATAGTCGCAAGATTGACGAGCTGAAAATCGAGATCCAGAGACAGCATGAGAAGATTGATGAGAACAAGCTCGCCATCGCCACACACACAAGCGCAGACCACACGCCTCAGGCAAGTCCCTTGAAAAGAGGGTTGGCCATAGGTGGTCTCACAGCAGGAAGCGGAAGTGGTATTGCAGCTATTGCTTTGTGGATTATCGAGTTGCTCGGAAACAACCCAGGGACCTGATTGGAGGCATGGCAGATGGGCGTCCATCGGGGATTTTCAGGCGAACCGGAACTTCGCCACAACAAGGATGGTAGGACCGCGACATTACTCGCGGACTTCTCATTCACAGACAGAATGGGCGTGGTCCATGAGGCGAAGAAGGACTTTCGCTTCGATGGGCTAAGCATCCCGCCTGTTTTCTGGGGCTTAATCGCAAGCCCTTACACTGTCGCATTGGAAGCAGGGATCATCCATGACGCTGAGTGGCGTAAGGCATACGAGATGGATCCGGATGAGATGCTTGCAGCAATGCACAGAGCAAACCGCACTTTCAGCGAGATACTGGTTTACCTGGCCGATCAGTACCATCGCCAAGACATTTCGGCCTTGAAGAGATACCTGATGTTTACTGCTGTCCAGAAAGCAGCCATTGTGAAATACAAAGAAAGGCTCCGGTCATGATCACTTATGGAGAGCACAAGCTCAAGATCCAGGGGCTTATGGATGACGACTCCGCCGAGACCGCTCTCGACATTCTGAGATACACGAATCTCGCGTATAAGCGCATTGCTGCAATGAGGAACTGGAACCCTCTGACGGTTTACGAGAGTAGCCAAGGGACAATCCTTCCCGGCAACCTGGTCCGGATCGTTTACGTTGAGGACGACACTGACAGGCTCTACTTCAAGATAGGGCGCCCTCAGCGATACATGAGCCAGAAGCTCTACAACTACTTTGTGGACATCAACCCCACCACGCCTCTTCTGACAGGGAGCGACATGGCAACGACGATCAACAGTACGACTGTGACATCAGCTACAGGCGGTTTCGTCTCTGCGACACATGCAGGAGAGTATATCCGGATAGGAGCGTCTGGTGGCGTCTACAAGATTTCCAGTGTCTCTGACACGAACACGTTGGTCCTGACCGAAGCCTTTCATGGCGCCGATTGGACAGACCCGAGCAGTGCCGCGAACCTGACAAGCCAGTACTTCGAGATCAGACCTACCGGGACAAAGAGGATTGCGTTCACCGATGAGAACGGTGATACCATCACGTCATCCACAATCAAGATGTGGTATCTGCGTGAGCCAAGACCACTCTACAATGACTATGATCCTATCCTTCTCCCAGGGAACGCAGGGGCCCTGACATCGCTTGTCGCCCAAGACATGGACACGATGGAGAAGTACACCAATGACGCATTGAAGAAGGTTCCTCGATATGAAGAGGAGCTGAGGGTGATGAGGTCTGAGGACCCGATCAGTTCGCAGTTCATGGCGCCGAGGGACTTCTACGGTAACAGGGTCGCATTTGGTCGCAACAGGCGTTTTGACAGGCCGAGGTATGATCAGAGCGGGAATCCGGTTCTTCAGTAACAGGGAGCACTCATGGGCGACTTCAAGCCTCCAGAACTACCCCAGAAGGTAAGCCACTCGAAGGTAAGGCAGTTCGACGGCATTTCTGCTGGCGTTGACCAGGTGATCAGACGCACCAACGAGCGCGGGTGGGATATATCGAACTCTGTTGCGAATGAGGTATGGGACTTCCGACTTGGCGAGCTTGGTACTATGAGGCTTAGGCCGGGATCAAGAAAGGTGAATGATACAGGCCGATCCGCAAGCATCGATGGGATCTTCTTCATCACAATGAATGCTCTTCTGGCCTATGGGGTGATCTACAACGGTAGTCTTGACGTGATCACGATCCCGAAGGAGATAGGATTCAATCAGCCGGCCTTTGACTTTTCACCTACACCGGCAGAGACAACTATCACAAACGCTTATCCGAACTCTGAGCAGGAGAAGTATCAGGTATGACATTCAAGCCTACCAACGATACAAAGTCGAAGCGGTCATCTCGGAGTGTCCGGAAGTTCCAGGGGTCTCACTATGGGGTTGGGAGGACAGACCAGAGAGCTGGTCTTGCCTACGTTGTTGACTTTGATTTCATGAAGGATCGGATGCAGCTTAGGTCTGGTAAGCGCAAGAACTCTGAGCATGGGTACAATGACAGCATCGACGGTGTTGTTGACATAAGCATGATGCAGAGAGAGTTGATGGGCGTGATCGTTGATGGTACAATGGCGATATACACGATAGAGGATGTACTGGCTGGGCGTGGTCGCTACTACACCTGGCAAGAGGTGAAGGACAACTTTACCTGGGGCGAGTTGCGCGGCAAGACTTGGGATGAACTACGGAAGCGGGATGGGCTACCATGATGAAGAGACTTTGGATACTGGCACTGTTTGGCATGGCTACAATGGCCTGTGCATGGCCTCAGACGAATCAGACGAATACGGCAGGGACAACGATAGTCTATGCTGGTTACGGGTCTATTGCCGACATCGGCGTCTACAACGACAACCTCTCGAACGTTCTGACCAGGCTTGATGCGATGTACTCTGATGCCAGGAATCCTCTGTCATCAGACTTGCAGATGTACACGAACAGTCTCCTTCAGCTTGTGAACCTGATTGGTACAACTGGGTACATCACGAACTTCACGTACTACGGGAACGGGGTAGGTCTTACGAACCTTCAGTCCTCTGCTATTGCGAACATCGTTCTGAACAACCAGAACAACACGTATTCTGGATCTACTACACAAAGCATGGACGCTGTGAAAGCAACGAACATCAGCGATGTGTCAACGATCACGGTTCAAGATGACGCATGGATAGGTCTTGGTGCATCCAGCGGTCGGATACAGTTTGACGACCAATCGACCGATGAGGTGAATATCCTTAGTGCAGAGCTGGGAGTTGGAACAGCTAAGCCTGTTGGATTGCTGCACGTTCAGGATGGTGCTGCTGGTGCTGTTGGTCTTGCTGGTGACATGATTCTTGAATCCAGCGCTCAAGCAAAGTTCAGCATTGTTGGTCTCAATAGCCAGAGCAACGGAGTGTTCTTCGGGTCTGATCAGGGAGTGGACCAAGCTGAGTTGTCATGGCAGTGGACAGGTGGCGATGTAGGAAAAACCCTGACAGTTGGCACTAAGACTGTTGGTGGAGAAATCGCTTTTGACTACGGAACGAGTTTGGAAGGTATGCGCCTAAGCTCTGCTGGCTATCTTGGGCTTGGGACGAACGATCCACAATACAAGTTCGACCTGGTCGGGAACGGGATGATAAGAGGGACGCTGAACATGGATGCGAACTCTATCACCAACTTGGCTGCTCCCACAGCAGACCAGGATGCGGCCACCAAGAAGTACATTGACGACATAGCGGTAGCTGGTGCTCAGACGGTTGCAGGTACGAACATTATTGTTGGGACGAACGGTTCGGCGTATACGGTGAGTGCTGGTACGAATATCCCGCTTCTGAATGCGTTCAACGTGTTCAGTTCGAGCAACAGCTTCAGCGGCAACGTCGGTATCGGGACCGCCGCGCCTGGGCAAGAGTTAGAGATTTCATCAACCGCTCCTGCGGTAAGGATCACAGATAGCGACGGCGGGTTTGGCCAGATTGCCGCAGACGACGGAAACCTTGCGCTGCAATCCGACCAGGGCGGAGCGGTTGCGTCATCGTTCATGAAATTTCAGGTCGATACAGCCGAAGCAATGAGGATAATCGCTGGCGGCAACGTCGGCATCGGGACCAACGCGCCGAGCAAGGCTCTTGACGTGAACGGATCGGCCATTGTGCGGACCGACCTGGACGTGGATGGCGCGATATATGCGGAGAGGTACATTTACAGCAAGGGAGATGTCAATACGTTCATTCAGTTTCCTTCGACCGACCAAATGTCATTTGACTCGGGGGGGTTGGAGTTTTTGCTATTGAGGGAGGTTGGCGACAACTTGATTCTGCTTAACGGGGAGGACGCCGACATAGATACGGACGTGCGATGGGATTCTGGGAGTGCGTTGTTTGTAGAAGGCTCCTCCGGCAACGTCGGCATCGGGACCAACGCGCCTGGGGCGAAGCTGGACGTCAACGGAGCAAGCATCATGCGAGACGCGGTGCAGCTCGGAGTGGCAGGGGTGTCATCCGGTCATGTCAATGTGCCTGAAATTATGACCATAAACATAGACTCTGACGGCACACAGTCTGATCGCTATTTTGCTATTTACAAAGACGGCGAGAGCGGCGCTGGTACAGAGTTGATGAGAGTGCAAGAGGACGGCAACGTCGGCATCGGGACCAACGCGCCAGGAGACAAGTTGCATGTAAGTGGTGGTGATATACAAGTCTATGACACGCTTCCTCGCCTATACCTCATGGAGAACGATAGCGCCAATAACAACTACAGGCTACAGACGAGCGCCGGTAAGTTTGCAATCACAGAGATAGACGACGACAAAGGCGGCGCGACGGACAGGATAGTTATCGACTCCTCCGGCAACGTCGGCATCGGGACCAACGCGCCTGGGTATGAACTTCATGTGGTAGATTCGGGAGAGCCGAATGTTGGCCTCACCGAACAAGACACGGGGAAAACATGGCATATTGGCGTTTCTGGGAGCGATTTCAACATTACAGAAGCAGGCGCGGCGGTAAGAGTTACGTGTGAAGCTGGCGGCAACGTCGGCATCGGGACCGCTAGCCCAAGCGACAAACTACAAGTGGTCGGTGACGCAGTAGCCGCTACGTTCCAGCAGACCAACTTCCTCTGCGAAGCTGATTTCAAGGATGACGCATCACAGTCCTTCACCGCTGCTGGTGGGTTCGAGAAGATCACCAACTTTGTGAGCAATATATGCCATGCCAATTACACGTTCGCACACAGCAATTTCACCGTAACGGCGGCAGGGTGGTATAGGGTTTACATGACATTATCCTATGACGCCGGGGGTGCATCATCCATCGCTTGCCACCTATTCACAAACGATGTGGCGGCTGCTACACCTGGCGGAAACGCGATAGGGTGGAACCGAGACACAAGCGCGGTAAGTCAGGACGGCGTCACAGCTTGCGAGAAGACTATCCAGCTCTCTGCCGGAACGATAGTTGACTGGCGGCTAGATGTAGATGCAGACGAAACGGTGACGTGGAAGCACGGGACAGTAGGTATAGAACGAAGGTACTAGGGAGACGACATGAAGGTATTGATAGCAGTGATAATGATTTTGGGCAGCATTGTATGCGCGGGTGAGTATGAGGTAGACCAGCCTGGAACCAACGCGCCGCCAGCGGTTCAGTATGACGGGTTCCGCGTGGACAAGTCTGACATCATCGAGAACGGCAAGGCCAAGATGTATTACGCTAGAGGCTGGTTCGTGAAAGACGGCAAGCCCGTGCGCGTCATGCTCAAGGATGAAGACAACGACGGCGTGCGGTCGAATGACAGAAAGCAGATCGATGTCGAGGTGTCCTTTGCCGAGGTCCGCGCCGGGATTGACAAGGTAAAGACGGCGGAAGGCTTAGGCCCAGCGAACACGCCGCTAAAGGTTATGCAGCAATTCCGCAAGGGTCGAGCGCAAGCGATCAAGGACAAGGCAGAATCAGCACTGGCAGGTAACTAGACAGGAGCATTTGAATGAGCACCACAGCGAACGTCCTAAGCAACCTTGGCGATGGCCCGTTTGTGTACCGGGAGATCAAGAACACGCTTGGTATTCTGACTGGACCAAGGACGTATCCGAGGATCATTGCCCCCGACTTGCGAGGGTACAACCTTGGGCTGCATGATGAGCTGTGGGCAGAGCAGAAGGTAAGGGGTTCAGGAGTAGAGACATATTTCGCTCGAGTAGTCCCGATCTATGGTGACTTCAGTGATCCGAACGGGGATCCTCTTAGAGGTACGCCTACCACTGAGAATGGGGCAGAGAACAAGGGAACGACATTCTACTTCAACCCTTTCAGTATGGACTGGTTGGTGACTGGCTATGAGGTATGGGCTGGTACTGTTGCGGGAACTCTGTACAAGCAGGGAACGCTTACCGGATCGAAGGGTATGGGACGGTGGCTGACTACGTTCACGATAGGGACTACATGGGCGTACAACAGTTCTGGAGACACGCTGTCTGCCCAGACTATCGGGCCTCCTGCATTCGCTGACACCTGTGAGATATACCAGATTGAGGGAGCGACTGACTCTAGGTTGTTCTTGGGTGGTGGCAAGGCTTACAGCGATGGGTATATCCAGATCAGCAAGAGTAGCGTTGCTCCCGTTCTGACATGCGGGACATCTGCACAGAGCACTGCTGCTACATGGGCTGCATTGGGGGCTACTGGATCGTTCAGGATGCGCCTGAGATACAAGGAAGCTGTCCCAAGTCCTTTCTTCTTTCCGAACGCCGACAAGGATGAATGGTTTGACTTCACGAAGATAGACTTCACTGGTGATGCGAGCATGGCCAATGTTGCTGCCACTATCCAGGCGAAGATTAGGGCTACGCAGAATCCTGTTCTGTACTGTGGTACGAACGAAGAGACGACGATCGCCACCTGGCAGGCTGTTACCGACGGATCATTCCAGATATACATTGATGGGGTACAGTACCAGGTGACGGGTCTTGACTTCTCAGGTGACTCGTCTATGTCTGATATTGCCAGCACCATTCAGACGGGCCTACAAGCCGCTACAAGCGGTTCAGAGACGGTTGAGTATGATTCTACGGCTGCACGGTTTATCATCAAGAATACGACCGCTCTGGAGGCTGACAAGGTCACTAACGGCGGGTTTGCCGCTGATACCGATTGGACCAAGGGAACGGGGTGGTCAATCACTGGTGGGGCGGCAGTAAAGACTTCAACTGGTGGGCAGACGTACCTGATGCAGGATGAGGGATCTGACCTGACTGGATCGACATACGTTGTGACATACACGGTTAGCGGGATAACCAACGGCGGAGCGGTCAATTTCGCTCAGTTTGCTTTTGCATCGGATGCCGCAGGGTCTAATGCTCTTCTTGGGACGCAAAGACAGGCTGATGGAACGTATACGGAGATGATACACGTCACGGCTGGGAGTGCGCGTCAATGGATGGGTATTCTTTCTAGGGCAGATGATGGCGACATAAGCATAGACAATGTGTACGTTGTGAAGGTCCAGGCGAACACGCAGATTTCCTACTTGGACCGGCACGCTTCGGGTACAGGGACAGACATCTCGACTTACATGGACGGTAGAGAGACGAGTGCTGATGCTGTTTTGAACGGGGTTGGGAAGGGTCCGACGACTGAGACTGTGACGTGGAGCACGGACCATTTCATCATCACTGGTTCGGACGCAGGCGATCAGTATGACATCTCATTCCTAGAGGCTGCTACGGGCGATGTCGGAACAGACATCTCTACCTCTTCATGGATGGACGCCAGGAGCACCTCGACCTCAGCCACGCAGACGCATGGACAGACAGCACTCAGGACGGTTCTAGGCGATGGTACAGACTTTGGGCCATGGTGCCAAGGGATGAGGCTCAGAGTCCAGAGCGAGGGTACTCGATACCTGGTGGCAAAACACAGGGGGTCAGAGCATCTCAAGCTGGACTCTGACTATGCCGGCGATGCTTTTGGTGGGTATGTGTCCTATGAGCTTACTCCGCTGGATGACCAGTTCTACCCATCCGCTCTTGGGAACCCATTCAAGTTCTCTACAACCGACATAGTCAAACTCCCTACCAATGACTCTGATGGGATAACAGCGATTAGGCGTGTGGGTGGGAGTGTGTACTTCTTCATGGATCATCACACATGGATAGTCGATGGGGTCGATGTGTCATTCCCTCGCGTCATCTCTGATCACTACGGGGCGGTGAACACGAACTCAACGGTTCTGTATCCAGGCGGTCTGTTTGTCTACACAGGGGATGATGTGATCAGGGTCAGTGGTGCTAGGATAGGTACTCTGGACCCAGAGAAGCGGATCAAGCAGCTCCTCACCAGAATCTCTACCAGCACAGTTGCCAGCCATGCTGTGTACCTGGAGACGCCTGATACCGATCTGATCTATCTCTTTGTTGGTATTGACAGTGCGATTGTGATCGACACTGCAATAGTATTCGAGCCGAAGACAGGGAACTTCTGGACCTACAACGTCAAGGACTCCAGGGTCTCTGCGGTGATCCGTGACGCCTCCAACAATCCCTACATGATAACCGGGAGCACCTACGATGACGGGCATAGCATCCCGGCATTCACCTTTTTGCATGGAACTTCTTACAAGAATGACGGGGCGTCACAAGGATCGACGTATGATCACCAAGGAATCGTTGCCTCAGTTGGCTCTCCTACCACAACGGCTGGATACTTGACTTGTGGCGCCCTTAATTCTGCTATTGGAACGTTCCAGTCCGTGACAAAGGGCTACTTCCAGGTTGAGATAGACGGGACTACACGGAAGATAGGCCCCTGTGATTTCTCTGGGGATTCCGACTTCGATGATGCAGCCGCCACTATACAGGCCGCTATCCGCGTCGTCACAAGTGGAACCGAGACATGCGTATATAGCACCGACCATTTCGTGATCACGAGTGGTACAACTACCAATCGGTCGAATGTCGGATTCCTGGAGCCCTACTGGCCAACGATTGATGATCAGGACATATCAGGTAAGACGTACATGAACGGCAGGACTGGTATAGCAACGAAAACAGGTGCAGTGAGTAAGATCACGCTGACCCTGTACCAGAGCGATGGATCTACATCGGCAAGCTGCTACACCGACAACGATGCCGAGAAGGGCGTCTATGCGTTTGTGTGCGACACCAACATGCTGAATGGGGCGTATGGGAAGATTGAGTCGAATGGGTCTAACACCATCACGATCTCTCCTGCTCCATCGACTACGCCTGCTGCCGGGTGGTACTGGTACATAGGCGGGATTGTTCCGAAGTGGAGGAAGTGGATGGACTTCGGTTCACCACAACACAAGAACAAGACGCATGGTGTATCGGTAACGATTGACCCGGGCGGTGGTGCAACATTCAATGTGATTTGCTTGCAGAGTATGCAGGACTTGAGTTCGACTGTTCGGACAAGCCATGTGAAGAAGATAGCGATAGGCGGAACTCAGGACACAGTGAATACGTTCAAGCTGGCAGATCAACCGGCAACGCAACAGGGGTTCATTCTGTTGAGGCCGAACTCTGAAGAGCCGCTGATAATCGAAGATATTACTGTAACTCACAGACCGAGGCGCTGATGAGCAGAATACGAATACCACTATCCGGAGAGATGTCCAGCGAGGATGATCAGGTTGTGATCGAAGAGACTGTTGACAGGATCTCCAAAAGAGTGCAGTTTGGGACAGCGGCACCTACGGCGAAGACGAACGCTGACAACGGAACTATCTACATAAAGATTGCAGGCGCGGGGTCTGCTGTGACAGTTTACTACAAAGCCAATGACGTATGGAATGGAGGATGATGGGATGGCGACGTTCAGACTACCGACCACAGCAAGAGAGAATCCGTTTGTTACGCTCACCGGGTCTGCTCCAGGTACGCCTGGGTTCGAGGGTGAGCAGATATTCCAGAGCAGGTTCCCACTGCCTACGACCAGGACTGATAAGTCACAGTTCGAGGGAGTGGACAGGACGATTCAGAAAGCGTTCAACAATCTGAGAGCTTCCGGCAGGCGTGCGGATGCTTTTGCCCTCCGTGACGCGGTCGAGAGATTCCAGCGATCGGGAAAAAGCCTCGGAGTAAATGCGTTTGCGCGTGCTGCCGCACTAACTGACCTGAAGAACAGGATGTCAGCGGCTACAAGCGCAAGGCAGGCGGGTCTTACCAAGGCAGAGGCTGATCAGCTTACCCGGTTGGCAAGTCTGCGTTCTGGAGAGGAGGAGCGAGCATTCAGGCAGTCTCTGGATCGCGCACGGCTCGTTGAAAGGCTTAGAGGGCGCGGGGGTAGGTCAAGTATAGCTCGAAGCAGTTCAAGGCACTCAGGGCGATCCTCGCGAGCCCAATCGCCTCTCACAGCAGGTACAGGTAGAGAATCTGCGCTCAGAAGGCATGACAAGCTCATTGGTGGCATGACAAAGCCTATATTTGGCAAGGAAGTGGTTGCTGCCCCGAGACAGACCAGTGGGAGCATGTCAAGCATCCAGGGCCCTGTGGACTTTACTGCTGGAAGGACAAGGTCTGTGTTGCGCGGGAATGTTCCTGTTACTCAGCCTTTTGGTCGGACAGGAGGGGGTCAGACTATCAGGAATCCGTTTGTTCGCCCTGCTGCCAGGACATCTGGTCCTGTATCAACGGTGCCTAGAAGGCCGACATTGCCTCCTGCTGGGGCTACTAGCAGGTCAACAGTACCACAGGCAAGCCCTACTCCCTTTGGGGCCCCTAGAGGCGGTGCTAGGCTTTCTCAGGTTCCTGGTAGGCAACTGAGATCAGCTTTTGGTAGGAGCCCTGTGGCGCCACAAGAGTTCAATTTCGTCTCTCCCAGGTCCGTAGGGGCTTTTCGGGTAGATCCAAACACAGGACAAAGGACTCTGATCGGTAGGGGTCGGGGCGTTCGATAAGGAGAAGCCATGCCTGCATTCACTCAAGAGCAAGACGTGTTACTCCAGGGGTTGGAGAATCAGCCGATAACGGATGCAGGGACCCCATTCCTGGACCCTAGACAGATGCAGGCGCCACCTCCTCCTGAGCCGATAGATGCCGAGACGTTCTTCCAGGAGAATCCTGTCACGGCGGCTGATGATCCGAGGTTCCAGGAAGCCAGGGATGACTGGTTCGAGGGGTTTGTGGATAAGTACCACGATCAGGAGTTCCAGGGGGTCGATGACTTCATACAGTTTGCTACCTCTCTCCAAGGTCCTAGGGGGCATAGGGGTGGTCCTGAGATCCAAGGCTTCATGCAGAAAATGATGAAGCAGCACATGCCTCCTGCGGCAAGGCGAGAGATGGAGGCGAGGCAACAGGAGTCTGCTGCGAAGAGTGCTGCACTCAAAGACTTGAATCTGAAGATATTCATGGAGGAGGAAGCGGAGAAGCGTGGTTTTGTATTGGACAAAGACGGCAATCCGATAAGGCCAGACTCAAGTGCTGCTGAGGCTGAGAAGGAGAAGAGGCGGCAAACAGCATTCAAAGAGATGCAGTCTCTAGAGAAGGTGGTTGCGTCACCAACCACGACTGACGAAGTTAGGGAAGCTCTGAGGCCCAGGCTCCAAGAGATGATAATCGACGCCTACCTGACACCCGAACAGGCTGTTGAGTTCAGGCAGAAGAGAGTCGCACAGGCTGTAGATGATGGCGGCAAGGGCAAGAAGAAGAAAGAAGGTCCAGGCATGTTTGATCAGTTGGTGGACTTGTTCAAGACTGGTGCTGGAGTACACAAAAGAGCTGGAGAAAAGCTGTTCGGTCGATTGCAGGGTGCATCCGAAGCAGCAGGAGCAGAGCCAGTTCAAGCAAACGATCCAGCAGGGTTGTTCAACTAATGCCTATTCCTGAAACATACACCAGAGGCGAGCTGGCTGAGCGTATCAGGACAAAGACAGGGGCATACGGGGAAGTAGACGACACCACCCTGACAGACGCTTGGATCAAGAAGTTCCCGGTCTACGCAGAGAACATGATCGAGGACGCAGAGCAGACTATCTCTCTGGACTTTGATCCTGACGCATTTGACGATGAGATGCCTATTCCTGAGCCTGTGAGCGTTGATCAGGGACAGGGAATTGTGAGCAATGTCCCTAGACTCACGCAACCGGAGCCAGAACTACCTCCTAGTGGCCCTGTTGCTGATCCAGAGGCACTCCCTGAAGGCCAACTCTTTCAGCAGGCAGAGACTGGCAAAGAGATTTTCAGAAGGACCGCAGTACCTCTTGCGAAAGCAGGGACTCAGGCATTCCAGGGTGTGGGCGGTATGTTGCAGCTCATTGGGAACACTCTGCAAAAACCTGTTGAGCGAGGGGTCACTCCTCTAAGTGCAACGGTGATGTCATTGTTTCCTCAAACCGCTCCCATATTCTTGAAGAAGAAGAGTGCTATCAGGGATAAGGTGAATGAGATCAATTCCGCTGTAGGCAAGGGGCTTTCGTTCGCAGGCAAAGGCACCTCTGATGCGTTCAAGGCCAACAGGGCTATCCTGGAGAGCATCAGCCCAAGCGAGCGCCTGTTCTCTCTCGGGGAAGAAGGGCTGAAGTTCGACAAGGAAGCCGCATTGGACCCTAAGACATGGACAGACATGATTGTCGAAGGGATCGGGAATATCAGCATAGCTATGGCCGCTGGGGGTAACACGACGATTGGTGGCGCCGTTGCTGGTTCCATCATGGAGGCTGGTCCGTTCTATGAACAGTTGGTCGAAGCAGGAGATCCCCATGCAGAGGAGAAGGCTCTTGCTTTCGGTATTGCGGTAGCTGGTCTCGAGAAGATTGGTCTTGATAAGATATTCGACAAGGCTCCGAAGGGCACAATGACCAGGATCATGAAGGCGTTCTCTGCTGCCTTTACAGAGGGTGGAACTGAGTTCCTGGAAAGCCCTATCAGCGCACTGTTAGAGGTTGCCGGTCAAGAGGGTCTTACTCTATCCGAATTTGGTAAGAAGATGACAGAGGCCGCTGTTGACGGTCTGAACGAAGGCATTGCAGGGTTCATCACTGGTGGTCCACTGTCTGCTATTAGTGGTGATTCCGACGCTGGTGTAGATAGCAAAGATCAGGCAAGAGTAGTTCCACCACACCTATTGAATATAGGGACTCAACCTGAATCGATCTCTGATCTTGGCCCTCAGGGAGACCCGAACGTTCTGACCCCTGACGAGGGTGCACCAGTGAGAGAAACCCAGATTGATCCAGAGACTGGGCTTGCGTTTATACAAGAGCCGGAGCCTGAGGTAGCCCCTGAGGAAGAAGGTATCAAGCTCACGATGGATCAGCCTGTAGCAGAAGAGGCAGCACAGGAAGAGGCTTTGCCGACAGAGCAAGTAGAGGAAGTCGCTGAAGATGTCCAGCCTCCTCCGGTCCCTGAGGAAGCAAAGATCGAGAAGAAGCCGCCCCCAGTTCCGCAAGAAGTGAAGAAAGAGGAAGTGACTCCTCCCCCCGTTCCGAAGTCACCAACAGATGTCAAGGGAGCTGCCCAGGTTGCCGAAGCGTTTGGCGAGCAGCCAGACCAGAAGGTCATGGAAGGCATTGCTGAGTCCAGGACCGAGAAGGAAGTCGGCCTGAACAATGCTGAGGCTACCAGGATCAGGGAGATGATCGGAGCGGCCAAGGTCAGCACCAAGGAGAAGCAGTCTTTGCGTGCAGCCGTTGAGAACGCCAAGGTCACAGGCAAGGACAGGGATGCAGAGATCATAGCTCGAGAGGTCAATGACTCTCCTCGGGCTCTCACCACTGAAGAACATGCCGGTATGGTCCTGAGGTCTGCTCAACTCATGAATGAGCGTGAGTCTCTTCAGGCAGACATGGCTGATATGATCGAATCAGGAAACATGGAGAATAGCGATCTGATCAGTAAGAGGCTTGAGTCCATAGACAAGGCGCTCGATGGGCTCACAGAGGCCACAGAGAATGCAAGCCCGTTTGTCTCAAGAGCAATGGGTATCCGCAGACTCCGCATTGACCAGGACACCATGACTGTTGCCAACGTGAAGAGGGCCGCTACCGTTGCCAAGAAGTCTAAGCTCAATGAAGACCAGACCAAGCAGATAGAGAATCTTGTAGGCAGACTGGAAGAGATGACCGTCAAGAACATGAAGCTCGAACGCCAGTTTGACCAACAGGTAGCCGCTGCCGCCAAGAAGGAAGCTGCCAAGGTTGTCCGAGAAGAGACAGCCAGGACAAGGAAGCGAAGGCGGTCTAAGCCTGACATCAAGGCCAGGGAAGAAAGCATCAAGAAGAAGATCAGGGCCATGGGTGTCAGAGCGAATGACATTACTGGCATCCCTATCCAGCTTGCTGCCCTTATCGGTGAGTTGTCCGCTGTCAAGATCGAGCAAGGCGTCAGAGGTCTGAATGACGTTGTTGACGCGATCAAGGCTGACATCCCTGACATTGATGAGAGAGACATATATCAAGCCATTGCCGGCAGAGGCAAGAAGGCCAAGAAGCATATCCTGACTGAGCTTGAGAAGGAGCAACGTGACCACAAAGAGCAGGCCAAGGTCATGTCTGAGATCAATGACCTGATCAATGGTATCGAGAAGGCGGCAAGCGATCCTGCCACCCCTTCTAAGGGCCTGAGGAAGCTGAGAGAGTCCAGGCGAGTACTCCAGAAGGTGTTCCGAGGCCTGAACAATACTGCGGCTACAGCGTCTCTTCACGTCAAGGATGAGATCAGATACCAGAACATCATGGAGAGGGTACAGACAGCCAGGGCAGAGCTACAGCACTCGATCAGGGAAGGCCACACAGTTAGGCGCCCTGACCCCAAGAATGTGAAGAATGCCAAGCGTGAACTAAAAGAGATCCGCGACCTCATGAAGACCGAGGATGAGATCAAGCGGACAGCCGAGACGATCGAGAAGATCAAGAATGATGACTTCACTGAGGCAGACATCCCCGCTCCCAGGAAGTTCCGGATCATCAGTTCTGAACTGGCTGAGTCCAGGGCAAAGCTCAGGGTCCAGAAGAATCAGATCAATGAGTACGTCAAGTCATTGCAGCCATTGGGTAAGGCAGAAATAGCATTTGGCGTTATCGGTGGTATCCCACGGGCTCTCCAGGCATCTTTTGATATAAGTAACCTCGGGCGACAGAGCATACTTTTCACGGCTGGCCACCCAATAAAAAGCCTTACCGACCTGAATGTGAAGGCGCTTGGTGCAATGACTAGCGAGGTGAGTGCAGAGGCTCTACAAATGACGCTTGAGATGGACCCTGCCTATGACCTTGCAGAAGCATCAGGTCTCGTGCAGGAAGCTGTTGATGGTCCAATATCTAAGAGAACCGAGGATCTGTCTAATAGGCTTCTTGAACGCACCCCTATCCTGAAGAAAGTAATGCCGGGAATCAAGGCGTCTGGGCGCCACTTTGTCGCTTTTGGCAACCAGGTTAGATTCGAGTATTTCAAGGCGATGATTGCTACAAATCCAGATATGACTCCACAGCAAATGGCAAGAGGTGCAGAAATCATCAATATATTGACTGGCGTTCCAAAAAGGATCGGCCCGACCAAGCAACTATCTGTATCTGGTCCTGCACTTGGTATCTTGGGTTACGCGCCTCGTTTTGCGTGGTCAAGGGTCTATACTCCAGCCGTTGTTGCCGAGGCATTGATCAACCCAGCTACTAGAAAGTGGATGGCCAAAGAGGTCGGTCGGACATCGGCAACTATAGTGGTCCTTCTTTCCATTGCGGTCATGCTTGGTTATGAAGTTGAGGATGACCCAGAGAGCACGTTCTTTGGGCGGGTGAGGATCGGTAACACATGGGTTGACATCTCTGGTGGCCTGATCCCGACATTCCACAAGATGGTCATGCTTCCCTTCCTGATAGCCATGAACGACGCAAAGAGACCGAGCGGGGAAAGCGTAAGGGAGTTGCGATCTAACTACCTGAAATCCAAAGACGTGTATGACCCATACTTCGACTGGCTCAAGTACAAGACTGGTCCATCCATCTCCGGCCCGGCTACTCTGATCACAGGCAGGAATGTCCTCGGCCAGGAGCAAGGGCGCATAGAGACTATACTTCGGTCGCTGACACCATTCATCGCGCAGGAAGCAACAGAGATTGCTGGCGACAGGCTCCAAAGACTGGATGAAAAGATTAGCGTTACGGTAGGGGCCGCTGCCGGATTATCTACTACGACGATACACAACGAGATGCAGTCGCCAGCAATCAAGAGAGTGCTGCGTTCAGTAGGCATTGATCGGATCAGTGCTCCACGCTGGCCTGAGTGGGTAAGGGACGACCAGAAGCTGAAGGATGAGTTCAACACTCTATTCAACTCCATGATGGCTCACCGGATCGAGAACATGAAGCTCACCGGGTCGAAGAGAAATCGCAAGGCCATGATAGATTCTTCCGCAAGATCGCTCAGGAGGACCATGAAGTTCAAGGCGATGACCCTGAAGGGCAAGGAGCGCAAAGAGCGGTTCGAGGTGATCAGAGAAGAGACCGCCAAGACGGCCAAGAAGCGGACTATCGGAGAGCGTCGTGAGCGCCTGAGGACTCTGAAAGAGAAAGAGTTCAAGGATGATTAGGTCCTGGATACGGGCTCATATCATGCTGTTCGCTATTTTCTTATATTTCTTGTTGACTAACGGGGCAATGTCGCCTAAACTATTTCCCCATGATGAGATTCTTCAATGATAACGCGGTATTTACATATTCCACAAACCTCAACGATTCCAATGCGGTATTTGAGGCGATACTCAAACACCCTAAGGACATAGACGTCTGGGGTTACTTCCATGGTTCCGAGAAGAGAGACGATTACGAGAACCGGAAGCTCATGCAATCGGTACACGTCAGATGGCGTAGACACCAGATCCCTTACAAGCTGAAGTTCAGACGCAGGAGTGATGAGTTCGGCGGTCTTCTGTTCAAGGTCTTCTTCGTGAAGCCTGATGATGCAGAGGAGGCTACTCTTGCCCTGAAGCACAAGGTTGTATTTGACAAGATGGCATCGAAGGGTATCTATCCTGAACTGAGGGAGAAGCACTGATGAGTACGATTGAGGACCGCAAGGAGAGAGTGCGTCAAGCAATCCTGGATCTTGAGCTTGCTCTGCTGGATAAGTGCGAGACTCATGGACTGAAGGCTGAGATCAGGAGGCTGGAAAAGGCGATAGATGCGAGAGACGACTACATAAGGAGACTGGAAAGTGACAAGTTCAAGAGATAAGTACAGGCCACTAGCAGGTCACGCACTGCTGGAAATTGAGAGTCGGTATGGGGAGCAAGAGGGAGGGATCTTGATTCCTGAGATGGTTCGGAGAGTGAAGGGCAAGGTCGGGACAGTCATTGCTGTTACACTACCCGATGAGATGCGTCCTGAGTGGAAGGTGTGGAAGGGTCACAAGATGGTTAGGGTTAGGACCAGATTGTTCAACGACTTCTACCGAGAGATTGAAGGCAAGCGGATGATCGCTGAGCATGGGAGAGAGTTCTCGGATGGTGGTAAGACTCTGTGTGTGTGTCGGCTTGAACACCTTGCTGCTTTCGCGGAGGGAACTGCTCCTGTGAAGCTATCGAGTGGTACAGGTATCGAGAGATGTCCTCGGTGTCGATCTACGAAGGGAGAGGGCAATGTGCTTCTGGACAACCATGGTTATTGCTTGCAGTGTGGTTTGAATGCTGCTGGAGAGCATAGGGATCACAGGGAGATGAAGGTGTCGGATGAGGAGGCGAACAGCTTTGGTCTTAGTGCTGAGGAGCAGATTGAGAGGAATGATCCTAACCGGAGGCGTACCAGCAATAGGGTGTACTCTGTGGCTGGGAAGAAGTTCAAGGACCCGGTGAGGGAAGTGAGTGATGTCAATGCGGACTGAGATTTCAGATAGCAAGCTCAAGCAGCTACAAAGGAGAGTGCAGGAGGGCCGGGAGAGAAGGGCCCGAATGCATTGGCTGCTTGAGATGGAGAACGAGAAGATGCGAAGGCAGAAAGGACTGAGTATATGGAGCAGCAGCGACAAGTCCCAGACGAGTACCTGAGAGGTTACGACATCTACCGGGAGGAGTGGATCTCGACTTCTTCCCTGTCCCTTCTGATGATGTGCGGTGTTGCCTGGAAGAAGCGGTATATCGACCGACTTCATGAGCCTACCAACGTGAGGCTTACTGCTGGGTGCGCTTGTCACAAGGGTAGGGAAGTCAACCTGAAGCAGAAGATTGAGAGCCATGAGGATCTTGCTGAGGAGGATGTTACTGACGCAGCAAGGGACCTGGCGAACAGCAACTTCGATGATAAGGAGGTCAACCCTGAGAATGAGTTCAAGGACAAGCCAAAGTCTGAGGTCCGAGGGATAGCCGTTGATATGT
>Ga0180431_10000731_pt1 | contig 46776 bp, 41 predicted proteins | sample SS_ome_11_FD_132459 | JGI IMG/M metagenome (GOLD analysis project Ga0180431, IMG submission 132459) | Hypersaline lake sediment archaeal communities from the Salton Sea, California, USA - SS_1_MS_1 metaG | ecosystem: Environmental > Aquatic > Non-marine Saline and Alkaline > Hypersaline >... | reverse complement strand
TGCAGATGTCTGTTCGAGGTGATCGTTTTTTCACCACAGGGGCGCGGAGGACACCGAGATAGGACATTTTTGTGTTTTCTCTGTGCTCTCTGTGTCTCTGTGGTGAGATGTGGGCAATCACCAACCTCCATCCCGTTGACGTCTCTCTGTTGCTCACTCCCACCCCTTCTTCTCTACGCGCCAGTTAAAGATCGCGTTCTGCAACGTCTTTACCGCCAACTCGGCGCAGTGCCCGTTCTCCTCCGGCAGGCCGTCCAGAGCCTCGATCAAGTCATCCGGCAAAAGCTCGCCGGCCTCCTCCAACGATTTCCCCGTCACCATCTGAGTAAGCATACTGCCACAGGCTATCGTCGCTCCACAGCCATCGGTCGCAAAAGTGATCTCTTGTATCTTGTTCCCATTCAACCTCAGGTAGAATTCCATCGTGTCGCCGCACCAGCCGTGGACCAGCCCGCGCACGTCCGGTTCGCTCATACGGCCCAGGTTCTTGGGATGGTAGAATTCTTCAATGACCTTGTCCGAATAGACGGCCCGCGCCTCGCGGAGGACTTGGCGCTCAAGTTCCTCCGCGAGGCGGTCAAAATCGGTTGTCATACTTTAAGCGGCCTCCTACTAACCGTTTGCCACACTCCAGAGCAAATCTGTGGGGCGGGTTTGCTACCCGCCGTCCGGCTACAGGGGAAGCTCCAGCTCCTCTCGACGTTCGCCCAGCATCTCTTGTATCGTGGCGACGAGTTGTTCCGGCTCGATTGGCTTGTCCAGGAACACGTCTACCGGCAAGTAGTCCTCGTCGGGGGCAAAGCGGTAGGGCACTTTTTTGACGCTGTGTACATTGGTGAGCATCAAAACAGGCAAGTCTATCAGCTTGTGCTTCTCCCTGAGCTCGCGCGCGACTTGGAACCCCTCATAGTCTGTCGGCATCATAACGTCCAGGATCACCAGGTCTGGCTCGAAGCTCAACACCTTGCTGATCCCCTCATCGGGCGCAGCCGCCTCCTCCATCTCAAAGTCGTGGGCTTCGACCACCATCCGCACGGCGAGCCGGAAATCAGGATCGTCGTCTATGATGAGTATCTTTTGCATGACTAACCTCCACACTCGCTCATCTGCTTGATGGCCATCTCTGCGGCGTTCACCATGTGGTAAGCGATGGGTGAGGCCGTCAGCGCAGGATGGGTGCCTGTTTGGAACATGGCGATGTCTTCCGCCGTCATGCGGTTCTGCACACAGGCAGAGATAATGTTGCTGACCTCGCCCGCCGCCGGGCCGCCCATGACCTGTCCGCCCAAAATCACGCCAGAATTGCGCTCAAAGACCAGTTTGACCCTGGTATCCGCTGCACCGGGCATGAGGCCGGGGTGGCGGTTAGGGCCCTGGACGGTCACAGCTACCACGTCGTAGCCGCGCTTCTTGGCCATAACCTCGGTCAGTCCGGCAGTGGCCAGCGCAGTATTTTCCACCGCCGTTGACCACACGCCTACTGTGCCGACGTTCTCACGCCTGATGCCAAAGAGGTTGGCTCCGGCAATGCGCGCCTCCAACGTGGCGATGGAGGCCAGCTTTAACGGCGAGGGGCGGCCGCCAAAGAACGATATCTTTTCGGCGCAATCTCCACAGGCATAGATGTTCTCGTCGGACGTCTGCATCGTCCGGTCCACCGCGATGCTGCCCGTCAGTCCGATGCGCAGCCCGGCCTTTTGCGCCAGGTCCACGTTCGCCACAGCGCCGATGCCCACGATCACGACATCGGCCTCGATCTCGTCGCCGCCGGACAGAACGACCTTTTCCACCTTGCCGTCGCCAGCAATCTGGTCCACTCTGGAAGAAGTGCGGATGTTGATTCCCCGCGATTCGAGTACTTTTTCCATCTCGACGCAGAACTCTTCGTCGTACGCCAGCGCGAGGCAGTGCGGCAGCATCTCGACGATGGTGACGTTCTTGTCACCCGCCTTGTTGATCTCGTCGGCGAACTCGATCCCGATGAACCCGCCGCCGATGATGACCACGTCCTTGCTGGTTTCGAGCCGTTGCTGGAGCTCGCTCAGGTATGCGACGTCCTTGACCACCGCGTGGACGCCGTCGAGGTCAAAGCCCGGTATCGGCGGCATGGCGGGCCTCGAGCCTGTAGCGATGATCAGCCGCTCGTAGCCCACGTCACCCTCGGTGGTATGAAGGACTCTTTTCTCACGATCAATGTCGGTGGCCCGGGCGAGGAGTAACTCGATACCGTTCTTTTCGAGTACAGCATCAGATATGAGGTTTTTATCGGGGCTCCCCACGGTGCCAAAGATGTACGGAATACCACAGGGTATCAAAACCTGCCTCTCCTCACGAACCAGCAAAACGTCGTCTTGGGGATAGTGACGCCGCGCTGTAATTCCGGCGGTCAAACCGGCAGCGCTCCCACCCACAACCACTATCGGGTATTCTTTGTGCTTCACTGTTTTCATTGCTCCTTTATTGAATTTGGGCTGGTCAACATAAAAAGCGCGCTTTGCACCTCAGATACTGATCTCGATCTCTCCTTTCTTGAACCCCTTGAGCGGCGACAACATTCCCAGGATCGTGTTCCTCACAATGGCAGAGATGAAGGGATTCATAGGCAGCGGCTCTCCATCTATCCTGACCCGCGTGGCCGGCTGCAAGGAGACGCAATCCTCCACCCGACCAACGCCAGCGACGATGTCGCGGGCCAGGTCGTAGCAAGTCTCGCGGCCGCAGCCAGCGCAGTCGAGGTTGGGCAACTTGAAGGCTTTTCTCTCGACCAAGTCGGCGAGATCGCCGGCCGAGTTCCGGTCGAACAGCGGCACACCGTCACCGGCATACTCCGCCGGGCCGACGGCGGCGATGGGCAAGCCATCGAACAGAGTCTCATCGTCCGGTTCTCCGCGCAGGCATACGATCTTGGGAAACGTCCTCTCCGTCTTGAAGCCTTCGACGAGAATAATGTCCGCTTCCAGATAAGGGAGGACATCTTCCAGGCTCAGTGGCTTTTTCCAAAAAAGCGCCGACTCCTGCGACGAGACGATGGACACCTGTCCAACGGACTCGCCCAGGACGGCGGTGTCCTTCCCCGGGAGATCGAGTTGATGGGACGTGTGCTTGATCACGGCCACCTCGTGTCCCCGGCCAGTCAGCTCACGAGCCAGTGCGTGAGTCAGCGTGGTCTTGCCGCTGTCTTTGTACCCTACGATACCGACGACTTGAAGCATCTCTCTCCTTCCCACAAGACCTCGGAGGTCTAATTCAATCCGCCGCCAACTTGTCCAACCGCTCCGTCACCTCGCTCAATTGTTGCCGGAGCATCTCGGCTTCCTCGCGCAGGCGGCCCGCCTCGTCCTTCTCGTACTCCCCTTCAGCGGGAACGTCGCCGTGGCCGTGCTCGACGCTTTCTTTGCACGGGGCAGCTCCCTGCAACTGTCCGCCCAGGTACTGCTCCAGCGTGTTGCGGACAGTGCCATACGCCCCGGTGACCGGTTGGATGCCAAACTGCTGGAAGAAGGAGATGGCCCGCCCGCCCATCCCGCCGGTGAGCATCACGTTCGCGCCGTGGCCGTTGATAAAGCCCGGCACCTGACCGGGTTGATGATGGCCGTAGTATGGATTCTCCACACCGCGAACCGCTCTCACCTCCCGTCCCTCCACGTCCACCAGCACAAAGTAGGGACAGCGCCCAAAGTGTGGGCTGACCACGCTATCTAATCCGTTATTATCGTCCGCCGAAATTGCTACCCGCATCGCTATGCTCCTTTCTCTAACCGGTCCAGTCGGTCCATCACCTCGGCCAACTGCTTACGTAACCCGCCGGCCATGTCCTTTAGGGACGCGATCTCTTCCTCCCGGGAAGCGGCAGTCGTAGAGCGGTTTTCCATAGCCGCCGAGGGCGCAGCCACCCTACGCCCCATCCCGCGCCCCATGCCACGTCCCATACCCATTCCGGCGTGCGCCTGCGCGCTCGCCCCGCCGGCGGTGGACAATTGACCCGCCTTGTAAGCTTCCACCGCCTGCCGCACCGTTCCTCCGTCAAAGAGATAGATGGGCACGTCCGCGGACCGGAGCACGTTAAAGGCATTAGGCCCCACGTTACCGCTGATCACGGCCCGCGCCCCGTGCTCGACGACGAACTGGGCCGCCTGGATACCGGCGCCGCCGGTAGCGTTCATCGCCGGATTTTCTATGGATTCGACCGCCATCGTCTCGGTATCCACAAAGACATAAGCGGGACAGCGCCCAAAGATCGGGGTAGCGGGTGCATCGAGGCCAGTGCCGTTCGCTGTGACAACTATTTTCATTTGCAATCCTCCCATTAAAAAGTATAATCAGATTTGTCCGCCGGGTGGGGAGCCGCGCAGGTCCCCCACCCGATTGGGCAGCGGGGCGGGCGGCAAAGCGTGATGGCGACGTCGCCCGCCCCGACATGCTTCGCTGCTCGACGCGGCTACTCCCGCTCGAGCTCTGCGATGCGCTGGCTTATGGCGTCCAGTTGCTCCTTCAGCCCCTCAGCCTGCGCCTTGAGGAATTCGACTTCCTGCGCCGGAGTCGGCGGCGCACCATACCATTGCTGATAATACGCCGGCGGCGCACCCCAGGCCGGTGCATACCCGAACCATCGCCGGCCACGGCCCCAGCCGCCGCCCCAACCACCGCCGCGACCACGCCGCCACCCTAGCCCCATACGGGGCGCTACCGGGTTGGCATAGCCGGGCGCGCCGTAACCGCCGCAGTAGCCAGCGCCACGACCCGTCATCGGCCCCAATCCCGCCGGCCCGGTTCCATCTCCTGCTGGCATCTCACTCACCTCCTTTTACATAAAAGTACATTCACCAAGTGCTCTTACCACCGTCCTCTGCGCCCCCGTCCCCTGGCGCCCGCGCCCTGCCCGCGCCCGCGCCCAAACGTGCGCCCCAGCCACGTCGCCGGACGCGACCAGCGGGTGAAGCGAGACCCACGCACAGGTGTGCCCTGCAACCCTGCGTAGCCGTAGGGCGCCTGCCCCGACTCGGGAACGACAGTCGCACAGTAGCCCTCGCCGCGACCGGTCATCGGGCCTCGACCTTGGGGGCCTGTTCCATCAAATCTTGGCATATCCCTCACCTCCTTTCATCAACCTAATGTCAATCGTACGCCAGCCGAGTCTCCTCGTCCGTCAAGATGTGCTGGATGCGTTCTCGCCGCCTGGCCGACTGCCAGGTTCCCAATTTCTGGTGGGTCAGGTAATAGTTCTGCGGGATGGGATGAGTACCGACGACCACGTCCAGCTCGTATTTGGCGGGAATGAACTCACAAAAGTCGCCCAGGCGCGGACAGGGCGGGTAGCCGACCACCAGGCCGGTCGCCAGGTGGATGACGTCCGCGCCGTTCTTTTTCATCTCTGCCGGAGCATACTCCACGTTGCCGCCCGGACAGCCTCCGCAGGTGGTGTAGCCTACCAACTCTATCTCCTCGTCCTGGTACAGAGCAAAAGCTCCCTCCCTGTTTCGCAGAGACCGCAGGCACTTGCCGCCTGCACAGGTATGGTAACGATCGCAGATGATGATGCCGATCTTTTTCACGTTAATCGTCCCTCCTTTCTCTACTTCCTACTTCTTGCTCCCTGCCTGAGTACGATACTGCCGACCGGCACGCCCGCGTCGCGGGCGATGACCGGGCATTTCACCTGCAACAGGAAAAATACCCGAGGCCCTTCGTCGCTCAACGTCTCGTAATTGGCCTGCCCTTTGGCGATCACCATCTCGGCCTCGTCGTACAAACGACAAAAGTCGGCGGAACAACGATTCAAGACCGTCCCCATAGCATTCACCCCGTTATCCACGATGGTCGCTACCTGGTCCAGCCCAGCCGCTTCCGCATCCTCCCGCGTCGCGTCGTTCAGGACAGGGCTGCCCTTGACTGCATATACCACAGGGACAGGCAGCGTCTCGATCAGCAGTCGGTCAAAGACCGTCTCGCCGGCGTTGTCCGCCAGGTAAAGCACGGGCGTGGCGCCCACGCCTCTACCCACCCTGTCCAGCGATTCTCGAAAGGCCGCTCTATCGTCAATGGCGAACGGTTGAGCCGCCACCCGTTCCACCGTGCTCCACAGATCGTATCCCTGCGCCGGCCCAAAATCAATGATGTTGCCGGCGATACTCAACCGCACGGCCATCTCCAATGGATCGTCCGCCTCGGCCAACAACGCCTTTAACCGAGGATAAAGGGCCAACGCCCGGCGGGTGCTGATCTCTTTGACCTTCCGGTATGGATCGCCGCTCTCGACCTCCTGGCGCGCGATGCGGTGCACCTGCTCGCCGATCTCTGGCGGCGTGCTCGCCAGGTCAACCCGCTTGAGCAAGTCGAGCACGCGGCCGAGCACCGCCTTCTGCTGCGCCTCGTTGGCCTCGGCTAACTGCGCCGCCGCCAATGCCTGGCGCAGAAAACAAGGGTAGCAATCCAGATAAGTCTTCAAGGTTATTTCGCAAAGATCGGCACACTCTTGGTTGCCGGTAGACGCTCTGTCACCCGAGCAGCCAGCGTCTCAAAGAGGTCGGCGGTGTACTGCTCCACCTCACCCGCGTCGCACCGGGTGGCCAGGTCTGGATCTAACGGGAGTTGCGCCAGAACCGGCAATCCCAGTTGATTGGCCGTGCGCATTGCCTGGCTGGGGCCAAAGACCTCAATTCGCTCACCGCACTTGGGGCAGGCGAGGTAACTCATGTTTTCCACCAATCCCACCACGTGCACATTCAGATGTTGAGCCATCCTGGCTGCTTTGCGCACCACCATCCCGGCCAAATCCTGTGGCGAAGTCACCAGCAGCACCCCATTGAGCGGTAGCGACTGCATCACCGTCAGCGAGGCATCGGAGGTGCCCGGCGGCAGATCCACCACCAGCACGTCCAGGTCGCCCCAGACCACGTCCCCCCAGAACTGCTTGATGGCCCCGCTGATGAGCGGACCGCGCCAGACGACCGCCTCGTCCTCGCTCGGCAGGAGCAGGTTGATAGACATCACCCGTATGCCGGTCTCGGTCTCGGCCGGCAGGAGACCGACCGGCCCCACCGGCGGCGGATCGTGGAGGCCAAACATCTTGGGAATGCTGGGGCCGGTGATGTCGGCATCCAACACGCCGACTCGCTTCCCCTGCCGCCGTAGCGCCACGGCCAGCAGCGCCGCCACCGACGATTTGCCCACTCCCCCCTTGCCGCTCATCACGGCCAGCACGCGGTCAATGTGGTTGAGGTGCAACGCCACCCCTTCCTTCTTTTGTTGCGGCTCTTTGGGCCAAATGCGCTCTTTTTCCTCCTGCGTCATCTCCCGCAGGCTCACCTCCACGTCCTCGACGCCATCCAGCGCCAGCACCGCCTGCCGTGCATCTTCCACTATGCGATCCTTGAGCGGGCAGGCCAGCGTGGTCAGCGCCAGCGTAAAGCTCACGCGGTCGCCGTCCGTTTCCACATCGTGCACCATCCCCAGCTCCACCAGGCTTTTGCCCAGTTCGGGATCATCTACCGCTTTCAATGCTTCCAAAACCTGTATTTTCTCAGCCATCCATTTCTCCTTAAAATTACACATCACGTTTCAATGATGTTCCCCTTCGCCTTCCTCCATGTGGCGGTGATAGGCCCCCAAGAGGTAATCAATTTTTCTTTTGCCCTCCTCCAAGTCTCGCGCCCACTGGGCCAACACCTCGTCTCCCAGCACAGTGAGACAGTAGACCCGTCGAGGTGGGCCTTGTGTCTGTTCTTCGTCCCACGAGGATGTGACCCAGCCTCTCGCTTCCATATCCCGCAGCACCCGGTAGATCACGCTGGGGTTCAGGCCATCCAGGCCAAATTCGCCCAACTGCTCCAGAAGCGTATAGCCGTGGGCCGGACAGTGGTGCAAAAGCAAGAGCAACGCCGGCTCCAACATTCGCACTGCCCTACGCCCCCGCCTTCTCCTGTGACCCTGTCCTGGCATTATCCTTCCTCCCCCTTGCCCTGGCCTGAGCAAACAAAGTATACCACACTATGTGCAATATGTCAATAGACAAATAGTAAATACACCGAGACAAACGGTGCAACACTAGAGCGAATTTAGAAAGAAATGAATCGGGGGCCAATCCATCAATCACCGAGAGCGACGGGAAAATTCGCTCCTTTCCCCATTTGTTGTAGCGGTTCCGGGGCTGGCGCGGTAAACGATCGAGTCATAAATAGAACAGCGGCCCACTAGTGATGGTAGACCGCTGCTCTCAATCGTCCCGTGCTTTTCCTCGGCGCACCCGCCCCCCGTTGACGGTTGGTCCGCCTTACTTTCGCTCTCAATATGGGTACCGAGATGCGCTCTGTTGGTGCGGCGCCAAGGGGCTCCGGGACGGTTGCCCCAATTTCAGTTCTATTTTACGTTAGATTCTCCACGTTGTCAATAGGCTCAACCTTAAAAATCGCTGCTGGTGGAGACTGACAGTGGGGGCAAAAGTGCGTGCCGCGCTGTCCCACCCGCACGCGCTCAATGCTCGCGCCGCAGTTAGGACACGGTTCTCCTGCCCGGCCATAGACCGCCAGCCGCTCGGCGAACTCGCCCGACTGGCCGTCCACCCGTTGGTAGGCCGCGTCCGGGAGCGTCGTGCCGCCGCTGGCGATGGCGGCCCGCAGCACAGACTGGATGTCCCCGTGCAACCGCCGCACCTCGGCAGGGGTGAGAGTATCGGCCTGGCGCAACGGATGGACGCCGGCCCGCCACAACGACTCATCGGTGTAGATGTTGCCCAGGCCGGCCAGAAAACGCTGGTTCAGGAGCAGCGGCTTGATGCGCCCGCGCCGCCGCGCCAGCATCTCTTCCAACCGCGCGGCGGTGAAATCATCCCCCAGCGGCTCGGGGCCGAGGTCGCTCAACGCTGCGGCGGGATCGTCCACCAGCCGCAGACGCCCAAACTTGCGCGGGTCGTAAAAGCGCAGGCTGTGCCCATCGTCCAGGGAGAACTCTACGCGCAGGTGGCGGTCGTCGGCGCACTCGCCCTCCTCCAGCGCCAGTCGCCCCGTCATACGCAGGTGGATCAGTAACGCGCCGCCGCCGCTAAACTCGATCACGATCCACTTGCCCCGCCGCCTCACCTGGGCGACCGGCCGGCCCACCAGCCGGCGGGCGAAAGCAGCCGGGTCGGGAGGGCTGACGCTGCGCGTCCAGCGCACGTCCACGCCGCCGATGGCGCGCCCCACCAGCGACGCCCGCAACCCTTGGGCCACCGTTTCGACTTCGGGCAGCTCTGGCATGGTCAGTCCTACAGCGCCTCGAACGTCGCTTTGAGCAGATCTTTGTCTCGTGATGAGCCGCCCACCAGCACCTCGAACTCGCCGGGTTCGACGACGGTTTCCAGATTTCGATTCACCAGCGCCAGCCGTTCGTAGGAAAGCTCAATCTGCACTCTCTTTTTCTCGCCGGGGGCCAGCTCAACCCGCTGGAAACCCTTCAGTTCTTTCACCGGGGTAGTGACCGAACTGTAGACGTCGTTGACGTAGAGTTGGACGACCTCGCTCCCCGCCCGCGTTCCGACGTTCTCCACGTCAACCTCGGCGCGCAACGTCTCGCCGGCCGAAAGCTTCTTCGAGGAAAGATCGAGATTGGAGTAGACAAAGCTGGTGTAGCTCAACCCATATCCGAAGGGGAAAAGCGGGCCCTTGGACACGTCGGCGTAACGATCCGCGTGCCAGCCGGGAATCTGATTGTAGTAGACGGGCTGCTGCCCCACGTGGCGCGGGAAGGAGACGGTCAGCTTGCCACTGGGGTTGCGGTCGCCAAACAGGATTCCGGCCACCGCCGTACCTCCCTCCAGGCCGGGGTTCCAGGCTTCCAGGATGGCGTGGGCGTGTTCGACGACCCAGGGGATGCTAAGCGGTTTGCCGTTGACGAGCACCACGACCAGGGGCGTTCCGGTCGCGTATACGGCCTCCAGGAGCTGGCGTTGACCGCCGCTCAGGTCTAGATTGGCCCGGTCGCGCATCTCTCCGTTCAGAGCCACATTATCGCCCACGACGACGATGGCGACCTCCGCCTGGCGGGCCAGTTCCACCGCCTGAGCGATCCGCTCCACGCCGGCAGCGACGACATCGCAGCCGGCGTGATAGTCCACGCGGCAATTCGCTCTCACCCGCGCCTTGATCCCGTCCAGGACGGTGACGACGTTTTCGCGCGGTTGCTCTTGGGCGTAGCCGTTCCAACAGCCCAACACCCAGTCCCCCAGTTGGGCGCGGGCGTCGTCGCCGTTGGGGCCGAGCACGGCGATGCGTTTCAGATCATCGCTCAGGGGCAATAGACCATCCTGGTTTTTGAGCAAGACGATGGATTGATATGCGCTCTCCAGCGCGACCTGGCGGTGTTCCGCGCAGCCGACGATCTCTTTCCCCTGCTCCAGGTTGATGTATCGGTTCTCGTCGAACAGGCCCAGCTCGAACTTGAGGCGCAGGATGCGTTCGACCGCCTCGTCAATGTAGGCCACGTCCAGCGCGCCGCTGTGGACGAGTGCGGCGGCCGTTGTGGTGAATTCGGGAGTTGACATCATCATGTCGTTGGCGGCTTCTACCGCGCGTTGCACCGCTTCTTCCGCCGTCGCGCAGACCTTTTGCTCTCTCTGCATGCGGCCTATGTTGTCCCAGTCCGTCACCACGAACCCCTCGAACTCCCACTCCCCTTTCAACACACCCCTCAGCAGCCAGCGGTTGGCCGAGCAGGGAGTACCATCTATGGACTGGTAGGCCGTCATGAACGTGGCGCACCCGGCCAGCGCGGCCTCGCGGAAGGGCGGCAGGAAGACGGACCGCATCTTGCGCTCGGAGAGATCGGCTTCCGCAGCATCACGCCCGCCTTGCGTCTCCGAATAGCCGGCATAGTGCTTGGCGCAGGCGAGGATGGTGTAGGGGTCGGACAGCGGATGTTCTTTATCCGCATCGCTGCCCTGGTAACCGCGAATCAGCGCGCTGCCCAGCACGCCGATCAGGTAAGGGTCTTCGCCAAAGGTCTCGTCAACCCGGCCCCAGCGAAGGTCGCGAGTCGTGCCCAACACTGGTGAAAAAGTCCAGTGAACGCCGGTGCAGGCCACTTCTCGGGCCGTGATTCTGCCGACCTGCTCGACCAGCCCTGGGTTCCAGGAGCAAGATAGCCCCAACTGGGTGGGAAAGACCGTGGCCTGGGGCCAAAAGGCGTGGCCGTGGATGGCGTCAATGCCAAAGATGAGGGGGATGCCGAGCCGGCTCTGCTCCGCCAGTTCTTGCAATTCCTGAGTCGGCTCGCCTATCACGTGCAGGAACGAGCCGACGTGTTCCTCGCGCATCAACCGCTCGGCTGCTTTTTTGTCCAGGCCGCTCATTTGGCACATCTGTCCGATTTTCTCTTCCAACGTCATCCGGCTCAGCAGGTCTTTTACCCGCTCCTCAATGGAACGATCGGGGTCCTGGTACTCGGCCATTGTACGATTCTCCTATTCTTGCACCGGCTAAAGAGCTGGCGCTGGATTTGCCCCAAGAGTTGGTGTTGGAGTGTCTCCCGCCCTAGCGCCGCCTGTTCTACGGCGATGCGGCTTTCAAATCAGCCCACCATCCGGGAGCTGCAAGTCTTGATTCTACACCATCCCATAGCTCGTGCACACCAACTTGCTTCTTCGTCTGTCTATTGCTGCGCTTCCCACCACTGTTGCCAGGCGGCAGCGTCCTGACCCAAATCCTGGCCCGTGATTGCCGCCAGCGCCCACGCCGCGGACGCGCGCACGTTCTCTCGCTCGTCCCCTAGCGTCTGGATGAGGGCGGGAACGGCCTCCATTGCCCCCGGCCCGATCATGTTCAGCGCCAGGGCAGCGGCCTCACGCACTTCCCAGTTTTCGTCGGCCAGGGCCTGGGTGAGGGCGGGGACGGCCACCGCCGACTCTGGCCCAATAAAGCCCAATGCCGTGGCGGCAGCCCGCCGCACAAATTCGCTTTCGTCCTCGAGGGCCTGGGCAAGGGCGGGGATGGCTTGATTCGCCTTTGGCCCGATGGCTCCCAGCGCACCGGCGGCCCCACTGCGCACCGGCGCGTGCTCGTCCCCCAGAGCCTGGATGAGAGCGGGGACGGCCTCCACAGCCTCCGGGCCGATCATGCCCAGCGCTGCAGCGGCATAGCTGCGCATTTCGGCGCTCTCGTCTCTCAGGGCTTGGGCGAGGGCGGAGACAGCTCCCCTCGCCTCCGGTCCGATTTCCCCCAGCGCCAGCGCAGCATAGCCGCGCACTTGTGCACTTTCGTCCCCCAGGGCCTGGACCAGGGCAGGGACGGCCCCCACTGCCGCCGGCCCCATCTCTCCCAGCGCCTCGGCGGCGGACAACCGCACCCACTGGTCCTCATCTTCCAGGGCGTGGATGAGGGCGAATATGGCCTCGACCGCCTCTGGCCCAATCTCCCCCAGGGCGGTGGCCGCCGCCCAGCGTACCTCGGCGTTCCCATCTTCCAGGGCGCGCACCAGGGCGGGGACGGCCTCCGCTCCCATCTCTGCCAAAGCCTCGATGGCGGCATCGCGCACGTCTTCGTTTTCGTCACCCAGAGATTGAATGGCCTCCTGTATCTCTGGATTGGGCGGTTCTGGGCCTGGCATTTCCGTAGGTGAGGCATCGGGGCCTGGTGCGCAGGCCGCCAGGCCACTTATGATGGCACAAGAAACCGTCACGACAATGAACATCTTCATCAAATCTCCTCCGCGTTGTCTTTTCCTCTAGGGAAACGTGACACTTTCAGGCTACTCAACCTCGAAATGCTCAAACTGGGGCAAGTGATCCTGGTTCTGCCGCAGCATCTCGTTGACCATCTCTTTGATCTCGGCCAGCGAGAGGACGGCGGCTGTCAGCGGGTCGTGGGCAATGGCCTGAAAGACCAGGCGCGGATCGCCAGTCAGCGCCGCCTCGACCGCCATCTCCTCGATCATCACGTTGACGTTAGTCAGGATCGCGCACTGCGGGGGGAGAGGCCCCACGTTAACCAGGTGGAAACCGGCTTTGTCCACAAACACGGGAACTTCCACGCACGCTCCCTCCGGCAGGTTGGTGATCAGACCGGTGTTGGGCACGTTGCCGTTGAAGCGAAATATCTCGCCGCCCTGCCAGGCGTTGATGATGTGAGCCGCATATTCCTGCCCCCGTTCCAGGTTGATGGGCGCATCCTGGGCCAACCACTGCCTGACGTCATCCTTCCAGGTGTGCTCGCGGGCCTGGTATTCCTTGAGGATGTAGGCGTACTCGCCGGGATTCCAGCCCCAGCCGTGGGTACAATACTTTTCGATCAGGTCGGGACGCTTGCGGAACCACCAGTTGTACTCCGAGTTGTGGCCGCTCGATTCGGTGGGGTAATAGCCCAGGTGGAGAAACATCTCGTTGCGCACGATCTCCTCGTTATAGGTCCCGGGATTACTCACCGCCTCGCGGATCAGCGGGTAGGCGTCCTGGCCGTTCCACTCGAACTTGAGGTACCAGGCCTGGTGGTTGATGCCGGCGCAGGTGTAGGTAATCTCGTCATACGGCGCGCCGATCCAACGGGCCAGCATCATGGCCGTGCCCTGCACGCTGTGGCAGAGACCGGTGACGCGGACGAGCGATTCGCGCTGTAGCGCCCGGCACAGCATGGCCATGGGATTGGTATAGTTCAAAAAGATGGCGTTGGGGCAGTACCGCTCCACGTCGCGGATGATGTCGAGCATCACGGGGATGGTGCGCAGCGCGCGAAAGATACCGGAAGGGCCGCGCGTATCGCCGACGTTGATGTCCACGCCGTATTTCTTGGGGATTTCGATGTCGTGCCGCCACACCTCGGTGCCGCCGGCCAGGATAGTGCATAGCACCGCGTCTGCGCCCTCTAGCGCCTCGGCGCGATCCAGCGTAGCCTCGACTTGGGCCGGGTAGTCGCCCATAGCCACGATGCGCTGCACCGACTGGCGCGCAAATTCCAATCGCTCGGCGTCAATGTCCATCAACGAGATTGTGGCGTCTTTGAGCAGGGGAAAGGTAAAAATGTCGCGCGCCAACCCGCGCGTAAATTCCAGGCTCCCTGCGCCGATGAATGTAATCTTGGTCACATTCCACTCCTTCCCGACAAGCTGTCTCGAGTGCTTGTGTACCACCTATGGCGATCCCCGGCGAGCAAACGAGGAATGGCTTTCTAACGTGACATCGTCAAGCTACTCGGCCGCTCCCGCCTATCATCTCAATAAACCAGGGTAATGTAAGGCGGAATGGCATTCCGCCCTTTTTGAGAAGAGACGCTCCCAATGGCTTTCTAACGTGACATCGTCAAGCTACTCGGCCGCTCCCGCCTATCATCTCAATAAACCGGGGTAATGTAAGGCGGAATGCCATTCCGCCCTTTTTGAGAAGAGACGCTCCCGCCGTATCTGGCGGAAGCGGCCGAGCGGTTATCATTCGAGGCCAATCAATCTGAATCCGTGATGGTAAACGTCCCTCCATCGCTCCGCCCAAACACCTCCGGGAAGTACATCTCGTAAGCGTGGGTGGGGATGGCGCGGTACTCGCCGGGTGTGCTGGCGCGGATGAGGTAGGTGTACTCGTAGGTGCCGCGCGGCAGGTAGGTGGCAAAGAGAACGGCCTTCTCGTCGCGCAGTTCGGTGTGACGGAACCACCACCAGCCCCAGCCGCCGCCCCACGGATTGCTCTGGTCGGTGCGGAGCAGCTCGGCGGATTCGTCGGCGATGCTCGTCGTCTTTAGACTCGCATCCACCCCCTCGGCGCCGGCCGGGAAGGGATCCTCGACCACCACGTAGTGCAGGTCGTGGGGGGCGATGATGGTCAGTTTAACCCGCACAGCGTCGCCCACCTGGGCGCTGGTTATCGCCGGGCAGGTCTCCTCATCGGGGTCGCAGGCGATGGACGTGTAATTGCGGCTGACGATGATACCCCGGTTGAGGGCCGTTACCTCCTCCACCGGCTTAAAGTAGCGCAGGTACATGCTGTAGTACAGACGCCCGGTACCAGTCTCCTGTCCCGCGGGCGCCCAACGCTCAATGATGACCCGGTTGACCCCGGTGTACTCACCGACGTCCGCCAGCAGTTGGGCAACTTTGATCTGCAACCTGGTCGTCTCGTCAACGTTGCTCGAGTCCACGCTCCCTTCGCCCAGCAACTCGCCGTTGACGACCACGTGCCAGTCGTAGGCCCCCTCCAGCTCGCCGGTGGCGACCATCCAGTCGGTAAGCCCGATGATGGCCCAGGCGGTCTCCTGCGTCGTCTCCCAGTAGCCATCACGGCGGACCACCATCAGCCAGCGGACGGCGTTGGGGGCCAGCGCGTGGTCTGGATCCAGCCGGGCCAGAGCAGTCAGCACGATGGCGGTGGAGCGAGTGTCGGTGTTCATCGCATAGTAGTCCACCTGTTCCTCCTCCCAGTGGGCGCCGGTCGCGCTGAGGATGGCCTCGCTGGTGATATCGGAGAGCAGTGAATCTACCCGCTCCTGCTTTTCCATCAGACCGAATCCCATCGCCAGGTATGCTTTGCCAAAGGTATCCAGCGCGTCCCGCTTCTGGAAAAGCGTCTCCATACGGCCCATGTTGCCCGCGCCTGCCTCGGCCAGCACGTAGAGGATAAAGGCCTGCCGGTTGACCTGCCAGTGGAGCTCCAGGTCACGGTAGCTGCTCAGATTGTCCTGGAGGTAATCAACCGCCCGCTCCATCACCCCTTCGTCCACCGTGAAGCCGGCCCGCTCCGCCTCTACCAGCCCCAGCAGAACGTAGGCGCTCAGATAGGGGTTGGAGGGGCCAAGCGTCCACCAACTCCAGCCGCCGTCGTAATGCTGCCGGTTGTAGAGCCGCTGCAACCCCTCGCTGACCAGGCCCGGCAGTTCCTCCTCCAAGTCAGGCCGCCGCAGCCCCAGTTCCTTGAAGGCGCGATAGGTGACGACGTTGGGCAAAAAGCGGCTGACCACCTGCTCGGTGCACTCGTAGGGATAGTGCTCCAGGTAGTCGAGACCGTCCACCATACCGGCCGCCAGCGACGGGTCCACGTGCACCGCCAACTCTCCCTGAGTGGGGTCGTAGCTGGGCGGCAGAACCACCGCCTCCAGTATCTGCCCATCGGCCTCGAATTGGCCGGCGGTAGCGACCACCTCCGGCGTGCTGTAGCGGTAGACGGGCAGCGTGATCTCGACAGCATCAGAGTGCTCCCCCCCTCTGGCGCCGAACAGCAGCGTGACTTGCTCGACATCCTCCACCGCGACCGACCATGTCACCTTCGCTTTGTCGCCAGCGCCCACGCTGACTCGCTGACTCGCTGACCCTTCGGCTGTGCTCAGGGCAAGCTCGCCAATCTGCAACCCCGCCGCATCGAACAGCGTCTCTACCTCCAGCGACTCGGCGGTGTTGTTGTGGACTATGACAGCCAGCTCCGCTTTGTCGCCGACGACGAAAAAGCGCGGGGCCACCGGGCGCAGCAGCAGGTCTTTGGTACTGATGATGTCCACGTCCACCTCGCCCACCAACGTCTCGGCCGTGACGCCGTGCGCCCCCATGCGCCAGGTGGTGAGGTTGTCGGGCAGCTCCACGCTGACCTCGGCGTGGCCGTTCTCGTCGGTGCGCAGGCTGGGATTCCAATAGGCCAGGTCGGGGAAGAGCTTGCGCACGGGGCCAAACTCCTCGCCGCCGCCGCCGCCGCCCAAGCCCTTGGCCTCCTCGCCCAGTTCCTCGCTGATGCGGTCCCCCGAAAGCGTCAACCCGCTGGCCGTGCTCACCCCCAGGCCGCGCTCGCGCCAAAAGTAGCCCACGATGTCGGGGCCGAGCCGGTCGGCCAGCGTCAACACAGAAAGATCAACCAGGTTGAGCGCCAGTTCGGCCTCGACCGGGTTGCCCTCACTGTCGCTGACGTTCACGTCGTAGGTCACCGTCTCGCCGGGCTGGTAATGCTCGTCGGCGGGCCTGTCGGGCGTCATCTCGATGCTCAGCTCCTTCTCCGTCGTCTCGATGGGAAGCTGCGCGTAGCCGATCTTGAAACTGGGCAGCGGGTTGTTCTCGTCCACGCCCTCGACGACGACGACCGAGACGAACACGTTGGGGATGAGATCCTCGGTGATGGGAATCTCGATCTGCGCCGAGTTGGTCTCCAAAGTCTGCACCCAGTAATCGTAGATGTGCCCTCGCTCGACGGTGATGAGCGCCTCGACCGGACCCTGGTAGGGGTGCGGAATCAGGATAGTGGCCGTGTCGCCGACCTGGTACTGTCGCTTATCCGTGACCAGGTCTATGCGGTCGTTGTTCTCCCGCCGCCAGTTGACGTACCCCCGCCCGCTGACCCACATGTAGGTGGAGCTGCGCACCTCGTTTTCCTTCACGTCCAGGCCGGAGGCGATCACTTTGTAGATGCCGCCGCTTGCCGGCGTAAAGCTGGCGGTCGCCTCGCCGTCGCCGTCCGTCGTCACCGTAGCGGTAAAGACCGGCGTATCCTCGACGACACTCTCCCAGTAATAGCTGCCGTCCTCCCCCATCTTTTGCACGCTGTACCATTTGTGCTCGGCAAAGACGACGGTTATCTCCTGATGCGGCGCTGGCTCGCTTTCCCAGTCCACGGTGATGATGTTGACGCGGTTTTCCTGTCCCGCCGTGCCCACGTACCGCTCCGGCTGCAGGCCGACGTAATACAGCCCCTTGTGAACTATGGCCTCGGTGCGATTGCTGACCTCCTGGTTGTTGACGTCGGTGACAGTCACCTCCAGCGTAAAGCGCTGGCTGGAGATCTTTTCGGCCATAAGCGAAGCGCCGTCTGTATCCAGGCTGAAAGTGAAGCGCCCCTCCTCGTCGGTGACGCCCTCGCCCCCGGCGATGCGCTCGCCGTAAGAGTCGCTCCCTCCCCACCACCACCAACGGTCGTAGCTATAGTCGGTGAAATCCCACCAGCCCGCGCCCTGGTAATCGAAAAAATGATCGGCGGAGAGGACGACGTAGCGCACCTGTGCGTTCGCCACCGGCCCGCCGAAAAAGTAGGTCGCCTGGGCGGTGACGTTGATGGTATCTCCCTGGACGTACTCCGGCCGGTCGCTCTCCACCTCGACCTGGAACTCGGGCCTGCGGTACTCGGCCACCTGGAAGCTGGTGTAAAAATATGCCTCCTTGTGCTCCAGGTAATTGACCCGGATGGAGTAGACGCCCAGCGCCGCCTCCTCGTCCAACTCAAACTCGCCGTCCAGCGTGCCCATGTCGCTGATGGAAAGATCATCCTCAAAGAGCATCTTGCCCTCGGGGTCCGAGATCTCGACGTGAACCTCGGAATCCTGCGATGGCAGGGAATAATGGGCGTCGTCGTCGCCGCGCAGGACGCCTTTGAAGTAGACGGTCTGGGCGGGGCGGTAGATGGGCCTATCTGTGAAGAGGTAGCCGGCGAAGGGAGAGTCGTAATACTCCACCGGCAGGTCGAACTCCCAAGCCGAGATGCCATCGTCCCACCCACTGATGGCGGCGGCAAAATCCGGGCCGGGATTTTCGGGGTCGCCGGCAAAGGCAAAAACAGATGCCCAGCGGTCTATAGGCCGGTGCTCGCTGGCAAAGACGCCGTCCCCGTCCGTCGTCCCCTCCGCCAGCGTGCTGCCATGATACTCACCCCCCATCACCACGACGGGCAGGCCAGGCAGCGCCGCGCCGGAGTGCAGATCGGTAGCCCAAACCAGCGCTTCTGTTCCGGTCGTTTTAAGGCTCAGGTTGCGGCGGGAGACGACCAGCATCTCCTTGCTGAGGCTGGGCACGTCGTGCCGCGCTTCGGGGTAGATCGAGTCCCAAACGGGCTGCACCTCCAAGTAGTACAGGCCCGGCTCCAGGAGGCCGTCCTCGCTTTCGGAGAGCGCGGCTTCGGAAAGCCGAGTGCCATAGATGGCGCGCTGGTTCAGCGGCGGGCTGGCGTCCAACGTCCAGCGCCGGATGAGGTTCTCAGGAATACCGTAATAGTCGTTCCAGTACTCCCACGAGTTATCCCCGTTGGCCCGCAAGAAATCCGCCAGCGGCATACGGTAGAGGGCAAACTCGACCTGTCCCACGTTGCGGACGGTGACAAAGGCCAGCGTCTCTGTGTAGGCATCGTAGGTGACTACCTTGCCGACGTTGTGCAGATAGACCAGGGGATCGTAGGCGCGGGTGTGCCAGCGAACGGTGGTACTCTCGCCCAACTCGTGCCCGTAGCGCCCGCGCACGTCGCCGCTGATGGTCACCTCGTAATCGCTGCTGGCCTGGATGGGGAAAGAGATTTCGAGTTGCGTGTCGCTATCCCACCAGTAGGTGTAGACCTGCGTCTCCGAGACCGGAGGGCTGATGGTAAAGTTGCCGTTGATAGAGTCGGGGTCCATTGGGCTGGAGAACTCGATCTCTAATCCACCCCACGGATCGGCGCTCTGCTCGCCGTCGGCAGGGTCGGTGACGAGGATACGGGGATAGGCGATGGTGGCAAAGGTCCAGCGGTATGGAGATTCGGTGCCGGCCTCGCCGATAGCTCCCCGGGCGCCGGTGGCGACCGTGGCCTGGTAGGTCGTATCGAAATCGAGCGGCTCGCTGGGGGTAAAACTCATCGTCTCCACGCCGACGCGCTCCGGTCCCGCGCCCGAATCCCACGACCACTGGTAAGGCTCATAAGTACTCCGGCTCGGCAGCACCAATCCCTCGGCGTGCCACTCAAAGTCGCCGGCGACGACCTCGCGGGTGCGCAGGTTCTTCAACTCGAAGGCGGCCTCGGTCGAAGCGTGATCCATCGGCTGATTGAAAGCGACATAGATGATCGGCTCCGGGCTGACGTAGACGGTGTCCGCGTCGGGGTGGGCGCCGACGACGGCCGGCATGACGGTGGTGAATTCCCAGGTGTAATCCTCGTCCAGGACGCCGCCGGTGGTATCGGCAAGACCCGCCGCGACCCGCCCCGTGTAGGTGGTGGCCGGTGCAAAGCCCTCTTCGGGCGTGAACAGGTAAATGGAGGTGTTGAGCCACTCCCCTGTCCCGCTCACCGCCGGCTCAAAGGTGAGCGGCTGGGGCAGATCGTCCATGCTTTCGATGGCCGTCAAAGGCACGACGGGTCGGTTGAAGAGCACGGTGACGGTCCCGTCGGTGGCAACCTCGGCTGTATCCTCGGCCGGCTGGACGGCGGTCACCTCCAGGAAGCCGACGGTGGTAAAGCGCAATTTGACCGGCTCATCCAGCGGCAGCTTTTCCGCGCTGAGGGCGCTTGCTCCGATGGTGACGGTGTACTCGGTGGCCCGCTTAAAGCCGCCGCCCGACGGCTCGAACAACAGCACCCGCTCGCTGGGCCACTCAAAGCTGCCGGCGATGGCCGGCTCGATAGTGAAGGCGGCCTCCACCGTCTCTGGGTCCATCGGCTGGTCGAATACCAGTTGGATGGGGGCCGCGAGTTGCTGCTCCTCGCCCCGCGCCGGCATTGCCTGGATCACTTGTGGCGGCAGCGGTTCGGGCGGCGGGGTGGGAGTGGGCGTTGGCCCGGGGAGCAGGGACGATAGCGGGCACTGACAGGCCAGCGTAAGGACAATCATGACGACGAGTAATGGCGCGAAACGGGTTTTGAGTTTCACCTGCGTACCTCCTCGAGAATGGAGAAAAAGTTAGCAATTAAAAGTGTAGCACAACATCACAGAAAAGCAAACACTCGCACAAAAAAGACCCTTTAGCCACACAAGAAATCTCAAGCTGATGATTACCCAGGTATGCAGACGTCTACTCGAGGCGACGGTTTTTCCACCACCGCGGTAAATGTAGGTTATTGCCCAAGCGGGCGGAGTAGGATCAAGGAGCAGGAGGGAGAGTAGGTACGATAATTTGAGTAACCCGTTTCTCGAACCTGCTGCGCGGGAGCATCACGCGCCGGCCACAGGTCAGGCAACGCAATCGTATGTCGGCGCCGATGCGGGTCACTTCCCACTCGTATCCCCCGCAGGGATGAGGCTTGCGCATGCGCACCCTGTCGCCTACGTGTACCTCAGATGGTGTGTTACGCAACGGTCTAACCTCCATGTGGAAAATTCTACTCCGCCCCGCCGATCCACACAAGGCAGTTCTTTTTGCCCGCGCTCCTGGCTCTTGCCGAAGACAATGTTTAAGGTTGAGCCTATTGACAACGGGAGGATTTCAGCGTAAAATGAAAGCGAAAAGCTGGAGCAACCGTCCCGGAGCCTCCCGGCACTGCCTCACCAGAGCGCAGCTCGAGACCATCGAGAGCGAAGGCTAGACGGAGCAACCGTCAAAAAGGGGCAATCGTACCGGGTAAAGGCAAAGGGCGATTGGGAGCAGCGGCCTAACACCAAGGCCGCTGCTCTGTTTATTGTTCCCCTGGGCCCGCGATCCACTGCTCGTATAGAGCACGGTGCTCGTCGCCGGCAACTGACTCTACCGCGGCCAGCCAATCCTCCACCGTGGCGACGGCGTATCGGTTGCGGTCAAAGTAGGCCCGCACAATGGCCTCAAAATCGTCGTCCCCCACCTCCCGGCGCAGCTCGTGAAAATAGAGCGGTCCCTTCCGGTAGACCACCGGGCCATAACTCTCACTGCTGTAGGCGGCGACCGGCATCCCCGCCGGCAAATCGCGCCCGGACTCTACCAGCATCTCGTATGACTGCCGGAAAACATCGTCCACCAGCTCGGCGGCCAGCCCCGTTCCGTAACGCTCCTCGTAGTAGAGCAGCGTGCTGTATTGCACCAATGCCTCGTCCAGCCACGGCTCGTCCACCTGATCGTTACCCACCAGGCTGTACCACCACTGGTGCCCTGTCTCGTGCACCACGACCCATTCCATATCCTCGCTCATAGTCTCATAATAGACGCTGTTGATGACCACCAGTCCAGGGTACTCGATCCCGCCGGCGTAGGTGGGGGTTTCCACCACGTCCAGTTCGGTAAAGGGGTACGGGCCAAAGAGATGGGCGAACACTCGCACTGCCTCGGTCGCCTGACCCAACGCCAATTCGCCTCCCTCCCGATGGTCGGAGTAAAAGATGCTGTTGACCGTGACTCCCTCCACGACGTTGCTCTCCACCCGGTAATCTGGTCCTAGAATGGCGTTGAAATCCCGCATCGGGCCAGTGACGCAGGTCCAGGTAGCGCTACCGTCGGAATTGAAGGTAGGTGGAGAGCAGACGCCGGAGGCAAAGAGCGACATCTCGGCCGGGGCGGTGATGCGCACGCTGTAGAACGAGGTTTCGGAATAGACGGCGTCGCCGTAAGTGGGAGCCAGTTCGACGTTCCAGCCCTCGTCGTCGTAGACCGGGACCAGGGGATAGACGTTGGTCAGGGCCAGGACGTCGTCATAGTAGCCGAACTGCCGGTAGCCGTCGCCGGCGCGAGTGGGGATGGCAACGGTAAAACTGAGTGTCAACTCGAGCTGCGCCCCAGTCCCCAGCGGCGGGTCGAGCGAGAAGCGCAGCACAGAGCCACCCAGCTCGGCGGTAGGCTCGGCCGGCCGACCATCGAGCAAAACGTCCGTCACTTTCATCTCTCCTCCATAGCCGGGCGTGTTGGGAAAGAGGCGCAGGTAAATAGCATCCAGAGGAACGGCCTCAGCGTTGGTGTAGCTTATGCGCTCGCGCCCGGTGACGGTAAGTGCGTCGAGGGAGACGGTCAGCTCAAGCTCGTAGCGCGTGGCGTCGGGGAACAGGTCCAGGTCGGCGGCAAAGCCAGGACGTAGAGCCCGCGCCTGTTCGAGAGGGGGGATGGGGGAAAGTGGGAGCATGGGGATAGGAGTGTGGGGGTGCTGGGGAGTGGAGGTGTGGGGATGTGGAGGTGTGGAGGTGGGGGACGAGGGTGGTGTGGGGGTGATGGCAGTGGGAAGGCAAGCAATAGCGAGCAACAAGCAGAGGGACAGGAACAGGAACCGATTTCTCCTTATCATTTTTACCTCCTCATTCACTCAGGCAGCAAGTCTCAGGGAGCCGTTGTGCAATTCATCTCTGGTGTTCAAAGGTGCCGTTAGCACACCGTCCACTCCCGGCAGCGGCGTGCGCAGGAGCGCGCGGGCTCTGGAACAATCGAGCGTGCAGTTGAGGGGGCGCACCGAGCCACTTTCGGCCGCGCGGGCGGGTACGACGGGGCCAGGGTCCACCCCGTGAAAGCGCAACAATCCCAGGCCGAACTCGTGACGGGAGAGGTTCTGCGCGCCGGCCACGTGCAGCACGCCCGTGTAGCGCAACCCTGCCAGTTCGACGACCGCCGCCGCCAGGCTCTCCACCCAGATGGGCGAGCGCACCTCGTCGGTAAAGAGCCGCACCTGCCTTCCGGCCATCAGGCCATCCACCATCCAGCGCGTGTGGCGATCCAGGCGCGGACGCCAGCCATAGATGAGCGATGTGCGCACGATCACCGCTGCACCGCCGGCTGCACACACCTCCTCCTCGGCCAGCGCCTTGCTCCGCCCGTAGGGAGTGATGGGCGAGGGCGGATCATCCTCGCTGTAATTGCCCCTGCGACCGTCAAAGAGCGCGTCGGTTGAGATGTGGACCAGGCGCGCGCCGCAGGCTGCAGCCGCGCAGGCCACGTGGCGCGCGCCGGCCCTGTTCACCGCTTCAAATTCGGCGTCGCTGCCGACGTTGGCCGCCGCCGTGTGCACCACGACGGATGGTCGTACCTCCTCCACCAGTGCCCTGACCGCGGCCTCGTCCCGCACGTCCAAGCGGCGGGACGTCGCATCCGGCCCATCCACCGGATGCGTCAGGTGCGTGGCGGTCACTTCCCAGCCGACGCGAGCCAGCCGCGCGACCCACCCTCCCAGGTAGCCGCTGCCGCCGGTCACGAGCATCTTGGGTCTCATCCTCGTCAACTCCTTCGACTGGACAAAAACGACTGTTTTGGGGTATCATGTCCCCGTGATTAGAGCCCAGTATACCACACATTCGAGGAGAGAAACATGACAGACCCACTGCACACGTTCTTCTACCCGCGCGGTGTAGCCGTCCTCGGCGCCAGCGCCAACCCCCTCAAGCTGAGTCACGGAGTGCTGCGCAACCTGGTCACCCACGGCTTTCGCGCTCCCGTTTACCCCGTCAATCCCAAAGGGGGGGCGATGCTGGGGCTGCGAGTCTACACCACCGTCGCCGATGTGCCCGATCCGGTGGATCTGGCCGTCATTGTCCTCTCCGCCGGTCAGACGGTGGAGGCGTTGGAGGCCTGTGGCAAGCGGGGCATCAGGAACGCCGTCCTCATCGCCTCCGGCTTTGGCGAGTTGGGCAGCGGTGGGCGGGAGCGAGAGAGCCAACTGCTAGAGATCGCCCGCCGGCACAAGATGCGCTTCGTTGGCCCCAACTGCGTCGGCGTGATAGATACTTATGCCCCCATAGATACCTCTTTCATCCGCACCATGCCGAGCCAGGGCGTCATCGGTTTCGTTTCCCACTCCGGCGCGGTCTGTGGCGGAACGATGGACTGGGCCAGTGCGGTCGGCGTCGGCTTCTCCCGGGTCATCAGCCTGGGCAACCAGGTGGACGTGGAGGTGGCGGACGCGCTGGATTCGCTGGCGGTCGACCCGCACACACGAGTCGTGGCCGCCTACATCGAGGGGCTGCCCGATGGCCGGCGATTCGTGGAGGCGGCCGCTCGCCTGACGCCGCACAAACCACTGATAGTGCTCAAGGCCGGACGCACGCCCAGTGGGACGCGGGCGGTAGCTTCCCACACCGGCGCGCTGGCCGGGGCGGATCAGGCCTTTCTGGCCGCCTGTCGCCGCGCTGGCGCGATCCCGGCGGAGAATCTGGAAGAGCTGGTGGACGGGGCCATCTCGCTGGCCTACCGGCAATCTCCGCAGGGAGCACGCATAGCGATCCTGACCAACGCCGGCGGGCCGGCGGCGGTGGGCGCGGACGCGCTCGACCGGAACGGGCTGCACCTGGCAAACCTGAGCAGGGAGACGCAGACCCGGTTGCGGGAGGTTTGCCCGCCGGGAACGATGACGGGCAACCCGGTGGACATGCTGGGCGGCCCGCAGCCGGAGCAGTACACCCAGGCGTTGGAGATACTCTCCCAGTCGGCCGAGGTGGACGGCGTGATGGTGGTCTATGTACCCCAGGCGATCACGTCCCCCCACGACGTAGCGGCGGCGGTGGGCCACGTAGGAGAGGGAACCGAAAAGCCGGTGGTCTGTTGTATCTCGGGCGGGGGTGGCATCCGCGCCGCTGCCCGTGGCCTGCACGCCCATTCCATCCCCCACTATCTGACCCCTGCCCGCGCCGCCCACGGCCTGGGGACGCTGTGGCGCTACAAATACATCCAGGCGCGGCCTCCATCGGAGACTGAGCCGGTGGCGGGAGTGGACCACAAGCGGGCACGTGCGCTGATAGAGGCGGTCCGGTCAGCCGGACAGCACGTTTTGGACCCACAGGCGGGGGCGGAGCTGGCAGCAGCCTACGGCCTTTCGACGTCCCCCTCCGGCCTGGCGGCGACGCCCGACGAAGCGGCGGCGCTGGCGGAACGCGTGGGCTACCCGGCGGCCCTCAAGCGGGTCGCTCCCGGCGCGCTCCACAAGACCGACGCGGGCGGCGTGGCGCTGAACCTGGAAGACGGTGACGCGGTGAAGGAAGCATTTGAGCGCATCGTCGGTTGGGGAGAGCGGGGACTGGTGCAACGGATGGCCCTCCCAGGGCTGGAGGTCATCGTGGGCGCCCAGCGAGACGATCAGTTTGGCCCGCTGGTGATGGTCGGGCTGGGCGGGATCTATGTGGAAGTGTTGCGAGACGTGGCCTTTCGCTTGGCCCCGTTGAGCGCGGCCCAAGCGCGGGCGATGGTGGCAGAGACGGCGGCGGGGAGACTGCTTAAGGGAGTGCGCGGCCAGCCGCCGAGGGACGTGGCAGCAGTCATGGACGCCCTGCGCCGGGTGGGGCAATTGATGACCGATCTACCCCGGGTCGCAGAGATAGACCTGAACCCGCTGATCGTGGGCCGGATCGGGCAGGGGGCCTGTGCGGTGGACGTGCGCGTTATGTTGAGTGAGGGGGAGGACTGACGGGAGCCGGTATGTCTCTGGTTGGAGAGATTATGGCAATCCCATCGCGGCCAGGACGGCTTCGACTTCATCCAGGAACTCGGAGAGATTCACCGGCCGGCGGCCTTCAGCACTGGTGTCGTGTTTGTGAGGGTTGGTTGCAGTATGGCGGTGCCAGATACCATTCACTTGATCCCGCGCGTAAATCCGCTGCTCGTTGTGAATCAGGACTAGATTCGTTGTATCGAAGTGAGCATTGCGGTAAACTTGTACAAAAAGGCTGGGGGATAGGTAAAGACGGATCTTGATCAGATTTTGGCTGAGATCGAGTACATCCAGCCGCCTGATGTAAGCCCGTCTTTTGGTCTCTTGACGTAAAGCAGAGAGCAATTGGGCCACGTTCATGACAGTTGAATCACATCTTTCAATCGTCCGATTTCTTCCTCCATATCGGCGATGCCGGTCACAGCCATCTCCCAGTCAAAATAGTCTTGCTCCGCCTCGAAGGCCGGTTCAGAGCGCAGTATCACCTGACGGAAGGTCTCGAAATCCTGGTTATATTTGGCCTCGAATTGATGAGCCATTGTGCGATACTTGATCAGGTTTTTCTGCGCCCGCTCCAATAGTAGTTCCGCCAACACCTGATCGAGCTCCAAGCTGGGAAACAACTGGCGGGCGCTGGATTGAACCACCGCCAAAGTACTAAGCCCCATCACTCACCTCCAAAACTCCGCCCCCCTGACAACTTCACCCGGTCGTATGGGTATTATACTCGAACAAACGCAAGAGGCAAGAAATGCCTCCCTAATCCCCGTACCCGTGCGGGTGCGTGCGGTGCCACTCCCAGGCGTGCTCGACGATGGTGCGCAGGTCGGGGTACTGTGGCTCCCAGCCCAGCTCCCGGCGAATTTTCTCGCTGCTGGCTATCAGAGTGGCCGGGTCGCCGGGCCGGCGGGGCCCGACCTCGGCCGAGATCGGGCGCCCGGTCACCTCCCGGCAGGTCTCGACGACCTCCTTGACCGTGAATCCCTGCCCGTTGCCCAGGTTGTAGGTGCGGCTGCCCTCGTCGAGCGCGCGCAGCGCCAGGATGTGGGCCTGGGCCAGATCGGTGACGTGGATATAGTCGCGCACGCAGGTGCCGTCGCGGGTGGGATAGTCGTCCCCAAAGATGGTGAGCTTTTCCCGCTGGCCCAGCGCCACTTGCAGAGTGAGGGGGATGAGGTGCGTCTCGGGGTCGTGATCCTCGCCCCGCTCACCGGTTGGCGAGGCCCCGGCGGCGTTAAAGTAGCGCAACGCCGCGTAGCGAAAACCATAGACACGGTCCAACCAATGAAGGATGCGCTCCAAGATGTGCTTGGATTCTCCATACGGGCTGCCAGGCACGATGCGTTCCTGCTCGTCAATCGGCATGCGCTCAGGGTCATCGAAGAGATTGGCGGTGGAGGAGAGGATAAAACGGCGCACGCCGTGAGCAGCCGCTTCCCGCATTAAATTCAGGCCGTTAGTGACGTTGTCGCCGACGTACATAAACGGCTGCTCCACAGACTCGCCCACCAGAGTGTAGGAGGCAAAGTGCATCACCGCCTCGACGTCATGAGCGTCGAACACGCCCTTGACGGCCGTCCGGTCGGTCAGGTCCCCCTCGACAAAGACAGCCTGGGGATGGACGGCCGTCCGGTGGCCGTAGTATAGATTGTCAAAGACGACGACCGCGTCGCCTTGCCGAACAAGTTCCTCCGTGACGATGCTGCCGATATAGCCGGCACCGCCGGTGACCAAGATATTCACGAGTACACCTCCTCGTTGATGATTTTGAACGCGAAACGTCAAATGTCAAACGCCAAGTATCGCTCGATCAGCCTCACACTGCGCTCGTAGCCAACGTCGTGAAAGGACTTTAGCGCGGCCCGGGGGACGTGACGGAAGATGCGCTCCTCCATCTGTCGCGGAGACGCCAGTATCTCCTCCACCACTAGCGCCGACATCCCCATCCGCCGGGCAAAAACCTGCGCCGTCTCGACGTTGCGGGCCGGGCCGAGTTGCTCCACCAGCCAATCACGCCACGCCCGCAGGTGCTCGTCGCCGACGAAAGGCAGCCACCCCCACGGCTCGACCTCTCGTAACACTGTAGCCACGTCGCCGTCGAGCCGCCGTTGATCGCGGGCGTCCACCCAGGTACGCAGGACATTGTGCAGGAACAGTCGCTCGTGCAGGGTTGCCCATTCCTGTGCCATAAAATAGCGCAGAAAGACGTCTTCGAGCCAGATCTCGTCCAGCAACAGGTGGGCGATGTACCCGGCGACAAAGGCCGCTTGCGCCGGGAGCAGCATATCCGCGCAGGCCAGTTGCGGATGGGCGGCGAACAGCGCTTCGTAGGCCGGGCGGTCGGTGGTGCGCGGGATGGTGTAAAAGTGCGTCTCCTCGCGGCCCTGCCGGCTGATGGTCTGAACGTCGGGCACGGTGTGGCCCAGCAAGAAGGGGCCGCGCTGTTGTATCAGCCAGCGGCGAGTGGCGAGAGAGAGAGCATCGCCGCACAATATTTCTTCCGCCAGGGCCAGGTGCATCACCGGAGTGGGCATCACGTAGCATATTGTACAACGGAAGGGAGAATTTGCCAGTTTCCCGCTACTCTCAGCGGATGCGGGGAGAGGGTTTTTGAGGTATAATGTAGATGACCACGGGGCAGGCTCTCAAGCCCGCCAAAAGACCGGAAAGTCTGCTCCACGTGAGGCTTTCGCCCTGATGCGTAGACAGGCTACGAGCAGAGGTGGACAGATGAAAAAGAGAACGTACATCCTGGCAGCTACGTTGTGCTTGCTGGCCGTGCTGCAAGTTAGCGCAACGGCCCCAGCGGGTCCAGAGGTCCACCTGTTGACGGTGGACGGGGCGATCTCGAGCGCAACGGCCGACTATCTCGCACGGGGCATCGAACTGGCCGAGCAAGAGATGGCGGAGGCCGTCGTCATCCTGCTCAACACCCCAGGCGGCGACGTCACCGCCATGCTCAAGATAATGGAGACGCTGGAGAACGCAGAGGTGCCCGTCATCGTCTACGTCTGGCCGCGCGGAGGAATGGCCGCCTCGGCCGGGACGCTGATCGCGCTGGCGGCTTCGGGAGCGGCGATGGCGCCTCACACGACCATCGGCGCGGCCCATCCAGTGGCCGGGGGAGACGCGGAGGTAGACCCCGCCGCGATAGAAAAACTCACCAACGCGATGGTAGAACACGCGGGTGCCTTTGCCGCCCGGCGGGGACAGGCGGCGGTGGATTGGGCCGAGCGGGCCATCCGCGAGAGCGAGACCGCCAGCGAGCAGGAGGCGCTGGAACTGGGAGTCATTGACCTGGTGGCCAACGACCTGGACGATTTGCTGGAACAGTTCGACGGGCGCACGGTGCCGCTAGGTGGAGGCGAGGTGACGCTGCACGTGGCCGGGGCTGCGCTGCAAGAGTCACCAATGTCACCGGTCGAACAGATACTGAGCGTGCTCGTCAACCCCAACGTCGCTTTCATCCTCCTGGTGGCGGGTATCCAGCTCATCTTTATCGAGCTTTCGGCCCCCGGCGGATGGGTGGCCGGGTTCCTGGGCGCGCTCTGCCTGGCGCTGGCCGCTTACGCCATGCGCATCTTGCCGCTCAACTGGCTGGGGCTACTGCTCATCGGCGTCTCTTTCGCTCTCTTTTTCCTCGACCTCAAGACGCCGGGTGTAGAGGCGCTGACCTTTGCCGGCATCGGGACGCTCATTGCCGGGGCGCTGGTTCTGTTCAACACCCCTGTCGCCTCCCCCTATGGCAAAGTGTCGCTGCCGCTGGTGGTAGGGACGGGAGTGGTGCTCGGCGCTTTCTTCCTCATCGTCGTGGCCCAGGGATTGCGCGCCCAAAAGCTGCAGCCGGCGACCGGCGCCGAATCGCTGATCGGGCGTCAGGCCGTCGTTCGCGCCCCGCTCGACCCCGATGGAACGGTGTGGGTGGCGGGGGAAGTCTGGACGGCCAGCGCCGACGATGGCCCCATCGCTGCGGGGGAGCAGGTCGAGATCGTCGGCGTGGAGGGGCTGCGGCTGCGCGTGCGGCAATGTTCGGAGGAAAGTTAGAGTGTCCGGCTTTTTCGATCAAGTCTACCGGCTGGTGCGGCGGGTGCCGCCCGGCAAGGTCACGTCCTACGGGGCGATTGCCCGTATGTTGGGCCACCCTCACGCCGCCCGCACCGTCGGTTGGGCGCTGCACAGCCTGCCGACAGGCTCCGACGTGCCCTGGCAGCGGGTCGTCAACGTCCAGGGCCGCATCTCTACCAGTTGCGAGGAGCACGGCGAGGGTCTCCAACGGGCGCTGCTGGAGGCCGAGGGGGTCGAGTTCGATGAACGTGGAAGCGTGGACTGGGACCGCTTCGGCTGGGAGGGCCTCCCTTGGCCAGAGATAGAAGAGCGGACGGGCATATAAAGTTCATGATAAAACGATTGGTCATTCCCTCGATAGTTCTGTTGACCCTCGCCTGTAACCTGGGGCAGATCGTCACCACCGTCGCGCCCACCGCTGCCCCATCTCCCGTTCCGGTCCAACCGCCTCCCACTCCCTACGGCGGCTCGGAAAAACGGTGCGGCGACGGAGCCTGCGACGGGCCGGAGAACGCGACCAATTGCCCCGAGGACTGCCTCGCCGGTGAGGAAGGCGTGCACTGGGTGACCAACCCCACTGGCGGCGCGCGACTGTTCGTAAAAGTCATTCATCCCCAGGATTGGAGTGGAGAGCTGCTGCCCACACTGGTACTGGTGCCCGGCGGGTCGGGGGATAGCGGCGACTTGCTCGATTTGCCCGGGAAAACCAAAGCACTGACCGACGCCGGTTTTGCCATCGTGGTCTTTGACCCCGACGGGCGCGGTCGCAGCGAGGGCGACGAGAACGACAACGGCTACATCCACCAGGACGGGCTGGCCGAGATCATTCGCTACGTCGCCGGGCTGCCGGGAGTGAACGAGGCACAGATCGGCCTGGTCTCTTACTCCTACGGCGTCACTATGGCCGCCGGCGCACTGGCCCGTCACCCCGACCTGCCCGTCCATTTCTTCATTGACTGGGAAGGGCCGGCCAACCGGAACGACACCGGCGGCTGCGACGACGCCAAGACCGGGCACCTGCAGGGCCATCCGTGTGACGACGAGGAGTTTTGGCGCGAGCGTGAGGCCGCTGCTTTTGCCCTTCAACTGACGCTGCCATATCAAAGATTGCAGTCGGAGCGAGACCACGCCCAACCGGACAACGAACACGCGCTGTTGATGATCGCCAACGCCACCGCCCAGGTGTACGGCGGTCACGGCAAGGCTCCCTGGACCCGGCTGAACGATCTGGACCCCAACACCGTCTACAGCGCGGACGCGCCCCCTCCGATGATCCCAGAAGGGGAGGAGCAAAGACCGGAAGCCCTGATCGCTCGCTACGCCAACGAACTCTTGAACCTACCGTGACCGCCCGATGACCCAATCCAACGTACCCGCGCCGCCTGCCCCGCCCAAACTCCTGGCCGATTGCATGTTGGGCCGGCTGGCTAAATGGCTGCGATTGCTCGGTTACGACACCGCCTACGAAAATGAGGCCGCCGACCCTCACCTGGCCCGCCGCGCCCGCGCCGAGGGTCGAGTGCTGCTCACCCGCGACCACGAATTGGCAAAGCGCCGCGGTCTGCGCACGCTGCTCATCCAATCGGAGGTGCCGGAGGAGCAGGTACGAGAGGTGCAAGATGCCCTCGGCCTGCCGCCCGATCCCGCCCTCTCCCGTTGCTCCGTGTGCAACGGCGTGCTGGAGGCCGTCACTCCCGATGAAATAGCCGGTCGCGTGCCCCCTTACGTGCTGAGGACCCAGACCGAGTTCCACCGTTGCTCCGGCTGTGGCAAGGTTTACTGGCCCGGCACCCACTTTCGGGCGATGCGGGCCCATTTCAAAGAGATGCGCCGGCGGGTGGACGAGTTCGACACACGAGACGCGCCTTCGGCGCAGAGGGCGAGTTAGAGAGGAGCAACATAGTGCAAGCAAATATCGTCACAGACGTAGCGATAGTGGGCGCCGGCCCGGCCGGATCGGTGGCGGCGCAGAGATTGGCCGCCGCTGGCGTCGAGGTCGTGCTGCTGGAGCAGGCCGCCTTCCCCCGCGACAAAGCCTGCGGTGACGGAGTGAGCGCCGCCGGACTGGCCGCCCTGGCCCGCACCGGCCTGGGCGAGTGGGCTCGTCAATTCCCCGCACCGGAGGTGTTGCGCCTGACCTCTCCCGATGGACGACCCCTGGACGTGCGTCCGGAGACGGGAGACGGTCACTGCTACGGACGGACGATCCCCCGGCGCTTGCTCGACGCCCGGCTGGCCCAGGCGGCGGTGGAAACCGGGGCGCGCCTGGTGGAAGGGACGCGGGTGCGAGGCGTGGAGTGGCCCGACAGAGGCGGGCCTACCGTCGTCGCCGCTGGGCTGAAAGTGAACGCCCAACTGGTCATCCTGGCCGATGGCAGCAACGCGGCCATAACCCGTCGGCTGGGACTGGTGCAGGAAGAGCCGGAGCTGGTCGCGGTGCGGCAGTATCTCGCGGGCGATACTGGCCCTTCCCAACGGCTGGAAATACATTTCCAAAGAGACATCATCCCCGGTTATACCTGGCTGTTCCCGATGGGCGATGGGCGCGTCAACGTGGGAACGGGCACTTTCGTCCGGCGGGTGCGACGGGGAGAAATGTCGCTGCGGGATACGTTGGCCCGCTTCCTGGCCGACCCGGTCATCACCGCTGGCCGACTGGCGCAGGCCGAGCCTCTCGGCCCGCTACGGGGGCATCCGCTGCGCGCGCGGTTAGGCGACACGCGCACCCACGCCGAGCGGCTGCTGGTCATCGGCGACGCAGCCGGCCTGGTGAGCCCCCTTTCCGGGGAGGGCATCGCGCCGGCGTTGGAAAGCGGCGAGTTGGCGGCGGCCCACGCGCTGACGGCGCTGGAGAGGGGCGATTTTTCTGCGCGGGCGCTGGCCTCCTACAGCCGGGCGTTGGAAGCCCGCTACGCAGCCGATCAACGAGCGGCGCGCGTGCTGCGCCTGGCGTTGAACCTGCCCCGCCTGCTCGACCGTGTCTTTCACAAACTGCGGCAAGAGCGGGAGTTGGCGCTGCTCGTCGGCTACATCGTCATCGGCCACAAATCGCCCCGCCTGGCGCTGCGCCCGACCACACTGCTGCGGCTGCTGACCTGACGAGGTGCGACGCACTTCTAAAGTGCGCCGCACCTAGCCATCCAAACGGAGGTAAACAAAATGCGAGAACCCGATATCGTCATCCTGTCCGAAACCGAAAACTTTAGCCTGTGGCAGGCCGAGGAACCGGACGGCGAGACGACCTTTCACCTGGAACTGGGCAGTGTCACCGTACACTTTTTCCGCGAGGAGTGGGACGAGTTCCTAGAGTTGGTGAGCGAGGCGGAGGACTAGATGCTACAACAGGGCAAGCCCACACCTCAACTCGAGGAGTGGTACGACAAACTGGCCCCGGTGGTGCGAGAAGCACGAGAGACCTTGCGCCAGGTCAAGCCGGGCAAACTGGCGTTGCGCAGTGGCTGCGAGCGGGACGCGGAGGGCAACTTTCGCCTGACTTTTTTGTGGCAGGAATATGCCATCTCCGGCGACGACTTTACTGTTCGCTGGGCCGGAAGCGGCGACGAGGCCCCCTCCTTTTTCCAGAGCCTGATCCTCACCTACCTGGTCACTGCCGACGGTACGACTCCTTCGAGTCGTTGGATCGGCTTCCGTGAGCTGCCGGATGGGATGTTCTACGTCCAGGCGTTCCAGAGCTATACCGGCGGCCGCCTGGTGCGCGAGTTGGGGGGAGGGATCGAGGCCTTTCGCCGCGCCGCCGAGAAATTAGGCGGCGAGCCGCTAGAGATCGGTGACGCCGGGTATACTTTTACCGTTCTGCCACGGGTGAGTATGGCGCTGGTATACTGGGAGGGGGACGAAGAATTTCCCTCTCAAGCGCGGGTGCTGTTCGAGGACACCGCTTCTCACTATATGTGCACCGACGGGCTGGCGATCCTGGGCAGCCAATTAGTGGGGCGATTGCTCAAGGCCGCGCGTCAATAGAGCGTACCTCTCCTGGCTACGAACCCGGGGCGACTATTCTGTGATTTGCACTTCCTCAAGCACGACCCGGTCGCCGATGACGCCACCGGCATCCACGATCGGCAGCCGATGCAAGTCATTGGGGTCGTACATGCCGACCTCGATGACGTGAGGGCCCGGCGGAGCATCGGGGTTGACTACGATGTCGTACTCGTCCACGACTACCTCGCCGGCCATCCACAGCGGAGTGGGATAAGTGCCCCGGACGGGTGGATTGTCCTGCTGTCCTCTGATTTGATCGTCGCCATCCAGCAGGTGCGTAAAGACGGTATAGCTGGTCTCCATCTCTGCCAGCGCGCGCCAGTAGAGGGTCAGGCGCAGGGTATCGCCTGGCGCGGCCCGCGTACGATCCAGATCGTAACCCAGCAACTCAACCTGGTCACTCAGATTGGCCCGTAGGGGGTGCTGAATGGGCGGCGCGATGGTGCGCCGGTCCACCTGCTCGACGTGAATCGCGATCAGGGAAAGCGGAGCTTTGACCGGGGCGCCGCTATCCCGCTCCCGAACGGTCAGCGTGAGCGTGTACTCGCCGGCGGGCGCGTCGTTGGGAATGCGCAGTCCGTACCGGTCGAGCAGCAGCGAGCCGGCCGGCCACTGAGGGGTGGGATAGGTATCGTGCACCGGACGGCCCTGCCACAGCGAGATCGCGTCTCCTTCCTCGACAGGGCGCAGATCCAACGCCAGGTCCAGGTCGGGCAGCGCGCGTGCGGCCCGCCAGTAAAGCCCGACGTAGAGCGTGTCGCCCGGCCGCAGGGATGTTTGGCCGTGCTGAAAGCCCAGCAGTTCGAGCCCGGCCAAGTCCACGTCCACGGACTGAGGGATGGTCGGCAGTTCGGTGGGCGGCGCGGCCACCGGCCCCACGGCGACCGGGCCGAGGATAACGGTCGTCCCGGCCACCCTGCCTTGCCCGTCGAGCAGGGGCAGGCGGGCGTCCTGTCCGCGCGAGGCCAGGCCAACTTCCAGTTCAAAAGCGCCAGGGGGAGCCAGGTCCGGCACGGCGATCTCTAGCCGCTGGATGATCGTCTGTCCGGGTTCCCACTCGGCCGAGGGATAGTCGAACGGATCTGCACCGCCCCACTGCAACCCCCAGGCGTCGCGCAGGTGAGCGAAGGGGAGAAAATCCGGCGCTTGAGCCGGGGCGAGCACGCGCCAGTAGAGCGTTACCTTGAGCGATTCTCCAGCAGCGACGGGGGAAAGGTCGTACCCCACGAGCTCGATCTGACTGCCAAAATTGGCATTGGCCGAATGTTGCGGCGCGATGGCTGGCGCGGTGTGAGCCGGCAGGTCGTAGAGCAGGTAGGCGGTGTCGCCGTCCGGGCCGAGGTAGCGTTCTCGTGTGGCGATCAGCTCCAATTGCTCCAACAGCGCCGTCTCCGGCAGGGCGGAACGCGGAAAGACGTAAAGCGCGCCCGCGCCCTCTGGCGGCGGAAAGGCCAAGATCCGCGTGCCGACCAGCCAGCGCACGCGAGCATAGTCGCGCGCCAGGAAGGCCATAGTCGGGTGGCGATAGTGGATCGAGGAGACGAAAATGTCCCGCCCTCGTGCATCGCGCTGGTTGAGCGCGCGGGCGGCGTCGACCAGGTCGTTGTCGTTTTCATAGTACGGCTGCGGCTGCGTTCCCCAAACCGCGAAATAGTCCCATCCGGTCGCCGCCCCCTGGCCGCCGAGGAGCAGCACGGCGACGATAGATACAGCGGCGGGGGAGTACAGCCATCGCAGGCGAGCGAAGCGTCGGGCGAGCAGTTGGAGCGTCGCGCCGATGCCCAGGGCGGGAAAGTAGAAGAGAATGGGCAGCACCCCGATGGAGCGCAAGCTGTGCGGCACCTCTTTGACCCCCAAGATGCTGGGGATCAGCAGCAGGGGCACCCAAAGCAACATGGAGGCGCCGACGACGCGATTCGTCGGGCGCGGGCCACGGATGACCTGGTACAGCGCCGCCAGCACACCCAGGTAGAAAAAGAATCCGAGCACAGGGTCGAATACGGGGCGGCCGACTATGCCAAAGCGGGCCAGTGGATCGCCACGCACGGTAAACATGCCGAAAGCGGATTTGATCGAGTACCAGAGCGTCTGCCACACGGTACCCTGGTTCAGTTCGGGGTTGAGCAGCGAGACCTGGCTTATGCGCGTGCCAAAGGCCTCCGGTTGACGTATGAAGAAGATGAACAGCGGTGCAGCCACGACCGCCGCAGCGAGGCCAAAAATCAGGATGCGCGCCGCGATTTGGCGCCGCTCTCCCTCGCGGGCCAACCATAGGCCCACAACCCACGGGACGAGGGCCAACGGCACGATGCGACTGGCGAGATAGGTGTAGGCCGTCAGGCCACAGAACACGCCTCCCAGCGCCAGATGGCGCCATTTGCCGCCGCGCGCTCCCTTCCACCAGAATATCAACGTCAAGGCCTGGGTGAGCGGCTGGCTGATCGCCCTGAATCCGTAGCGGCTGACGACGACGTGCCAAAAACTGGCGGCGATCAGCGCCGCCGAGAAGAGGGCCACGCCGTAGCGCATCGTCTCGTCCTGGTCGGCGAACAACTCCCAGGCCAGCCAAGATGTCAAAGCGACGGTGAGCAGACCTATCACCGCCGACGTAAAGCGCAAGCTCCAGGTGCTGACACCCAGCAGCTTCATCCATCCCGCAGCGAGGTAAAAGTAGAGCACCTCTTTGCCGGTATAAGAGCGGATAAAGAGCGGAAATGAGCGCCCGGCGGCGATTTCGCCGGACAAGATACCGTTGGCCGCCTCGTCGTAGTATGGCCCGGGGGGGAGATCCGAGAGGCGATACAGGCGTAGCCAGGCGGCCACGCCCAAGATCAGGAGCAACGGCAGCCACTGCCGCAGTTTGGATGTCGTTCTTGGACTCACCGGGGCCTCAGAATTTTGTTCAGGATGGCTGGTAAGAAACCCGCCCTACGCTCGTGTCACGCTCTGCTCGGCCTGGGCGATCATACCAAACGCGCAGGAACACGAGAAGCGAAACGCTCTCGTGGCCTGCGCGTTATCCTAACTTGGTCTGCGAAGCGGGAGAGAACTTGACAGAGCAACCGGCGATGTGCGCTACCCCTACGTCAGGATGCTCTGGAGCCGCATAGCCAGGCTCATATCGCCGCTGATCTTGATCTTGCCTTGCATGAACGCGCTGGTCGCGTTCAGTTCACCCTGGGTCATGGCGATAAAGTCTTCCTTGCCCATAGAGAGCGTCATGCTGGGTGAATCGGCCGCTCCCTCTCCCACTTTGACCTGGCCGTCCTTTACCGTCAACGTCCACTCGCCGCCTCCTTCTCCGCTCAATTCAAAGACGATGACGGCGTCCAACCCCTGGACCTTCGATGGGTCCAACTTGGCCATGTTGGCAAAAACTTGCTCTAGTTCAGTCGCCATAGATTTTATCCTCCTGTATTTTGATGTGAAACTCAGTATACTCCTACTAGCTTTTCTTGTCAATTGGGACGCCAAGCTCGAGCGTTCAGGTGGCCTCTGCTTCCGTTACCAGCTCTTCCACTTTCTCCAGAACCAGCGCGAGACGTTCGGAGATTGTCTCTGCATCTTTACCCTTCAACTCGACGGCTGCCTCCTTTATGAAGCGCACCAACCCCTCCGTCACCAGGGCGCGATTTTCCTCCAATAGTTCCCCGATTCGCGCTTCATCCTCAGCAGACATCAATTGGTTGAAGAGTTGAACTTCTGGCGGGAACGTCTCCTCTATCAGGCGCAAAACCAGGCTCCAGATTGCCTGTAGTGCCGCGACGGCATCCTGCTCACCATCAGTTCGCGCATTTTCCAGATTGGTAGCCAGCACGTTGAAGAAAACCTGGTCCAGTTCTGCAAAGCGACGGCGCGCCAAGGCTTCGGGATCGTCGCTCAATAACAAGTCGCGCAGGAGCGTGGAACGTTCCTCGTACAGTGCGCGTGTCATTTCGTCGAGCCGGTCCCGAGTGTCCAGTACTTGCGCGCGTAGCGCGGTCAGTCGTTCCTTCTCGCTGGCCTCAGGGGCCGACTCGATCCGAGATGTGAGAGCCTGGAAGAAAGGATAATCCAACAACGGCCGGCCGAACGTGATCAACAACTCGCGGGTGCGTTCGTCGGAGGTCTGGACGAGTAATTCCAGCAGCTTCTCGCGGGTTGGCTCGGCGCGCAGTTCTTCCAGCATGTCACTCCGGGCCTTTGCTATCCGCCCCTCGCTGCTCAACTCTAGGAGCTTGGCGCGCAGCGCCAAGATTTTTTGCACGGCGACCGCCTGCCCGCTGGCTTGCGCCATTTCCACGTTCATGGTCAGGATTGCAAAGAACTCGGGGTCAATAATGGCGTCGTTCTCCACGATCATTGCTTCCAACGCCTCGCCGGAGACAGCGTCGAGCATGCGCTGCAAGAGTTCCGCTTTGGTTTTTTGCTCTTCGATCATCTCCGGGGTGACACCGTCCGCCTCGAGAATCTTGTTTGTCAGGTTCTCCAGCGTGAGGAAAACCTGGGGTTGCAACAGGTAAGCCTTGCGTTCCTCGGGCGGCAAATTGTCCATCACCGCGCTAGTCAATTTGCCGATGGCTTGTTGGCGCTCGATGTCGGTGCGTCCGGCCTCCATCGGCATATAAATCAATGCCAGTTCCTTGTTGGGGTCGTGATATAGGAATGGCAGGCCGAGCCCCCCACCCGCCCTGCACTGGGGACAGATGGCTAAATTGACCAGGCCGTTGAGCACCCGCATCTTGGCATCGGGGTCAGTTCCGACGTCCAGGATTTGTTCCACCGGTGTCTGGAACTGGTTGTTACAATTGGGACAAGTTACACGTGCAAGCATTGCTTGAGGCATAGTTGAATTCCTTTCAGTTAGAGATTTGATGCGGCAGTGCTATCGGAATGGCGAACGAGAAAGAAGCTCCCTCCGCGGGATTGCTCTCGACCCAAATGCGCCCTCCGTGAGCTTGGACGATAGATTTGGCTAAATATAGACCCAGGCCCGCTCCGGGTGTGCGCTGGTTGCGTTCCCGTGCTCCACGGAAGAAACGCTCAAACACTCGAGGCTGTTCCTCGAACGGGATGCCCACTCCCTCATCTGACACAGTGATGATTACTTCGTCTGATAATGCGCGGCCACTGATTTCGATGCGCCCTCCCCGGGCGGAGTATTTGATGGCATTGGCTACTAGATTGTCCAACACCTGTTCCAATCGAGCCGCATCCCCGTAGACGGCCGGTAGACTATCGGGAAAGCGAGTGTGAATCTCGTGCTCCTGGGTCTGTGTGCGGAAGCGACCGGCCACGTGCTCGACCAGCGCGTCTAGCGACACCGGCTCTATCTCTAGCGACAAACCACCCGCCTGAAGTCGTGAGGCGTCGAGTAGGTCGTCAACCAGTTGATTTAGCCGGTCGGCCTCTTCCATAATGACCGTCAGGCTTTCCTGCGTCGTCTCCGGGTCCCACCGGGCATCCTCACGCAGCAAAGTGTCGGCGTAGCCCTTGATCAGGGCGACCGGGGTCTTGAGTTCGTGGGATATCACAGAGATGAAAGTAGACTTGACTTTATCCGCTTCGCGGAAGCGCGTGATGTCGCGCACATCGGCAATGATGTTGACCAAGCGTCCTTCGCGGTCAAAGAGCGGCGCATAAGTGATGCCAACACTAATGCTCCCACCATGGCGCCGGCGCAAGTCACCCTCGACGTAGATCGGGCGGGCCGACGAAAGCGGCCAGCCGCCAGCGGTCGCTTTCGCAAAATCAATGTCCGTCTCCACGCGCGCCCAATGGATCACCTCGTCGTGATGGCGACCTATAGCGTTGGCCGCCGACCAACCGCTCAACTGTGCCAGTGCGCGATTGAAGAGGGTGACGCGGTGCGCCGAATCGAGGATCAACACTCCATCGGCGCTATACTCGAGAATGGCGTCGAGTCTCCTTTTCTCGTAAGAGATGCGTTCATAGAGTTGCGCGTTATGTACGGCGATAGCGGCCTGATCGGCAAAGCTGGCGAGCACCTGGCGATCGTTGGCAGTGAAGCGGGTGCCATAAGCGCGAAAGACGTACAGCACGCCAATCAGTTCCTTCCTGATCGCCATAGGGAGCGCCACTACCTGCTGCAAGCGCAAGCCAAGCCCTGACACGATCTGGCCCAACTTGTCCGCTATGCCGGGGATGTGAAACCGGCTACGATCGGTGTCGTCGGGGATATCCGCCAGCAGTGGTTCAAAGTATGGCGCTAGTGCCTGCGGTAGGCCATAACTGGCGCGGATGGTGAAACTTGCGTCGGGGTTGCGCAGAGCGATCAGGCCGGCCTGCCCAGCCAGTATCTCTGTTGCCGCTTCCAGCACCATATGTAATAGCTCATCCAGGTGGAGTTGCGCTGTGAGAGCACGGCTAATTTCCAGGAGGTATTCTCGCTGTCGAACACGATAATCAATCAACATTCACTCACCCCATCGGAAGAGGATTATAACACAGCCCAGTCAGTCTACCAAGTGAGATGGAAGAGCCTCGGCGATCTATGACAAGTTACGAGGCCGGCTATAATGCGCGTCGTCGCGCAGGCAGGTTTCACTACCGGACACTTTATTGACAGATTATTCTCTTTATGATATAATCTTTAGGAACTTTTGGGAATTTAGGAAGTTTTGACGATGAAACTATCTCCCAGACAACGAGAGTTTCTGATCCGGCTGCTTGATCTCTATCGTGAGGCCGAGGGGCCCGTACATTACACGGACGTGGCGCGGGCGCTGGAGGTGAACCCGGTCACAGCCTACGAGATGCTGCGTCTCCTGGAAGATAAAGGGCTGGTGCGTTCTGAGACAGTGCGGCCCCAGGACCACAAGGGACGCTCCATCGTCGTCTTTGCACCGATGGAAAAGGCGGTCAATCTCCTGGCCGAGTTGACGGGTGACGTCACGAGCGTGCAGGACTGGGAGGAGGCCAAAGCCAGCATCCTGCAGGCGCTAGAAGAGGACAGCGATTACGAGGGTCTGCTGAATACACTATTACTGCGCCTACCGGAGCGCAGGTCGCCGCTACTCTTTGCCGCCGACATGGTCACTGCCATCGTTCTGGTTTTCTACGAGCTGCGAGATAAGGCGGCGGCGAAAAAGATTTTCTCCAACCTGCGGCTGTTTGGCCCTCCGGGGTGGGCGGTGCTCTACTCTCTGGCAGGGTTCAGCCTGGCCCTCTCGCTGGTCGAAAAGGCGAACCGGAGCGCCACATCGTCGCTGCTTTCCTACGCCCAGCAGTTCCGAGAGCACCTGGACAATCTGACTCAAGGGGAAAAGGCGCGCCTTTCCGATTTTGTCTACGAGGTGTTGCGGGCGCTGGGATTGTGAGTAGTGAAACGTCAAACGTGAAACGTGAAACGTGATTCTGAGGAGGTGTATGATGTCTGGATTGATCGAAAAGAGCGTGTTGCTGGGACTGGGCGTGTTGACGCTGACCCGTGACAAAGTGGTTCAGGTCGTGAACAGCTTGGTCGAGGAAGGAGAGGTTAGGGCGGACGAAGCTCCCAATATTGTTGACAAGCTGGTAGCCAGGGGCGAGAAGGAGCGGGAAGAGTTACGCAAGCTGGTACGTCAGGAACTGGACAAAATGCACGTCCGCGCGCCCCTGGCCTCCCGCGAGGACATTGAGGAACTGAGCCAAAAGATAGACGATTTGGCCGCCAGGGTCGAAGAGTTGGCGAGCAAGAATGGCGACTGACCTGCTGGTCGCTGCGGTATCCCTAGCACTCCAATCGTGGTAGAATAGGGCCTGGCTAGTGTATCATCTCAATAAACCGGGGTAATGTAGGCGGAATGGCATTCCGCCCTACTTTTCCCCCAACTTTTTGAGAAGAGACTGGCTAGTTACGTTTTACGCAATTACGGCCCACCCTATGGCTCGCTTGCCTGTACGCAGTGTCCGGCACATCCAGCGCTACCACGAGATCGTCCAGGTCTTTGCCCGTCACGGCTTTGCCGAGTTAATTGACCTGCTCGAGTTACAGCCGTACCTCTCGTTGCCCCGACGGTTGCTACGTCGTTGGCGCAAGGACGTTTCCCCACTGGGCGCGCCCCGACGCCTGCGCCTGGCGCTGGAGGAACTTGGCCCGACTTTTGTCAAACTGGGCCAGGTTCTAAGTACGCGCCCCGATCTCGTGCCCCCGGCTTACATAGCCGAACTGGTCAAACTTCAAGACACTGTGCCGCCGGCTGAGTGGGAAACGGTCAAGGCGCACATAGAGTCCGAACTAGGATCCTCTTTGGAGGAGTCGTTCGCCGCTTTCGAGCCGACCCCCATCGCCGCCGCTTCGCTATCTCAGGTGCACGCCGCCACTCTCCCCACCGGCGACCACGTCGTGGTCAAGGTGCAGCGCCCAGGCATCCAGAAAACGATCGAGACAGATCTAGAGATTCTGTTTGACCTGGCCCAAATCTTCCAGGCGCGTACTCCGCTAAGGGAGATCTACAATCTGCCCGAGATAGTCGAAGAGTTCGCCGCCACGCTGCGGGCCGAACTCGACTTTTTCCGCGAGGGGCACAACGCCGACCGCTTCCGCGCCAATTTTGCCGATGAATCCTACCTCCATATCCCAAAAGTATACTGGGACTTTGTCACACGTCGCGTGCTGGTGCTGGAGCGCATCAGTGGCGTCAAGATTGATGATCTTGAGACGCTGGACACGAAGGGCTACGACCGTCGCCGCATCGCCCTCCACGCAGCTCGCATGATCGTAAAAGAGGTACTGGACGATGGTTTCTTTCACGCCGACCCTCATCCGGGCAATTTCGTCGTCATGCCGGGCGAGGTCATCGGCGCGATGGATTTTGGAATGGTCGGCCACTTGAGCCAGCGGACGCGGACCGACCTGATCCGCCTGTACATCGTCGCCATACAGATGGACGAGGAAGGCATCGTGGACCAGTTAGTCACGATGGGAGTGGTGGACGGCGCTCTGGATCGGGTGGGCTTGCAACGGGATGTGATGCGCTTGCTGCGCAAGTATCACGGGATGCCGCTAAAGACGATACGAGCGCGCGAGGTGATTGAAGAGGCCATACCCATTGCTTTTCGTCATCACCTGCACCTGCCCTCAGAGTTGTGGCTACTGGGCAAGACACTGGCGATGATGGAGGGAGTGGGACTGGGACTGGACCCTGACCTCGACGTCTTTGCCATTTCTGAGCCTCATGTCCGTCGCTTTATGTGGCACATGGCCTCTCCCCACGCTTGGGGGCCGTCGTTGCTCAAAAGCGCTGGCGATTGGGGGGAACTGCTGAGCCTGCTCCCACGCGTTGGCTCGCAGTTGCTTGCCCGCGTCGAACGCGGAGAGCTAGAGATCACGCTCACCCACAAAGAGTTGAGCCAGGCTCTGGTACGGATAGACCGGCTGGCTAATCGCCTTTCGTTGAGCGTGCTGCTGGCCGCGTTTATCGTCGGACTGGCCTGGCTTATTTCGGCCTTCAATCTGACCGGGCAACGGGAGCTGGTGGCTATAATGTTGGTTTTGGGTTTCATTGCCGCCAGCCTGTTGGCCTTGTGGCTAGCCTTTTCCATCTGGCGCTCCAGGAAATAGCTCTCGTCCGTACCCCCTCAACCTCCTGGGGCGAAAGTGGAGCAGGCGGCTCACCGAGCTTCCAGTCCGCTGCTTGGACAAGCTAGAAAGTCGGGCCCACTACACCGCTCCCCTAATTTGCCAGGATAACTGGTCAGGCGACCGTCATTCTCTAAAGTACACCAAGAACACAAAGTGAGGATCGCAAAGGACCTGCGGTTTGAAGAAACCTGTCATATACGTTACAGACCGAATGTCTTTTGGCCTTCTTGCAGCAATTCCCGTTTTGAAGCCACACCGCCGTAAAACAGACGGTGCTGGCTAGTTTTTTCCTAGCACCTAAGCTAGAATTGCCAAAACGGGAATTGCTGCTGGGGAAACACCCTCATTCGTCATTTGCCATTGCTCAGCGGTCATTGTATAATCCCCTCGTAATGGAGGTTACCACAGGGGAAAGCTTCCACGTCGCCATCAACGCGCACCTCCTCTCGGGACGGGCCGGGTACCGCAGCGCAGGCGTGCATCAGTACATCTATCATTTGCTACGCTACCTGGGAGAGGCCAGCGGTGGTTTGCACTACACAGTTATGCTGGGTAACGGCGCGCTTCCCCCGGACGTCAATCTTGCCGCACTGCGATCCCTGTGGCCCACAAACCGAGCGGTAGTACGGGTGGCGTGGGAGCAGTTGGCGCAGCCGTGGGCGCTGCGCCGAATTGGGGCGGATTTGGCGCACGGGCCGGTCTTTGTTGGCCCTATACTTGCCCCCTGCCCGACGGTCGTCACCATCCACGACCTGAGTTTCATCCGTTTCCCCCATTTATTCCGGCCCGCCAACCGGTTGTACCTGACAGCTCTGACCCGGCTCTCGGCCCGGCGCGCCCGGAGGACCATCGCTGTCTCGGAGCACGCTGCCGCTGAGAGCACACGGCTGTTAGGCGTCCCGCCAGAGCGGATCACTGTGGTCTATCACGGGGTGGACCCGGATTTCCGACCGCTGCCGGACGACGAGGTCGCAGCCTTCCGCGAGCGCCGGGGGCTGCCGGAACGATTGGTGTTATTCGTAGGGACGTTGGAGCCGCGCAAGAACCTGGTGCGGTTGGTGGAGGCGTTTGCCCGCGTCCGCGATGGCCGGGTTGGGCTGGCGCTGGCGGGTGGCAGAGGCTGGCTCTACGAAGAGCTGTTCGCCAGAGTAAAAGCCCTGGGTTTGAGCGACGAGGTCATTTTCCCGGGCTACGTGATGAGAGAAGAACTACCCTGGTGGTACAATGCCGCTACCGTCCTGGCATATCCATCCGTGTACGAAGGGTTCGGGCTGCCGGTGTTGGAGGCGCAGGCCTGCGGCACGCCGGTGCTGACCTCTAACGTATCCTCGCTGCCAGAGGCGGCGGGCGATGCTGCCTTGGCGGTGGACCCTTATAAAGTGGAGGCGCTGGCGGACGGGCTGAATCGTTTATTGGCGGACGAGGCGCTGCGACACGATCTGCGGGAACGAGGGCTGGTTCACGCGCGGTCGTTCTCTTGGCCACGAGCCGCGCAGGAGACGGCCCGTGTCTACCGCCGCGCCCTGACCGAAGGAGAAGGTGGTGAATAAAAAACATCCCAGTCGCGTGAAAGCGAGTCGCTGGGCTCCCTGGTGGGTCATTATTTCCGACCTCTTGCTGATCAACATCAGTATGTACCTGGCCTATTGGGTGCGCTACGGACTGCAATGGTTCCGCGACATCAGCTATTGGCATCCCTTCTCTGCGTACGTTCCTTTTGGACTTTTGTTCACTGTTCTGATGCTGTTGTTTTTTCAGATGGACCGGGTTTACCAGAACTGGCGCGGGCGACGGTGGCTGGATCAGATCTATCGCATCATCAACGGAACGGCTAAATCTGTGATGGTGATTATGGCCATCACCTTTGTGCTCCGGCCACTACAGTACTCGCGCTTGTTGCTCATTGAGGCCGGCATCATCGCCGTCGTCTTGCTCGCTATGGCGCGGTGGGCGCAGAATTGGCTCGAGGGCCAGCTGCGCACTCGCGGCATTGGGGTATCGCGTGTCATCATCGTCGGAGCTGGTGAGGTGGGGCGTACCGTAATGCGCACCGTCGTAGCACAGCCCGAGTTTGGCTACCAGATCGTCGGTTTCGTGGACGACAACCCCGATAAGGGGCGCACCGACATTGGTCGCTTCAAAGCCCTGGGCCCGTTGCGCAATATGCCACAACTGATCGAGGAGGAGGCAGTGGACGAGGTCATCATCACACTGCCGTGGATGTACCACCGCAAGATAATGTCCGTCGTGCGCGAGTGTGAACGGCGGAAGGTGAGCGCCCGCATTGTGCCGGACCTGTTCCAGATGAGCCTCAGCCAGGTGGATGTGGATGACCTGGGCGGGGTGCCACTGATCGGCGTGCGGGAGGTTGGGTTTGAGCGAGGGGCGCTGGTGGTCAAACGGGTGATGGATTTCGTGGGAGCGACGCTGGGGCTGACCCTGGGAGCTCCTTTCCTGGGACTGATCGCGCTGGCTATCCGGCTCGATTCGCCCGGGCCAGTCGTCTTTAGCCAGACCCGCGTTGGAGTCAAGGGGAAGCGGTTCGAGATATACAAGTTCCGCTCGATGCGCGAGGGGGCCGAGGCAGAATTGGAGAAACTGTACGATCTCAACGAGGCCGATGGCCCATTCTTCAAAATTCACGACGATCCCCGCTTGACTCGCGTGGGACGGTTCTTGCGCCGCACCAGTCTCGATGAACTTCCCCAACTGTGGAACGTGTTGCGCGGCGAGATGAGCCTGGTGGGACCGCGCCCTCCTATCCCGGCCGAGGTCAGCCACTACATGGAGTGGCACAAGAAACGATTGGATGGGCGCCCGGGGATGACGGGCCTGTGGCAAGTCAGTGGGCGCAGCCACCTCAGCTTTGACGAGACAGTGTTGCTCGACATCTACTACATTGAGAACTGGTCGCTGTGGCTAGATTTCAAGATTCTGCTGCGCACTATTCCCACGGTGCTTTTTGGAAAAGGGGCGTATTAGCGTCCCCGACCCGTATGTTTTTCATCCTTAACTGCTCAGAGGTTCCCGGCACTTGTGTACCGACTTTTATGAAAATGGCATCTGATGACTTTCCTGAAAAAAGGTGTTGGTTTGTTCGTCGGTGGGGATAAAATGCCCAAAAACCAGGTTTTTTGGTGAGATATTCCCACAAACACGTCAATTTTGAGCCAAAAGTGGGACG
>Ga0180431_10000730_pt1 | contig 46845 bp, 50 predicted proteins | sample SS_ome_11_FD_132459 | JGI IMG/M metagenome (GOLD analysis project Ga0180431, IMG submission 132459) | Hypersaline lake sediment archaeal communities from the Salton Sea, California, USA - SS_1_MS_1 metaG | ecosystem: Environmental > Aquatic > Non-marine Saline and Alkaline > Hypersaline >... | reverse complement strand
GAAGAATGTCAACGATGAGACGGCGCAAACTGATGCGCGAAAAAACCGGGGCGGGTCTTGGCGGATTGCGCCCGGAGCAGGTTGAGCAGGCTTCGATTCACTCGCCGAAGGCGGCGCAGCGGGCGATTGCGCGGCAGAAGCGCAAGCAGGTTTTGGCAGCGTTGCGCTCGAATGCGGTGCCGAGCAGCGAGGCGCGGCAGATGTTGAAGCAGCGCGGACCGATGCGCAAAGACGAGCACGAGTATGTTTCAAGCCGCATGAGTGCGTTGCGGCGAGCCATGGAGGAGGAGCGGGAGCGGGCAGAGAAGGAAAGACGCGAACCAATGAAACGCAAGCGGATCGCGAGAAACTTGGGCCTGATCGGGTAGGCCGAACGAGGGGAACAATGCCTTTTCCAACACTTACAATCCGGCGAGGTTCGCCGGGGCTGGAATTTGAGCGCAACCGGAGGGATTTGACGCGGGTTCCGGGGGTTCAAGAGTTGCTGCGGCGCAAGGATATTCCGGTGGGTTTGACGGATTACGTTCATGGGTTGCGCGAGGACACGCCGGATGGACGATTCGAGAAATATCTAAATCAGCAGTTGACCGGGACAGCGCCACGGCCGGCGGTGCAGACAATTGATCCGGACCCGGAACAGAACATCGAGATTTCTCTAACGGATGAAGATTTCGAGGGGATGCGCGAGCCGGAGGGCTATCCGCAAAGCGTGGCGGATCATGTGGCGCAGCGGCGCTCACAGATTTTGAATGCGGTCCAGAGGGATATGACAAAGCCGAAGTATGAGCGTTTGGGCGGCGTGTTGGTCGAAAACCGGAAGGGGCTGTATTATCCGGTCGAGGCGCCTGAAGAGGCTGAGGACGAGGGGCCGGCGGCGCAGTATATTGCGGACATCCGGGAGGCGAATGCTTCGGGAGGTATGGCGCCGTCAACGGTGCAGCCGTCAAACCCGATGGAAGAGAAGTTGCATGAGTTTGTCGAATCTTACGGCGGAGGATTCATCACGTCAGAAGATGGGAGCGTTCTTCTACAGAATGCCAATGGGCGAATGAAGGATTTGGATGAGTTCGAGGGAGAGTCGGACGTGGCGGCGTTCATGGCTGAAGGTGAGCAGGTGTTTGGCCTTCGGCAGCGCTTGACCCAAGATGGGGCAGCCAAAGCGCTGTTCACATGGGGGCCGGAAGATTTGGAGGCAGGGTTGGGGGAGATCGTAAACGTGAGGCGTGGACAATTGCTACGGCAAGGAGTTCCTCCAGAAGCGATTGATGAGGCGATGTTGCAAGACCCGGTGGTAGTGACGTGGATGCAGCGGGTAGAGCAGGGACGCCAGGAGCGGCGGGAAGCGCAACAGCATTATTATGAGCAGATGCAGGATGAGCAGGCGCAGCAGGAGAAAGCCGAGAAGGAGTTTTACAGCCAACAGCAAAAGGCCATGGGGTATTTGAAGGACCAGGTTGCCGCGGGGCAAGAGGCGTATATGGGCTTAAAGGAGGCGTTGGGGCCAAAGGCGGCGCAGATTCTTCAAAATTACCTAGAAACGGGCGAGATCAAAAAGCGGGGGTCTTTTGGGTTCGACGTTGGGGAATTGGAGAAGGCATTGGCGGTTCAAGGATGGACTCTTGAGGACGTGGAAGAAGCCTACAATGAGTTACGGGAACAGGAAATGGCGTTGGAGGGGGCCACGCAAGACATGTATCAGCGCTCGGGGCTGATGGGACAGCAGACAAGCCAAGGGCCGCAAAGTGCGATGCAGATGGATGATGCAGCGCTACAAGCAAGTTTGGCGCGGGATGATGCGGAGATCGCGGAATTAGCGCGTGAAATCGAAGAACTGAAGAAACTAGCGGAAAAGCAGAGCAAAAATGCCAAATGAATTGATGAGCCGAATCGCAGAACTGGAAAACCGGTTGAACGGTTTGATCAATCGGCGGAACGCAAAGGCGCGACTCTTGAAGTTGCGTCAGGAGCCGGAGCCGGAGCGGACAAGCGTTTGGAGTGAATTGCCGGGGGTGATGGATGAGAATTTCGGCAAGACACCGATTGCGCGAGCTTCTCATGCGTTCGAGGCGGGGATGGCGCAACCGCTTATTCAGGCGCCAAGTTTCATGCGGATGGGCGCCCAATTTATCCCGGACGTGCAGAGGCCGGATTATGAACTGTTTGACGAACCAGAATCGACAGGGGCCAAGCGTTTAGTCGAAGGCGCGGCGAATGTCGCCGAGAAGTATATCTCGAAGCCGTTGCAGGAGAGATATTCGCAACCGCAATATCAGCCGCAAGGGCGGGCAAAAGAGAAATTTGCACCAACAAGCTTGGAATGGCTTTCATACCATGTCCCACAAACAGCCGGGCAATTTGCAGGACAGTTGGCAGCGGGGTCGGTTGCTGGACCGGGGGGCTTTTTGGGTCCCATTGCGGTGCAGATCGGCGGTCAAACGTTTGAAGAAGCCAAGGAAAAACACATAGCCGATGGGATGTCGCCGGATAGGGCCAAATGGGAAGCGGCGCGAGAAGCGACGTTGAACGCCGGGCTTCAAAGCCTAGGGGAACTGGCGGCAAACAAGATTGGAAAATACGTAGACCGAAAAACGCTGACCGGCATGTTCACGCCATTTCAGCAACGCGTGAGAGCGGCATACGCCGAGGGGGCCACGGAAGCCGTTCAGGGCGAGGTAGAGGCGTTGCTGAAGTGGATATACCGGAACGATCCGGAAGGGCTGGCCGATGCACAGACGCGGTTTGCCGAGTTTTTCCTAGGTGGACTGATAGGCTTTGGGGCAGCCGGCGGAGTAAGCGGACGTCCTGGGGGGGACGCTGGCGACGTAGAGCCGGGGTTTGATCCAGGTCAACAACCACCAGGACCGCCGCGACTTGTCACAAATATGCCAATAGCGCTTTTGCCTGAAACGGCGGAAGGCGCGGTAATCAATCCAGAACTGAGCAGCCTGCTTGAGAATGTTCCGTTGCAATCGGAGCCTCTCAGGGGTGTCGTGCGCGGAGAAACGCGGTTGCCTGGGGGAGAACCGGTTGGTGCAGCGAACAGGGAGGCACGGCGGGAAGAGTTGCAGAGAGGCATGGAGGGGCCGCCGCCCGAGCCATACGAAGTGGCGCCAAGACAGCCAACGCAGCCGCAGCAGTTGGGGCCGGAGCAACTTGCGGAATACATTCAGGGCGAAGTCGAGGCGATTCCGACGCAGGATGACTTGGTGAGAAGCGCCGGCGCCAAGACCGTCAATGCGATCAGGGAAGTTTTGGGGTTGAGGAGCCGGGAAGAAGCGAGAGAAATTCGGGATCGAGTTTGGGGGAAGCCGGGGGACATCGGGGATCAAATTGCCGCCCGGGAGCGCCGGATTGCCGAGTTGGAGGCGCGGAAAGCCGCGGTCAGAGAGCAGTCGGGGCAGCGCCTTGGCGATGTAGGAATGGAGCAGATCAACGATCAGATCGCTGAGATGGGGATAGGCGCACAGCCCGTAACAGACTATTTCCAGGGGAACCGCATTCGCTATACAGGGAAAGGGGAACAAGAGCCTTCGGGTAGGCGCGTACAGCAACAGCCGGTGGAGGAGGAGCGCAGGAGCGGCGAAGAGCGGCGTAAAGAGGAGGAGTTGAGGGCGGAGTTTGACGAGCAGGTAAAGCGGGTCAAAAATCCCAAGGACATGACCCGAGAGGAACTTGAGGACGCGGTTTTGAGGGATGAAACGACGGGCGCGAAAACCAAGTTTGCCTATCTTCTCGAAATGGCTTCCGAAGAAACGCGCAAGCCTGTCCAAGTGAGTTCCGACCTGGAAGGCTTGAAATTTCTCAATGACGAGTATTCAAACGCAGCCGGCAATGAACTTTTGCAGGAGATAGTTGGAGCCTTTCAGGATGAAGGGGTGGAGGTTTATCGATACGGCGGGGACGAGTTCGCTTCGCAATTCGATACGGAAGAGCAGGCTGTTGAAGCCTTGGAGCGAATCAAAGCGAATTTTGCGAAAAGGCCCATTCGGGGACACAGGCCCAATGGGGAGACCGTTGTTTTCAAAGGAGCGAGTTTCGATTATGCCACAGGAAAAGATTGGGCGGAAGCCGATGCGAGGCGGAATGAACTTAAAAAGCAGGCTACAGATGAAGGGCAAAGGGCAGAGCGAGGGACAAAGCCTTTTGGATTGGTTGAAGTCGCAGCCAAAGGGGACAAGGCTGGAGATCGAGAGGCCGGACAAGAAGGGGTGGAAGTATCTCGGGACGCGGAAGTGACCCGCGAGCAAGTTGAAGATAAGAGGTTTCCTGCGGCCAAGGATGTTGTGGGTAGCCTGAAAGTTCGGGATGACATACCGAACCAAGATTCAATCGGCGCGAGTTTCAACAATTATCGGATTCTCCGGGGGGTGCGCGAGGTTTCGATGTCTGAGTTTCCGGGCGAGCCGGATGTCAACAGCCGGACGCGGGCTCTGGCGGAAGAGATACGGCAGTCGGGGGAGATTAACCCGCTGATCGTGGCGGTTGACAAAGACGGGGCTTATATTCTTGAGGGCGGGCACCGTTGGGACGCCTTGAACATTCTCGGGGTCAAGTCGTTTCCGGCGCTGGTGGTCTATGACAACGATGGGGAAGGCGGAGAGCCGATTTCGGTTCGGCAATACGGAACGCCCGGAGCGCCGGACCGGGTTGCGCTCGGGAATTTTTTCGGTAATGAGTTTGATTCCCTGGTGTCCTATTCGACGATCATTGAGGCAAGGAAGGCGGCTGAACGGCTTCTTGGCGGGCCGGTGAAGGCGGGGACCAAAGCGGCCAAGGAGGTTGACGAGGCGGTTGAAGTCGGGGTGATTATCGCGGCGCGGCGAATTGGCGAAGCGTTCCGCGAAGGAACACTAAATTACTCGCAAGCGTTCGACCAGATGGTTGATCTGTATCGCCGTCAGCCGAACCTCGGGGTGCGGACTTCGGAAAGCATTGAGTTGCAGGCGTATTCGACGCCGGCTCCGTTGTCGTTCGCAGCGCAGGTTATACTCGGACTTCCCAACGACAACCCGAATCTCACGCTCTATGAGCCTTCGGGGGGGCAGGGCGCCTTGGTAACGCTGGCGGACCCGGAATTTGTTCACATCAATGAGTTGGACACGGAGCGGGCTAAAACGCTGGAGTTGACGGTTGGGCCAGGGGCGCAAATCACATCAGAGGACGCGACCAAGACAAAAGGTGGCGGAACGCGCTACGGCCTGGAGATAATCTATCCGCCTTTCGGTAAACTTCGACGGCGGAACGAACAGGGGGAATTGAAGGCTGATCAATGGACGATTTTTGATGGAAAGGTCAGAACGAAGGAATTAGACCATGCCATTGTAGGCCGGGCATTAAGCCAGTTGAGCGACAACGGGCGAGCCGTGGTGATCATTGGCGGTCCAAGCGAGCAGATTTTGAAGAAAGGCGAGGCGAAGCATAAAAACTTTTACCGCGGGCGGACGCGGCTAGATTTCTATTATAATTTATATTCCAAATTCAACGTTGTCGAACACTTGACGGTGGACGGGAAGTTGTATTCGCGCCAAGGGGCGAAGTTCCCTGTTGACGTGATTGTTATTGATGGCCGGGGAAAATCTGTGCGAGAATTACCGCAACTGAAAGCCCCGAAGCGAATCCGATCATGGGAGGATTTGAAAAGTGCCACCCAAGAAATATCAACGCAATTGGCCGTATCCGGGGATAAAGCGGGCGTGGGCGCCGGGAGTCTTGGAGTTGGCGGCGGTCCCCGTCCCCTGGGGCCAAGAGGGTCTTCAGAGGCGGGAGGTCTGGACGTTGTTGGCGGTGGACAGGCTGACGTGGGCGGCGAAAAAGGCGGGCTTGGGGTTGCCGGAAGTAAAAGCGATGCTGGCTCAGAATCTTCTGGAGCCGATGGGGGTTCTGACCGACCTGGACAACGCGGAGACGGTGGAAGAGGCAATCTCAATCGCCCTGGAGCAAGACCTGGTGCAAGAGGCGATCAGCCTGCGGGCAGAGTTGAATCTTCGGGAACCATTCAAATCGACGCAGGAAGCGGTGTTGGCGGTGCAGGAGACATCTCTGGAGGGTTGGCTGGCAGCGATCAGGCCATAGAGGACATTTCGACCGAGGACCTGGAGAACCTGATTTTCGACGGGTTGACAGGCTCTTTCGGTGTAGAAGACACGCAAGTATCCGATCAACCGGCAAAGAGTTCAGAGCCAAAGTATGAGCCGCCGCCTTCGCTTCTCACTTCACAGCGACCGGGCGGGATTGCCATTCCGCCGAAACGCGAGAAGGCTGGAGCGGGGCTTTCCCGATTGTCTCGCGGCGAGGCGAAAAGCGGCAGAAGTCCGCTGAAGTCCCGCGGGGCATTGGCGGCGGGCGGCGCTCGCCGGGTTGGCGTGTCGGCGCGTGGTCGGCTTTTGGAGAGAGGGGCGGTGGAGACTTCTCTGGATTCTACCCGCAAAAGTCCCCCGAAAAGTCCCCCGAAAAGTCCCCCAGCGAGCGATTTGGAAGCGGAATTGGAGGCGTATTTTCGCGATCAAGCGTCGGCCAATCCGTTCGTTGATCCAAAGTTGTTGCGGATCGTGGCGAAGTATTTGGCCGAGGCGGTGAAGTCAGGAGTGCGGAAGTTCGCGGACGGGGTTCGATATATCGCACAGAGGACGCCAAAGTTTATTGACCGGATTCACGATGCGATTGAACAGGGGTGGGAGGTTCTTCGCAAGAAGTTTCCGGTTCTTGATCGAGCGGGGAAGGTTCGCGACGTCTTGAACGCGGATCGAGAGGGGAATGAGTTTCAAGTTCCCTACACGCCGCAAAGCAAGAATTACACGGTCGAAACGCTGATTCCGAAGAATCAAGCGCAGTCGGTTCACCGAGCGCTGAGAGAGTTGGAAGAGAAATACGGGGAGATTGATCAATTTGTAGCCGATGAGTTGGGATTTTCCAAAGATGAGGCCATGGAAGCGTTTTCGGCTGAACAGATCGACGCCATTGGGATCGGGATCGGAAATATCAAAGGGGGTTCCGGTTTCATTATCGGAGATCAAACGGGAGTTGGGAAAGGCCGGTTTGTCGCGGCGATGATCCGTTATGCGCAACGCAACGACCTTCTCCCGGTGTTCATTACTGAAAAGCCAACCTTGTATGCCGATATGGTTCGCGACCTGGGTGACATCGGCATGAACAGCGCGGATCGACCTTTCAGCATTCTCGCGACCAACAACAATTTACGGGTTCCTTTGCCGGACGGGCGAATGTTGCGGACCAAGATGAGCCATGCGAGGCTTTTTTCTGAGGCAATCAGCAATTACCGCCAGGATGGCCGCTTGTATGTGGAAGTCGGGATTGGCCGCAAGAAGGAAGTTGTTGATTTCGATGCGGTATTTACGACCTACGATCAAATGAACACCGTCAATCGGGTTTTGCCGGCCAGAGCGCAAGCGCTTCTGGATGTAGCGCCGCAAGCGATGTTTATCCTGGATGAAAGTCACAATGCCGGTGGGCAGGGAGCGCCGGCGCCACCGAAGCCAGGGGAGCCGTCGTCAATCCCCCGCAGCCAGACGATTCGGGATATGGTTTCGCGTGGATTGGGGACGGTTTATTCGTCGGCGACGTTTGCGAAGCGCCCCGAAGTCATGGACTTGTATTTGACTACGGACCTGAGACATGCGTTTAACGATCGTATTTCGATGGAGGCGGCCATAAATCGTGGGGGGGTGCCTTTGCAACAGGTAGTTTCAACTATGCTGGCCGAGGCGGGGCAGTATTTGAGGCGGGAGAAGAGCTTTGGCGGGATCGATTTCAAGAACGAAGTGGTTGAAGGAGACCGTGCTGCTGTTGACCGCTTCGGGGACCGCCTTCGGGACATTCTCGAATTTGATCTTTATACGGCGGGATTGATCGAAGATGGAGGCATACTTTCCGCGATAGGAACGGTCCATATCAACGCGCAGGGGAAGCATGGAGCGACGAGTTCTAGTTTTGCTTCGGTCCTTCATAACGTCATCGATCAGGCTCTTTTGTGCTTGAAGGCGGATCAGGCGGCGAATCAAGCCATTAATGTGTGGAGGAACAAAGAAAAGCCGGTTGTCGCGGTGGCGAACACGCTGGAAGCGGTAATTGAAAATGCGGTCGAGCGGTATGGGGCCAATGTGAATGAGCCTTTGGACATTACTTTGGAGGACCTTCTGCTGCGGTATTTAGACCGGACTCTTCAGTTTACCGAAAAGCGCCCTGGGAACGTGAAGGTAGTTCATCACCTAGACCCGTCTGACCTGGGACCGTTCGGAGAGGCACAATACAATCAGATTCGAGATGCAATTCAGAATTCCGATTTGAAACACATTCCGGTTTCTCCGATCGACTACATGGCGTTCAAAATGAGGCAAGCGGGGATGAAGGTCGGTGAGATTACCGGGCGAGGATATGCGCTAGATTATCGCGAGGATGGTCCGCCGCTTTTGGTGACGCGCCCGGCGAAAGCGAGGAATGCGGAGGGACGAATTAAGGTTGTAAGTGATTTCAACAACGGGGAGATAGACGCGCTGATCGTGAATCAATCCGGGGCAACGGGCATTAGCGCCCATGCCTCTCAGAAGGTCGGCAAAGACTTGCGTCCGCGACACATGATTATCGCCCAACCCGAGCGCAATATTGATGTGTTCATGCAGATGTTGGGGCGGATTAATCGAACGGGCCAGGTCAAGTTGCCAAAATATTCCTTGTTCATGACGGACTTGCCCATTGAAAAAAGACCTGCGGCTGTTTTGAACCGAAAATTGAAATCCTTGAACGCCAACACGACAGCCGCCGCCGACTCCCATGTTGATTTCAAAGCGCCAGACTTTATGAACCAAGTCGGGGATCGGGTCGTTGCAAACGTGATGTTGGAAATGTTGGACCTGCACGAGCGGATGGGACAGCCCTTGTCTGAAGGAACAGAGGGGCTTGAGCATGAGAACGCGGCGGCAAAGGTTACGGGGCGTCTGGCGTTGCTTAGGGTGACGGACCAGGAAGCCATTTTGGACGAGATCGAGGGTCAGTATAATGCGGAGATCGCACACCTGGACGCCATTGGGGCGAATCCGCTAAGCGCCAGGACGTTGGACTTGGACGCGGAGACGTTGGATTACGATGTCCTTTTCGAGGGTGACAACAGTATTAAAAGCCCGTTTTCCGCGGCGGCCTTGTTGGAAATGGTGGATGTAAAGCGCATTGGGAAGCCTTATTTGCCTGAGAAGGTTCGGGAGTTGGTGGAGAAAGCGCTGGCAGGCGAGGATGCGGAGGCTCAGGCGAATCGTGTGGTGGCGGAGGTTAGCCAGCAGACTGAGGATTTCGCGCAAGCGGCTTATGACAAGGTGATTCGGGAGAAAATGCGGGCGGCGAGAATGACCAATCCGGATGCCGAAATCACTCAGGACATGCGGGATCAAGCGGAGCGGCGTCGGCAGTTGCATTTGGAGGCGTTGCGGCAGTTGCGCCCGTTTTTAACGCGGTTTCCCATAGGATTGGCGGTAAGGTTGAAGTTTCGGGAAAATGGGGAAGTCATGTTTGGTGTTGTGACGAACATCGAGCGGAAGGGCAAGGCGCAGAATCCAGCGGCGCCAGGCAGTTGGATCGCGACCGTTGCGGTTGCGGACGCGGCGCAGGAGATCAAGTTTCCGATCAGCAAGACAGTTATGCCATCTAATGTGAGTGGGGGTTCGCCGACAATTGAGGTAGAGGAAGCAGACCCGAACGAGTTGATTGCGTCGTTTCAGACAGACGACATTGAGAAGGTGTTTCTGGTTAGCCAGCAGGCGACACGTGAGCGTCGCTACATGATAACGGGAAATTTGCCTGCGGCCTACGGGCAGGCTATTCCGAACGGTCAAATTGTAACCTATACAATCAAAGGCGGGGAATTGCGCCAAGGCGTGTTGTTGCCGCGAAACTTTGATCCAGACCGTTACCTGGAGGGCGTTCCGAATCATTTGCAGGGCGTTGACGCGGTTGTGCAGACTTTGGATCACGATTTTGCGATGCGAAGAGTTGGCGGAGGGCGCTCGCGCGGCGCGGCTCCAGTTCAGTCTCGAAATCAGGATTTGACGATTATTCGGATTGGCGGCGCGGGTTCAGGCCAATATCGAATCGAGGCTCCGGCCAGTCGATCAAAAGGAGCGAAGTATTATTTGGACGAGGGCATTCGGGACGCGATTTCGCCCGAGACATTTGTAAAAAGCGGTTCGAAGATGCGCGTGGAAGTATCCGATAAAACGATAATCCGCCGAGTGATAGAGCGGCTTATAGGCATTTTGGATACGCCTTTATTTGTCCACAATTCGATGATGATGACGGACGCACGAGGTGAGGTCAGGGCGATCAACGAAGAGTATGGCGTTGGCGAAGGGATTAGGCTGAACGCGGGCATTCCTATTGACATTTTCGCGAGAGAGTTGTGGCGGGGAGCAAAAGGCGTGTCTCGCGTGATGCGCAAGGTTGGCGATTGGGCAAATAACGAAGGGAAAAAGGCGCTGCAAGAGATTCCCGTTCTTGGCCGGATGCGGTTGAAGAAAATCAAGGAGTCCTTGCCCGAGTGGGTGCGGCAGGGGATTTCGGGGGAATTTGACCAGGACCCGCACGTGAAGGCGCTGTCCGAAGAAATGCGGATCAATTTGCAGCGGTTCAAGAGCGAGTTCGATGCGGTTGTGCGGACATTGTTGGGCGGGGATTTCACAGAAGAACAGTTGATCGCGTTTCATCACTATCTCGACGGGCATCCGGAAGACTTCTTGAATTTACCCACGGAAGTAATGGAGCGGTTTGCGAAGCCTGCGGAGGAATGGATGCGCGTGGCTCATGCGATGAGCGCCCGGTTTTCGTCGTTGGGGCTACCATTCCGCGAGGAATGGATAAGGCCGGGGAAATGGTGGTATCCGCGCTTTTTCGCGAAGCATGAGGGCCGGATGCTGATGGGCCGCTTCTTCGCAAAACCGAAGGAAAGAGGGGCAAAAATTCGAGAAGGGGCGTTGGGGCGGGCGAAAAGTCGTTATACGGATCGGTATTCGGTGTGGACGAAACAGGGGCAGATTGCGGCGAAGGGTAAGGCGATATTCGAGACGCTGGATGAAGCCGAGCGGTTCATCGAAAAGCAACGGGGGTTTTGGCTGAAATACCGGGACCTGGACTTGAAAAAGACGATTACAGAGCGGTTCGATACCCGCGAGGAACGGGCGAAGTTTACGCGGGACAAGGGCATTGAGAAGGTGGGACCGTATGACCTGATCCCTTCGCGGCTGAAGTTCCTGAAGATGTGGCAGGACGGCGAGGGGCTGAGGATCATGGAGCCTTGGAGCCAAGAGCAACTGATTGCCCATGGAATGCTGGAGGACCCAATTTTCACGATGCGCCGGGGCGGGCAGACAGCGAGCGAGCTAGTGGCGAAGGTTCAGTTTTTTGACCGATTGGGCGAATATGCGCAACAAACATGGGAAATGGAAACTCAAGAAAAGCCGCTGTGGGTTCCAGCCGGCGCAAGCGTTCCTGCCGGATATGTGAAACTGGAAACGCTCGGGATCAAAGTCCCGCAATCGGCGCTGCAAAACAACGAGAACGTCAAGGCATTGTTTGAGGGTTATCTGAGGCCGGATTTAGCGGCCGACATTGCCGGGCTGTTTGGAAAGGGGGGGCTGCTGGAGGCACTGCGATTGCAAGGGCCGGAAAGGCAGTTGCGCAAGTGGCTCACGAGCAGGAACTTAACGAGACATCCCAAGCAGTTGATGGAAAATTCGCTAACGATGTGGTGGCATGACTCGGAACTTTGGCTGAACTTCGATCATCGTTTTGAGTCAACCAAGAGGCTCTATAAGCATTTGTATAAAGGGGAGTATGATCCGCTGGTTCAGGAGTTCGTGGATTTCGGTTTTCCGGAGCATGACTTTTTGAGCGGTGAGGTTGGGTATGGGCTTGGGGAATCGATAACGTCATTAGCGGATGCGGATACGGGCGACACGTCGGTGAAAAAGCCGTTGCGAGCAGTGGAGATGTTCAGAAAGGCCGACAAGAAACTGGCGAACGCCTATCATTTTGAGGACCTGATGTATAAATTCCAGGCGTATCGATGGGCGCGAGAAAAAAGAGGGATGAGTCCGGAACAAGCAAAGGCAGAGGTGGATAAGAACTATTTCGATTGGTTGAATGCTCCTCGGTGGGTAAACAAGTTGCGCTTCATCCCGTTCAAGCCGGCGGTTTACTGGCAGTTTGGGCGGATCATTGCGAATTCATTCATTGATCGACCTGTTACGTCGGCGATGAAGGCCGGTTTGCTGGCGGGCTTGTTTTGGCTATTGCGGGAATGGGGAGACGAGGCAAGCGGAGTTAATCGAGAGGAAAGAGACGACCTTAGAGCAACGGACATTGTGTTGCCGATGACGGACGCGTATGGCAGGAATCTCAAACTGAGCCTTGGCTGGATTCTGCCGTATGGGGATTTGACGAGTATTTTGCCGAGGGAGGGCGCCAAGTCGCTACCGGCAATTGGTAGAGGGCTTACGCCGTTGATTTTGCAACCAGGTTGGACGGCGGCTAATGTCGGACCGTTCGGGAGGCCGCTTTGGAATCAATGGACGGATTCACAAAAGGCCACGTTGCGCGTTTTGATGCAGATGGCTCGGGATGTGGCACCGCAATTTGCAGGGGATATTTACGTTCGGCTTTATCGCAACGCCATGAAAGCGCCGGCGGATCGTCAACCGTGGTGGATGCAGGTGGGGACGGGGCCGACCCTGGGGCTGCGGCGAGACATTGATTACAGCGAGGCGGCATATAAGAAACGGAAAAGTAAAAAGAAGGGGCAAGGCCAATATAAAAGCTTTTCGGGGCGCGTGACCCGTTGAGGATTTCAGGGAGTTATGTTATGACACCAAGATGTCCAGAGCCGGGAAGGGAGTGTTTTTGGTCGATGGAAAAGATTGAGGAATATGTTCGCGGTATGGAGGCTGTTCGCCAGGAGATTCGACAATCGAATGCCAGGTTGCGCAAGATCGAGGAACAGTTGGAAATTTTGAATACATTTCGCTGGAGAATGATCGCTGTGATTGTCGCGCTAGGGATCGGCGGCGGGGTTGGCGGAAATGCAATGTTTCAGGTGGCGATGAAGATGTTTGGGGGATAACGATGGTTTGGGTTCATGCGCATATTCCAAAATGTGCTGGCACGACATTCCGGCATTACTTGTATGATTTCGGAAAAGGGAAGGTGAAGTTTGACAATCCGTTTTTCCGACATCGCTATTCAGCGGCGGAATGGCGGGCGATGCTGAATGGGTGGCCGTGGGTAAAGTTTTACACAGGGAACGCTGATTCCGCGGTGACGTTGGACTTGCCGTATGAGGAGTTTCCAGATTTGCGGGGCATTGCGTTTGTTCGTGATCCGGTCGAGCGAATGGTTTCCCACTACTGGTTTTGGAGGAAACACGCGGCGACATGCGCGTATGAGGAGTTGTTGAATAGCGGACTGGATGAGTTCGCGCAGATGGCGCTTGAGCCTAAAAGTCGGTATCATCTATTTGGGGAATTTCAGGTTCGAGGTATTGCGGGCGATCCTGGAGGGTTAGAGCAAATCAAGGAATGGATGCAGGCGGGGCAAGCGCTGGTGTTTCCGGTGGAACGGTTTGGAGAGGCGATTAGGTATTTGGAGCGGACATTTCCACAGGATTTCCGTCCAGGCGGCAGCCAAATGCGCCGCAATGTGACAGGCCGGCGGCATGGTCCAAGTTCGCAAACGGTGGCGTTGATTCGGGAGCGGACGCCGAATGATCTGGAGTTGCATCGAATTTCGCATGAGTTTCTGGATTCGCTGTTGCAAGGAGTTAAGTATGATTGTGGGCGTTCACAATTGCAATTGGTGGAATGTGAAAAATGATCCGGCGGGACGGTGGACATGGGATGGCTCGATAGGCTCTGACGCCGAGGGCCACGCGATGTTCATGCCGGGCCAGGAGTTTTGGGCGGCTCGGGCGTTTGTGCGCAATTCGGCGCAGATGATCCACAACGGCGGCGACACGCCGAGGCGGTTTTTCCAGCGGTATACGCATGTAGTGAAAGACCAGTTGCCGTATGCGGAGTTTGTGGCCGGCGAGTTGAATATGGGGTTGGACGATCCGTTTGAAATCTTTGATGGGGATGAGATTGTGGACGAGGAACGGCTGATCCGGCTGATGAAGGCGGTTCCGCAGTATGAGATTTTCCGGGGGTTTGTGGTGTGTGAGGCGGTGATACGGACGGGGATTGCTGCGTATGAAAGGACGTGGGGATGAGCGGTGCGGCGCAAAGCCAGGGTGAACAAGGTGAACAGGGTGAACGGGTTTCTGGAAAAGTTTCGCGGCGCAAGCCGATGACGCTTAAAGAGGCTCGGGCGTCGTTGCGGGAGTGGCTTTCGGAATTACGGGAAAAAGGGAAGATGGCGGATGGCAACGACCGAGGCGATTAAACGGGAGCGGCGCCAGTGGAAAGAGTGCGGCTGCTCGGGGTTGCCGGATGCGGTGTTTTGCTGGTTAGCGCGTCGGTTCAGCGGTTGGCGCTGGTATTTAGAAATGAAGTGGATTTGTTGTGAGCACGACCATGGATATTATGAATTAGGGGAGATTGCCGATCCTGTGGAGCGCCGGCGGTATCGGGATTGGTTGGACGATTGCGTGTTGCGGGATGGGGTGATGCGGATTTCGGCGCTGAAGGACCAGGATCGGCGAAAGTGGGCGCGGAGGGTTTCGGCTGCGGTGGCGTTTTTTGGAGATGGTCATATCAAGGCGCGGGAGTCGGTGATTCAATTGGGTTTGGTGGCGCTCGATGGCGGGCGCGACATTCAATAGAAGAGAGGGGGTGAGAATATGAGGCTGTTTTTTGCAGTGATGGCAGCAATCTTGTTGGCGTCGTGCGCGAAAATGACGGGACCGGATGGGACAAGCGTTCACTCGTTGGCCTTTTTCCACAATCCGGAAATTGTCACGAGCATCGATGCGCAAACAGGGGCCATTGAAACGCGAGTGTTGATGAATCGACGGGTTCAAGAAGACGTCGTTTCGCCGCTGGTTGGTGCAACATTGCCGACCTACGAACAACTGTTGGCGCTGTATGCGGCACAGGCGCGGGGGGCCGTAATCCCTCCGGAAACGCCGCAGCCGTTGGAATCGCGAGGCCCGCCTTAACGGGCAGTTCAAGGATGTTTGATTATGGGGGGCGCTCGGCGACGGGCGCCCTTTGTTTTAAAAAAATATAAAAATGGGGTTGACAAATGGCAAGCGGTTGAGCGAAAAGGGGGGCAGATGAGATCGGAGGTGAGCCACAGTGAGTGTTAATTTGCCGACAGAGGCAGAGGTAGCGCGGGCGCGTGAAGAAGTTATGCGGGCGCTTGATAACAGGCCGGCCGATATGACGATTGCGGAAATTGCCAAGAGGAGCGGGATTCCATATGGCACAATCGCCCAAATGCGGGTAAACGGATCAATTTCTGTGGCGAGGCTGCGAAAGCTTCAGCAGGGGTTGATCAAGATCGGCCTGTTAAAATAGGCGGAAACGGGAAAGGAGAGTCAATCATGGGATCGGAAACGATGGAACGGCTTCGGCAACCGGGGATGAGCCTTGACGACGCGAACGAGGCGATGCACGTGGCGGCTAAGCGGATTGCTGAGCGGCTGTTGGACGGGGCCGGGGATTGGATCATTGAGAACCTGGACTATGAGATTAAATCGGAAGGGATCGGCGTGAGCGATCAGGATTTCCGGGATTTGGTGAAGGAGAGCGTCCGGGAAGGGCGGGTGCTACTGTGATTCCAGCGGCGTTCGATGTGGGCGTGAGGGGGTTCGTTGGCCGGCTGTGGTTGCGCTGGAAGAGGAAAGCCGCCCTGCGGGAACAAGGCGGCTTAGGACGGAAACGGCGCTCCATACAGGAGCGAAAATCAATGGACGAGCGACTTATAGCGCTCGGAAGGCGAGAGATCAATGGAAAAAACGAGCCTGAAATTCGAAATTGAACATGACGGGTTTGAGGTCGCGGTGGATTGCCCTTGTGCCGCGGGTCAACCGGAAGTGGTGGTTGAACAGGTCAAGCGGCTGGTCGAGGCGTTCAAGACGGCGGGATTCAAGCAGAAGGTTTACCGCGGCAAGGGTGGGTTCGGCAAGGGGCCATCGGCGCCGGAGGAATGGGCGGCGATAACGGGAATCCGGGCGTTCCAGTATGAGCGGGACGGCGAGAAAAAGCGGGCGCTCGCATTCAAGTTGCAGCCGGAAGAAGGGAAATTTGAGGCTCGCGAGGCAACGTGTTGGGACCCTGATTCTGTTGTGGGGCAGATGCCGGAGGCGTTGGGCGCGGCGGTGAAGGCTGCGTTCGAGTCGGGCGAGAAGTCCAAGGAGTTCACGATTCCCGAGAGCATGGGGCTGGAGTGCGGTTTTGCGCGAAACGGAGGCGGGAAGCTGAAGGCGTTCGAGGTTCGGGTAAAGGGCGCCGGGGTGGAGTTGAAGCCGGAAGAGGTCAAGGCCGAACCGGCCAAGGCGACGGGGACGGAAGATTTCTGAGATTTGAGACAAAAACGGCGTTGAGTGAAACAAAAAACGGAGATAATGGATCATGGACAAGGGAAAAGAACCAGAGGTGGGCGAGGGGCTGCGGCTGATTCGCCTGAATATCGAGAATTTCTTACGGATCAAGGGGCTGGAGGTCGATGCGCGGGGCAATCACGTCATTATCCGGGGCAAGAACGGCTCGGGGAAAACATCGGCGATCGATGCGCTGTGGTGCGCGTTGGCCGGGGGGAAGGGCCGGAAACTGGACAAGCCGATTCGTGATGGCGAGGACAAGGCCGTTGTGTCGGTCGATTTGGGCGAGTTCACGGTGGAGAAATCGTGGACGGCGAGCGGGACGCGGCTGGCGGTGAAGTCGGCAGGGAAGAAGGTGAAGAACGCCCAAGCGCTGCTGGACGGGTTGTTTGGGGTGTTTGCGCTCGATCCGCTGCGGTTTTTGGGGCTGCGGAGTCAGGATCAGGTGGACGAGGTGTTGAATGCGGCGAAGGTCGCGCCGCCAGTGGACCAGGTGCGGGAGATTACCGGCGAGGATTGCCCGGTGAAAGAGGGCGAGTCAGCGGACGAATATTTGATGCGGCTGAGTGCGGACGAGACGGGCGAGTTTTACGTTGAGCGCCGCGGAGTGGGCCGGGACAAGGACGCCAAAGAGGCCAGTTTGCAGGAGGCGCGGGCGATACTGGCAGAAATGGGCGGGGAGCCGAAAGGGGATGAACGACTTTCGAGTTCGGGCATTGTGGAGGAGTTGACGCGGTTGCAGGGCCAGGCGGACGAGCGGCGCGAGGCGCGGGAACATGCGCAAGAGGCGCGGCGGTCGTTCGAAGAGGGCCGGGCGAAGTTGGACGGCTTGAGCCGGGAGTTGTCGGGGGTGGATGAGGCGATTGGCGATCTGGAACAGAAATTGGCCCTGGCGCGGGAGTCTCGCGAGGAGTTGTTGGGGCGGATCGATAAGGGAACTGTGGTTGTGAAGGAACGGGAGATTGCCGCAGCGAGCGCCAAGGTGGCTTTTGAGGAGTTGGCCGATCCGGCAGGAAAGATCGAGGAATTGCGCGGGCGGCTGGCTGATGCAGAGAAACACAACGAAACGCTGATCAAGCGGCGGGCCAAGGCTGAGGACGTGCAGCGGCTCTCGGGAGAGGTTGAGAAGGTGTCGGCGGAACATGAGCGGTTGGAGGGAGTTCTGGCCGGTTTGCGGGATCTCCGCAAGAATCTTCTGGTGGGGGCGGATTTAGGCGTTGAGGGGCTTTCGGTGGGAGAAGGCCAGTTGATGCTCAATGGCAATCCGTTCAGTCAGGCCAGCCACGCGGAGCGGATCAGCGCAGCTTGCGCGATCGCCAGGGCGCAGAATCCGCGGCTGCGGGTGCTCCGGATCGATGACGGGGAGCATTTGGACGCGGAAATGAAAACGGCGTTGATTGCGGCGGCGGAGCGGCAGGGGTTTCAGGTCGTAATGACCTGTGTCACCGATCACGACGATTTGAGTGTTGAGATTGTGGACGCCGAGGGCGCCGGGCCGGTTGAGGCCAAGGACGGACAGGGGGACATGGTGGAAGCGTCGGCCAAGAAGGCCGGCGAGGATTTCTAAGGGATACCCTGGAAAGGGGCTTCGCGAATGCGGTTGGGTGTGCTGGAATCCCGAATTTGCCGGATTATAGGGAATCCACGGGCCAAGCGAATATCCGGACCGCAGAAGCCCCGCAGAATGGAGGACTGAAGTCAGAGCGCTTTGCCCGGCTGAATTCTCTGGCTTCAGCATAAATCGGACGGAAACGGAAAGGAAATGGACATGGAAACGAGCGCGAAACGGATTGTGTTGGACGTGGAAACGGTGGGGCCGCGGGGCGACGAGCAGATCGAGAAGTTGTTCGAGGAGAACCTGCGGGCGAGTGAGCCGCCAGTATCGGTTCGGCGGGGTTCGAAGGACGCCGAGGCGCTGGAGCGGGCGGAGTATTGGGACTATTACCAGGAGTTGAAGAAGGGCAAGGGGGAGTGGCTGGCAGAGAACTGGAATTCGGGCGTGGTGCTCGAGAAGCGGGTGGAGGTCGCGCTGGAGGCGGCGGCGACGGACCCGCTGTTGGCTGTGCCGATTGTGATTGCGGTGGCGATTGATGACAATCCGGTTGGGGTGACTTCGACAGAAGAGAGAGGGACGGAGCGGGAGTTGATAGATTACATCGCGAGTTTTTTGAACGAACACGCCGGGCCGGATACGGTGTGGATCGGCCACAATTCCGATTCGTTCGATCTGCCGTTGCTGGTGACGCGGTGGCGGCGGCTCGGGATTTTGCCGCCGGCGTGGTTCCCGGAGTGGCGGTATGGGCGGATTCGCGGGGCAACCTTCGACACGATGAAAGAATCGGCGAGCAAGACGCCGTTCGTGTCGGCGCAAACGGCTGCGATCGCCCACGGCCTTGACGGGTTCAAGGTGACGATGTGGGGCGATGCGCCAATGGATGGCTCTCGGGTCGCCGAGGCGCACAAAGCGGGTGAATGGGCGCTGATCCGGGAGTATTGCCGGGCGGACGTGGAGGCAACGCGCGAGTTGGCGCGGGTGATGACGTTCGGTTGGCGGTGGCTGGACAGGCGTCAGGGCGCTCCGATGCAGACGCCGGTTCAGGGCGAGGAGTTGTTGGCGGTCGCCTGCGGCTCGAACGATCCGGGCGAGCGGCTGAATGGGCTGCTGGATTGGCTCGTCGAGCGCGGTCTGGTCGATGCTACGATGGTTGCCGCGATGCGGACGAAGGCGGCGTAGAAAGGCAAACGGTCAAAATGTGCGAAGAACTAGGCGAAAAAGAGAACGACAGGACTCTAGTCGGCCTATGGTTTCACTCACGCTATGAATCGGGTGAAATTAAATGGCAAGGGCAGATCGTCCGCGAGTTGAAAGACGGAAGTTGTGTCTGCCAATTATACAGTTGGCTCATGGGTGATCCAACTATGTGCAAACTGGTGAAGCGAGAGGATGTGGAACAGTTCGAGTTTTATCAAGACGATGCCGCAATGCGCGAGCAAGCCGCAATTGAAGGGTTAGGTGATTTCGATTGAAAGCGCCAAGAGGCGCTCAATTCAAACTGGAGGAAACGATATGCCGTGGTTTACCGAGGAACAGTTGGAGAATCTGTTTACATATCACGCGCCGAAGGAGGATCAGGCCGAACGCTATCAGGACATTCGCGACACCGGGCGTTTTTTGGCGGAAACCATTCAGAAACATGCGCCGGACTCTGTCGAGAAAACGTTGGCGATCCGCAAGGTGCAAGAAGCCGTGATGTGGGCGAACGCGGCGATTGCCTGCAACGAGTAGGCCCTTCCGGGCGCGTTTCTGAGTCGGTGCATGACGATTCAGGGGCGCGTTGGGACGCCGGGAGATCAAGCAAGGGTTTTCCTCTCCTTTCCCTGTTTGGTAGCAAACCGGCTTCCCAATGCGCCATAGGCGCAACGCCACTTTTGAGTCATAGGAGGTCGTCAAACCGATCTACAACAAGCGCTTACGAGTGGCGGGGCGCCCGGGGACGTCGAAAGTTTCCCGGGTGCCCTCGGATTGGGTATCAACCGCCCTTTGGGCGGATTATTTCAAAGACCAGGAGGAATGGATGGGATATTAGCAGACATTGCAAAAAGCCCTAAGTTACGTTCGATTAACGTGAGCCTGTCGGGAGCGCATTCCCGGCAGGCCAACTCCAAAGCCAGGATGCGGAGAGGCGAATGGCTTTTGATTTGCAGGTGGATTTCTGATGTCTCATGCAGACGGATCGTGGACGGCCGCGGATTTCCGCATGGCGAAAGCGGAGCGAAAGGCGTGGCTGATTGAAATGGACGCGCAGCCGGAGGACAAGGCTGAACGGCTGGCAATGGAGTATGTGCGGCAGTTGTGGGAATCGGCAGGACGGCCGAATGTAAACCGGAAAGGGGCGGGGAATGCAAAACCAGATTAAGCGATTTGTGAAGTTCGGAACGCTTTCAGTGGGCGAAGAAGAGGCCACGCTGTCAATGAAGTTTGACCGGGACGGGCTGGATTTGCAACGGGCCGCAGCGACCTTTTGCGGGACGGTATTGCAGGTCCGGATTCGCAGAGGGTTCGATGAGGAGTTGCCGGGAGTCGAGCCGATCATGTTGAAGGGCCGGGCGATTTCGGAGAAATTGGGGGTTACGAAAATCGGCTATGCCGCCCGGCTGGAGTTTGCATTGGGCAATTATGATTTGGCGACGTTAGCGGCGTTTTCGAAGGCTGAAGCGCGGCTGGAGTGTGCGGTTGAGCGCGGGATGACGGAGGACGACTGATGAAGATTCTTGGGCTTGACCCTGCAACGAAATTCGGTTGGGCGGTCCTCGATGGGGAGCAGATTGTGGGGGGCGGAACTTGGAAATTGCTGTGGAACAAGCAGCCCGCGGACGAGGTTTTGGCGGATTTGCAATGGCGCTTGGAGCAGGTGAAAACACGCTTCGGGGCGTTGGATATCTATGCGTTCGAGTCGGCAAGGCACATGCCGATCAACAATGCAAAATGGTCGATTGCGGTCAGAAGCGAGTTGATTGCGGCGGCTAGATTATGGGGGTTCAAACATGACCTTGAAGGGCTGGAACTTGACATTGAAGAGATCAAGCGACACGCAACGGGACACGCGAGGGCAAAAAAATCGATGATGGTAGGGGCGGCGGAACGACGCTGGCCCAAGGTCACTTGGACGGACGACAATCACGCCGACGCCGCCTGGATAGCCGACTTCGGGCGAGCAACTTTGAGGCAACAAGGACGGTTCCATGAAGGGCAAAACGAGGGATTCCTTACCGGGCTTATTGAGGATTAGGGACTACGACGCGCACTACGAACACGGAAAATCGAGATCAGTTCGTAAAAAAAGTTACTCCTGTCGCCCAATCAAATGCGGGCCGAAGAAGCGGAGAATCATATCACTTCGCAACGGGGAAAAGATTTGGGGGGCTTGGCAAAGCCTTTTGGACGTTATCGAGGGCTTCGAGGCGCCGCGCCAGGGCTATTTGACGACGAACGGACGCACGGACGGCGAACCGTTGACATATACGGACTTAGTAAAAGAAACCGATTACAGCAGGGCAACGCTGGTTGCTATGATCGAGTTGATGGTTTCGCCGGGACTTCGCTTTTTAGAGTTTGCGGAACCGGGACGCAACAGGGACGGAGACGGGACGGAACCGGGACGCGACGAAGATGGAGCCGGGACGCCTCATAAAGTAAAGGAAAGTAGGGAAGGGAAGAGAAGAGTAGTATTAACTCGCTCTCCGTCCCCTGTCGGGACGCAAAGCATCAGCGATCACGAGCCATTGTTCGCGGACGATCCTGGAATTGCCATATACCAATCCATTGCATCCAAACATGCTCCAGAGAAAATTCAGCAATCCCATATCAAAATCCCATGCGATCCCTACTCGCTGGCTTTTTGGCAATGCGTTGTTTCCTCGTGGTGCGCCGCTTCGGGTGGCCGGGGGAACTTTTCGCCACAGAACGTCCAGGGCATGATGGAGTGGTTCAAGGCGGGCTCAATTCCGGGACAGGTTGCGCACGTTACCAAGCCGGCGATGGATCGACTGCCAGCGGACAGGCAAGCGGCAGCCTATTGCACGCCCAATGACTACGCGCAGAAAATTCATGTGTTGGCTGATGTCGGTTTGGATGAGGCCAGGGTGTTTGAGGAAATCGGAGTTTACCGCTTTGAGCATTTGTGGCGCCGACCGCCTGAAGGAGAGTGGCAATATCAAGGATGGTCCCCAAGCCCGCCGACTGCGAAAGGACAGGACGAGACGGAGGATGAAACGGCATGATGAATTTGTTGGGCTATATCGCGGGGGCATATCGTGATCGATCAATCTGGAAGATTCGTCAGAACATCAGGGAAGCGGAGTCTGTCGCTTCAAGGTTCATCGAGGCCGGCGTTCCGATGTTTATCCCGCACAAGAATACCGGGCTGTTAGACGGACTGGTGCCGGATCGGGAGTTTCTGCGTCAGGCTCGGGTGGTGTTGCGGCGGTGCGATTTTATGGTGGTTCTGCCGTCGTGGGTGAATTCGATGGGAACAAGGGAAGAAATAAACGATGCAGACGAGTTGGGAATTCCGTTTGTTGCCTGGAGCGAGCCTTTCGAGGACGTGGTTGCGTTTTTGAATCCGCTTTTGGCGCTCAACGGGAAGCCGAAGATCAAATTGATTGGAAACGGGGAATATGAAAAACAGCAAGATCGAATGGACGGATCACACAGTGAATTTTTGGTGGGGCTGCCAGAAGGTGAGTCCCGGTTGTGAGAATTGCTACGCCGAGGCGTTGGCCAAACGGACCGGGCGAGACTGTTGGGGCGACTCGCCGCGGATCATTCGGGCGGAGAAGGCGCGGAAGGAATGCTTGAGCCTCGATCGAAAAGCGCGGCAGTCGGGCAAGCGCGAAATCGTGTTTGTGAATTCGATGTCGGACTTTTTCGAATTAGGCGGCGATGATATTATTTGGGCTAGGGCATTGGCTTTAAAGACGTTTGAGGAATGCCGTTACCTATTTTTTTTACTGCTTACCAAGCGACCACAGTTTGCTCTGTCAATTCTTGAATATTTGGCGGATTGGTGGGACTGCAAGACCGACCTGCCGAACGTTGGTCTTGGCGTAACGGCAGAGAGCCAGAAGCAGGCGGATGAGCGGATTCCGCACCTTCTGCAAATTCCGGCGGCGTTGCGGTTCGTTTCCTGTGAGCCACTGTTGGGGCCGGTTGACTTGGGAAAGACAGGGGCGCTCGGTTGTGATTGCCATGATGACGACGAATGCTATGGGAGTTGTAAATTTTACCGTAACGCAGTTGACCATACTAAAATAATCGATTGGATCATTGCTGGCGGGGAGAGTGGGCCGCGAGCCAGGCCGATCCATCCGGATTGGGCGCGGTCGTTGCGCGATCAGTGCAAAGCGGCGGGCGTTCCTTTCCTGTTCAAGCAGTGGGGGGAATGGGCACCTATTAGATGGCAGGGCGCCACGACAAATCCGGGAGATTTGTTCCTTGACCAGGATGGGACATACATTCGCATTAAATTCGGCGAACAGATTCCCGCGAGCCTTCCGGACCTTCCGCACAGTATGGCGTTGATGCGCCGTTGCGGCAAAAAACATGCAGGCCGGTTGCTGGATGGCGTTGAAAATCTCGAGTTCCCGGGGGTGATCAAAAATGGGTGAATGGAAATCGTATGCTGACGAATCCCGGCTCGATTGGGGCACTGAGCAGGATGGCAACCTAAACCGCGATCAGATCAACACAGGTTGTCTGATACGTATCGCATACGCCATGGAGGCGATGGCTCAACGTCATATCGAGTTGTTACAGGAGAATGAAAGACTGAGCGAACAAGTGATGCGCTTTATCCATCGATATGAGAAAGCGGAACGCAGCCGAGCGGCGCTGCAAGGTTGGGTGACACGATTAAAGGAGGCGAAGCGCGATGAAAAGGCTTAAAGAATACGCGGTTCAGGTGGTCGTTTTTGCGGCGGTGTTCAACGCGGCGTTTTGGGCGTTGATGATGACGCAGAACGAGGCAATGGGGCAAGCGCAGTGGGACGCGCACGGCGCCCCGTTGATCTTGCAAAAACAAGCGGAGGATGATTTAGGCGGGCCGGTTGAGTGCGTTTCTCGCAGCCGGGCGTTTGTGACCGACGACGCAGCAACGACATTCACCTTGGCGCTTTCACTCGTCGAATACCGTTACACGTTTCGTCGCGTGAATGTGAGTTCTCACAGCGCGGCGGTTGCCGAGATAGAGGGCGAATGATGGATGGCCGTGATTTGATGGATGATTACAACGAGATTGCGGCGCTCAAGAGGCGAATTCGTGCGCTCGAAGCGGAGAACGAGAGGCTGCGTGCGGCCAACCTTGCACAACAAGGCTTGGTCTCAGCGGCAAAAATGGAGCGCCGGGAGAACGAGCGTTTGGAAGCGGAGATCGAGCGCTTACGTGGTCTGTGCAAGCAAATCCGGCATATCCTCAACGGAGCCTTGCCGCTGAACGAAAAACTCTACCGCGTTATTGAAATAACCATGACGGCAGAGAAAAAAGAAAGCGAGGGCGGGGAATGAGCGACAAGCCGCAATACACGCCGGGGCCGTGGAATCCGTCCAGAAATTACATAGTCAATGCAGCGCGGGGACTTGAGGCGGATCGCCGCGGAGAGTCGTGGAAGGATCGCCACGGTGAATTTGAGGATACTGTAGCGGACAACGCGAACCTAATCGCCGCCGCGCCGGACATGTATGTGGCATTGGCGACCCTCGTTCGATGGGTTAGCTTGGACATAACCGAAATGGAGCAGGCTTGCGACAGGGGGCGAGCAGCGCTGCAGAAAGCGAGGGGTGAATAATGGCGGGGCGGGAACAGGTGGTTGCGACCAGGTTGGATGATATGGAGTGGCGGTTGTTGAGGATAACGGCAGAGGCGCGGGATATTCCTGTGGCTACGCTTCTACGGCAATTGGTAAGGACGGAACTAGAAGAGGTGTTCCCTGCAATCAAATTCGAGCATCCGGTGGCGCGGCAGCGGTATGGGTATCGCGAGCATTGGCGCCTAGCGGACCGGGACGGAGGGTGCAATGTGCTGCATGAGGGTGTCATATAGCGGAAGGCCGGATTGTTATTATTGCGGCGCCAAGGTGGGTTTGGATGACTGGTCAAGGGTGTGCGGAGGGCTTCGGTATCACTGTTGCCGGCCGGCGTGTCAAGATCAGTTGGACCAGGATCGAGTGGAAGCGAGCGAGGACACAATTTTCACAAGCCGGGAAACGGCAGAAAGGCAATCAAATGGAGATGGAAACGGTTGTGGATGTTAATGGCATGGAGACTGTGCAGCGTTTATCTAAGGACCTGAGGCGGGCTGCAACAGAGATGTATGACCGTGAGGCGCGGTGTCTCGTCAAGTCGTATTACATCATGCAGGAGCAACGGGTTCGAGTCGGCAATCAGATTTCGTCCGGAGGGGACACACCGAACGAGGTGTTGAAGTATTTCTTTGAGCAATCCGGAATCCTCGAAAAGCAGATGCACGGAGCATTGACCGCCTATGCCAAAAGCCACGATATGGGGGTTTGGGCGATGGGTATTTGCGGGATCGGGCCGATTATCAGCGCCGGCCTGCTTGCCCACATCAACCTTGAGCCGTGGGTTTGCGCCCCGCATCACGGCACAAAGAAAGTCTGTTGGCCAGGTAAGCCATGCACACCGGAATGCAAATTTCAGCGCCTGACAACGGCGGGCCATATCTGGTCGTTTGCCGGGCTGGACCCAAGGGCGGAGTGGAAAAAAGGAAAGCGCCGGCCATGGAACGCCGCATTGAAAACGCTGTGCTGGAAGATCGGGGAGAGTTTCGTCAAGGTCAGCGGACGAGACAATGACATTTACGGCAAATTATATCTACAGCGCAAAGCCGAAGAGATCGAGCGGAATGAGCGCTTGGAATTCGCGGACCAGGCCAAAGAGAAGTTGGAAAAGTTCGACATCGGCGAATCGACGGACGCTTATAAGGCGTATTCAATCGGGAAACTGCCACCGGGACACATACACGCCAGGGCGAAACGGTGGGCGGTCAAAATCTTTCTGTCCCATTGGTTCGAACGAGCCTATGAATTAAAGTGGGGAGAAAAGCCGCCGATGCCGTATGCGCAAGCGATCCTCGGGCATGCGCACAAGATAGAGCCACCGGAATAAGCCATAGTATGAGAAAGTAACACAGGGACGGGTCGAGCCAAGAAAGAAGAATGAACAAGGTTCGCGAGCGAACCAAGACGAGTGAATGCACATTGAGAAGGAGTGAACTAAGGTTAGAGAATGAACACTGTCATAGATTGGACCATACTGGGGGAACGCGCATTGGCTTTGAGTGAGCCACACTCGCCGAATGACCATTGAAAATGATCGAATCAGCCTCGTAAAATGAACACGATGAGCGAATGAAACATCCTCGCCGAAGGAACAATATGCACGATTGAATCATGGGCAGAGGAGGGAACATGACAATGGAGTGAACCATGGCACATGACGGCACATTGGGGAGGATTGAATCACAGTGAGTGAACGCGCATTGGTTGGGAGTGAATCAAGAACAAGGAACGCACCATACCCGACGAATGAAACACTGCCTACGAAGGAACACGATACTCGATTGAGCCAGCAGTCAGGAAGGCACATGAAGGGCGATCAAATCATCAAGATAGAATGAGCACCGCAGACGAGTGAACCATAGAAAAAGAAGGTAACATCGTGAGAGAGTGAGACACGAAGTATGAAAGAACATTGGACCAGATCGAGTCAAACCTGAAGAACGAAACATAGAATTGGAACGCGCCACGACCTTCGAATGAACATAAAAGGGGAGCGAATCACAGGGGTTGAATGCTTATGGACCGGGAATGATCCAAAATCCAAGAAGGGAACAGCCGCTTTGAGTGAACCACAGGTTTTGAACGCACAAGATCGCCGAGTGAGCCACGAAGATTGTAGGAACAAAGGAACTAGGCGAGCCATCGTGCCAGAATGAACATTGGTCAAGAGCGAGCCAAAAGGATCGATTGAACAGAATCGGTAAGCGAATCACGGCAGTGGAAAGAAAAACACATTGGAATGATCCAAAATGCGGGAAGGAAACAAGGGATTCGAGTGAACTATAATGGTTGAACGAACATGGTAGCCGAGTGAGCCATGAACAAGGTAGGGACAAGTAGTCAGAGCGAGCCATTGAGAACGAATGAATATCGCGTGTGAGCGAGCCAAGTTTCAAGACTGAACAGGCTGATTGAGCGAGCCATTGTGCATGAAAGAACAAACGGGCAGAGCGAACCAGGGGGAGAAAAAGACTGTTGCGGTGATCCCGCGCAAAGAAAAACCCCGGCGCAAGGCCGGGGCGTAGTTGACGGGTAGTTGACTGGGGAGACTATTGGACGTCCCCAACAGGATCGTCGCAGCCGTGTCCCCATGATCCGTATTCCGCAGTTTCATCGACCCATGCGACGGGCACATACCAGCGCCAGCCGATCCGGATTGCGGGCATGGTGCCTCGAAGGCGCCAGCGGTGTAAGGTGCGGGTCGAGACGCCAAGGCGCTCGGAAACTTGCCGGAATGTCAGGTTGTCGGGCATAGTTCAATTCCTCCAATCAGATTGAGTAAACCAGGTATATCCATTCACCGTGACGTTCGCCCCATACTGATGCGTTCCCGGCGCTCTCGCGTTCGGCCAGGGCTTTGTCGCGCTCGATATACATGCGGGCCACGTTGTCGGCGGTGACCGCGTTGCCGTTCAACAGGTGCTCGGCGATCGTGGAGCCAAGGGTGGCGATTGCCACGTCCAGGCGGACCGGATGACCGCCCATGGCTTTCAGTTCATCGACTCGGGTCATGTTCAAGTGCTCCTTTCGTGGAAGTGCGGGGAGGCCGAAGCCCCCCCTGGTCGGTTTCAGGTGACGAGCGGACCGGCAATGTGCCGTTGCATCCAAGCAATAGCCATGGTCCCCTCAAGAACTTCAGTGGTGAACCAATCCTGTTCGATTTTGGAAAACTCGACGAATTCGACGCTCCATTGACGGGAGCGTTTGTCAAAGACGACGTTGGCGTTTTCGTCCGGGCCTTGGTGAGTCCAGGTCACTAATTCCCCATCGTCGCTTCCGATGTTGTGGGGGTTGATCGTTCTAGGCATTGGCTGAGTCTCCTTTCTTGCTTTCGGTTTCGGGTTCATCCCACCATTTGCACTCGGGGCCGCATGGCTCAATGCCCATTTGAATATCATCCCAAACGCAGCCGTAGGCGATCAGAAGCGGGCAAAATTCGTTGAACTCCACAACAATCTCGTGAACCTGTGGGCCGCGCCAGTGGTGGCCGGTGGGCGCTTCGCAAAGGACTTCGCCTTTGCAAATGCCATCCTTGTCATAAGCGACAAGCAAGCGTCCCCCGTAGGATTTGACCTTGGCGGCGATCTTCTGACGGTTTAGCGGTTTGATCGGTTTAGGCATGTTCCGTCCTTTCGTCCATTGATTTGCTGGCCTTCCCGGGCCAGTGTCGCGCCAGTATAATGTCAACATCGGCCAAGTCAAGACAAAACTTGACAACTAATGATAAGCGGGCAATTTTGTTTGATGGGTGCTTGATGGGGTTGCAAGCGGTTGCTGCAACCTTTTGCAACCAATGTTTCACGTAGAACGATTTCGAACACATGTTCGGTTTGGGACAGTTTGGCTTGACAACCTGATTGACGATCTGGCAGTTTGCGCGTGCGACTGTAAAGCCGCATCCTCCTGACTGAAGCCCGCCTGGGTGGCCATGCCTGGGCGGGCAGCGCGAACAAATACAGGGGGTAGGGGGCAAGTAGATGTGGCACACCAGCGTTGCGCAGCACAGACGAGGGCTGGTAAGCGCTGTAAAATCAAGGCGCATGGAGATTCAAAATTCTGTTACTGGCACGATCCAGTTTTCGCCGACGCTCGGGCCGAACTATGCCAGCGGACAGGTAGGGCGACACAAGAGGCTTACAAACGGGCCAAGGCGGAGGCCGAGAGAACGGGGCGAGCGTGGCTAGAAACGTTAAATCTGACCAGTCAGGCCGATTGCCGGGCGGCGTTGAGCCATATCGCCAAACTGGCAGCTCGAGGAGAAATGACCCTGCAAGAGATCAGGGTTTGGACGAATCTCATTCAGGCAGCCTCACGCACATTGCCGGCGGACCCGCCCAATGACGCAACCAAATCCAGCGCTGATCGCCGTTCTGCAAGAGTCCTTGCGCTTGCGACAGGTCTACGCGCAGAGCACCGCGGCAATCGAGAGGATACAGGCTGAGGGCCATATTCAAGACGCCTCGGACGCCTACGTTGAGTTGTGGCGGTGGGATGTCGAGTCTTGGGCCAAGGCGATGTTCCCGGAACTCTGCACCGCGGAGTTTTCGCCCTTTCACGAAGCCGTATTTCAAATCTACCGTGAATCGATCTGCTATGACCTGCCGGGCCGGATTGGCCGGCGGGACGTGATCGCGGCGCCTCGGGGCAACGCCAAATCCTCGGTGGCAACCTTTCTCTGCAACGTCCATGCGATTTGCTATGGCATTGAGAAATATATCGTTATCTTCGCCTCGACCGCCCGGCAGGCCGTCCAGCGGACCAGGAACATTCGTGATGCGCTGATCGAGAACGAGAACATCCGCGAAGTCTACGGGCTGCTGTGTGACCCAAAGGCGGCAGAGCAGGCGTTTACGGCCAATGGGGTGCGCGTCGAGGGCTATGGGATGCGCGATGCGACCCGCGGGCTGAACTTCGAGGGGCAAAGGCCGACTCGGGTTTGCCTGGATGACGTTGAGGACGACGACGAAGCCACGAGTTTGTTGGTTCGGGAGCGGATTCGGGACAAATACCGGCGCGTGGTCGATGCGATCGGGGCCGAACATACGAACTTCATGGCCGTGGGCACGATCATTTATCCGGATTCGCTGCTGGTTGAACTGCTGGACCGGGCCGATTACCGGGGTTTGGTGTTCCGCAGCATCGAGGCCGAGCCGGAAAACGGAGCGCTGTGGGCCGAGTGCCGGGCGATCTACATGAATCGCCGCGATCCGGACCGCGAAGCCAAGGCGGTGTCCTTCTACCGGCAGAACCGCAGGGCGATGGACAAGGGCGCCCGGGTGCTGTGGCCGGCGTGGGAGTCGCTGTTCAAGTTGATGACGATGCGCTGGACGATGGGCGACTATGCCTTCCGGTCCGAGAAGCAGAACGAGCCGGTCAATCCGGCGCTGATCGTGATCAAGAAGGAATGGTTCAGGTATTACGACGGGCAGCCTCCGCATGGGTGCGCGTGGTATTTGTTCGGCGATCCGGCATTCAGCAAGCGGCACACAGCCGACGAGGCCGCGTTGGCGACCATGGCCGTCGATCCGGACGGGTATTACTACGTTCACGACTGCGAAGCCGACCGCTATGGTCCGGCCGAGTATGTCAACATGCTCTTCCAGCGGATTCAGATGCTTCAGGATCGCCATGGCGACGATTTCAAGGGCGCCTTCCTGGAGCAGCTCGAGTATCTCCGGGACTGGATTCAGCGGCACATGCGCGAAAACAAGATGTATTTCAACCTAGGCGAATTGCAGCCGGTCAAGGGCGAGGGGCCAGACGCCGCTGCGGTAGGGACGCCAAAGCGCCGGATCAAGGCTGTGATTCCGCATTATCAAGCCGGGGTGGTCCTCCATCATGCCGGCCTGAAGGGTTCGAAGGTGGAGGAACAGTTGTTGTTCCCGGCGGGCGAGCATGACGATGCGGCTGATGTTGTGGCTTACGGAATCAAGTATGCGCAGGCGCCGCAGCGGGAATCGGGAAAGAAGCCATGGGAGAAGATGACGCCGGCAGAGCAGGTTCAGGCGGCGATAGATGCTGAAGAGCGCCAGCGGCAGGAAGTGGCTTGGGGGATGTTCTGATGGCCGAGAACACCCAAAATGTCATTGAGTGGGAAGACATGATCGGTCCGGATGGCGAACGCTACCGGGTTTTGGTCGAGAAGGAATGGCTTCCGGGCTTCAACATGTGGTCAAAAATCGTGCGGGGGTTGAAGAAGGCATGTCCGTAAAAAGGCGCAGCAAACAAGAGCGCAAGCGGATTGAGGCAGTTATTCAAACTCGGGTAGATCGCGAGGTTGGGGCGTTCCTCCGGGCGTGGATGGAGTGGTATAAGGCTGAGTTCGGCGTGAATCGCTACATTGAGGTGTTTAAGGCGATGAACCGCCGGGAAAGTTCCCCTGACGTTCGGCAGGATGCCCAAAGTTCTCAGGATGAGACGGCGGAGGGGGAAACTTCGAGGATTAAAGCGATTGATGGGAGGCAGAGGGTTTGAGTCGAGCGATCGCTATTGTGGGTTTGGCCGGTCAAAGTCGCGACCGGGCGCCGTTCCATGATCCCGAGTGGGAGTTGTGGGGGCTAAATTCCGTTTGGCATCAGGTGCCCCGCGGAGTCAAGTGGGATCGCTACTTTGAGTTGCATGATCTGACAACAAGCAAACTGGCGCGGCTTTCTCGGCTCAAGTGCCAGATTTACCAGCGTCGGAATTTCCCATTCACTGAGATCATGGAGGAGTTTGACAAGCCAAAGCCCTACTTCACGTCCACGCCGGCCTGGATGATGGCTTTTGCCATGCTGCTCATGCGTGAGGAGGAGGGCCGCAAACGAATCGGCCTGTGGGGAATTCAGATGGAGGAGCGGATTGAATACAATAAGCAACGCGGATGCCTTGAATATCTGATTGGCCGGGCGGTGGAGCGGGGTATTGAGATTGTGCTTCCAAAGGGCTGCCTTTTGATGCGAGGCCGCCTATATGCGAGCGACTGCCGGGTGGCGATATGATTGAATGGCTGGCGATAGGTTGGATTGCCGGGATGGTCGGCGGGTTCGCCTTGGGCGTGATTTATGGGCGCAAAGACGATCTGGTGCGGCAGGAGATTGCGGTTCGTTGGGCATTGGCCAAGACACCGGGGGAGTTGATGCTGGAGGAGCCAGTGGAGAGCATGACCGAGGAAGAGTTGCGGCAACGCTACAATCTTCCTGACACGGCGATGAATTGATGCAAGACTAGATAGGCAGGACCGGCGACACGGACGTTGCCGGGGACTCAGGCCAAGGAAGGCCGAACATGAGAACGGACAGCAATTTGCTTCGGGCCATGGCGCCCGGAGCGCAGTTCGAAACCGGCGTATCAGGGCAGGATGAAGCCTTGATGCGCGAGCGTGTCAGAGAAGGCGACCCGACGAACCAAAACGATCGGGCGGCGATTGCCTGGTGGAAAGAGGAGCGGATACGGCAGGCGAAAAACGCCACAGCCGAAATTCGCGGCAAAGCCGACGAAGCCGTTGCTTTCTACGAAGACGATACGCACGTAGCCGTCAGCCCTGACGGACAATTGATTCACCCCGAGCAACTGAAAACCACAGCGATTCCTGTATCGTATCGAAACTGCAACTTCTACGCCGTGATGGTTGATGCAATTTGCGCCCGCATCCTCTCGGAAAAAGCGGTCGCCAAAGCCATTGCCGGCGGGATGGGAATGGATGCGCAGAGAAACAAACAGGCGGCAAAAGGCGCTGAACTGACGATCCAACATATCGAGCGCGTAAATAACGACGAGGACGAGAACCAGGCGTTGGTGCAAATGCAGGTCCTCGGGGGCGTCGGTTATCAGAAGGTTTGGTATGACGATGCAGCCTGGGGCAAGGTGTTGATGCAGGACAACAACGTGCATGAGGCGCAGACCGGGGAAATAACGTGGTCGGCTGTTCCCATGCAGGAAATATTACACGAACCGCAAACAAAATGGCGGCATATCGGTTGGGCAACGCATGGGTATCGGCGTAGCATTGGTTGGGTTCGCCAAGCGTTTCCGGACCGTGGCCAATATGTATGGGTAGGGCGCGAGGACCGGGCGAACGAGTTCTCGCTAGATACGATGATGCGCGGGGTTCCGGTTGAACGTGCGAAGGATCGCGATCCGGACAGCACCCAGGTGGATGTGTTCGAGTGTTTTGCCAGGGCGCTTAACCCTGCAACCGGGCGTCCGGGGTGGCTGAGTTGGACCTTCTGTGAAGATACCGTTCTCTCCCCCCCTCATTTCCTCCGAGATATTCCACTGATTCCAGTCTATTTCAACCAGTCACTCCGGACAAAGGGGCCGCTGACACTGGCTTGGGATTTGATCCCCATGCAACGGGAAGTGCGCCAGACGCTTGAGGGCTGGTGTTTTCGCCGGCGCATCCACCAATACCCGAAGCCGATCCTCCCTCAGAGCATGAAGATGTCGGATTGGGACAACAGCCCGCGGCCAATGCGGGCGCCGGTTGATCCACGGACAGGCAAAATGATCCCGCCAGTTTGGATGGAGCCGCCCAAACTGGACAGCCAAGGGGTCAATGAGTTTCTCGACAAACAATTGTATTTGATGTCCGAGAGGGCCGGTATTCACGAGACGAGCCGCGGTATGGTCGGATCAGGGATCACGTCCGGTAAACAAGCGCAGATTGCTGCCGCGCAGGACAACACGAACCTTCAGCGGCCAGTGCAGAACTATCGAACAGGCAAAAGCCGCTTGTGGACTGTTGTTCTGCGGCTGGCTGACGAGAAATACCCAAGGGGCAAGTTGATTGAGGTGATCGGTCGCGACAACCGGTATATGGCCGAGGCGTTTCAAAAGGGCGTGGGTGAGAAGATTGTTGGTATTCGAATCGGCACGATCAGCCGGATTCCTTTGGAGCCGCAGCAGCGCCAAGACTTTGTGAAGATGATGGCGGAGTTGGGGCTGTTTGCCGAAGGCGCCGAGCGACAGCGCCGCGAGTTCCTGCGTTTCATGGAATTCGAGAGCAACATTGAGGACGACGTGGACGAGATTCTTGTGGCTCATGCGATGGCGCTGGAAGAAGAGGAATTGCTGTCACAGGGGAATTGGGCACCGGTCGGCGAGTTGGATTTGCACGAGTTTCATTTGGAGATTCACTACCAAGCCGCAAACGCGCCAGACGCAAGGGCGGACAAGGAATCTTACGATCTGCGAAAACAACACATCGATATGCACATAAACGCGCAACACACGCTTTCAATGGAGGAGGCGCAACGGCAAGCGGAGTTGCAACAGGTGGTTCAACCGCAATTAGGGGGGCAAATGGCAGGGCAGTGACTGGGCAACGCTCGCGCTACATAGCGCAAATTCAAGCGTCCCGGTGGAGGAATAATGAGTGCCATGGAAGGCATGGAAAGCGCCATGGACGGCGCGACGGACCTGTCAGACGGCGGGCAACCGGAAGATTTCGACGGAGATGCGACCCACGATACGAGCGGGGCTACCGGTGCGCCGGCACAGCCTGAAACGTTCGAAATCGGCGGGCAACGCTACACGTCGGAGCAACTGCAACAGGCTCTTGATTATCGGGCGAACATGGACCGGTGGAACAAGAGCAACACCGAGCGTTCGGAGCAATTGGCGGCTGAGCGGCGGGAGTTGGAGGCCCTTCGGGCCGAAGTGAGTGCGGGCAAGGGCAAACGCGGACCGGATGAGGAAACCGAGGAGTTGCCGGATTACGGCGACGATGATCTGGCGGAGTTCGGCAGCGCGGTTGAAACCCGCATTACCAAGCAGGTCGAACGGATGCTAAAACCGGTCCTCGACCATCTTGGCGAGGTGAACAAGACCGCAGAGGCGGAACGTGAAGCGGAAATGCTGAAGGGATTCAACAAGAACCTGGAATCAACGGCGAAGAAATGGGGGGTCAACGAAGATTCTCTGTATCGCATCGCGGTTGATGACGGCCTGAAGCACCCGCTGGATTACTACGCCAACAAGGTCTTTCAGAAGGCAAACCGGGCGGATGAGGTGCCAAACGGCAACCGCCGGCCGGGTCAGGGTCAACCTTTGGTTGGTCCGGGCGGAACGCCAGCCTCGATCGGGGACCAGGACGGCTTGCAGTATGCGCCGGATGACCCGAGGGCGGAGGAATCGGACCGCAAATGGTTCCAAAAATTCCTCAAGAGCCAAGGGGCAGGTTAGGCCAAACAATCAACTATGAGCGCCATGGAGGGCGCTTTGAAGGAGGCCAAGGATGGCCGCAGAACTTGCAAATGCAGGAGGGTATATTGAACTGCTGAAGCAGCGACATTTCCCGCGCCTGCAAAATCAGATCGTCCGGGACAACTTCATGCTCAAAAAAGTGCGTGAAGCCGTTCCGGGAGTGGAGCGCATCGGCTCCAATGTCATCATCGCCAGCAAAACCGCCTACTCGGGCGGGATGACGGCGAGTTCCACAATCACAACGTCGATAACGATGCCAACACCGGGGAGTTCGAAGTCTGACCAGATGACTGTGCCGTTGGAAACGCTTTTCGGCGCATTCGAGGTGCCGGACATCGTGATTCAGCGGATGCAGGAGCCTGCGGGAGCGTGGGTCGATCCGTGGAAGAACGAGATGATGGACATCCAGGAGTCCATGCGAATCATGCTCAGCAAGGCTTATGTCGGCAGCGGCACAGGCGAGTTGGGCGTGGTCACGGCATTCACCAATGGCTCGCCTGACACGGTGACGCTCGATTCTTGTTACGCTCTTCAGGTCGGTTGGATTGTGGATTTCGTGCGTTCGGGTTCGACCATTGCCGACGGGACCGACGTTACAATCACGGCGATCACCGGTCCGACGACGTTCCAATGCACGATGAGCGGGACGCCGCAGGCAGGGGACATCGTGGTTTTGGCTGACTCCTACAACGCCGTTTCGAACGGGCTGGCCGGGTTCATGGACAACACGAACACCGACTTCCAGGGCGTCAACCGGGCCACGAATTCATGGGCGCAGGCGCAGGTTGTTAACAATGGCGCCGGCGATGGCGTCGCGGTCAGGTTCAAGCCGAAAAAGTTGAAACTGCTGCACAACCAGATCAAGCGGTTGGGTGGTGTCAAACCTTCGGCCTATGTTTCCCATTCGGACATCATCAGCGTGATCGCGCATGTGATCTACCCAGGTCGGCAGTTCGACAACACGAAGAAGATGGAGTTGTTCGACACGGGCTTGAAGGTCCATGGGGCGCCGTTGTGGGAATGCGAGGACATCACGGACGACGTGATTTACGCTCCGCATTTCCCATCGATGCTTCGAGGGCAACTCGGACCGATCATCGCGCCTCACCAGAATCCGGAAGGCGGCGGATTCATCCAGATGGCATTGAGTGGCGGGTCGCACACCAGCGCTTGGGTCGGTTATTACCGGCATTACGGCGCCTTGGCGGCGACGAAACTCAAGACCATGGGTATGTTGGATGAAGTGCTCGACCTCTCCGATGACGCTTATGGAGACATCGAGGGGTATTCCACCTGAAATTGAGGGGGGCGGGCTTCGGTCCGCTCCCCAACTTTCCAGAGGGGGAGGGCGATGGAAATTGAAATTGGGTTGTTTGAAGCGAAGGACAAACGTCCAGAGGGATTTTGTATCTATCAGAACGGATGTGTCGAAGGTTCGACCAAGACGGCGGCTGTTTGGATCGAGCACCCGGGGCCGGCGCTGAGATATAACGCGAAGGCAATTGATATGGCTAAGCACATTTGCGCCATGCTTTGCGTGGTCCATGACGCCGATCCGATCAAAGAGTTGAGAGGGGAGTTTCGCGGCCTGCACATGCCAAGCTTCCGCCAAGGCGCGAAGAACGTAATTCAGCGCTCGAAGAAAAAACCAACTGAACTTTACTGAGAAAGGCGATGAAATGCCGATTTTAGCAGTCAACGCGCACAGGATGAAGAGTGCCTACCTTCAAAAACTGCTCACCAGTCCGTTGCATTGCGGGGTCAACGTCCAGAGGTATCGGGAATGGGAGCCACGACCTAGCGTTCCTAAGTCGTTTGAAGAGACGATGCGGCAATTCGGCGAGCAATACGGGGTGAAATTGCGGCTGGAGTGGGATGGCTTTGGCCGGTTTTTCATCATCATGCAAAAGGCGAAGGAATGGGATTTCGACGAGGAGAAATACGTTGAAAAAGACGGGCACGTTTTTGATTTGGTGACGCCGGATGGGCGACCAATCAAGGCAGCGGACTTTGGAACATACATTTTCGACGTGATCAGCGAGTTCCATATGGGTTTCACGGCCAAAGCGAAGCGGGAATACCGCAAGCGGCTGAAAGAAGCACAGGATTCAATCAAGCGGGACGAAAACGAGAAGATCATGGAGGAAGGGCTGGAGGTGGCCGAGCAGGCAGCCCGCAGCGCACACGATGGCGAATCTTACGAGAAAATGATTGGCCGGGATAAGGTCCATTCGATGGGCGCCAATTCAGCGGCTGATTCGAGCAAAGGGGCGGCGGCTACGAAGCGCCGGAGCAAACGGGCGAAAAAATGAGCGATGTCAGGCAGCCAACACAGTTGATAGCGCGGATGGGCCGCAAGAGTGACAAGTACATCGCCTCGGGGTCGGATTGGGTGAATTATGCCAAAGCGATCGAGGCGTTGAACGAAGAACAAACGGAACTTTGTGATTGGCTGATCGACCAGGACAAGGGGTTGTTTCTGAAAAGCAGCCTTGTTTCTTTGGTTGCCAATCAGCAGGAATATTCGTTGCCGGCGGACTGTAGGCGGATCAAGCGGCTAGAGATTTACAACAACGGCTCCAGTAGTTTGTGGACAGGGCACGAGGTGGAAATTGTGCCGTTCATTGACCGCGAAATGTTTGTTAGGACAGCCTACCGGTCAGTGAATTGGTATTCGAGCAAGGCGGCGTTACGAAACAGAAAGATTCACGCATTGCCGAATCCTTCCAGTTCGGTCACGAATGCTTGGCGGCTTTGGTATTTCGCGCAGCCCCCGGAAATGCTAATTGCCACAGCATCGGAAGGCGGGGCTTCGACAATAACGCTTCCGGAGACGGCAACGGCTGGAACGGTGAGCGCGGTCGATGACGCTTACAACGAGGCGTGGGTTTATATCTCTAGCGGGACAGGATCGGGGCAGTTGCGACAGTGCAGCGATTATGTGGGCGACACTCGGGTTTTAACGGTGTCGGAATCCTGGTCAACACAACCGGACGCAACAAGCGTCATCGAGGTGTTGGCGGCGTTACCGAGGGAGGACATGGAGGTTTTGGCCTTGGGGGCGCTGAGGCGAATTGAATCAAGTGATGCGGATCGGGACGGTTGGGAAAGGAATCATCGAGCGGATTACGAAATGGCCAAACTTCGGCTTCTGGAAATCGAGAGTGCGCCACAGGTGCAGAATCCGCCAAGAATGAACATCGTCTGTGAGTAAAGGCAGGCGTTAATAACGGAAGCGGGCGTTCTGTTATTAAAGGCAAACGGACACAAGGATGTGTCCGGGCAGGAGGCACAAGGACGTGCCGGAACGCGCTGAATTCACGTTGGACAACTTTAGGGGCGAGGATCGTCAACTTGATCCTGCTCAATTGGGCGATGGAGCCAGATGGCAACTCAATTGGGAGATCGAGGACAAGGGGACCGCGCTCAAGACGAGACCTGGATGGGGATTTCTCGCAGCGGGAGACCGTTACGGGAATAACGATCTTCCGGCGCTGTTGTCGATCTACGCCAAGGACAAGGGCTTTCAGGGAATTCTGGTTGCGGTGGTTGCCGGGCATGTGCGGGAACGGGGCATAGCCATAGGCCAGCATGTGTTTGACGACGGCAGCGTATTCGGCAGCGCACTGAGCCGCGTTGTCACAATGTATCCGCAAGACGCTTCGGCAACGTATTGGCCGAGGGGAGCCGATCTTGGGACCAATGAGTTTGAGCAAGTGGATTGGCGGGCGTCGTTGACCGCGGCGTTCGGTCGTTTGCTGGTTTTTCAGCCCCACCAGGTTCCTGTGCATGTTTATCCGAGTGGGACGGCAAACGTTCCGATCGTGCGGACGTTGGGGATTGACAGGCCGGTTCTCTGTGGGGCTGGCTCCTTCACCGACCAAGACGATTTCCAGCCGACAGTGGCGACCGGGGCGGCGGGCAATTTGACCGGCGATTACCGGTATGTGCTGACACTGAAAAACAAGGACGACAAATTTCCTACGGAATCGCCGGGGAGTTTGCCGAGCGCGAGCGTTTCCCCAAGTAGCGAACAAGTGAACATTTCGGCGGCGAACGTCGATTGGGCGCTGCATCCGTCATCAGCCGTGACGCATGTGGGGATTTACCGAAAGAAAGTGAACGATACGGAGTTGTGGAGTCACTATTATTGGGTGGCAGATGTGGCGTTGGCGACGTTTGAATCTTCGGGGTATTCGGACAACGTGGAGGATGGGACTGTCCTTTCAAGCGAGATATTGGACGAGGCAAAATACCCGATGCGGGGCTTCGGTTACGCACATTTTCACAAGGGGAGGCTGTATGCCGGCAACCAAGCCGATTGGAGCGGTTTGGCGGACATGACGCAAAACAACTATTACGCCACCTTAAAGCCGAGCGCGGGAACACCGGGGGATTCGCGTTATTCGGATTTCATCCAAGAAGGACGTCGGGTAGTTATCGCGGGAACGACCTATACGATTCTCAAGAGTTTCCAGGACGGCTCAGGAAACAATCGAATTTATTTGGCCGACACAGATCAGGCGCAAGACGTGGACGCTTACGCGAGGTTTTTCTACACGCCGAAGCAATACACAGGCACAACGTTGAGTGATGCGGCGGCAAGAATTCCAGGAAACAAAAGGACGATTTTTGCCAGTTATTACGGAGCGGCGTATTGCGGCTATCGGCACGTCCTTTATGAGATCGTGCCGGGGCAGGACACAGACGGGGAATTGACGGGATTGGGGACGATGCGCGATGCGCTTCTCGGGTGCTACGAAAAAGCGCTGTTTTTGATTCATGGGGGGGATTTTGCCGACAACGCCGAAAACGGCAACGTGTTTCCGGACTGGCAATGGCGCTATATCTCAAACGGAATTGGACTCGCGGCGCCCAAGACGTTGAGTTGGGATGCGGACGGGAACGCTTATGGGTATGGCGGGCCAAATGGCGGTGTATGGACGACGGACGGACTTTCAATTCGCTCGATCAGCGATTCCATTTTAGAGCGCCGGCTGTTGGAGTTTGCGGACCAGAAGTTTGCGGTTGGCGGGTTTGATCATCAGAAGCGAGTTTACCGACTGTTCTTCCCTCATAGCCTAGATGGGCATGGGTTCGCGTTTTCCTTCGATACGGGGGATTGGTGGGAAACAAACCATGTGGCGCCAATGGCGCTCGCAAACCAATCGCCAGTGGCGGCCGGGACTATTCCCGCGTTCGAGGAAGTGGTCGAGGATGACATTGTGAATACATGGACACTAACGATTGACATAGAAGAGGTCTGACCGAAATGGGCGTTGGAGGCGGAAATAATGTTGCGGTGACGATTGGAGAGGAAACGGTTGTTTACAATTATCCGGTCGATGTTCCAGCCTCAATCGAGGACATTGCCGACGAAACCGAGGTGGAGTTGGAGGCGAACGCGGCAATAGGTTTTGCGTTTCAGACCTGGTTGGGCGATGTGCCGGCAGGGCAAGAAACAACCAATCCGTTGACAGTGACCATGGATCAAGCCAGATCGATCACGGCGAGGTTTGAATATCTATTATGAATCTAATGCAAGCGAGGGATATGGCGGGGCGGCTGACGTATTGGGCTGAGCCGATGAATTGCGCAGCATTCACCTTGCCGACATCATACTGTCACACAGGAGTTGCGCTTTCGAAGAATCCAAAGGCGATTTGCTCGCAGTGCTATGCAAAGATAGGCAGCCGGTATATCGAAGCATCGGCAGCGGCGGCACAGCAGAAGCGGATTGATGCGATAACGAATCTGCCGGCGGGCCAATGGATTGACGCTTTGGTTTACATGCTCCAGCACCAACCTTTCCAAAGGATGTTCTGGCACGATTCCGGGGATTTGCAGGGGGAAGAGCATTTCGAGCGCATTTGTGAAGTTGCGCGAAGGACGCCCGATATTCAACACCGGATCAGCACGAAGGAATGGCAATACGTGAATACTACATCCATTCCAGAGAACATGATTTTGCGATATAGCGCATTGGCAATCAACCACCGGGGGCCGGATGAATTCGGGCTTACGTGCGGAGTCTATGAAAAAAGCAGGGTCCACGAGGCCAAAGCCGATGCTGTTTGCTACGATGACATGCGTCCGCATTGGGATAAGAGCAAACAATTCGTGGTTGATATTTTGAGGTGGGAACGATGACCGTTGGCAGCGGATACGGAGACCCGGTTGAACCGGGCAACGAATCGACGGCGGCAAGCGCGGACAATGCGGTTGCGAAAGGGGTTCCGTTCATTACCGCGGATGGGATCGTGGGGATCATCAGTGGTGATTATCCGTATGATGGGCATTCTCACCAAGGAACGATAACGGCGCTGGAGACGGCCAGCACGTCAAATGTGCGGGTAACGGTTTCAGGAATTTCATGGACAACGGGGGGGCGCTACAACGGCGCGTGGCTGTATTTGGCCGATGGAGATGGGATTGGCACCTGGTATAAGGTGGATTGGGCAAACACGAGCGAGAACTATATCTATATTGCAGGGGTGACGGCAGACACGTTTGCCGGGGCGGTTGGAGATACGGTCGAAATTGGGCGGATTCACGCAATCCGCGATTTTGCGTATTTGCGGCCGGAGGGAAGTGCAAAGTTCGACCGGATTCTTGTGGACCACAATGGAGCGGATGGGACAGAGAGCGCGGACGAGGTGGCCGTTCTTCATGCGCAGGTGTTCAGCCAAGGGTTGACGCCAGACACGCCATTGATTCAGGTGGGATCTACTCAGGTAGACGAGAGCCAGCGAAACAGCGTGAAGTGGCGGCGCTTGGGTTATGATGCGGCGCCGGCGGCGAATCCTCGATCAAGCCGGCTGCGGATGCGGCTGAAGGCGATGGTTCGCAATACGGCGATCACGATCCGGCAAATGCGAGTGGGGGCAAAGATATGGCCGAGATAGACATTTTCACGGCTCCGCGCCTCGATGTGATTAACCTATTGCGACCGGAAACGGATCAGCGGGAAGTGATTCGAGCGCTGCATGAGGCGTTCCGTAGCGTGCAACAAGCGCTTGATTTTTTGGAATTGCTGGCGGGCAAGATCAAACCGATCCTTGAAGCCAATTCCGTCGAGGGTAAAGCGGGGACAGGGCTAACCGAAGGGATGGTGTGTTATTTGGCCGGGGATACGTGGTTGCCATGCAATACGGGCACGGCGGGGGCTTGGCCGCGGGGAGTGGCGACGGCGGTAACGAAAAAAACGGCAGTTGTGCAGGTTACAGGGATAGCCGAGGTTCGAATTATTTCATCGCCTGTGGCGGGTTCCCTGGTTTATCCAAGCGCGACTTCGGGGTATGTCTCGGACACGCCGCCAGACCCGGCAACGGCAGAGTTTTGGGCTTGGGTCGGATTTACCCTTGGGACAGCAAAAAGTGGGAAGGTTAAGATGATCATTCGACCGATAGGACCGGACCAATGAAACAGACTCTTGTCATTGTGGCGCTTATTCTAGCATCCGCGATTTCAGCGAGGGCTGAGGATTTCTATATGCGGGCGGTTGAGGCGACCCAAGGCGCGGTGATTCTAAACGGGGCGGGCGATAAGCCGTCTTTTGTGGCGGATTCGACAGATGAGCAACTGGAGTTGCCTGCATCGTGGACGCTCTCAATCGGGACGTTGCGGCTGGACGACTCGGCGGGGGATGGTGGGGCGTCATTGATCGGGGCGAATCCGACGGCATTGACGTATTCAAGCGCGACGGATGTTCAGGCGATTTTGGAGGATATTGACGCTGCGATGAGCGGGGGATTTTCGGAGACGGAGTATTTCCCGGCATCACAGACCTTGAACGAGGGCACAACGGACTCAGGATCGTATGAGGACTTGGACGATATTGGGACAAACGATTTTGTGATAAATGAGGAGGCAGGTGCCAGTTCAATTGATCTCGAATTTGGCTTTACGGGAGTCGGAAGCGAAATCAATCAGTTGATTGTGCGCGGGTATTATGACGGTGGCTCAGATCACAACGTGGCGATTCAGATTTACAACTACACAACAACGGCATTTGAGACACAGGGGTTGATGTCGGTGGCTACGGCCTACCAGTGGTTTGCGTTTCCAATTTTTCTTTCGAGCGATTACTTGGACACAGGGGCAGCGACGGTCCGGTTCCTGCATTTGGAAAATGGCAACGCATCGCATGATTTGATTTTGGATTATGTGGCTTTGAGAAAATCAACGGTCGGTGGGGGTGGAGTGACAGACCATGGTTCGCTGGCAGGGTTGGGGCACGACGACCATACGCAATATTTACTTGCAGACGGGACACGAGGTTTAAGCGCGAATTGGGATGCTGGATCATGGGAAGTCCGGGCAGAAACGCTTGAAAGCGATGTAGGAACGGGAACAGCGCCGTTTACAGTGGCGTCGTCAACACTCGTAACCAACTTGAATGCGGATTTGCTGGACGGGGAAAGCGCCGCAGCCTTCCAGGACCAGGATGCGCTATTGGATTTAATCGCGGGGCTGAGCGATCCGGGGGCGGATAGAATTTTAGCGTGGGACGAGGACCCGACCGATGGGATGGTGTGGCTCGATTATTCATCGTTTGGGGACACGCAAAATCTTTGGGAGACATTTACTGCGGATTCGGGAAGCGCGACAGCGAACGCGACAGACGATTCATTTGCGATCACAGGCGGCACGGACATCACCACGGCGATCAGCGGCGATGAGGTCACAATCACGGCGGACGCGGCACTGGCGCGGGATTCAGAGGTCACAAGCGCGATCTCGGCTCATGCCGGGGTGAGCGACGCACACCACAGCCGCTATACAGACGCCGAAGCCGTGAGCGCGGTCGAAGCGGAGTCGCCATTGAACCTGGCGGATGAAGTCATTGTAACCGGCAGCACATCGGACATCCGGTTTCTCGCGGATGATTTCGGGTGGGAATACATGCAGATCGGGGCCAGTTCCGGGGACACCGGGGCCAATCTGGCGATCAGCCGGAGAGGGACAGCAGACGGCTCGATTGACAATGTGCGGATATTCGCGGTCAACATGCGGTTGGACGCCGACACGGCGCTGGACATCAACTCGCCTTCAACGGACTTCTCGGGCGATGTGACGGTAAACGGGACGCTGACGGCCAGTTTGAGCATCGGCTTGGACGGGCTGAGCGACACGACCATCACCGGGCCGCTCCAAAACAGAGACGCGCTCATATATAACGGTAGCGCTTGGGTGGACCGGCCGCTTGTGGAGGCGGATATTAGTGACCTGCAATCCTACCTGACAAGCGAGAGCGATCCGCTGTATGTGGCGAGCACGGCGTTCGGGATCGACGCTGGCGACGTGCTAAACTGGGACACAGCCTACGGATGGGGCGATCATGCAAGCGCCGGGTATTTGAGCGAGGCTGATGCGGCAACGACCTACTTGGCTCTGGATGCCAGCAACGACCCGTTGACCGGGGACCTGACCATTGGAACGGACGGCGTGGCTACGCGGCAGATTAGGCTGAATGGGGGAACGGAGAGCGATTATGGGCTGATGCGGAATGACGACAGTACGTTCCTCCTGCAAGGGGTGGACAATCATGCTTCCGTGCAATCGACAACCGGATACGTATACCTAAGATCGGCCGGCGGGCAGCATCAATACTTCAATGCCGGGAACTACTGGCTTTTCCGGGATGAGGACTCCTTAAATGCAAATCGAGTAAGTATAAACAGCGCAAACGCGGACACGAATATTATCGTTGTCGGGACCGGGGTCGGCGTCGATGTGCAAAACGCGACGGGGCCATTGGGGTTTTTGGGTTCCGATTCCTCAGCAGCCAATCGCGGGGTGCTGAGCCTGTTCGAGGCCACGACGCCGGATGAAAAGGTCCGGCTGTCGGCGGTCGCAAGCGATGACAACTGGATCGACAACGGCGGGGATTTCGGGATTGGAACGGATTCCCCTTCGACGGATTTGCACGTTAGCAGTTCGGGCACGACCAAAGCCCGGGTCACGGGAACCTTCCCACAGGTGCAGATCGACGACACCGGGGGGCAATTGTGGTCCATCGTGTCGGACGTGAACAAGCTCTTCATTGCCCAGGGCGAAGGCACCAGCGACCCGGTGCTGACCATTGAGGCCGACGAGGACGCCTTATTTGGCAACGACATCGAAGTCCAGGGCAATACAATCCGGGACAGCGGCAGCGGCGACGCCATTCAATTCGACGGCAGCCAGAACACGACTATTCTAGGTGATTTAACAGTGGACGGGGCACTTACTTTGGGAAGTCGCGCCATTGTAAGTGTGGAGGCGATTGAACTGGACGCAGGCGACACCAATCAGCTCGATGTGGTGATCGGCAGCGACACGGTACTGGCGGATGTGGTGAATGCGACGGGATCAAATGGGGTGACACTCCCATCCGCTGTAGCGGGTCGCATGATTATGATCAAAAACGCCTATCCAGCCTCACTGAAAATCTGGCCAAACACCGGGGATGTTATTGACCAGAAAACACCTGCCGGGACGCCTATAACCATTGGTAATTATGATGGAATCACGCTGGTGGCGTTCAACGCCATGTATTGGGATGTCGTGGGTTACTGCGACAATTCAGCAGACTTTTAAGACAGGAGAATTCGGATGAAAAAGGTCGATAAGGTATTTTGGTTTGTTGTCATGGTCCTTCTACTTTGCGCCGGAGTGGCCTTGGCGCAACGGGAGCCGAATCAGGCAGAGGAAGATTTGATGACGGCGCGGCAACTGCGGGGGGACCTGGTGATTGTCGCCAATGCAGCGGCTGCCCTGGTCGAAGAAGCCGATCCGCCGCTGAAGCCCGACGATCCTGCGGTGATCATCAGCAATATCCTCACGGCCATGGTAACGGACGGTCCCGGCGCATGGACGGCGCTGGCTAAACCGGACGCCCGGGACGAGGACGACTACAGCCTGGAGCAACTGGCCATCCGCAAGGGGGAACTTCGGGCGGTGCAATCGGAACGGGCTAAAGCGGAAGAGGTAGTCACAAAATTGCAAGCGCACGAAACCCGCGTCCAGGAGAAGATTGACGCGGCCGAAACCGGAGAAGAGGTGAGAGAATAATGGCTGGTTTTACGTATGGCGGCGGATTCTCGCCAATGATGAGTCCGAAGTGGGGCAAGAAGCATGGGTTCCTGCCAAAGAAAAGCGAGTTCAAAGAATACGGTGCTTTGGCGAAGCAGGAGAGGGAATTGGGTCGCCAGGGCAAGCAGGTTGCGATGCAGGGCATTGGCGACATTCTGAGCGGCAAAGCGCAGATGAGCCAGGCTGAGGCGATCCGGGCTGGTGGCGCCAGGGCCAACCGGCAGTTTTTGGGGCAGACGGGTCGCGGGAGTGGATCGTTGGCTTCAGCGTTCGCGACGGGCAACAATGCGATCAACACGGCGGCGGCGGTTGCGCAGAGCAAGCGCCAAGATTTACTGGATCGGATCAGCTTAGGGAATTCGGTTTTCCAACCGATGACGCCAGGGGCGCGAAGGCAAACGACGACAACTTACCGTGGCGGAGGCGGCGGAGGCGGCGGAGGCGGCGGAGGTCGATACGGCGGACGCACCCCGCAAGCGTCATTTTTGCGGTCTGGCCGACACACAGGATTTACAAAGTTGGGCACAGCGCCGGCGTATCAGTCGATGACGCGGCCAATTCGATAGGAGATGGAAGAATGTCAACGATGAGACGGCGCAAACTGATGCGCGAAAAAACCGGGGCGGGTCTTGGCGGATTGCGCCCGGAGCAGGTTGAGCAGGCTTCGATTCACTCGCCGAAGGCGGCGCAGCGGG